>CAJDUW010000024.1_pt1 | contig 32082 bp, 20 predicted proteins | sample 7390931 | NCBI WGS metagenome assembly CAJDUW01 (sample SAMEA7055687, study PRJEB34461) | soil metagenome | biome: terrestrial ecosystem; feature: Peninsula; material: soil | place: Antarctica | collected 2016
CGAGGCGACGACCTTTAAGCCTCTGGAAATGGTCGCGGTGACGGATGCGGGTGGCAGTGTGGGTGCAGTTGCCTTCAATGAAGTTTCCCTGCTGCGACAGACCAAACAAGCCGCCAAGATCCGCGTTTATCTCAACGGAACGGCACGCCTTGACGAGCTGGTATGCGACGGCGTGCTGGTCGCCACTCCCGCAGGCAGCACCGCTTACAACCTGTCCGCGCATGGGCCCATCCTGCCGCTAGGTAGTGATGTGCTAGCCATGACGCCAATCAGTCCCTTTCGGCCACGTCGCTGGCGCGGCGCTGTCTTGCGCAACACGACCGAGGTGAAGTTCGAGATTCTCGATGCCTGGAAGCGGCCAGTGAGCGTGACCGCGGACTCCTTTGAAGTGCGCGATGTGGTTGAAGTCAGTATCCGGGAATCCACTAACAAAACCGTCACTCTGCTGTTTGATCCTGAGCACAATATGGAAGAGCGCATCCTCAATGAGCAGTTCGCCGTCTAAAGACGCCATCATCGAACTTCAGCCCGACAGCCATCCGCTGCCGGGTGAGGAACGTCTGGTTGTGGCGCTATCTGCGCGTGCGCTGTTCGATCTGGAAGCCAGCCACGCGCTGTTTGAAGCCGATGGCGTCGAAGCCTACGCGGATTACCAGCGCGAACGCGAGGACGAGCTGCTGGAGCCAGGCATGGCCTTCCCTCTGGTCAAAAAGCTGCTGGCAATCAACGCCCTCAGTCAGCCTGAGCTGCCGCGCATTGAGGTCATCCTGCTGTCGCGTAATTCTTCCGACACCGGACTGCGCATCTTTAATTCCATTGAGCATTATCAGCTGAGTATCGTGCGTGCCGCATTCACCAGCGGCGCGCCGGTCTGGCCATATATCCGGCCTTTTGGTGCGCATCTGTTTCTATCGGCCAATCCCGAATCTGTGCGCGGCTCGCTGCGCAACGGTGTTGCTGCGGCCACCATACTTCCCGCACGTGCCAACCCGCGAGCCAGCAACCAGTTGCGGATCGCCTTTGATGGCGATGCGGTGATCTTTGGTGATGAATCCGAGCGCATCAGCCAAGAAGAAGGCATCGAGGCCTTTTCCCGAAACGAAAGCGAACTGGCCCAGACACCACTTTCGGCCGGTCCATTCAAAGGCCTGCTGCGTGCCTTGCATCAGATCCAGATTGCCTTTCCGCCGGAGAACTCACCGCTGCGCACCGCACTGGTCACCGCCCGCTCCGCCCCTGCGCATAAGCGCGTGATCCTGACCTTGCGTCAATGGGGCGTGCGCTTGGACGAGGCGATGTTCCTCGGTGGTCGCGACAAGGGACCATTTTTGGAAGCCTTTGAGGCCGACATCTTCTTCGACGACTCGACCCATAACATCGAGAGTGCGTCCCGTCATGTGGCGGCCGGGCATGTACCGCATGGGGTGTCTAACCCGGAATGACGGCCTCACCGTTACTCACTTGGCAAACAATGCGCTAGCTTGAGCGAGCGAGGGAATTGTGGCTTCAGTAGAACGACACAAGCCCCGGAGTCAGTCTAAAATGATGAGCATTTCGCCCGCTAGGACGGCGCTCGCGTGCCCGACAACGGGGTACAAGATGTGTGGGGATGCGCCACTCGTGACCGTTCTGGCCGTGCGAGGAGGAGACACGTGTGAGGACAGCGCGAATCGGTATCTCACGTAACCGCTGCCGGCGTGGCTGAGAAGCCTTATGCCACAAAAAATCCCCACAAAAAAGCCGGAGCCCCTTGCGAGGCTCCGGCTGATCTCTTACCTGCGCGACCCTGAGGCCGCGTCGTCGTCAATACACGTCGTTGACGGTGTTGTAGACGTTGAACTTGCCGGTTGGCGTGATCAGACGCTTGTCGTCAAGAACCGCCTTGAGCTTACGGGTCTTGTCGTCCACCACCACGATGGCCGAGCGCTGATCCTTGCCGTTCCAGACTGAGAACCAGACTTCAGTGCCCGCCTTGTTGTACTCAGGCTGCACAACACGCTTCGGACCTTCGCCCAGATTCGCCCACTCGGCAATCGGCAGCACTTCATAGCCCTTGTCGAGGTGGTTGATATCGAACACAGCAATCGACTGGCTGGCCTTAGCATCCGGGTTCAGCGTGGTATCAACCCAGAGGTTGGTCGAGTTGGGATGGGTCTTGACGAACAGCGAGCCGCCACCCTGCCCCTTGAGGACTTCCACGACTTTCCATGCATTCTTCGGGTGCTTCTCAGGATCAGTACCAATCAGCGTGATCTTCTCGTTGCCCAGCGCTGAGGTCGCCCAAACCGGACCAAACTTCGGATGGGTAAAGTTGGCACCACGGCCTGGATGTGGAATCTTATCCACGTCGATCAAGGCCACCATCTTCTGGTCACGCGAGTCCACCACAGCGATCTTGTCGCTGTTGTTGGCAGCGGTCAGGAAGTAGCGCTTGGTGACATCCCAACCACCGTCATGCAGGAAGCGTGCGGCATCAAGGGTAATGACCTTCATCGCATCAATGTCGCTGTAGTCGACCAGCAAGATGCGGCCGGTTTCCTTGACGTTGATGATGAACTCAGGATGCTCGTGACTGGCGACGATGGCGGCCACACGTGGCTCAGGGTGATATTCCTGCGTATCAACCGTCATGCCACGGGTGGAAACGATCTTCAGCGGCTTCAACGATGGGCCGTCCATGATCACGTACTGCGGCGGCCAGTAGGCACCAGCGATCGCGAACTTATCCTCGTAACCCTTGTACTTGGAGGTTTCGACCGAACGCGCTTCGAGGCCTATCTTGATTTCAGCGACGATCTCAGGGCTCTTCATCCACATGTCGATCAGGTCAATCTTGCCATCGCGACCGATGGTGTAGATGTAGCGACCCGAATGTGACACACGCGAGATGTGTACTGCGTAGCCGGTCTTGAGGATCTTGATGATCTCCTTGGAATCGCCGTCGATCAGGGCAATCTCGCCTGAGTCGCGTAAGGTCACCGAGAAGATATTGTCGAGCTTGTAGTTATTGAGCTGCTTGGTCGGGCGATCCTTCTCAGGAACGAACACCGTCCAGCTGGCGAGCATTTCTTCCATGCCCCATTCCGGCGGATTTGGCGGGGTGTGCTGGAGGAAGCGGGCCATCAGATCGACCTCCTCCGTACTCAACTCACCACCGGTGCCGAAGTTGGGCATGCCACCCGGCGAACCAAAGTTAATCAGTGCTTTGAGGTAATCAGTACCACGCGCTTGAGTCAGATCCGGAGTAAGCGGCTTGCCGGTGGCGCCTTTACGCAGCACACCGTGGCAACCAGCGCAACGCTGGAAGAAGATTTCACTGGCGCGACTGAACTCCGCATCGGTCATGTCCGGAGCACCTGGGGTGCGGACCTGAGTAACTTTGGAACCGCTCGCGGCGCTCGGCGCACCTTCGTAGGCAGCCGCAGCTTGGCTGGTACCCGGATGGCTTTGACCCTGGGCCGGATCCTCCGACACGGCGAGCGCCTTACGCTGCGCCTTGACCTCGTCCGCCGTGATCTTGCCACCGGAGTTACCCCAGCTGCTGAGCACGTAGGTTACGGCCTGAGCAATCTCGGCGTCGCTCAGGTGGCTCTGTGCCGGCATGACGCTGTTGTAGGTTTGACCATTGACGACGATCTCCCCCTGCAGCCCGGCAAGAACCGTGGCAGCCACTTCGGCTGGCGTTTTGCCTTTGATCCAGTCCGACTTGGCCAGTGGGGGGAAGGCTCCAGCTAATCCCGAGCCGTCGGCTTGGTGACAAGCGGCACAGTTCGTCTGGTAAACGGTCTTAGCCGCGTCGTCCTCCGCCCCCGCCGGTAAAGCTAGGCTGATGCCCAGTGCAAACATGCCTAAAAGAAGTCCACGGGTACGTTTCATGTAAATACCTATTTTGGTTTGGAAAGCAGGTGGTCTGGCGCGACCTCAAACAGCATTATCCCAGAGTTACGGCCTCTCACCTTGATAACTGTCAAATCATTGGCATTAGCGTGCAGTCATGCCATCTAAGGTGAAATCGGCTAATCCGCCAGATAGTGCGTGGAACTGGATGCCCATCCACCGCGTGATCACCCCTGATCGTACGGCTTGATGCAAATCAACATCATTCCAAGGTCTCACGCTACCATGATTGACCAACTTTTCCACTATTTGTACCTCCAACGATGACTCGAATTCTCGCACTCGCGCTGATGCCCTTCAGCGCCTTCGCGCAATCCCAAACGCCATCCCCAACCACATCTGAACCTTCCAAGCTCGACAGCATTGTGGTCGTTGCCAGCCGCGCACCTGAACCCCTGAGCCAAGTCGTCTCCAGCGTGGCCCAAGTCGAGCGGGAAGAACTTGACCGTCATCTGGTGCGCGACTTGGAAGGCCTGACGCGCTATGTGCCAGGCGTCAGCGTCGTGCGCGATGGCCACCGTTTCGGTGACCGCGGTTTCTCTATTCGCGGCCTAGACGGCAACCGGGTGCGCGTTCTGGTCGACGATATTCCACTGGCCGACGCCTATAGCATCGGCCAGTTCGCTTCGGCCGGGCGTGATCTGGTCGACCTGGAAGCGGTAGAGCGGGTAGAAATTTTGCGTGGCCCGGCTTCCACCCTGTATGGCAGCGATGCACTGGCCGGTGTGGTCGCATTTCGCACCCGCGATCCGGACGATCTGCTGTCACGCAACGGCGGCAATCGGCATCACGGCGGCAATCGGCATCTCGGGGTACGGCTGGGATGGGATGGGATGGACGACAGCTTTCTGCGCGCGGCGAGTTGGGCCGGACAAGCAGCCAACGGTCGTTGGCAAGGCATGGCCATCGTCGGTCGTCGCAGCGGCAGCGAAGCCGGCAATCGTGCGTGGCGTGCCGAGGATGCGCCCAATCCGCTCGACTATGAGCGTGATAACGCCATCGCCAAGCTCGTACACGACGGCGGCAAAGCGGGGCGTTACACCCTGACTTTCGATGCAAGTCGCAATGAGCGTGAGACCAGCGTTAATTCGCTGCGCTTTGGTAGCGGTCGCTTCAATACGACCTATCGCCTAGATGCCGATGATCGTGATCGCCGCGACCGACTGAGTTTGGCCGGACAGTGGAAACCGGAGCGTACGTGGTTGGATTCACTCGATGCCCAGATCTATATGCAGGACACATCGATACGTCAGGACAGTGATCAGTACCGGCTGCCGGATCGCGCCACCCCGTTCGAATCATTACGCTACAGGCGCTTCGAGTACGAGGCCAACGCCGCGGGCCTTGGCTTGCTCGGCCAATCCCGCCATGAACATGGCGAGGTAGGTCACTGGCAGGTATTCGGCCTGGATCTGTCAACGCAGCGCTATGAGGGCCTGCGCGACGGTCTCGAGACCAACCTTGCAACCGGCGCGACCAGCTCACTAATTCTTGGCGAGCCGCTGCCGGTGCGCGATTTCCCCAACACCGACGCCGACAGTCTCGCGCTGTTCTGGCAGGACGAAATCAGCATTGGCCAACACCTGGCAGTCATCCCGGGCATTCGCGCCGAGTGGTACAGACTGCGTGCCCATCCTGACTCGATCTTTGTCGAAGATTTCCCGGACGTGGTACCGGCAGACATTGACGAAGACCAAGTGACCCCGCGCCTTGGTCTGCGCTGGTCGCTGGGCGGTGGACATAACCTGTTTGCTCAGTACGCCCGCGGCTTTCGTGCGCCACCGTTTGGTGACGTCAACATTGGCCTGCTTCTGCCCATCTTCAACTATGAAATCCGCTCCAACCCTGACCTCAAACCCGAACGCAGCCACGGTCTGGAATTAGGTTGGCGGCACGTCGGCGACTCCGTGCGCGCCAGTGTTTCGCTGTATGAAAATCGCTTCCGCGATCTGATCGAGTCACGCGCCAATCTGGGCGTGGAGCCCGGCACGGGCACCTTGGTATTCCAGTCTGTAAATCGCGATCGCGCGCGCATCCGCGGTGTCGAGGCCGATGCGCTCTGGCAGTTGCCCACATCTGCCAACGCGAAGGGATACTGGCAGTTGCGCGGTGCCTTAGCTTGGTCGGAGGGCGATGACCTGCGGCGCCAGCAGCCACTCAACGGTGTCGATCCTGGAAGAGCAACGCTCGGCTTGCGCTTTGAGACTGACTCGGGACTGTGGGGCATGGAAGCAGCGATCATCAACGTGCAGCGTAAAACACGCATCGATCACTCCGTCAACACCCTGTTTGCACCGCCTGGCTACACTCGCGTTGATCTGTATGCTTGGATGGAACCGCGCCGAGGCGTACGCATCAACGCCGGCCTGCTCAATCTGGGTAATCGTCGCTATTGGGACTGGAGCAGCGTGCGCGGCGTACTGGCCAGTGATGAGGACACCGGTTTTTACTCGCGCGCCGGCCGCAGCTTTGGTGCCACACTCGCGCTGGACTGGTAAGACAGCAGACACCGGCGAGACTTGGGCTTGGGCGCTGTTTGTTCTCGCCTAAGCACCATCTGCACAAGCCTTGATACATCGATACACTTCGGCGTGACATCGACCTGCAAATTCCAACACTCCTATGGTGAACGGTTGAAAACGGCAAGCGCACTCCACCGTCTGGGCAAAACGCAGCGCAGCTTGCTGCGCTACCTGCTATCACACCAGCAAGGAGCGACGATCGATGACTTGTGTGCGGCCTTGGGCATCAGCCACAACGCGGTCCGGCAGCATCTCACGGCACTGACAACGCAAGGATTTGTGGCACGTGGACCGTCTTTGCCCACGGGTGGCCGCCCTCGTGCCGTCTACGTGATTGAAGCGGGCGGACGACAGCTATTTCCACGCAATTACGGTCTCCTCGCCCACGAGCTGCTGGACCATCTGCACGCCAACAGCGGCGGTGTCGCACTCCAAGAATTGTTGACCGCCATTGGAACCCGACTCGGTAGCCAAGCCGCCGAACAATTCGCCGGCGCGAAAGATCGCCACGAGATCACGCAGCGTTTGGCGGGACGACTTGACCAGCTCGGATACGAAACCGAGTTGGTCGACGCCCAAGACGGGCCCGCCGAAATCCAAGCGTGGAACTGCGTATTCCATGATTTGGCACACCAGCATCCGGATGTCTGCCGCCTTGATCTCGCCTTCATGCGCGCGGCGACAGGACACTCGGTACAACGCACCGCCTGCATGTTGCACGGACAATCGGCGTGCCGCTTTCGTGTTGGCGAGAGGATTCCAGAAAATACTCTCGAACCCTGACCACACCGAACTCTCTTCGCAGCGCAAGCATGCTGCCAAGAAAAGGTCGCCCACACACGTGAGCGTCGGCAATTATTCGGCCATCGATGTGTGTTCAGAAAGGTGCGCGCGACATTGATGCGTCGCCGCATGTGGTTTCACAGTAAAATGGCGGGATGACCACGAACAGTTTCGTTCCCGGGCAGCGCTGGTTCTCCACCGCTGAACCCGAACTGGGGCTCGGCACCGTAATGCGCCGGGTTGGGCGTTCGGTGCAGATCGTCTTCACTGGCTCAGGCGTGGTGCGGCAATACGCGCTCGAATCCGCGCCATTAGCGCGCGCCGAGTTTGGTGCCGGTGACACGGTGCGTATCGATGGGCACGAATGGCCAGTCGACAGTGTCAGCTCGAACGATGGCCTGTTGACCTATGTTTCCGGTGCAGAAACCTTCATGGAAGGTCAGCTCGATGCGCAGCAACCGGTCTCTCAAGCCGACACTCGACTGATTTCCGGGCGGCTGGATCGCAACGACCAGTTTGAATTTCGCTGCGAGCTTCTGCAACGACACGCAGATGCGCAGCGCCATCCGGGTTGGGGCGTCCTGGCGGCCCGCATCGACATCATCCCGCACCAGTTGCGTGTAGCCGAAATCGCTGCCGGACGCCGCCCTCCGCGTCTACTGCTGGCCGATGAAGTCGGCCTCGGCAAAACCATCGAGGCGGGCCTCATCATCGCCCAGCAACTGGCTTCCGGCCGCGTTTCGCGGGTGCTGGTACTAGTTCCGGAAAGCCTCGTGCACCAATGGTTTGTAGAGCTTCGCCGTCGCTTCAACATTGATTTTGCAATTTTTGATGAAGAGCGTTGCGAATCAATCGCTGTTGCCGGTGACGGGCGCAACCCGTTTGAAGACGAGCAATGCGTTATCACCACCACGCGCTGGTTGGCGAACGCGCCCAAGCGCGCCGCACAGGCGCTGGAAGCAGAGTGGGATCTGGTTGTAGTAGACGAGGCACATCATCTGGCATGGTCGCCGGAGGCAGCCAGCGCAGAATACGAGCTAGTGGAACGTCTTGCGCGGCGTGCGCCGGGTACGATCTTGCTGACCGCCACACCGGAACAACTGGGCTTGGGCGGTCACTTCGCACGTTTGCGCCTGCTCGATCCCGCTCGATACCAAAGCTTGGCGGCCTTCGAGGCCGAAAGCATGCGTTTCGTCGCGCTTTCCGGCGCCGTGGAAAAACTGCTTGAAGGCGTCGCACCGGATCCATCAGACATGACGATGCTGGCCGAGATGCTCGGCGAAGACCAAGGCCTGTTGCCCGACTTTATCGAGCGCATCGAGCGTGGTGACACCCTAGCTGGGCACTCGCTCGTCAACATCTTGATCGATCGCCACGGCACAGGCCGGGTGATGATCCGCAACCGCCGCGCCGTGGTGGGTGGCTTCCCGCAGCGCGTGCCTCATTTAAGCGTGCTCGACATCGACTCGCACGATCCCGCGCTCCGCGGAAGCCTGCAAGCGGAATTTCTCGCCGATGCGGAACTTCCAGAACACCAAGAGCCGGCCCACGACTACAGTAACGATCCGCGTCTTGAGTGGTTGCTTTCAACCCTTGACCAACTCGCTCCGCAAAAGCTTCTTCTGCTGTGCCGCTCACGCGCGAAGGTTCAAGCCCTAGAAGACGCATTGCGCACCCGCAGCGGAGTCGCGCTGGCACGCTTTCATGAAGGCATGAATCTCCTGCAGCGTGATCGCAACGCGGCTTGGTTCGCCCAGCCCGACGGCGCACGCTTGCTGATCGCCTCTGAAGTCGGTGCCGAGGGTCGCAACTTTCAGTTTGCCCAACATGTATTGCTGTGGGATCTGCCACTGGATCCCGACGTGCTGGAGCAACGCATTGGTCGACTAGACCGCATCGGCCAAGCCGGCTCGGTGAACATTCACGTGGCCGCGGTCGCCGGTAGTGCTCAAGACGTACTCTTGCGCTGGTATGACGAAGGTCTGGATGCCTTCAGTCGAGCCAGCGCCGATGGGCGCGAACTGATGCGCTTGTTCTCCGAGCCATTGCTCGCACTGATCACCGAATACGGCCCGGGCGAAGCGCGTGATGCTGCCTTGGAGCAACTGCTGGAAGACACAAGAAATGAGCATGCGCGCCTGACTGAACTGATCGCACGCGGCCGTGACCGTTTACTGGAATTGGCCAGTCGACGTGGCTCTGATCAAAGTCTGTTGCGTGATGCACTGTCACGTGATGATCGCTCCGCTCAGACCGATGATTTTGCGTGGCGCCTCTTGGAGCAATTCGGTGTGCAGCACGAACCGCTGGATGGGCAGATCGTTCTGCTTGACCCCGAATACCTGACCCTGGATGCCTTCGAAGAACTCAAGGGCGGACCATGTCAGGCCACCATCGACCGTGCCACCGCACTGGCACGCGACGACCTGCTGTATCTGCGTGACGATCACCCCATGCTGCGCTCGGCGCAGGACGTTCTGCTTTCCGGTGAAACCGGCAACGCCACCTGTCTGATTGACGACAATCTACCTGCACGCAGCGTGCTGCTGGAAGCGGTTTACGTGCTTGAATGCGTCGCCGATCAGCGCCTTAATGTGTCGCGTTTTCTGCCGCCTACGCCAGTGCGCGTCGTGGTGGACACACGCATGGTCGATCGCAGTGATTTCATCCCAAGCAGTCGCGCCCTGCAACGCGCCGGCGAACGCCCGATTGACCTGACCCGGCAACGCAATATTCTCAACACCCTCGTGCCGCCGATGCTAGGGACGGGCCAGAAAATAGCCAGCAAACAGGCTGATCTCCATATCGAGCATGCCGTGACCGATGCCGAACACCTGTTGAATGAGGAGATCAGCCGTCTTGAAGCACTGGCGCGGGTGAATCCGGCCGTCCATCCAGAAGAAATCACGGTGCTGCAAGATGAACTCGCCGCGCTGCAAGTCGCGCTACCCACTGCGCGTCTACGCTTGGACGCACTGCGACTGATTGCCAGTCCGGATTTTCTATCGCTGCGCGGCTGATTTAACTCGGCGTGCCGCCGCTTAGATGGCTCGCCGAAAGGTTCACCGTAACCCGATCATTTGCGTCCGCTGCGCTCGCGCACATAGATGTGCTTGCCGCCCCCGATCTGGCGCTCGTCGGTCTCAAACAGACCGATGCCTTTGATCAGTCCGCTGAGTTTGGCGTAGCCATAATTGCGTGGATCGAACTCGGGTGATTGTTTACTGATGATGGAGCCGACCACGGCCAAACCGGCCCAGCCGCCTTCGTCAGACGCGCCATCGATGGCGCTGCGCAGCATGTTCATCAAGCGCGCATCGCCACGCAGTTCCTTAGCAGGACGCGGTGCGATTTCCTTTTGTGTTTCGCCCTCCTCGCCGCCACGCATCAAGACATCGACATAGATGAACTTGTCGCAGGCCGTGCGGAAAGGCTCAGGCGTCTTGCGCTCGCCAAAGCCATAAACCGTCAGCCCTGATTCGCGGATACGCGAGGCTAGACGCGTGAAATCGCTGTCGCTGGAAACGATGCAGAAACCATCAAAGCGGCCGCTGTAGAGCAGATCCATCGCGTCGATAATCATGGCCGAATCGGTGGCGTTCTTTCCGACCGTATAACCGAACTGTTGCATCGGTTGGATCGAGTAACGCAGCAGGGCTTCTTTCCATCCGCCCAGATTCGGGCGGGTCCAGTCGCCGTAAATCCGCTTCACGTGTGCCGTGCCGTAGGTTGCCACTTCAGCCAGTAAGCCCTCGACGATGCTTGGACTGGCATTGTCAGCGTCGATCAGAACGACAAGCCGGGCAGTGGATTCATTAGACATGGTAGTTCCTCACTGATGATGGCCTGATGGTAGCGGTTTGACGGCGGGACCTGCACGCTCAGGACGTGTGCTCAACGTCGAAATCCGCAAGGCGAGATCGCGGCGCGGGGCCGGCGAATCGTCGTCACGCTCGACTACGGGGCTGGACTCAACGCTCGAGGCGGTAATTGAGAGTGACGCGGTCTTCAGTACCCGAATCCAGCTGGATATTCCAAAACTGGTTTAGCAGGTACTTGAAGGTGATGACCTGTCCGCTACCAAACAGTGCGACGCCGTAGCTCACGTGCAGACGCGGAGACAGGTAGGTCCCAACCGTCAGAGCCGCCCCGCCCAGTGCACGGCTATCGGCGACTTCCACCTCGTCCAGCCCCAGCCGCGCGCCGAGATTCTTGGCCAAAAGGTTGCCTCCCATGGCGGCGGCAGCCTGGCTGAGCTGCGAGCCTTCGGCCTGTGAAGCCGAGCGCAAGGGACGACCCAACACCAGATAGGACAACTGCTCCGCCTGCTCCATCTCTGGGGTCGACCACAGGCTCAGTTCCGGCGCTGTAGCGACACCACGGACCTGCACGCCGACGGTGATGCCATCGACCTTGCGTTGGGCCCGCACCTCGAGCGTTGGCGTATCAAGGGGTGTGCCGGCCCAAGCGATGTAACCACGGGTGATAGTCAAGTCTTGCCCGTAGGCCTTATAGCGACCTCCCACCTCAATTGAACCGCGTGCGGTGGTGGCGCGACCGGGCTGGTCACGCACACGCAACTGGCCGGCGAGCGTTCCCTTGAGGCCGAATCCGGTCAGGCGCACGTCCTTTCCCAAAAGTACGCTGATGTCGCTATCCAGTAGCAAGCCACCTTGTGTCTGCTCCGCATCGATAATGACCACGTCCGAAGATGGCGTAGCGACGCTTTCCAGACGCTCAAGATCGATGCGCGCCCACGGTACCGAGACCGAGCCGCGCAGCTTCATGACATCCCCGCCAACATCCAAGGTGAGATCAGGTGACGCGCGCAGTCCGATTTCCGGGGTCGCCATCACGGTGAGGTTTTCACCCTTAATTTCCAACGCGCCGGACGGCCCGCCATCCACCAGCTCAAAGCGACCAGTGATCGTAGCTACGCCCTCTCCTAACCCGAGACTCCCGGACAGGTCGAGCACACGCGTATCGCTGGCGTGAACCGTGATGTGGCCGTCGTGTGGCGCAATGCCAAGAGCTGGCAGCTCGGCGGAAAAATCGACCAGCTCTAGATTGCCGTCAAACTTGGGCTCGACACGGGTGCCGGCCAAGCTTAGTCGTCCTTCAATCTGACCTTTAGGGTCAACGACTTGATCCGAAAAAAGACCTATCACGCCCAGATCAGGCAACAACAAGGCGATCTCGCCCACCAAGGCGCCATCATCCGCAAACGGGCTCATAAGAGACGCTTGGGCGCGCACATAACCCGCGTCAGACGCGATGGCATTAAGTGTGATGTCACCCTGTTCTGGGTCGATTTTGGCGGTTATCTCGAGACTCGATAATTCGAGAGGGCCACCCTCCATCCCCTCACCCGGACTCAGCACAAACCTCGGAATCACCGCTCGTGCTTGTCCGCGCAGCGCGCCGTCAGCCGCACGCACAAAATTCGCGTTGGCGGTCAATTCACCCGTGACGGCGATCGGCTGCTTCATCGCCGTTGTCAAAATGGGATCGAAGATGGCCAGATCGAAGCCTTCCAGTTCGATCTCACCGTTCATTGCACCGCCCTTGGTGTCGATCGTGCTGCACAGCCACGCCGGTGCGGCATCGAGGCATGTTTTATCCAATGACAAGCTCGATGAGGCGAAAGCCCATGTCATTGCCGCCGGCTCACGCAAACGCCAGGCATCGTGCTTCGCCGGATCCACGTTCAGCTCAGAGAGCCGCCCCCGCCAGCGCTCAGCGCGTGCATCTAGGCCGCCATCCAGCGCCAAGTTGAGCTTCCCCACGACACCGTCGAGCGCCAAGCTCACTTCGTGTTGAGCACGATCCCCCTCGCCTGACAAAGACAGCGTGTCAAAACGTTGGCCCGCAAGTGTCAGCGTCTCGGCTTCAAGGTTTAATCGCCCCCGCTCGTGACCGTCCAGTGAGGCACGCATAATCAGGTGCGCAACCGACTGCTCGGCAAGTTCGATACCGTTGCCGTCCAGTCGCAAATCTACCTCTGGCGCTTTGCGGGTGCCGCGCAGTTCCAGCTTGCCACTGAGCTGCCCTTTCGCGTCGGACAATACGTCCGACAGTTGCAAAGTTTGGATGTCGACATCGATATCCAACTGATCGTCCCAACGCCCAATTGCTGCCAAGCGTGATTCACCGACGCCCAAAAGCAGCTCGCCATTGCCGTGTCCGTTTCGATCCGTTGCGACCTGCGCCGAGCCCGACAGCGGCTTGCCGCGTAAGTCTCCGGAGAGGTTCTTGAGCTGCAAAGTCCCGTAAGGCTCACCATCGTCCAACCCACCATCTAGAGTAAGGTCTGCGGCAACGCTGCCGGGCATATCAGGCAGGAAGAAGGATGGATCAAAATTGCGCAGCTGTGCATCGAGCGCAAATTTTGTGTCCGGCTCCCAAGCAAGATGCCCATGCGCCTGCAGACTGCCGCTCGGCAGGTTCGCCTGGATCTGGCTAAAGGTCATGTCCTGCATGGAGCCACGTGCTTGAAGTGTCAGCGTGGCCTCGTCAGCATCACGAGCGAAAAGGCTCTCCAAATCTAGGGCATAGTCGTCCAGCCGGCCGGTGATATGGGCCTGACCCTTGGTTCGCACCGTGGACAAGGCGTCCGCCGCCGACCAGGTGAGTTCGCGCCAGTCCAAGACTAACGCCAACTCCGGCTGTGCACCCGAGCCATTCACCGTGCCCGACAATTCAATCTCACCACCTAAGGTCAAAAGTGCCAGTGGTGCAAGGCTCAATGTCGCATCGGCATAACCAAGCTGCGAAGGCGCGATCACCACCGTCAAATCAGCTTGGGAAACCGTGCCTTCGATCCCCACTCGCGTCAGATCGCCCTCAGCCCGCAAGACCAGTGCCACCGGCTCGCCGGATGCGCCCAGGCGCTCCATATCTATCTTTGGTGCGTCCAGTTCGAGGGTCCACTTCGGGGCCGGCAAACCACCGCGCACACGCAGACGCAGCTCAGCTGGCTCGCCGATGTCAGCCCGCGCGACCACGCTGAGATCCTTGAGGTTTCCACTCAACACCAGATCCAGCGGTAAGGGCTCGGCCTCGTCCAGAGGTAAATGGGCTTGAGCCTTGAGCTCGCTGGCCCAAGCGTGCGCGGTGTCGATGCGCGCATCCAAGATCAGCCCAAGACGATCACTGTCCAGTGTCAGGCCACGCAAGTGCAGGCGGCCGTTGACCAGTTCGCCGGTCGTACTTAGTCGCGCGACTTCCAGCAAACTCTCCTCGCCCTGCGTCAGGCGCACACCCTGCACATCGATGCGATCGACGCGGATTGCTACCGGCAGGATGAGATCAGGCAATCTCGCAGGCAAGACGATGCGTTCCGGCCACGGCTCGGCTGAGGCCTCCTGCGCTGGTAGGTCAATGCGGCCTCCCGACACCAATAGCCGGCGCAGATGAATGTCACCGGTCAGCAAGGCCGTAGAGGACAGATCCAGCTCCACGCGCGTCAGCTCAACGGTCACGCCATCGAAACGATAAAACAGATCGTGCAACACCAGCCCGCCAGAGAGGCTGCCCTCGGCAGCACGCCAGCTCAGGCTGTCCGGCGGCACAAATCGCTGCGCCTGCGATAGCAGCGTGTCGCGCCCCGTGCCGGTCAAGAACAACCACAGCACCAGCACCGCAACAAGCAGCGGCACCACCAGCACGGCGCCAAACAACCAGCGCAGCCAGCGGCGTTTCTTCGGCATAACCGGGATCTGCACGTCGCTCACAGGTCCGGTCCGATGTTGATGTGAATCTGGACCTGGTTGTCGGCATCATCGAAACCGTGAGCCACGTCCAGCCGCACCATCCCCACCGGCGAACGCCAGCGCAGACCGACACCCGCCCCCACAGCCGCACCCTCGTTAATCTCGTTGAAGGCATTGCCGGCGTCGACAAAAACCGCCGCGCCCCAGCTCCGGCTGAACATGCGTTCGTACTCCGCACTGCCAACCACTAGGTTCTTGCCACCCGTGGCCAAATCGTTCTGCCGCGGGCCGACCTCCTGATAACCATAGCCCCGGATGCTGCGATCACCCCCAGCGAAGAAGCGCAGCGACGGTGGCAATCGCGAAAAATCGTTACTGAAGGTGCGCCCGAGCTGGCCACGGAACAGAACACGGCTGCGCTCGCCGAAACTACGGATAAGCTTGGCATCCAACAAAAACTGACCAAAACTCACATCCGACGCCAGCGCCGATGAGCCGAGCTTGAACTCGCCTCGTAGTGAAAAACCACGCGCCGGGTACATCGCATGATCGGACACCACGCGTTGCGCCGACAAAGAGGGATAAACCAGCCGGGTTCGACCTCGGAGCGAGAGATTTTCTCGTCGATCCCGTGCCGTACCTAATTCGAACTCCTCGTCGCGCAGATGCGTGGCGAGCACGAGATGCCAGCCATGCCAGGTGCCACTGCGCGATGCCACCATCTCGGTGATGCGGGTCTTGAGGACATCGCTCTCCTCGTGGCGTCGGTTCGCGCCAAAAACGTACCAGCCCTCCGCCACGGCGAAAGCCGGAATGCGGTACAGCACACCCAGACTCTTGCGGCGCTGCGCCCAATCCAGTTGTGCACCGAATTTGTGCCCGCGGTCATTGACCCAGCGCCGCTCCATCCCAAGTTGAACGCCAGCGCCTGAATCCGTGCCAAAACTGAGACCCGCGGTATAGACGTTGCGCTTGCCGGGCAGTAAGGAAATCGCAATCGGCATCTCCTCGCCCTCGGCGTGTTCGGTGTCCGGGCGGACGTCGATGTAGCCGAAATAATCCAGACTGGTCAGGCGTTGATGCAATTGCAGCAGGCTGTCCTGCTCGTAAGGCTCACCGCGCTCGTACGGCACCGACTTGTGCAACAACGTGTCGCGCACATGGGAACCCTCAAAATGGGTTTCCCCGAAGTGATAGCGAGCGCCGCTGGTCCAATCCAGTTTGATCACCGCCGAACGCTTGGCTACCGAAACCTCGACCCGATGCTGCTCCATCTTTGCATCGAAGTAGCCACGCGCCAGGAGCGCGTGTTGGATCGCAGACTTACCGGCCTCGTAACGGCCATGCTCGAGTACTTCACCTTCTCGCGGATGGAACTTGTTAAGGATCGCTGTAATTGCCTTGTCGTCATCGGCCCCACCGTTCATGGCCAGACGCAAGGTTTCTACCGTGACTGGCTCGCCCGGGGTCACCTTCAGGGTGATATTGGCAACACCGTTCTTGCGTTTGATCTGGGTCTCGACGGTGGCTTCGTAGTAGCCATACGGTTGCAATGCCCGGTCAAGTTCATCGGGTATTTTGCGCACCAGATATGCCAAGCGTGCTTCGCCCAGATCATCGCGCTCGTCCTCGGTGAGGTTCATCAAGGACAGCGACTTGCGAACGTTGTCGGCCATCTCGCCGTTTATGCCGAGCAGCTTGACCGTTCCCAGCGACTGGCCAAAAACCATGCAGGGAAACAAAAGAAGCACGAACGTGGCAGTCAGAAAGCGCATACGGCGATACGGGACTTTGGCTGAAAGAGGCAAGACCGTCAGCATAACCGCGTGGGCCGAACTTCCGGTGTCCAGAACATGAATCGCGACGCAGTAATCAAACCCATCGCTTTGACTCGCCGCAGCTTCCGCTACGTCATTGCGGCACGGCGATCAATGGACGGGGCGCTTACCGAGAAGTCGTATCGATCTGGGCCAAGGCTGTCAGGGCGTGCATGTCCACCCTTAAAACCCTGATGACTTCTAAGCCGACGGGCGAACGCCTGATTTCTTATCGGATTGCCCAAGCCCGGCTAGATCGGCATACCGTAGTCCGGCAGACCAATCTGTTGAGCTCGTTACTTGGCCACGTCTTCGATCTTCTGACCGGCCTTCTGGATGTCCTTGCCGGCACCTTGGAGTGTGTTGCAACCGCCTAAAACAAAAGCGGCGGCAACCACCAGAAACAAAAGAGATAGATTGCGCTTCATTCCGTGCCAAACCTTCATTGGATAAGGTCTGATTCTAGCCCCGCTTGCCTCTAGAAAAGCAAGCGCTGGCAATGATCTGTGACTCAGCGCATCAATGTGGACTTGCCGAACAGGCTCTCGACCAGATCGACCGCCAGATTCGCCGTCATGTTGTGATCATCGAAGGCCGGGTTGAGCTCAACGATGTCGAGTGAGCCCAGACGACCGGTGTCAGCGATCATCTCCATCACCAATTGTGCCTCACGATAATTTGGCCCGCCCGGCACCGTAGTACCGACACCGGGTGCGATGGTGGGGTCAAGGAAGTCCACATCGAAGCTCACGTGCAGATGGGTGTTCTCATCCACGCCATACAGAGCTTGAGTCATCACTTGGCGCATACCGATCTCATCGATATAACGCATATCGTAGATATCCAAGCCGATCTCGCGCACCAGGCGGCGCTCGCCCTCATCGACCGAGCGCACGCCTATCTGGCGAATCTCCTCGGGCTTGAGTGCCGGCGACTGGCCACCAAGATGTGTCAGCGCCTGTGGACCAACACCGCACAAGCACGCCACGGGCATCCCATGAACATTGCCGCTCGGAGTGATCTCGCTGGTGTTGAAATCGGCATGCGCATCCAGCCACAGCACCCGCAGGCTCTTACCGGCACGCTGGCAATACTGAGCGACCGCGGTGATCGAGCCAACGCCAAGGCAGTGGTCACCACCCAAAAGAACGGGCAACTCTCCCTCATCCAAGGCCGCGCCAACCGCATGCATGATCGTCTGATTCCAGGCCACGACTTCTGCAAGGTGACGATAGCCCTGGACGGGGCCGAGCCAGGGATTGAGTGGGCCGGTCAGATTGCCAGCATCGACAACCTTCAACCCGCGCCCTTCCAGTGCCTGCGCAATACCCGCTACGCGCAGAGCCTCCGGACCCATGGACGCGCCGCGATGGCCGGCGCCAATATCCGTTGGAGCACCAATCAACCGCACCGTTTGCGAGATCGCGCTCATCGCATCCCTCCTGCGAAATCAGCAAGGCATGACGTGGCGCCGCGTGGATGCACGATTGACTGCAACGATGACATAGGTCACTTCCTGAAAAGATTGATGCGCCAAGCATAACGGCAGTCGCTGCACGCACCAATGTGGCGACTACCACTGCCTGCACGCGCGCCATCGCACGTGTTCGTGACCAAGACCTCATTTGTTCTGGCCGGCGTAGCGTTTATGATGCACCACGACCTGTCGTCAAAAGGGGATGATCCGGTCCGTGCAATACCCATCGCCATGAGGCCCGCATCCGGTCTCACCGCGACTATCAGACAGCAGAGGGAAGGGAACGATGAAGGTAAAAAATATCTGCGGCCTCGCGGCTGCATTGGCGTTGTTGTTGCCAATAACAGCGATGGCTCAAGCGGTTGGCAGTGGCGCCGTATCCATCACAGCATCTGGGGCCAGCGAGAATTTCGACCAACTCGCCAATAGCGGCACCAGCGATGTCTTGCCGCAAGGTTGGTACTTCTTTGAGAACGCCGGCGGCAACCGCACCACCTATGCCGCGGACAACGGCACGGCCAACTCTGGCAACACCTACAGCTTCGGTACAACAGGTTCAAGCGAACGAGCGTTTGGGGCGATCGCCTCTAACTCGAACCAGCCAAAGATTGGCGCCAAGCTACAGAACGATGGCGCGCAGCCGCTGAACGAACTGCTCATCGCATTTACCACTGAACAGTGGCGTCGCGGTGACAGCACAACTCAGGATCGCATGCAGTTTGAATACAGCACCACAGCGTCGAGCTTGGACGATGAGACAGGCTGGTCAGAGTTCACCGCACTCGACGCACTTTCGCCGGTCACATCCGGAGGGGTAAATACAGCTCTCGATGGCAATGCCAGCGCGAATCGCGTCGAAGTCAGTGCCACGCTGACCGGGCTTAACGTAGCGCCGGGAGCAAGCGTCTGGATCCGTTGGAGCGACATTAACGTCGGCGGAGCAGACGACGCCCTAGCGATCGATGATGTCGTGTTCGGCATGCCAGTGGATAATCCACCGACGCTCGTATCGAGCTTTCCCGCCGATGGCGATACCGACTTCCCGTCCAACGCCGGCATCATCCTTAACTTCTCCGAACCGGTTAGCGTTTCTGGTAACTGGTTCTCGTTGGCTTGCACGATCTCAGGCAACCTGGGCCTAGCGGATACCACGATTAGTGGCGGCGCGATTGATTGGTATATCACTCCCAACAGCGATCTGTCCGCCGGCGAAAGCTGTGTCTTGACCTTGGTGCCGGCATTGATCGTCGATTTGGATGGAGACGTGGATGCGCTGGTCGATCCTGGCACCATCAGCTTCGACGTCATTGCACCACCGCCAAATGAGCCACCGACACTGGTTTCCACCGTGCCACTGCAAGGCGCCAACAACTTCTCCTCGGCGGGCGACCTGAAAGCGGTGTTCTCCGAGCCGGTGACGGCGGTCGCAGGTGCATTCACCCTGAATTGCGCCAGCTCGAGTGGTATCGCACTCAGCCCGTCAAGTAACGACGGCATCACGTGGTCGATCGGCACCGGCACTGCACTGGTGGGTGGCGATAGCTGCCAATTCGGCATCGTGGCGGAATTTATCCATGACCTTGAGGGCGCTGAACTCGATGCCGGCGCACTGATTTCCTTCACGGTTTTTGAAGCCGGCAACGTTGGGGCTTACTACGAGAACGTCAACCTGTCCTCACCAGGACAGCTGCGCTGTTCGCTGTATCACACCATTAAAGGTCACACTAAATATCCGTATAGCGGTAGTGGCACCAACACGTGGACCATTCTCGAACTGGCTGACGAAGATCCGGTCGACAGCAGCAAGATTCTGGACCTGTACAAGAACGAGTCCTACACCAAGATTGGTGGCGGCACCGGCATTTACAACCGTGAGCATGTCTGGCCGAGAAGTCTTGGCTTGGGCGCCACAGGAACGCCGGGACCCGCCACCGATACCCACATGCTGCATTTGACCGACACTAACTACAACTCCGCGCGCGGCAATCGTCCGCTCGGCAACTTGCAGCCAAGCGGCACGAAATTGCCGACCGCAGTCAACCACGGCATCGGTGGTAATTCGAATGCGGACTCGAACTGGGCATCAGGCTCGGACGGCAATAACGGTCTGTTTGAGGTCTGGGATCACGTCAAGGGCGATATGGCGCGTGCGGTGATGTATATGGCGATTCGCTACAAGGGTGAAAGCGGCGAGCCCGACCTTGAACTGACCAACAACACCAGCCTGATAACCTCCAATGGCGATGGTGCTGGGAAACACTACATGGGCCTGCTGACCGATCTTTTGGCGTGGAACAGTTTTGATCCACCGACCCTGGCCGAACTCGAGCGCCATGAAATCGTTGTCAGCTTCCAGCACAACCGCAACCCCTTCGTCGATCACCCTGAGTGGGCATCGCAAGATTTGTTCGGCACCCTGATGCCGAGCAGTTGCACGCTCAACGAGCACCCACCCGCAGTCAATGACGACAGCTACGTCACCGCGGTCGACACCGTGCTCAACGTAAACGCGGCAGCGGGTGTACTCGACAACGACAGCGACCCTGAAGGTGCGCCATTGAGCGCATCGCTGGTAACAGGCGCGTCCAATGGCGGCCTCATGCTCGCGAGCAATGGCAGCTTCGTCTACACCCCGAATTCGGGCTATTGCGGTGAGGACAGCTTCACCTACCGCGCCTCGGATGGGGTTCGTGATTCCGCCCTAGCATCGGTCAACCTGTCAATCGGCAGTGATTGCGGCGCGCTAGGGGACGCGATCTTCAAGGATGGTTTCGAAAACGACTGATACAGCCTGATTCGAGTTACACCGTTACACTCACGGTCGGTCACATGATGTGACCGGCCGTTTTCTTTTCTGGTCATACCCATGCAAGCCCTGATGGTTTTTTGCACCTGTCCAACGCCTGAAAGCGCGCAAATATTGGCGCGCCTGCTGGTGGAAACCCGTCTTGCTGCCTGCGTCAATCTGCTGACACAGGTGCAATCGGTCTATCGCTGGGGTGATCAGGTCGAAATCGACAACGAGGTGTTGTTGTTGATCAAGACCCAGGCTGACCGCATGGACGCGCTCAAGCAGTGTGTACTGGAAAACCATCCTTACGAACTTCCTGAAATCATTGCGGTCGAAATCAATTCGGGCTTGGCCGGCTATCTTGACTGGCTCAACCAACAAACCCGGCCCGAACCTCCTGACAATTCTCTGGCAAACCCATGATCTCTCGCTCCTTCCGTAGCTATGCGCTCGCCCTTGCGGCTGTCGTCTTTTCCTCGCCAGCGTTCGCAATCGATGAATCTGATCTGCTGCCGGTAGAAGACGCTTTCGTACTCGAAGCGTCGGCACCCAGCGCCGACCGGGTCGAGTTCCAGCTCAAGATCGCTGATGGCTACTACCTGTATCAGCACCGATTTGCGGCGAAGGCGCTGGACGCCGGCACCACCACCGGCGCGCTGGAATTACCTCCGGGTATCGCGGCGCACGATGAGTTTTTCGGCGATGTGGAAACCTATCGCAACAGCGTGACGGTCGCCTTGCCGGAGGTTTCGACGGGCGGTGCCACTCAGGCACGCTTCCAATTGCGTTATCAAGGCTGCGCCGATCTGGGTATTTGCTACCCGCCACAATCGCGCGAAGTCACTGTCACGTTACCGGCACTGGCCGCCGCTTCCGTAGCCGCTTCGTCCAGCTTACCGTTGGCGGCCGCGCCACAGGGATTGGTGTTTGGCAACGACTCAAATCTTATTGGCGGCGCGTTTGACGACGACGTTCCGCTACCGGCCGCCGAAGCCTTCCAGTTCGAGGCCATCGCGAGCTCGCCGGTCGAATTTTTGATGCGCTTTACCCCGGCGCCGGGCTACTACCTGTATCAGGATCGCAACAGTTTCCGGCTGCTCGATAGCGATGAAACACAACTGGCAACGCCGCAGTGGCCGAAGGGGATGGCCCACACCGACGAACATTTCGGCGATGTGATCGTCTATTTCGATCAGGTAGAAGTCCCAATCGGCTTGCGCCGCAGTCAGGGTGAGGCCGCCATGGTGACACTGGAAGCCACCTTCCAAGGTTGCCAGAACGATGGCATCTGCTATCCGCCAATGACGCGGCAGGTGCAGGTCTCCCTGCCCGCTGCTGCTGCCGAACAGCTGGTTTCTGTTGCGGCCAACACGTCCACTGCGGGTGGCCCCGCAGCCAGCACCGGCTTGCCGTTTTTTCTGGTCTTGTTGGCAGCATTGGGCGGCGGGCTGATCCTCAACTTGATGCCCTGCGTGCTGCCAGTGCTCTCGCTCAAAGCATTGGGCTTGGCACAAAGTGGCCAAAGCCGTTCCAAGGCTCGCGCTCATGCGCTGTGGTACACCGCTGGAGTTCTGGTCAGTTTTGCCTTGCTCGGCGCTCTGGCTCTGGGGCTGCGCAAAATGGGTTTGGCGCTGGGCTGGGGATTCCAACTGCAACAGCCGCTCGTGGTCGGTGGTCTGGCCTATTTGATGGCCGCGATTGGTTTCAGCCTGTCAGGCGTTTTTTCTGTCGGCAGCGGCTGGACCGGCGCTGGACAGAATCTGAGCGCACGCGGTGGTCCCTCTGGTGACTTCTTCACCGGCGTATTGGCGGTGATCGTTGCCAGCCCCTGCACCGCGCCGTTTATGGGTTCCGCTTTGGCGTTTGCCTTCGCAGCGCCGCCAATCTTGGCATTGACCGTGTTCTTGGCACTGGGACTTGGTTTGGCCTTGCCCTTCTTGCTGATCGGTTTCGTGCCAGCTCTGGCGCGCCGTTTGCCACGGCCGGGTGCGTGGATGGAAACCTTCAAGCAACTGCTCGCCTTCCCGATGTACCTGACCGCTATCTGGCTGCTGTGGGTGCTGGGTCAGCAGCGTGGCGTGGACGCAATGGGCTGGGCGCTGGCCGGCATCGCGATTTTGGCCTTGGCCTTGTGGCGTTGGGAAAAATCTCGCTGGGCTGGCAGCACCATTGGTCGCATCGTGGCCCTAGCCCTGCTGCTGCTGGCGCTTTGGCCTTTGGCGCGGGTGTCGTCGATGCAGGCCTCCATGATTAACCAGACATCAGAGGAAAACGGTGCCATCACCTATTCCGCTGAACGACTCGATGCGTTGCGTGCCGAGGGTCGGACCGTGTTCGTCAATATGACGGCGGACTGGTGCGTGACCTGCAAGGCCAATGAGAAACGCGTGTTGGACACCGAGGGTTTCCGCACACTTCTGACGCAGCACAACACCGTCTACATGAAAGGTGATTGGACCAATGTTGACCCCGACATCACCGCATTTTTGGAGCATCACCACGCGGTCGGCGTGCCGCTTTATGTAGTGGTGAAGCCTCAGGCTCAAGACAAGGTTCTGCCGACGGTATTGACCATGGGTGCAATCGAGAATGCCCTTGGCCCTGCGCCATGAAGCCGTGGAAACAGACGCTGCTGATTATTGGACTCGGCTTGGTCGGAGCGGCGGCCGGACTCGGTGCGGCGACCGTGACAATGGGGCCGGCTGCGCTGCTTGGAACGCCGGCCGGACAATGGGTCGCACGCCATTTGTTGGGTGCCGAGGTGACTTTGGCTGATGGCCGCGCGGTGATTTTCCCGGGTGATGTCGTGCCGCCGCTGGCCTTGCATGAGCTGGACGGGCAGGCGATCACGCTGCAGTTCGGCGGTCGGCCGATCCTGATCAACTACTGGGCCAGTTGGTGTCCGCCCTGCGTTGAGGAAATGCCTCTGTTGGACGCGTTTGCCCGCAGCCAGCCAGCTGATGGCGTGCATGTCATTGGCATTGCGCTGGATGAGGTAAGCGACGTAGTGCGTTTTCTAGACGAACGTCCGGTCGGGTTCCCGATCCGGATTGAGGCATCCGGGCCCAACGACAGCTCGATGCTGCTCGGTAACGCGCGTGGCATCCTGCCCTACTCGGTTCTGATTGATGCGGACGGACGCTTGCAAAAGTCCCGTCTGGGCGCTTTTCGCAAGGCCGAATTAGAAGACTGGGCCACACGTCCTTAAACTCACACGGCATGGTCTCGGCATCGCCGAGGTATCGAAAGCCCAAGGGCGATCAACCCCAGCTCACTACTCATCAATGGGTCGGCCACGCGTCTCCGGCAGCATCACCGCGCCCACCACCACGGTCAGGATCGCAAAGAACAACGGGTACCACAGCCCGGCATCGACATTGCCGGTGGCGGCGACCAAAGCAAACGCCATCGGCGGCAACAAACCACCAATCCAGCCGTTGGCCGCATGATAGGGAATCGACATCGCTGTGTAACGGATGCGTGCGGGGAACAATTCCACCATCGCGGCAGCCACCGGCGCGTAAGTCATCGCCGCCAGCAGACACAACACGAACAGCAGGGCCACGATGGCGGGCCGGTTCATGGCGTCTGGGTCGGCCTTGGATGGATAACCGGCCGCTCGCGCCACCTCGATGATCTCGCGATCCAGATCAGCCAAGCGTGCAACGCGTGTAGGACGATCTAGGCGGCCACCCTCGAAAGCATCGATGATCAACGATCCGATTTGGATCTGGGCGAGCTGGCCCGGCGCTGTCGCAAGGTTGCTGTAATTAATGTGGTGGCGCGAGAGGATGGATTTAGCGATATCGCAGGAACTGGTGAAATCAGCCGCGCCAACCGGATTGAACTGAAACGAACAGGTCGCGGGATCGGCCAACACCTGCACCGGCGTCGCTTTGCGCGCCGCGTCCAAGGCTGGATTAGCGTAATGCGACAAACCGTGGAAGACCGGAAAATACAGAATAGCTGCCAGCAGGCAACCGATAACGAAAAATGGCTTGCGCCCGACCTTGTCCGACAGTGAGCCGAAGAAGACATTAAAGGGTGTTGCCAGCGCCACTGCTACCCCGAGCATCAAGGTGGCATCCAGGCTGTCGACCTGCATGGTCTGGGTCAAAAAGTACAAGGAATAGAAATGGGCCGTGTACCAAAGCGTCGCTTGCCCAGCAATGATCCCAAACATCGCGGCGATGCCCAACTTCACATAGCGCCACTGGCCATAGGCCTCGCGCAAGGGTGCTTTGGAGATCCTACCCTCATCCTTCATGCGCTGGAATACCGGCGATTCCTGCAGTGACATGCGCACCCAGACCGAAATCACCAACAACACCGCCGATAGGAGGAAGGGCACGCGCCAGCCCCATTCTGCAAAGGCGACCTCACCCATCAGCCAGCGCGTTAAGGCGATCACCACCAGCGACAACAGTAGGCCGACACCCGCCATGGTCTGAATCCAACTGGTGAAATAACCGCGGCGGGCATCGGGAGCGTGTTCGGCGACATAGATCGCTGCGCCGCCATATTCACCACCCAGCGCCAAGCCCTGAAGCAAACGCAGGGCAATCAGGAGAATGGGGGCGGCGATACCGATGCTGGAATACGAAGGCAGGCAGCCCACCAGCACCGTGGATGTGCCCATCACCACGATGGTGATCAGAAAGGTGTATTTGCGCCCACTGCGATCACCCAGTCGACCAAATACCAGCGCCCCAAACGGACGCGCCGCAAAACCGACAGAAAAGGTCAGAAGCGCGAAGATAAAACCGGCGGTTTCGTTTACCGCCGAGAAGAAGTGCCGGCTGGTGATCACCGCCAGCGCGCCGTAAAGGAAGAAGTCGTACCACTCGAATAAGGTACCCAGCGACGACGCCAGTACCACTTTGCGGTTGTTTGCCGTCATCGCCAGCGACGATCCCGCCATCCTCCTGCCCTCGCACACAAATCCTCGGCAAGATTACAACGATGACAGCGCGACGTCAGGCTCCCGGATCACGAGTCGTCGGCGCTCGGATGTCTCACTGCCCCTCTCGCCCGCGCGTCTAAACGCGCTTGCAAACAGCCGCGAAAAAGCAATGCGATGCCATTTTGGCCGCGACGGCGAACCAAGCGAACAGCCAGTCACGCGCTTGCTGATGCACCGATTGGCACGCACATTAAGGCATACGATCGTTTGAAACGATTGATTAAAGCGCCTATCTTCGTTGAACTTCGGCAATCTGGCTAGACAAGGGCGCACTCCCTAGAGCACACTGCACACTTTCCCGCTGTCGTGATATCGCCCATGGCGTGCATTCTGGTCCTTCATGGGCCTAACCTCAATCTGCTTGGCACGCGCGAACCACAGGTTTACGGGGCCACCGATCTGGCAACGATCAACGCCGGCCTGACCCAACAGGCAGCAGCACTGGGACATGACTTGCACAGTTATCAATCCAACGCAGAGCATGACTTGGTTGACCGTATCCAAGCCGCACGCGCCGACGGCACTGACTTCATCTTGATCAATCCTGCCGCCTTTACTCATACCAGCGTCGCGATCCGTGATGCCTTGGCAGCGGTAGCAGTCCCCTTTGTCGAGGTGCACCTCTCCAATCCGCACCGCCGCGAACCCTTTCGTCATACCAGCTATTTCAGCGATCTGGCCGTTGGCGTAATCGCAGGCTTCGGCCCGCTTAGTTACACCTTAGCTTTGCAGGCTGCCGCCGCGCGCCTTGAAGCACTCTCATCTCCTTGAAAACCACGCCTGGCGTCGAGCACTCGGGCAAACAACGGAATCACCCATGGATCTGCGAAAAATAAAGAAACTGATCGACCTTCTGGAAGAGTCCAACCTCACCGAGATTGAAATAAAAGAGGGTGAAGAGTCGGTGCGCCTGTCGCGCGCAAGTACCGGCACCGTCCTTCAGCAACAGAATCTGCCGATGGCCGCCGTAGCCGCACCCGCGGCTGTCGCCAGCGTCCCTGCCGCTGACGTTCCGGCCGGGCCACAACTACCGACAGGCACCACCGTGCATTCGCCGATGGTCGGCACCTTCTACGCCTCTCCCAACCCTGATTCGCCCGCCTTTGTGAGCGTTGGCCAGAGCGTGAAGGTCGGCGATACCTTGGCCATCATCGAAGCGATGAAGATGTTCAACCCGATCGAAGCCGAAGTTGCCGGTACGCTCACAGCGGTGCTGGCGACCAGTGGCCAACCGGTTGAGTTCGATGAACCTTTGTTCATAATTTCCTGACGGGCTCTCCATGATCGACAAAGTCGTCATCGCCAATCGCGGCGAAATTGCGCTGCGCATACTGCGCGCGTGCCACGCCCTCGGCCTGAAAACGGTCGCGGTACATTCCACCGTGGATCGCAACCTGAAACATGTAGCGATGGCCGATGAATCGGTGTGCATCGGGCCGGGACCATCATCGGAAAGTTACCTCAACATCCCGGCGATCATCGCGGCGGCTGAAGTGACCGATGCCCAGGCGATTCATCCCGGTTACGGCTTTCTTTCTGAGAATGCGGACTTCGCCGAACGGGTGGAAAACTCCGGCTTCATTTTTGTCGGCCCAAAGGCGGACACCATCCGCATGATGGGCGACAAGGTGGCTGCGATCCGTGCAATGAAAGAGGCTGGCGTGCCCTGCGTCCCTGGCTCAGGTGGCCCACTCGGTGACGATCCGCTGAAAAACACCTTGATCGCGCGTGAAATCGGCTTGCCGGTCATCATCAAGGCCTCGGGCGGCGGCGGCGGGCGCGGTATGAGAGTGGTGCACGTCGAAGGTTCATTGCACAGTGCGATCGCCACGACCAAGTCCGAGGCCAAAGCGGCGTTTGGCAACGATGTGGTCTACATGGAAAAGTTTCTGGAAAACCCACGGCATGTGGAAATCCAGATCTTGGCTGACGGTCAGGGCAACGCCATCCATCTGGGCGAGCGCGATTGCTCGATGCAGCGCCGCCATCAAAAGGTGGTTGAGGAGGCTCCAGCGCCCGGCATCACGCCGGAACAACGCGCCGAGATTGGCCGTGTCTGCGTCGAAGCGTGCGTTCGTATCGGCTATCGCGGCGCCGGCACCTTTGAATTCCTGTTCGAGAACGGACGTTTCTATTTCATTGAGATGAACACCCGCATCCAGGTCGAACACCCGGTGACCGAATGGATCACCGGCATCGACCTGGTGACTGAACAACTGCGCATTGCTGCCGGACGGCCCTTGTCGATCCGGCAGGAAGACATCCAGTTCAACGGCCACGCCATTGAGTGCCGAATCAACGCAGAAGATCCGGAAACCTTCCTGCCCTGCCCGGGCTTGATCCAAAGTTACCACCCGCCTGGTGGCCCCGGTGTGCGCGTAGACAGCCATATCTACGGCGGCTACAAAGTGCCACCAAATTATGACTCGATGATCGGCAAGCTGATCGTGCACGGCGCGACACGTGAGCAGGCCATCGCTCGCATGCGGGTGGCCTTGTCGGAAACGGTGATCGAAGGGATCAAGACCAACATCCCGCTGCAGCAGCGCATCATGGCCGACACGGGCTTCCAGCAAGGCGGCATGAATATCCACTATCTGGAAAAACGCCTGAAAGAAGCGCGTGATACCGGGATGGGGCTGGGTTGATCAGACACACATTGTGCAGCGCCACTGGATGCGGATCCGATGCCTTATCTTGAGCTGACCCTGTCCTGTACTGAGACAGTAGAGTCTCGCTACCAGAACGCGTTGGAAGACGTCGGCGCCCTTGCGGTGACCTTGATGGACGCGCATCTTGATGCGCCCGACGAACAGGCTATCTTCGAGCCCGGCGTCGGTGAAACCCCGCTCTGGCAAGAAATCATCCTGACCGCACTGTTCCCAGCGGATGCGATTCCTGAACTGATCCTCATGGCTCTGGATGCCTTCGATTCGGAGCTGGATTTTTCTTCAGCTAATTTCCGAACCGTCGAAGATCAAGACTGGGAACGCGTCTGGATGGACCAGTTCGTGCCGATGCAGTTCGGTCGGCGCACCTTCATCGTGCCTTGGAACCGTGAGCTGCCTGCTGAGGCCCAAGACGCGGCTGCTGCTGTGGTGCGACTGGACCCAGGCTTGGCCTTCGGCACCGGCACTCACCCCACCACATCGCTGTGTTTAAGCTGGCTCGACGGCCTCGATCTGGCCGGCAAGCGCGTGCTGGATTTCGGTTGTGGCTCGGGCATTCTCGCGGTTGCCGCATTGAAGCTCGGTGCAACCATCGCGGTTGGGGTCGACAACGATCCGCAAGCGCTCACGGCCAGCCTCGACAATGCCGAGCGCAATGCCGTGGCCGAGCGCATGTTCGTTTACGCACCGGCTGACGAACCGCCTGCTACGTACCCGGTTGTGGTGGCCAACATCCTCGCCAGCGCACTCGATCACCTCGCACCGCTGCTCGCCAGTCGCGTGGAAAGCGGCGGGCGCATTGCGCTTTCTGGAATTTTATCGGGACAGGAAGACGAGCTGCTGCAACGCTATGGCGAGTGGTTCGACACGCTCACCGTGCACAGCTTGGAGGATTGGGTGAGAATTGACGGCGTTAAACGCTGACGCCGGGGTTTCCGTTCGATCGCATGTATACGCTTTGCGGCCATTGCCACACGATCCATGAGGTTTCGCCTGCAGCACTGGCCAGCGGCCGGGGTCGCTTGCGTTGTGAAAACTGTGGCGAGGACTTCGATGCACTGGAACATCTCAGTGGCGAACCACCGACAGTCAAGCCCGACGCGCGCGCTCAGAGTGCCGGCGCACAGCGGCAGGAAGCATTGAATCTTGATCCTGTTGCTCAGGTTTCGACCTCCCCAGAAGCAGACGGTGAACTTTCTTCCTCGCGATTGACAGATCACCTCGACGCAGAAAACGCAGCCGACCTTAGTGAGGCCCAGTCTGATGACGGCCAGCGCGATGTGCAGGCGCCACTGCCCGATTTCGCCGATAGAGCGCTCAAGCTCGATGCCGAACCAGAAGTCACACCTGACTGTGATGACGATGACATCGACCAATCACGGTCATCGCTGACCGAGCCAGCGCATGAGTACGAGCAAGCCAATGGTCCCGACTCGGCTACAGGCTTGGTCGACGAGGAAGACGACGACCCTGACGAGGCTCTGGATGATGATGCCGATGAGCCTGTGGCAGCGGCCGCAGCTCCCAGTTTCATCCCCGCCCCGTCACGACCCACTCGAATCAGCACGGAAACGCGAAACTGGCCACGCTGGCTACTGGTCGTTGGCTTAGCGCTGCTCCTGATAACTCAGTCGATTGTGTCCGAGCGCGAGCAGCTGGCCGCTGATGCTACTTGGCGGCCTTGGCTTGTGCGCGCGTGCGCCCAGCTTGGCTGCTCGCTACCGATTTGGCACGACCCGACCGCCATGCACATCTTGACCCGCGATGTCCGCCCGCATCCATCGGTCAGCGACGCATTACTTATCAGCACCAGCTTTCGCAATGAGGCACGTTGGCCGCAACACTGGCCAAATCTCTTACTCACTCTGGCTGATCTCGATGGCCAAACCATCGCAAGCCGTGAGTTCGCGCCGTCTGATTACCTCGGGCTCGGCGCAACAGAAGGCACTATCGAGGCGGGGCAAACCGCCAGCATCACCCTCGAAGTGCGGGATCCTGGCAGGCAAGCGGTCGCCTTCGAGTTCGACTTCCGCTGATTGGACCGATCCGAAAAACAAGCGCAGGCGTTCTCGTTTCATGACAAAATCCCCACATCCGGGGGGATATCACACACCGTTTTTGGGGTAATTCCATGAATGTATGGCTGAAGGGTCTGCCAGTTCCGGTCGCGGCCCAATCTGGCAAGCAACTGCGTCGACTGGCCCAAGTGGAGACAGTCCAGCTCAAGCCACTTGATATGGCGCAACTGGCCAACGAAGACCTTGATGACGAAGCCATCGGCATGGCGCCGCGTTTTGCGCTGCCGGTTAAAGTGGATGTGATTCCCGGTCGGGACGGCGGCTGGGAGTCTCTGTCTGATGGGCGCGTGATTTGGCGTTACCGAGTCCAAAGCACCGACGCCTCATCCTTGAACTTCGCCTTTGTTCCCTTCGAGTTGCCGCAAAGTGCGGTGCTCTGGGTGTATTCCCCGGACCTCGAAGAACGCGTTGGACCTTTCACCGCAGAGAACAACAACCTCGCACGGCAATTGTGGACGCCGGTCCTACTCAGTAATGACGCGGTCATCGAGGTGAGCGTGCTTGCGAGCGAAAAGCAGGCGGTCGAGTTGAACCTGACCCAGATTGGACACGGCTACCGTTTTTTTGGCGCTAAGACGGCGTACTGCAAGTCTGGCTCCTGCAACACCGACGTGGCCTGTATCGCTGACGAATCCCCTTGGCAAGGCCCGCGCCGAGCCGTGGCCTCTATTTCCGAGGGCGGCTCGCGTTTCTGCACCGGTTCGCTGGTCAATAACACCGCGAACGATCGAAGAATGATTTTCGCGACAGCGACCCATTGCACTCCAGATGCGCCTACGTTGGTGGCCTACTGGAACTTCGAGTCCCCGACTTGCCGCACGCCTGGCTCCAGTGCCAGCGGCTCTGGCAGCGTCGTTGGCCCCGTCAACCAAACCAGTACCGGCGCAACCTTTCGCGCCAAGACCAACAATCCCTTTTCCGGTGGTGGTGCTGCCAACACGCGGTCGGATTTCACCTGGGCTGGATGGGATCGCACCAACAACGCACCGCAGTGTTGCAGCCCCTACAGCTCCACACCCTGCACCCCGGCTCGCTACTGCGCCAGCATCCATCAACCCAACGGTGACGAAAAGCGCATCACCTTCATTCGTGAAGCGATGGTCACCGGCAATATTAGCTCGGCCACTGGTGTGCACTGGAATGTGAAGTGGGATCTGACCCCGGCGGTCTCCATGCTGCCGAACCTGCCGTTCCCGCCACCGTCCACGCTGCCGGTCAGCGTGACCGAACCCGGCTCCTCCGGCTCACCGCTTTATAACGACGAGCAGCGCTTCATCGGCGTACTCAGTGGTGGCTACTCGGCGTGCGGTGCCTCAGCCTCAGACATGTATGACCTATACGGCAAACTCAATCATGCGTGGGACGGCCTAGGA
>CAJDUW010000028.1_pt1 | contig 30360 bp, 23 predicted proteins | sample 7390931 | NCBI WGS metagenome assembly CAJDUW01 (sample SAMEA7055687, study PRJEB34461) | soil metagenome | biome: terrestrial ecosystem; feature: Peninsula; material: soil | place: Antarctica | collected 2016
CGCCATCTGCGCGGCCTGTCGCTGCACCATGCGCGCCGCATCGCGCGTGAGCTGATTTATGCCGATGGTCTTATCGGCCCGGCCGACATTCCGCGAGCGCAGCAAGCGCGCTTTGAACTGCTGGGTCGTGGCGGGGTGATCTCGCTGGAACCGGATGTAGCGAGAATGGATCAGATCGCCGGGCTGGGCAAACTAAAACACTGGATTTCCCAGCGCCGCAATGTATTTACGGCCGACACGCCGCCCAAGGGTTTGGATCGGCCGCGCGGCTTGCTGCTGCTTGGCGTACAGGGAGCCGGAAAGTCCTTGGCGGCCAAGGCCACCGCGGGCGGTTTTGGTGTGCCGTTATTACGGTTGGATTTTGCCGCGCTCTACAATAAGTATCACGGTGAAACCGAGCGCAATCTGCGCGAGGCACTGGCCAGCGCCGATGCCATGGCACCGTGCGTATTGTGGTGCGACGAGATCGAAAAAGGTCTGGCTGTTTCCGACAGTGATGATGGCGTTTCCAGGCGCGTGCTGGGCACTTTGTTGACCTGGATGAATGAGCGTCGCATGCCGGTGTTCATCGTCGCCACCGCCAACGACATCCAGCGCCTGCCGCCGGAGTTCTTGCGCAAAGGGCGCTTTGACGAAGTGTTTTTTGTCGACCTGCCCAATGCCCAAGCGCGGCAGGACACCTTCGTCATCCATCTCAAGCGGCGCGAGCAAGATCCAGCGCAGTTTGATCTGGATGCGCTGACAGCCGCCAGCGCTGGTTTTTCTGGCGCTGAGATTGAGCAGGCTATTGTCAGTGCGCTGTATGACGCCTACGACGCCGGCACCCGCCTGTCCACCGAACGCATCCGCACTGCGCTTGCCCAGACCCGTCCGATTTCGGTCTTGATGGCCGAACAAGTGCAAGCGCTGCGCGACTGGGCACGCGAGCGTTGTGTGCCGGCGGACTGAGTTAAACGCTTCACCTTCAAGCGCGCACATCTTTGCTTAGAGCATTCTTCCACGTTGGTAATTTTTGCTATCCATGATTGATATCGGTTTGAACCTTACCCATGACAGCTTTGACCACGACCGTGACGACGTTTGGCAGCGCGCCCGCGCCGTTGGCGTCAATCGCGCCATCTTGACCGGCGCCAGCCGCGAGCATTCGCCGCAAGCGCTGGAATTGGCGCGCACCCGACCGGACGAATGGTTTGCCACCGCTGGCGTGCATCCGCACCATGCCATCGAGTACACCGCCGAATGTGACGCTGAAATGCGCGCGCTTCATCAGCACCCGGAAGTAGTCGCGGTGGGTGAGTGCGGGCTGGATTATTTCCGCGATTTCTCGCCGCGTCCGGCGCAGCGCCGTGCATTCGAGCTGCAACTGCAGATAGCCATCGACACCGGCAAACCCCTGTTCCTACACCAACGTGACGCACACGACGACTTTATGGCGATCATGAAGAATGTTGAAGGACAAATCGGGGCCGCTGTGGTGCATTGCTTTACCGGCAGCCGTGCAGAGCTTTTCGCCTATCTTGATCGCGACTATCACGTTGGCATCACCGGCTGGCTCTGCGATGAGCGCCGCGGCCAGCACTTGCGTGAGCTGGTGAAGAATATTCCGGCAAGTCGCCTGATGGTCGAAACCGACGCGCCCTATCTGCTGCCGCGCAATCTCAGGCCCATGCCCAAGGATCGTCGTAACGAACCGGCGTTTTTGCCGCACATCGTCGAAGAGCTGGCGCGTGACCGAGGCGAGGACGTGGCAGTGACGGCCGCCAACACTGCGGCGACCGCAGCGGCCTTCTTTCGTTTACCACACGCCTGAGCGCAAAGGGAGTCGGGTCCGCTGACCTCAGCTGCGCAAGCCCACACCCTTTTTTAACAGCCACAAGGCCAGCGCCCCCAAGATGACCACAAAGCCAACCATCAGCACATAGGCGATCCCGAGTGGCACGTCACTGACGCCGAGTAGGCCATAACGGAAGGCGTTGACCATGTGGAAGATCGGATTGGCGTAGGTCGCAGCTTCGGCCCAGCCGGGGAGAAGTTTGACCGAATAAAACACCCCGCCCAGATAGGTGAGCGGGGTCAGGATGAAGGTCGGCACGATGGCGATATCGTCGAACTTCTGCGCGAAGACCGCATTGATAAAACCGGCCAGTGAAAAGATAACGGCGCCCAGCAGTACTGAGCTGGCCATGACCAGTGGATGCGGGATACGCACGGTGGTGAAGAACATGGCAATGCAGAGCACGAGTACGCCCACCATCAGCCCACGTAACACAGAACCCGCCACGTAACCGGTCAGAATCACCCAGTTCGGCATCGGGCTGACCAGTAATTCTTCGACATGGCGGCCGAATTTGGCGCCAAAAAACGAGCTGGAGATATTGCCGTAACTGTTCTGGATCACACTCATCATCACCAGACCCGGCACGATGAAGTCCATGTAGCCGATGCCGTCCATCTTGCCCACACGCGAGCCGATCAGGCCGCCGAAGATCAAGAAATACAGGGTCATGGTGATTGCCGGCGGGATCAGGGTTTGGGTCCAGATCCGCAAGATACGCATAACCTCGCGCCGCGCGATGGTGGCCAGCGCAATTAGGTTGGAACGGGTGGGGTTATTGGCCCGCTCTGCGACCGTGCTCATGCTTCATTCTCCTTGCCGGTCAAGCGCACAAAAAGCTCCTCCAGGCGATTACTCTTGGTGCGCATCGAGTGAACCCGAATGCCGGCGCCATCGAGTGCGGCAAACACGCGATTGAGATCCATGTTGCGAGGCATGTCCAAGCCGAGAGTGTTGGCGTCGACCACGCTCAATTCAGCGCCTTCGATCCGCGGTAGCTGGTCCGGCGAAACACCATCCACGTCGAAAAGAAAGCCTTCCACGTCCAGCTTGGCCAGCAATGTCCGCATCGGCCCGCGTTCGATGATGGTGCCGTGATCAATGATGGCGAGGTTGCGACACAGGTGCTCGGCTTCTTCCAGATAATGCGTGGTCAGGATGATGGTGGTGCCGGCGGCATTAATTTCCTTCAGCGTTTTCCACATGCTGCGACGGATTTCAATATCGACCCCGGCTGAGGGTTCATCCAAGATCAGCAAGCGCGGTCGGGTCATCATGGCGCGCGCAATCATCAGCCGGCGCTTCATGCCGCCTGACAGGGTGCGGCTCATCACCTCGGCCTTGTCCCAGAGTTGCGCGCGTTTAAGCTCTTCCGCTGCGCGACGCAAGGCTTCGGCTCGCGGCACGCCGTGGAAGCCGGCGTAATTGACGCAAATATCGAGAGGCTTCTCAAATTGGTTGAAGTTGAGCTCCTGCGGTACTAGGCCGAGTTGGCGCATGGCCAAGCTGCGCTGGGTGGCGATGTCGATTCCAAACACCTGTATTTCGCCCGCCGTCTTGTTGACGAGCGAGCTGATGATGCCGATCAGGGTGGATTTGCCGGCACCATTAGGTCCGAGCAAAGCGAAGAAGTCGCCTTCGCCGACCTCAAGGTCGATTCCGCGCAGGGCGACGGAGCCGTTGCTGTAGACCTTGCGCAGACCTGAGACCTGCAGTGCAGGAAAGTTACCCATCGTTCTCCACCGGAAAATCCAAGCCAGCTAGTATATCGACTCACCGTTGCCGGATTTCACCTTGTCCAATCGCATTCCGCTTCGCTTGGTCGAGCGAAGCCTGTTGACGCCCGATGTCCTTCAGCTTGCTTTCGAACACGTTGAGGCTCGAACCTTGCCGTTCAAAGCGGGTCAGTTCGTTCAGGTTTTCTTTCGAGATCAGGACGGATTGGAGCAAAGGCGTAGCTTCTCTCTTGCCAATCCGCCGGCGGCGTCGGATCAACCCGGGCGCTGGGAACTACTGATCAGCTTGCTTCCTGATGGGCTGGCAAGTCGCTTTTTACGCGAACTGCCAGTGGGCGCGCGGCTCGAAGGGGCCGGTCCGTTTGGGCGTTTCCATCTGATGGACGCTGACGCACCGGGGCGCTATCTATTGGTGGCCACCGGCACCGGTGTCGCGCCGTTTCGGGCGATGTTGCCGGAGTTACGCCAGCGGATAATGCGCGAGGGCGCACGCGTCGCGTTGCTCTGCGGGGCACGCACCCACGCCGAACTGCTCTATCGGGAGGAGTTTCGCGCGCTGGCGCGTGAGCAATCTGGGTTTAGCTACCGTGGCTGCATATCGCGTGAAGTTCCGATTCCTGCGGAGCCTGACGTAGTCGCCGGTCGAGTGCAGCCAGCCTTGATGGCGTTGACGCCACGGCCGGATGATCTGGTTTTGCTGTGCGGCAATCCGATGATGGTGGACGAGTGTGCCGAGCAGCTTAAGCAGGCTGGACTTTCCGCTCGGTCTATTCGACGTGAGCGCTACGTCGCCTCCGGGTGATCGGTCGGTGTTGAGAGCGTGTTGTTTATGCGCACAAAAAACCGCCGGCACTGATGCGCCGGCGGTTTGTTTTTCAGCAAGTGTAAACGGCGTCAATCGCCCAATTTGAAGTCGAACACCCGACGGCTTTCAACCTGTTGTCCGGTAGGCGTGAAGCGCCAACGCTCCATCGCGTTGATAGCCTCGCGGTCGAAGGTGCTACCCGGTCGACTGGACAGTACCCGTACGTTGCTGACACTGCCATCGGGCATGATCGTGAAGCCCACTTCGACCATGCCTTCAATGCGGCGGCGCAGCGCTACCGGCGGATACCGCGGCTGGACTGCCGAAATAACGGTCGGTGTAACCGGGGCCGGAGCGGCGGCCGGCGGCGGCGGTGCGGGTGCTGGTGCAACCGGTGCTGGTGCGGGTGCTGCGACAACCGGCTGTGCGGGTTGTGGCGTCGGCTGTACCGGTTCCGGTGCGGGTGCTTCAGCGACCGGCTCAACCGGCGTTGGCTCACGAATCGGTGCGGGTGTTGGCGCGGGCGCCGCTGCCGCCGCAGCTGCTGCAGTCGCTGCTGCGGTCGCTGCAGTTGCCGCTGCCGCAGCGCGCTGGGCTTCGCCGGCGACACGATCGCGTACATGCTCAACCGCGCGTTGCAGGCGGGGCAAAGCAGGCGCATCGGCGTTGGCCTCTTCCATCATTGCCAAGACGCGCTCGCTTTCGCCGAGGTCGCCCGCAGCGGCACGCTGTTCAACATAGAGTACGGCGTAAGGGAACAGATCGCTGAGCGCATTTTTGGCACGCACGTTTTCCGGTTCCTGCTCGATCACGCGCAGGTACATGTCGAAGGCGTTGTCGTCGGCCGGGTTGAACAGTTGCTTCTCTTTTTCCGCCGCATCGGCGCGAACCAGAAGTTCGTCAACGCTCAAGGTGTCTACCAGCGAGGGCTGGATGACCATGGACTCACCCGCATCGGTATCAACCACATCCGATGCAGGCGCAGGCGCGGCAGCTTGTTTGGCCGGTGGTGGCAGTGGTGGTGCTTCTTCCTTGCCACCGCACGCGGTTAGGCTGATGGCGAGTGCCAGTACCGCCCATATACCGCCATGGCGCAGTCGTGTCGTAGATGTGCTTGTCATATGGCTGATTCCCCAAATCATTGGCGCGATTCCAAGCCGCGTGGCGCGGTAGTGCAATCGATCATACGTCCGCGCGGGCGGTACCGCCCTATGTTCATGCCCGCCCGCCCTATAAGTCAAAGAGTAGAACACCATAAAGTGCGCGGAACCGGCACTTTTGTGGCCCTTGGTCACTTGCCGATGCAAAAGTTTGCAAATATCCGACCAAGAAGCGCTTCGGTGCTAAAAATACCCGTAATTTGCCCGAGCCTGGCTTGGACCTGACGCAAGTCTTCCGCCGCAAGCTCCCAGGCTGGATTTCCAGACAGCCCCTGTTGCGCGGAGTCGAGCTGGAGCGCGGCCTGCTGCAGGGCATCGACATGGCGTGCGCGGGCGCTGAAACTGCCGTCGTCGCTGGCGCCGGCGCTTTCGGCTAAATACGTTCGCAATAAATCTAGGCCGGCACCGGTTCTGGCCGACACGTGGATGTGTTCGACGCCATCGATCAATTCGCGCCGTGCTGGCGCATCGTGCAGATCGATTTTGTTGTGTACTACCACCCGCGCCAAAGCGTCGGGAATGCCGTCTAAGTCCGGTGCGCCCTCAGCGCCTTGGACCAGCATGACGAGGTCCGCCCGTGCCGCCTCGGCTCGCGCCCGGCGTACGCCTTCCTGCTCGATCGGGTCATCCGAGTTGCGTAAGCCGGCGGTGTCCACGAGCGTGAGTTCGATGCCATCAATGCTCAGGGTTTCGCGCAGAAGATCGCGGGTGGTGCCGGCGCGAGCCGTGACGATAGCGCGCTCATCATTGGCGAGCGCGTTCAGCAGACTCGACTTGCCGACATTGGGATGACCCAGAATCACCACGTGCAAACCGTCGACGAGGCGTTGACCGCGGCGCGCGGTTCCCAGTAGTTGCTGTAATTGCTGTTGCAGCGCGCTGACACCTGCGCTGAGTTGGGCCGGTGCGAGGGTGTCAATCTCTTCGTCGGAAAAGTCGATGGCGGCCTCGATCCGCACGCGCAATGCGATGACATCCTCCACCAACGCTTCTATGGCCCGTGAAAAGACACCTTGTAGGCTGCGTTGGGCGGCGCGCGCTGCCGCTTCGGAGCCGGCCGCAATCAGGTCCGCGACGGCTTCAGCTTGGGCGAGATCAAGTTTGCCATTGAGGAAGGCGCGTTCGGAAAACTCGCCCGCCCGCGCCAGTCGTGCGCCCAGCCGTTGTAGATGATCGAGCAGCATGCGCAATACCGGGCGGCTGCCATGCACCTGCAATTCCAGCACATCTTCGCCGGTGAACGAGGCCGGGCCCGGGAAATACAGCAGCAAGCCGCTGTCAATGACCTCCCCTGATTCATCACGCAACACCGCAAAGTGGGCGTGACGCGCGATGGGTGCGCGACCGAGCAAGCCCGTCGCGATCTCGTAGACCTTGCTACCCGATACTCGAATCACGCCGATGCCACCACTGCCAAGCGGTGTGGCGATGGCAGCGATCGTATCGGCGCGATCGGCGGCCATCGCCGATCGTTACTTGGCCGGGGCCGGTGTGGCCGGCTCGCCGTGACGGCGCATGATGAGCCATTGCTGCAATAGGCCGAGCAGACCGTTGGTGGTCCAGTAAAGCACCAGACCCGCTGGGAAGAAGGCGAACATGACGCCGAACACCAGCGGCATGGTCTGCATCATGCGCTTCTGCATGGGGTCCATGCTGGGCGTGGGTGACAGCTTCTGCGTGGCCCACATCGTGACCAAGTTGACCACCGGCAAGATGAAGAGGGGGTCGGGCGCGCTCAGGTTCTGAATCCAAAGAATCCAAGGCGCTTGACGCAACTCGACCGCCTCGATCAATACCCAGTACAGCGAAAGAAAGACCGGAAACTGCACCAGAATCGGCAGGCAGCCACCCAAGGGGTTGATCTTCTCTTTCTTGTACAACTCCATCATCGCGGTCTGGTATTTCTGGCGGTCGTCGCCATAGCGCTCTTTGAGCGCTTCCAGGCGAGGCTGGATGTGGCGCATACGAGCGAAGCTGCGATATTGCGCTTCCGACAGTTTGAACATCGCGGCCTTGATCAACACCACCAGCAGCACGATGGCCCAGCCCCAGTTGCCGATGAGCGTGTGCAGCAATGACAACAGCCAGTGAATGGGCTGCGCGAGCACGGTGAAAATGCCGTAGTCGAGCGACAAGCCCAAGCCTGGCGCGATTTCTTCCAGCTGAGTGCGAAGCTTGGGCCCTAGGTAAAGCTGGGTACTGGTAGTGGCTTCGGCGCCCGGTTGCACGGTGAGGGTCGCACCCATCTCGCGCACGAGATACCGACCATCAGCCAGGCTCGCATTGCTGAAGCGGGTTGGTTCGTCCGGCTTTGGGACGATGGCTGCAGCGAAATAATGCTGCAGCATCGCGATCCAGCCGCCAGTGACTTCGCGTTGCAGCGGTTTCTTCGGATCGAACTTGTCGAACTTCAGTTTTTCAAATTTGTCCTGCGGGCTGTACCACGCGGCGCCAACAAAGCTCAGTCGCTCCGGATTGGTAAACCCACCTTTGGCCGCTGGCGGTGCCACGCGCACCAACTGGTGATACGCGTTGCCGGACCACGTCACTGCACCCTGATTGCGGATAATGTCTTGAATCTCAACCAAGTAGCTGCCGCGCTCAAGCCGATAGCGCCGCTCCACGTCCACTCCATCCGGGCCTTGCCAGAGGAAGGGCAATTCTGCTGCGGTCGCGTTGCCGCTCAGAATCTGGTCGCCGCTGGCGGCCACCATACGATCGGCGTGGCTGGGTGCGGACGGCGTACCGACGATGCCATTTTGGGCGATGAAGAAATAGGCGGGCTCTTGGCTCAAAAGTTCGACCGGGCTGGTGTCGCCTTTGAGTTCCTTCTGATAATTCAGCAGCTCCGCCTTGACGATGGCTCCGCCCTTGGCATCCAGAGTCAGACGCAAAACATCGTTCGCCAGTATGACGACCTCAGTGGTGACGGGCACAGCGTTGGGCGCTGGTGCTTCTGTCGGCGTACTCGCCGGCATGGCGGTCGGCACGTTCGGCACGCTGCCATCGGCCATATCGGGCACGGCGTAAGGCACTGACTCGACTTGGCTACTGCTTGCAGGCGCAGCGGCCGGCACGGGAAGGGCTGTCTGACTTTTCTGCCATGCATCCCAAAGCAGGAAAGCAACGACCAGCCAGGCGACGAGAAGAAACGTACGGGTTTGTGTCATGGGTGCTCAACGATGCGTGCGGTGACAAAGGAATGTCCCAACACGACGTAACATGATTCAGGCACCACCATCACCAGATGATGGTCGCGAAGGACCCGCCATTTTGCCGGTAGTGCGGGTTTGCATCAATCCGAGCCGGCCAGCGAGCTGATCCAATTCGGCAAATATGCTTTCAGCCGAACTGCCTTTAGCAGCAGGGCGGCCGGTGATCACGAGATCCCCGGCGGGGAGGTCGGTAAGACGATGCCGGAACCATTCGCGTATGAGGCGACGGATCCGATTGCGCTCGACCGCGCGCTTGTCGACTTTGCGCGAAATGGCCATGCCGAGCCGCGCGACGCCGATTCCAGTTTGCTTATCAATTTCGTCATGCAGCCGGAATATTGCGCCGAACAGACGACCATTGACACGCTTGCCTGCGGCAAAACACCGTGCAAACTCCGCCGAGGTTCGGACATGGGCCTGACCAGGGAAGCGGAAGTCAGGTCCGCGCTGCGACAAGTCCGGCTGATGTTGGATCATCGGTTTGCCACAAGCCCGCGTGACGCGGCGCAGGTTAATTGCGTGACGCAAGCTGTTGTCGGAGCGCGGCCACGACTACAGGTGCGAGCCAATCTAAAGAGCGGCACGGCACCATAGTTGCGAGTTGGACGCTGATTCACGGCGATAACCGCCTGAATGTGCCCACGTACACGGCTCACGTATTCCGGTTCAAACCGGTAGCCGTGACCAGAGTGTGGTGAGCACTGCGACAAAGCGGACAGTGCGACAAGCGTGCGCAGCGTCCACAGTGCCGAATTCCGATCAGGCGGAAAGGCGCTTGCGGCCCTTGGCACGGCGAGCGTTGATGATCCTGCGACCGCCGACGGTCTTCATCCGGGCACGGAAACCGTGGGTGCGGGCGCGCTTGAGGTTACTAGGCTGGAACGTGCGCTTCATGGCGGCACCGTATTCAATGAGACAATGGAACCGGAAATTGTACGGCGTGATGACTTTGCGCGTCAACTGCGAGGCTAATCATGCCGATGTATCACTCTTGTTTGCCAGCATGGCCCTGTGGCACTCTCAAAGCCGGTTGATGGAAAGGAGCCGCACCGTGATCGATCCTGACGGTTATCGGCCCAACGTCGGCATCATCCTCATGCACCCCGATGGCCGGGTGTTTTGGGCTCGACGTGCGCGACGCGATGGCTGGCAGTTTCCGCAGGGCGGTATGCACTCGGACGAAACGCCATTGGAAGCCATGTATCGTGAGCTGGAAGAGGAAACCGGCCTGCGTCAGGATCATGTCGAGGTGCTGGCCGAAACGCCGGGATGGCTGCGCTATCGCCTGCCGCGGCGCTACTTGCGCCCGAGCCAGCGACCTTTGTGTATTGGTCAGAAGCAGGTGTGGTTTCTGCTTCGACTGGTGAGCGACGAGCGCCATGTGCAACTTGATTTGAGCGAACGCCCCGAGTTTGACCGTTGGCAATGGGTCGATTTCTGGTATCCGCTTGAACATGTTGTCGATTTCAAGCGGGAGGTCTATGTGCGCGCTTTGAGCCATGTAGCTCCTGCGGCCCAGTCCGCCGCCGCGGCGGCGTCCATAATCGGTTGTGGTCCGGTTTTGCGTCGCGCAATCAGATCGGAGGCTGGCAAGAAGCCCCGTCGATTTGGCGCTGTTGCGCGCCCATAATCGGCCCACGTGCGCTGATATTTATTTTTTGGCGGGATCCCGAGTCGGCCGCTTCCAGGCTTCGACCGTGGTTTGGCGGGTGCGCGCAATCGTCAGATATCCAGCGGGTGCGGGACGAGTCAATACCGTTCCTGCCCCCAGTGTCGCGCCATCACCAATGCTTACCGGCGCGACCAGTGAGCTGTTTGACCCGATGAAGGCGTTGTCGCCGATATGGGTGATGGCCTTCTTGGCCCCGTCGTAGTTGCAGGTGATGGTGCCGGCGCCGATATTGACCTGGGCACCGATCACCGCGTCGCCGAGATAGCTCAGATGACTGGCCTTGCTGCCAGCACCCAACACGGATTTTTTTATTTCAACAAAATTACCGACGTGCACGTCGGCGGCCAGTTCTGTGCCGGGTCGCAGCCGTGCGAAGGGGCCGATCTGGCAGGGCCCGTGGGTGATTACGCCCTCCAAATCACAGTGCGCCCGAACCACGGTGCCGGCGGCCAGTTCAACATCGCGCAGGCGCGAATACGGGCCCACCTGCACCCCCTCGCCCAGCACCACTCGGCCTTCCAGGATCACGCCGACATCCAGTGCTGCATCCGCACCGGCGTGCACTTCACCGCGCACATCGATCCGCTCAGGATCGGCCACCCGCACGCCGGCCATACACAGCGCCTTGACCGCGCGGCGCTGAAAGGCGCGCTCCAGCTGCGCCAGTTGCCACAGATCATTGGCACCCTGGACGTCGATTGGATCGGCGCAGTCCACCACCCCAGCCGGCGCTCCGTCGCTCGTCGCCAGTGCGAAGATGTCGGTCAAGTAGTACTCGCCCTGCGTGTTGTTGCGGTCAATGCGCGCTAAGCAATGGCGCAAATGAGCGGCGTCCGCACTCAGAATCCCGCTGTTGGCACAGTTGATGGCGCGTTGCTCGGGGTTGGCATCGCGCTCTTCCACGATTGCTGCAACCCGCCCGATCGCATCACGCACGATGCGTCCGTAGCCAGTCGGGTCGGCTAGCTGCGTGGCTAAAACCGTGATCGGATCGGGTGTGGCCAAGAGTTCTTGCAAGGTCGACGGGCGAATCAGCGGGACATCGCCATACAGCACCAAAACTCGCGCTGCATCGGGGATTGCGGGCATGGCTTGCATCACCGCATGTCCAGTACCCAGCCGTTTGGTTTGTTCGACCCAGTTCAGGTCAGCGGCATCAGCGAATGCCTGTCGCACCAAATCACCGCCGTGGCCGATGACGACATGGATGCAGGCGGGCCCCAGCTCGCGTGCGGTGTCGAGCACGTGCCCGAGCATGGGTTTACCCGCGATGGGTTGCAGCACCTTGGGCAATGCCGATCGCATGCGCGTACCGGCGCCGGCGGCAAGTATGACGACGTGCAGAGGCGCAATGGGCATCCGATGGGCTCCAGATCGGGATTGAAGTTGGCGTGTGCGGGCGCTGCTGATTCTTAATCAGTATGCATCAAACCTGCGCCCAGCCGTCCCGGTTTGGGTTCATCCTCCACGCAGTACGTCACCGCTGCGCGCGTCGCGAATAGTCGAGGGTTGATCTTGGCCGCTGGTATCGCCGTCGATCCAACCATCGAGCTGCGCACGCAGTTCGGGTGCTAACTGCTGGAAGCGTCGAGCCGGTGCTTCTCCGGCGCGATTGGCGCTAGTGGAAACCACCAAGCCACCCATGGCATCGCAGAGTGAAGCGGCGATCGGGTGGGCGGTAACACGCACCGCGAGCGTGTCGTGCTCGCCGCGCAGACATGTAGGAACGTCAGGCCGGCACGGAATCAGCCACGTATTCGGCCCTGGCCAACTGGCCAGAATCGCCGCGCGCCGGTCTGCCGGCAGCTCGTCCCATAACACGTATGGCCTGGCTTGTTCGGGTCTTGCCGCGATCACGATCATGCCCTTGTTCGCGGGCCGCTGCTTGATCTCAAGCAGGCGTTGTACAGCCTCGGGGTTGAACGGATCACAACCCAATCCCCACACCGCTTCGGTCGGATAGGCCACAACCCCGCCATCTCGTAGGATGATCGCGGCGGTCTCAGGTGTCAGCTTTGGAGGCGACATACGCGTATCCATCAGTGATTTCCAGGAAGCTCATTTTCGAGTCGTGTCCGGCTTGCGACAAGGGTCTGCGCAGGCCCGTTTTCCTGCCAAACACAATACCGCGAGCGGACACTGGTAAACTGTGCGGCTTGCTGAGGGAACCCCGATGTCATTCAAAGATCATCTTCGTGAGCTGGTGCATCAAGCTTTGCTCGACCTGAAGCGCGCCGGCACGCTTGTTCTTGAGGGCGAGCCGTCGTTCGCGATTGAGCGCACGAAGAGCGCTGACCATGGTGATTACGCCACCAATATTGCTATGTTGCTGGCCAAGCCCCTGCATCGCAATCCGCGCGAGTTGGCGCAAGAGATAGCCGCGAGTCTGCCCAAGTCGCAGAACATCGAGCGGGTCGAAGTGGCGGGTCCGGGTTTTATCAACTTCCACCTCAATCCTGGTTGTCGCCAAAACGTAGTCCGGCGCGTGTTCGAACTCGCCGATCGTTTTGGATCGCAGCCTGAAGGCTCGCGCGAATCGATCACGATTGAGTTTGTGTCGGCCAATCCGAATGGACCTCTGCATGTGGGTCACGGCCGTGGTGCGGCCTATGGCGCAAGCTTGGCCAGTATCAAGGAAGCCGCTGGCCATACCGTGCAGCGCGAGTACTACGTCAACGATGCCGGCCGCCAGATGGACATCCTTGCGGTCAGCGTGTGGCTGCGATACCTCGAGCTGGCTGGCAATGAGGTTCGCTTCCCAGACAATGGTTACAAGGGTGAATACGTGGTCACCATTGCCCGTGCGCTGCGCGCGCGCGAGGGCGATCGCCTGATTCACGACACCATCGACATCGAGGCCGACTTGCCTCTCGACGAGAGTCAGGCCAGTGCAGAGCAGCCCGGCGACAAAGAGAAGCATGTTGATGCCCTGATTGAACGGGCCCGCCGCTTGCTGGGTGCCGATGATTACCGCTTGGTGTTTGATGCCGGACTGAGTTGGTGTCTCGCTGACATCCGTGAAGACCTCTCGCAGTTTCGAGTCCATCACGACAATTTCTTTTCCGAACGCTCACTGATGACCGACGGCCATGTCGATCGTGCCATCGGCATCCTGCGCGAGAACGGCCACCTTTACGATCAGAGCGGCGCGGTCTGGTTTCGCGCGACCGATTTCGGTGACGACAAAGATCGCGTCGTGGTGCGCGAGAACGGCGTGACGACTTATTTCGCCTCCGACTTGGGCTATCTATTGAGCAAGTTCGAGCGTGGCTTCGAGCGCGCTTTGTATGTGTTCGGCGCCGATCACCACGGCTATATCGCCCGGCTAAAGGCAGCCGCATTGGGCTTGGGGTTGGACCCGACTCATATCGATATCCGTCTGGTGCAGTTTGCAATCCTCTATCGCGATGGCGAGCGTGTGCAGATGTCCACCCGCGCTGGCAGCTTTGTCACCTTGCGTGAGTTGCGTGAAGAAGTGGGCAACGATGCCGCGCGCTACTTCTATGTGATGCGAAGCAACGATCAGCACTTGGATTTTGATCTCGACTTGGCCAAGAAACAGTCCAACGACAATCCGGTTTATTACATCCAGTACGCCCATGCGCGGGTGTGTTCGATCCTGCGTCAGTTGGCTGAAAAGAAGTGGGCTTATACCCGCGGTGCGGCGGAGGCCGCGCGCGTGCGCTTGGTCGAGCCGCAGGAACAGACCTTGCTGATGGACGTATTCCGCTTTCCCGAAGTGATTGAGGCGGCGGCTGAAAACGATGCACCGCAATTGGTGGCTACTTATCTGCGTGAACTGGCTGGTGAGTTCCACAGCTACTACAACGCGACCTCAATCCTGGTGCCCGAGGAAGAGCTGCGCAACGCGCGTCTTGGGTTATGTTTGGCAGTCCGACAAGTTTTGGCCAATGGCTTGGGCTTGCTCGGTGTATCTGCGCCGGAGGTGATGTGATGGCTCGCAAACGCAAACCCCAAGCTCGCCGTGGCCGTGGCAATGAGCGGCGCCTGCCGCTGTGGACGTGGCTTCTGGGCGGCATGCTGATTGGTCTGGGCTTGTCCGCGGCAGTGCTGATCTGGAATCGCGATGGACAACTTTCCTTACCGCGTGCCAATCCATTTGCGACGGCGCCGCGTGAAGCCGAGCCCGCCATCGTGCCACCGCCTAAACCGGCCGCAGAAAAGCCCAAGCCGCGCTACGATTTTTATACGCTGTTGCGCGATCGTGAGAGCCAAGTATCGGACAAAGAGTTGGCCGAGCGCGTGCAAGCGGAAACCAAGCCGACGCCCACACCATCGGACGCCGCCGCGCCTCGCGAACGCTACCTGTTGCAGGCGGGTGCTTTTCGCGAGGCTCGCGATGCCGATGCCGTGAAAGCGCGCATCGCGCTGGCCGGCCTTCAAGCGCGGGTCGAAGCTGCCGATGTTAACGGGCAGCCTGTATACCGCGTGCGCTTGGGGCCTTACGCCACCGCGCGCGAGTTGGAGGAAGCTAAGCGCCAACTAGCCGCAAACGGAGTTCCAGATACCTTGGCGGTACGCGAATCGCTGGATTGATGTCGCAGCGCACGACCCGCAGGGCGCGCGCTGCAATGTTCAAACCCTGACGACCTGGGCGTCGATTATGGCGTCTCAAAACCGTCCGCGAAAACGAGATCCGTCGGCCCGTCGATGCGAAACACCGCGCCACCAAGGCTGGCCACGTACAGATGGCCGTCCTCGCCTTCGCCGAACCCGACAATCTGATTCAATGCCACGCCGGTGTTGGCCTGGGTATAGGTCTTGGCAATACTCCAGTTGCCGCCGGTTTGTGTAATCGCAAACACCTTGCCCATGAAGTCGCCCGAGAAGATGATGCCGTGCAGGGTGGTGTAGGGGCCGCGATAGCGCCAGCCGCCCGCTATCGAACGACCCACATCCGGGTTGCGATAAGCCAGGATCGGGTCGGTGCGTCCAGCTAGCGTACATAGTGACGTGGTCGAGCCACTCAGATGAAAACCCTCGCAGATCTTCCAGCCGAAATTCAATCCCATTGCGGCGCCGAACACGAGATTCAATTCCTCCCACGCACTCTGCCCGACATCGCCGATGATGAGGTCGTGGGTGAGGCGGTCGAAACTGAAGCGCCACGGATTGCGCAAGCCGTAGTGATAGGTTTCGTCGCAAGCGGCGGGATTACTGCCTGCATCCCCGGCAAAGGGATTGCCCGCCGGGATGCCATACGTGCGCAGCGCGGGCGTTCCCATCGCGGCCGGATCCATGCCGCAAAGGTCTGCGCCTGTTGGGAGGTTGGTACTGTCAACGTCGATACGCAGCATCTTTCCCAATAACGCAGGAGAGTTGGCGTTACCGACCGGGGTGCCATTGAGGAATGTGCTGCCAGGCGCGCAGCCATTCATGCTGGCCACCGTTAACGACTGACCGGAATTGCATGGATCATTGCCGCCGCCGCCGTCACCCAGTCCGATATAGAGATAACCGTCCGGGCCAAAATGGATGTCGCCGCCATTGTGATTGGAGTGGGGTTGGTAGACACGCAGGATGACGCGTGCGGTGGAGGTGTCGGCTAGGTTCGGATCGGCTTGCGAGCCAAGATACTCGGCCACCACCGTATCGCCATTGGCGTCGGTGTAATAGACGAAAAAGCGCCGATTGACGGAATATTGCGGGTGAAACGCGAGGCCCAAAAGACCGCGCTCGCCGTCGGTGGTGAACCCGCGAGGTGGCGCGGCGGCGGCGGAATCGAAGTTGAGAAACGGCGTCGGCAACAGGGTGCCCGCGGCACCCACAATAGAAATCGAGCCGCTTTGTCGCACCAGAAATAGGCGGCCACTGCCATCACCGGCATGGCGCACGGCCACAACGCCTGATACATCGCTCGCGACCGGTGTGAACACTACCTCGTCGAGAACTGCCGCGGTCGTCATCACGGAAAAAACAACCAGCACCGTCGCCAGACCTAAAGCCCATGCTCTTTTCATCGGATCACTCCCGTCCGCAGCTAGATTTACCAAGTCCCCGTGCAAAGCCATGATACGCCACACGAAGTGGCTCACCGTCTATGGCCAACCCGGTTGAAACCGTGCCGCTCTGGAACGCGGCGTTTTGGCCCCCTATTTGGCGGCATCGCATCAGGTAGCACCTAGCGGGGCCGCCGCGTACGCCGGCCAAGTGGGCGCGTTGAACGCCGTTGGCAAACTACGGACCTGCGAGCGAGGCACAACAGAAAACGTCGCAGTCGGTGCAACGGTGCGTATCGTCGTCGCCGTCCAAGGCGCATCGCTACAGTTTGCGAGTGCCTGCAAGCCAGTTTGCGGCGGAGGTCGCGGGTTGAGAAAAGCCCCGGATCGTGCTCCAACCCGGGGCGCAGTGCGTCGCGCAGCAAGTGTCGATGCGCGTGTCGAGCGGCAGTGAGCTCAGGGTTGTGACTCAAACCCGTCGCTGAAGATGCCGGTCGGCAACAGACGGAAACTTGCCTCAACGGTGCAGTCAGCCGCGACCGGTGCCAGGGTGTAATCGAGCCCATCTAGCACGCCATTGCAGCCGCTGACCTGATCAAGTGCGTATCCGCTATCCGGGATCAGCGTCAATACGGGTTGCGAGCCGAAGTCCGCACTGATGGGGCCGGACGGCGAAATGCTGCCACCGATGCCGTTCACGACCGTGTCGATCTGGAATGTGTCGATGGCAAATGTCGCCGTCACCGTGCAGTCAGCCGTGATGAGGCCGGTGGTGTAGACATTGGCGGCCAAGCTGCCGTCACAACCCTCGACGTCAACCAGGTGATGACCGGTCGCGGGGATGAGCGTGAAACTGACCGTCGCGCCCGGCGCAATGTGCTGCACTCCGCCCGGGTCGAAGCTGCCATTACCGATCACCACTGGGGTAACCGCAAACTCGGCGATGTCAGGCACAAAGGATGCAGTGATTTCGCAACTTTCCGTAATCAGGCCGGTGGTATAAATCGTGCTATCCAGGCTGCCCTCACAACCAGTGACCGTATCGATCTGGAATCCCGGATCAGGCAACACATCCACGCTCAAAACCTGATCAAAGTGGAGCGCGATTGGTCCCGCCGGAGAGATAGTTCCGCCGGCACCGGCCGACGTATCAACGTGGGTCACACATTCGGCTGGCACATCGAAGGCTTCAGTTTGGTCGCTGCGGGAACTGGCCGAACCGCTTTGCGCGCTCAGTCCCAGTCCACGACGCGCAAAACTGCGCCAGATCAGACATTTATTGTCTTCATAGCCCGGCTCGGAAAACTCAATGGCCGCGTCTGCCGCGAGGATATTGTTGCGCGACTGCACGAATGTCGGGCTACACGATCCAATTCGCAGTCCATCTGACACCAGACGCAAGGCAATCCCATTGCCAGCGGCGCGGGCATAAATATCCGGATTGACGCCATGTCGAACCATCAACTTGCAACTCATATCCCACAACATCGTGGCCCAAACCGACCCCACGCCGTGCGGGACGGTTTGCTGTTCGTCTGCAATATCGGCAAAGGTGAAGGGATTGACGTTCATGTCCGGCGTATACGGATAGCGTCGGATGCCCGGCCCTGTAGCCGGCTGGAACGAGGCATACGTGCCGATTCCGCGCGGCACCTCGCAAACCTGCGGAGTAAGCGTGAAGATCAGGCCATAGAAATCGCTCCAACCCTCGCCTTGCTGCTCGTCACCGCTATGGCAATTGAGCGTTGTGCGCCCGCTGAGCCGGTTGGAGATGCCATGTGCGTATTCGTGCGTGATGATGCCGGCATCAAAATCGCTGTCACGATCTTGTCCTGCGTCCCCCGGCGGCAGCAGGGCGCCTTCAACGGGCCCGTCGCCAAGCGCGGTAACAATCGCTTCCCCGCCAGGCTGACCGATGAAGACCGATGAAATCGTCACGCTATGGCCTTCCTCGCCTTCGCCCATGGCGATAGTCTGGTCACCGGCATTGTTGTAGACGATGGCCGCGATCGCGCCATTTTGCTCAGCGAACGCGACTTTTCGATGAAATTCGCAGCTGCCGCGTTTGATCAGCGCAATCTTGCCGTTCACCTCCGCGGCATTGGCGTACGGCGTCTCGCAGCCTTCCTCTGGCGTACTGCTGCCGCTGGAGGCTACCAGCACGATCTCGCCGGGAAGCGCCGCACTAAGCGTCGCGCCGAAGGCGGCCGGCGCGGCTTGATATTGGTCGCTGAACGGTGAAGTGACTTCTACCGCGCCCGGCGCACCCCAGCGATACATCTGCATGCGAGGCTTACCAAGGAGCAACTGCGAAAAAAATTCCTCTGGTACCGGCAGAAAGTTCGCATTGTTCAGGTTGGGTGGCGAATTGCTGGCACCGTCGAGCGCGTCGGCGTGGACCTCGTCGTTGTTGCGCGGCGAACTATTGAGTCCGGAGTTGTAGTTGCGCTTTTGGAAATTGCCCGCTGCTTCATCGAACCCATAATGAAGCATCACGTCGTGGATTAGGTTGTTCCAATAGAACAGATTAACGGTCGCAGCCTGCGCGTTGGCCTCGGTGAAAGGTGGTTGATTGGCATTCCACGGATAGTCGAATGTCAGGGTGCCGCTGCTTGCATCCCACACACCGGCCGGGCGCGGGTTGCTATTGCTGTTATTTGAGGCCAGATCGTATTGGGCGAACACGTTGTTACCGCGTGTGTTGGTATATTCGGGCTGGCCTGCGGAGGGATTCGCTCGGGTGTCATGCCAGCCGAACGGCGAGGCCGTGGCATCGGCCGGATTGGTCAACAGCGCGTGCGCGGCACCAGGGGATTCCGGGCTTTCAAACGGCTGCGCGAAGACGCGATAAACGCTGTTGTAGCCCGCCGCTTGTGGCGCCATGCGCGCCTTGGGTGTCGCGTTTTTTTCACCCTCGAACTGCACCACATTGTCGGCTCCCAACACTTCGCCGGTGTGGGCATCAATCCGGATTTCCATCACTTCTAAATGCGATTCATAGCGATTGACCAGCACCTGCCACGCCAGTCGCACGCTGTCCCTGGTTTTTTCGTACACCAACGTTGCGCCGATGTCCTGATCACCACTGATCGCCCCACCGCTGAACAGGCGGAGGGTCTGGTGGTCAACACGAAGCGGCGCTTTTTCAGATACGCCGTGGGTGGACACGCCCATATGGCGTGCCGCATGTTCCACCGCATCGGCCGCACTGAGCGAAGGCGTGCTGCGACTGGCCCGTTGCGCTACCTGCGTGGCAAAACCGTTGTTGGCGGAAAGAACGCGGCCATCCGGCATCACGTTGACCTTAGTCAGACCATGACGCACCGGAATCGAATCGATGGTCTGCTGAAAACTCACGTGGGTCACACCGGTCAGTGCACTGCGGCTTTCGTCCTCGACGCGGTACTCAAGATCGCCCGCGTCCAGTTGCCGGCGCTGCGCATCCTGCTGCAGGTAGCGTTGTGCAATATGCCGGGGACTGTCGGTGCTTGGTGCTGTCAGCAGCAGGGCGGGTGCTTGGGCCAGCAGCGTTGTGGACGACGGCAACAACAACAGGCACAACGCCGCACATACGCGGCGTGCATGGATCTTTTTCATGAATTTCCCCGTCGGTTTTGAATTAAGCAACGGCCTGCACGCCGGCGGAGTGATTATTGCCCAGTCGTCCGGCGTCTGTGAAGTGTGGGTGGGAGTGGGCCCGGTTTGATTGGGCCCAACTTACGCCGCATGGCCGAGTTTCAACGCGATCAAGGCCGACGTGTCGCTGCTGCCGAGACCTTCACGTACCAGCGTCGTATAGTCGGCCAAGGCCTGGCGCAGGGTCGGGTGCTCGATCCCGACCGCCTCGGCCGTGGCTTGGGCGATGCGCAGGTCTTTGAGCATGTGCTCGCACTTGAAACCAGGCACAAACTCGCCGGCCAGCATGGTCGCGCCGCGTTTTTCCAGAAACCAGTTGTTGGCTGCGCCAGAACCGAGCGTTGGCAACATGGTCGCCGCGTCCAGTCCGAGTTTGGCGCCCAGCGCCAATGCTTCGCAGACGGCTTCATTGATCCCGGCCACCATCACCTGGTTGACCGCTTTGGTGGCTTGTCCAGCGCCGGTGCCACCCATCAATGCGATACGCAGGCCGTAGCATTCCAGAGCAGGACGTGCAGTTTCTAGATCTTCAACGCTGCCGCCACACATCACGGAAAGCCGCCCATTGCGCGCGCCTTCAACCCCGCCCGATACCGGCGCATCGACGAAGCCGATCCCTTTATCCGCCAAAATCTGGGCGGCCTTGATCGCGGTATCGCGGGCCACGGTGGAGTGATCGACCACGACGCTGCCGGGCTTCAAGACGGCGGCCAAGGCCTGTGCGTTTTCCAGCACGTCAGCGTCTGCCGATACACAAAGCAGCACGACATCACAGTCAGCAAAGGCCTGTGCTGATGTTGCCGCTACGATGCGTAACTCGGCGGCCAGAGCTTCAGCCTTGGCTACGGTGCGATTGCCCACTACCGCCAAAAGACCTTTGCTGGCGAGATGACCCGCCATCGGCGCACCCATCGCGCCCAGTCCGATAAATCCTGCTTTCATGCGAGTTCTCCATAAGGTGGGGCAAGCGGCGAGCGCCGGCTCAATGTGAGGTGCTTGCGGGCGTGCGACGGTGAATTTATCACCCCAACCTCAGCACGCCGATTAAGGCAAATAATGAGCCGATACCTAGTCGCTAGCGGCTCATTGTAGAACCTAGCGGCGTTGTGAGCCGAGGGTTTAGTTCGAACCACATGCGGCACTTACTATGCTTTGATGTCCGCGCGATTCAGGCCGCTGCAGGGCCGCTGCAGTACAATACGAAGATTGGCGCGGCGTGCGCCGTTTTCCTCTTCAACCCCTTTTCAGGAGTGTCATCTGTCATGGCAATCAAGGTCGCGATCAACGGGTATGGCCGCATCGGCCGCAACATTTTGCGTGCATTGTACGAAGCCAAGCGCACCCAAGAAATCCAGGTGGTGGCGATCAACGATCTTGGCGATGCGAAAACCAACGCGCACCTGACCATGCATGACACAGCCCACGGCCGCTTTCCCGGCACGGTAGAGGTTGATGGTGGCGACTTGATCGTCAACGGCGATCGGATCAAGGTTTGTGCCGAACGTGATCCCGCCAAGCTGCCTTGGGCCGAGCTGGGCGTCGATGTGGTGCTGGAGTGCACCGGCTTCTTTACCAGCAAGGCAAAGGCCTCCGCGCATCTGACCGCGGGTGCGAAGAAAGTAATCATTTCTGCACCGGGCGGTAATGATGTCGATGCCACCATCGTTTATGGCGTCAACCACGGCGTGCTCAAGGCCTCTGACACGGTCATTTCAAACGCCTCGTGCACGACCAACTGCCTCGCGCCGCTGGCTAAGGTGTTGAATGACTCGATCGGTATCGAGCATGGTCTGATGACTACCATTCATGCCTACACCAACGATCAGGTCTTGACCGACGTTTATCACACCGACCTGCGTCGCGCGCGTTCGGCCACGATGAGTCAGATTCCGACCAATACCGGTGCAGCCAAAGCGGTTGGATTGGTGATGCCGGAACTCAATGGCAAGCTCGATGGTTTTGCCATGCGGGTGCCGACCATCAACGTTTCGGTCGTCGACCTCACCTTCACCGCCAAGCGTGCGACCTCAAAGGAAGAAATCGACATGCTAATGAAGGCCGCCGCCAGCGAAGGCGCGCTTAAGGGTATCCTTGGTTTCAATACGGAGCCGTTGGTATCGATCGACTTCAACCATGACGCACGGAGCTCGATCTATGACAGCACCCAGACGCGCGTCATGGATGGGACGCTGGTTAAAGTTCTGAGCTGGTACGACAACGAGTGGGGTTTCTCCAACCGTATGCTCGACACAACGCTGGCCTTGATGGCAGCCAAGTAAGACCAAAATCGCGCGATCCGGTAGAGCAGGTACGGCTGCTAAATACGTCGCGGCGAGCGAGATGACTCAACTGAACGGGGATTACGGCGACGTAGTCCCCGTTCTTGTTTTAGTCGCCTGATGCGAATGGTCCAGTGAGCCGTCTGACGTGACCGAAGCACGAGCGGGTGGCCAGTGACGAGCAGCGGCCGGGCCGCGCCACGGACTCGAAGCGGGCTCAAGTTCAATCGAGATGCTTGCGCAAACTTCCGTATAATCAAGGGCTGACTTTCTCAGCACCCTTCCCGCGCCATGAGTAATATCCGCACCCGAACCCTCGGGCGCAGCCGGTTTTGGCTGGGTCCGGCTATGCTTGTGTCGACCGTGTTGATCGGCATTTGGTTCGTAAGCTTCGTTGTGGGTATTGGCGACCGGACTGAACGTGACCGAATGCTGTCATTGGCGCGCAGTGTGGCGGCCGGCGTGGAATCCGCGCAGGTGCAAGCTTTGCATGGTGATTCAAGTGACGTCGAAACGTCGCAGTTCGATGCCTTGCGGGCACAGCTGCCGCGAGCGCGCGACGCCAATCCGGACTTTCGTTTTGTCTATCTGATGCGGCCCTCGCCGGACGAGCCAGACAAGATGATTTTTCTGGTGGATGCCGAAGCCGCGCAGTCGCCGGATTATTCCGCTCCGGGTGATCTCTACGACGGTTTTTCTGACGACTTGTGGCAGGTTTGGCACACGGTCGATGCCGTGGTGCAGCCGGCTTACAGTGACGATTGGGGACGGTGGGTAACTGCGATTGCACCGGTACAGGGAACCGATGGTGGGATGGTGGCTGTGCTCGGAATTGATATCCGTGCTGATGCTTGGCAGGCCGCGCTCGCACGCTACCGCAACTTTGCCGTGGCGATTGTCATTCTGGTTCTGTTGCTGGAATTGATGTTTCTCTACGGTCTGCGTCGGCAACGTGCTTCAGCGCGGCATCTTCGCGTGCTCAACACGCGCCTGTCAGGCCAGTTGGAAGAATTGCGTCTTGCGCAAGCCGGGCTGCATCTGGCTGATGTTGTGGTGCTGCATACCGGCGAGGCCATTGTGTTGCTCGATGCCAGCCTGCGCGTGATTCGGGTCAATCCCGCATTTACTCGCATCACCGGCTACAGCCCCGCTCAGGTCTTGGGAAATCTCACGCCTTTGTTTGACCCGGACGATGATGACGTATTGCGTCGCATCCGCCGGCAGTTGTATGAAACCGCTCACTGGAGCGGCACGCTGTGGGGCGTGCATGCGGGAGGCGCGAAGTTTCCGATGGAAGGCAGTGTCGATCTGGTGCGCGATACCAACGGCGAAGTGCTGCAATACGTGGTGGTGTTCCGTGATGTAACCGAGCAAAAGCGCTTGGAAGACCGGTTGCGCGAACTCTCAGTGACCGACGCCCTGACCGGACTGCCGAATCGACGCTGTTTCGATGAGACGCTGGAGCGCGAGTGGCAGCAGGGGATACGCCTGCACAAATCGCTCTCGCTGGTGATGATCGATATCGACCACTTCAAGGCCTTCAACGATTTGTACGGGCATCCAGCCGGTGATCGTGTGCTGCGTCAGGTTGCCACCGCACTGCTGAGCGTCGTGTCGCACAAGGGCGCGACGCTGGCGCGTTATGGCGGTGAAGAATTTGCCGTGATCCTGCCTGACTGTGATGCCAACTGCGCACACGTGCTGGCCGAAACGCTGCGCCGAACGGTGGCCGAACTGGGCATCGTTCATCACGGTAATCCCAATGCTCCGCACCTGACGATCAGCCTTGGAACCGCAACGCGCCAGCCGCCGGGAGATACCGGCTTTGATGGCCTGTTGTTGAGTGCAGACCGTGCGCTCTACAGCGCCAAGGATCGGGGTCGCGATAGCGTCGTGGCCGCGTGAGCCCAATGGCCTCGGGTGATTGATTCCGTGACCGGTACGATGCAGCTAACATGATGCGTCTTTCCTATCGATGTCCGTCATGTCCCAGCGCACTTGGATGTCCGAGGCCATCCACACGATTGAAGCTGACTTCAATCGCTCCGCCGATACCCATCTGATTCCTCTGGCACTGCCGGGCTTTCCGGGCATCGACGTCTACTTCAAGGACGAGTCGAGCCATCCGACCGGCAGCCTCAAGCACCGCTTGGCGCGATCGTTGTTTCTCTATGCCTTGGCCAACGGCTGGCTGCGCGAAGGCAGTCCGGTAGTGGAAGCCTCCAGTGGTTCGACGGCTGTATCGGAGGCGTATTTTGCGCGCCTTGTCGGGGTGCCCTTCATCGCGGTGATTCCTTCCGGCACCTCGCCCGACAAGATTGCCGCGATTGAGTTTCAAGGTGGACGTTGTCATCTGGTAGATGATCCGGCCGCAATCAATGCCGAATCGGCACGCTTGGCGCGTGAGGTCGGCGGTCACTTCATGGACCAGTTCACCTATGCCGAGCGTGCCACCGACTGGCGCGCAAACAACAATATTGCCGAATCCATCTTCAAGCAGATGGCTGAAGAAACGCATCCGATTCCAGAATGGATCGTGTGCAGTCCGGGCACCGGCGGCACCAGCGCGACCCTAGGCCGTTATGTTCGCTATCGTCGCCACTGCACCCGAATTCTGTGCGTGGATCCAGAGCATTCCGCTTTTTTCGAGTATTACCAACGCACCCTGCAAGGCGAGTTAAATGCCGCGTGCACGCACCACTGTGGTTCGCGCATCGAGGGCATCGGTCGGCCGCGTGCTGAGGCCAGTTTTATCCCGCATTGTGTGGACGCCATGGCCAGAGTTCCCGATGCACTGAGTCTGGCAGCGATGCGTTATGTCAGTGCGCGCCTTGGTCGACGCGTCGGTGGGTCCACTGGCACCAATTTTGTCGGCGTCCTACTGGCCGCCCAAACCCTGCATGCACAGGGCCGCACCGGTTCCATCGTTACCATCCTGTGTGACAGCGGCGAGCGTTACGCGCACAACTATTACAGTCCGGCGTGGTATCAGGAGCAGGGGATCGACGTAGATCAGGCTGATGCGCAGATTGCCGCGGCGGTGGAGAATCGCGCGCCACTGGCGCTCGAACGAGCCGGTTGCCTTGGCGCCTGAGCACGCACGTCACGCTGCCGCGCCGACTGCGACACTGGCATACTTTCACACCTCACCAAGATCGCATCGAACATGATCGACGCCACCCAATTCCAGTCACTGGCTGAGGCCGGCCACACCCGCATCCCGGTGGTGCGCGAGGTGTTGTCGGATCTGGATACACCACTGTCGGTTTATCTGAAACTGGCCGATGGACAGTACACCTATCTGTTCGAATCGGTGGAAGGCGGCGAGCGCTTTGGGCGCTATTCCATCATTGGCCTGCCAGCGCGCCGGGTGTATTCAGTTCGTGGGCATGTGCTGGAAACCATCGAACATGGCGAGGTGGTAGAAAGCCGTGAAGTCCCCGATCCTCTGCGCGCCATTGAAACCCTGCGCACGAGCTATTCGGTGCCAAAGTTAGAAGGCCTGCCCGGCTTCACCGGCGGCTTGGTCGGCTGGTTTGGATTCGAATGTGTCGAGTTCATGGAACCATCGCTCGGTCACAGCGACAAACCCGATGAGCTGGGCACGCCCGATATTCTGCTGATGTTGTCGGAAGAGTTGGCTGTGTTTGATAGTCTCAAAGGCCGGCTTTATCTCATCGTGCATGCCGATCCAACGCAGCCACAGGCGTGGTCGCGCGCCAACCGGCGCCTGGATGCACTTGAGCACCGCTTGCGCCACAGCGGTGCGCCCTACCCGGAAACCCTGCACGGCAATGTGCTCGATGAAACCGACTTCGTCAGCGGCTTCACCCGCGAGGGTTTCCTCAAGGCCGTACACGATTGCAAGGATTACATCGCTGCCGGCGACGCCTTTCAGATTGTGTTGAGTCAGCGCTTGAGCATCCCGTTCAAGGCTCGGCCAGTGGATGTCTACCGCGCCTTGCGCGCAATGAATCCTTCGCCCTATATGTACTTTCTTGATACCGGTAAGACGCAGGTGGTCGGTTCTTCACCGGAGATTTTGGTGCGCCTGCAAGGTGACAAAGTCACCATGCGTCCGATTGCCGGTACTCGCCCACGTGGTAAGACACCGGAACAAGATCGCGCGCTGGAAGTCGAGCTGTTGGCTGATCCGAAAGAACGTGCCGAACATTTGATGTTGATCGATTTGGGCCGCAATGACACCGGGCGAGTTTCCAAGCCCGGGACGGTCGAAGTGGGCGAGACTTTTGTGGTCGAGCGATATAGTCACGTCATGCACATCGTCAGCGAAGTGACGGGCCAACTGCGTGATGGGCTGACCTATCTGGACGTGCTGCGAGCCACTTTTCCGGCCGGCACCGTTTCCGGCGCGCCGAAAGTGCGTGCGCTGGATATCATCCGCGACAAGGAGCCAGTCAAGCGCAACATCTATTCTGGTGCGGTCGGATATATCGGCTGGCACGGCGATGCCGATACAGCGATTGCGATCCGCACGGCGGTGATTCAGGACGGCCGTTTGCACGTCCAAGCCGGTGCCGGCATCGTGTTTGATTCCGATCCGGAAAAGGAATGGGAAGAAACCATGAGCAAGGGTCGCGCCCTGTTTCGCGCCGTGGCCGAGGCCGCGCGCGGACTATAACGCCGGCTAGGCTGCTGGTCGGGGCATCGCGTGCGTGTGCACCCAACGCGTCGTTTCATCCGCGGCTGCTTTTGCCCACAGTGCATAGGTCTGCGGGCTTGGATGAAATCCATCTGAGGCCATCAGTTGGGGGTCGAAATCTACGGCCAACTCCAACACCGCGCAATCGGCGTGGGTGCGTACAAACGCGGCAAGTTGGCGATTGAATGCTTTCGCGCGCTGACCGATAAACCAACGCAGTGGTTGTGGCAACGCGGGGAAGTGATGCATCGGCGGAAGCGGTGCGAACACGATGTGGCGTACGCCGCAATGACGGCGCAGCACCGCGACAAGATGCTCCAGCAGAGCCAGCCAATCTTTAGGCTTGAGCCGGCTGAGCACATCATTGACTCCCGCTGATACCACTGCCACATCAAACGGCGTGATCGTTGCAGCCACCAAGTGCGCGCTTATCTGTGAGGTTGTCAGCCCGCTACGCGCCGACAACTGCCATTGAAGCTCAAAGTGTTCGCTCAACCGCGACACCAGCTGGCCGGTAAGCGCCTCACTTTGGTTCGCGGCGCCCACGCCGGCCGCCGCCGAATCCCCGGTCACGAGCAGGCGCAACACGGGCCCCGTGCCCACGGTTCCGCGACGAACACCTTCCGGCTCCGGCAGCCGCGGTATGGTGCGACGCAATGTTTTGGCTTGCCGCAGCAGCACAGGAGCAAGAGACAGCGCGACGAATCGCTGCAACACATCACATTCCCTATGGCGTGGGTGCAGCGGATAGGCTGCACCCGATTTGGTTCAACACGTCCAGGACGTGGTGTATTACGAGAACGCTAGCGGTTTACCGGCCAAGCACCTGCTGCTGAAAGAAATCAGCCAGCGTTGCGGATCAGCACCGAGGTCGCCTCGATGCGCAACTCACGCTCGGTTGGTGCGTTGGCACCGTCGTTCTTCAGATGCTCAATTTCGTCGTCAGGGTTTTCTCTGAAAGTGTGCCGTAAACGATCGCTTCGCCGCTGGCAGCGTCCTTGGGTACACCGAACGCGTGGTCGAGCATCGTCACCCGCACAAAGTCACCATTTGAAGTGCCCAGCACCATCCAGCAGCCCTGCTTCTGGCAGACCTCGGTGATGCGGCCACTGAATGCGCCCGATTTTCCGATCAACGCATCGGGGTTGGCGACGACGTCATCAAGGCTGATCACGGCTGGGATGGAATCCGCCAAAGCCGCACCGTAAACCACCCCATCGGCGGTTGTCTGGACTGGGTTGGTGACGAAAGGCGTCTCGCTGTGCTTCGCAGCGTCGTCATGTGCGAAGGCGGGAGATAGAAAATCTGCGCTGCGAGCTTATCACCCGCCTATCGCAACATGAACTTCAATACCCAATCAGCGAGCTTGCCAAATGGTGGGCGCAACAGATTGCCGAGGTTGCGCCGACTTTGCACCAATACGCCACGGGCATGGCTCACGCTGCGAAAGCCTTCCATGCCGTGGTACGCACCCATGCCGCTGTGACCAACCCCACCAAAGGGCAGGTCATCCTGAGCGTAGTGCAGCAAGGTGTTGTTGATCGTCACGTTGCCGGAGGTGGTGCGGGCCAGCACGGCTTCGCGCTCGGCGTCGGCAGGGCCGAAGTAATACAAGGCGAGAGGACGCGGGCCCTTGTTGATGGCGGCAATCGCGTCGTCAATCCGATTGAAGCTGCACACCGGCAACAGCGGCCCGAAGATTTCTTCCTGCATGACGCGCATGTCCTCGCGTGCATCGAGTATCAAGGTCGGGGCGATGACGCGGCTGCGTTCGGTATCAGCCCTTGCGCTGACACCGGCTTCGACAATGCGCGCACCCTGTTCGCGAGCATCCTCGCGCAGGGTCAACAGACGCTGATAGTGGTGTTCGTTGATGATGGAAGAATAGTCCTTGCTGGTCGGACCATCGGGATACATGCGCTTGACCGCTGCATCGAACGCCGCAGTGAATAGCTCGATGTCTTCCGGGTGAAGTAGCACATAATCTGGTGCGATGCAGGTTTGACCGGCATTGGCGAGCTTTCCCCAAGCAATGGATTCCGCCGCGGCGGCGGCATGACCGCGGGCCACCACAGCGGGTGATTTTCCACCCAATTCCAAAGTTACCGGCACCAGATTCTCGGAAGCGGCGCGCATCACCTTGCGGCCAACACCCGTGCTGCCCGTGAAAATCAGGTGGTCGAATGGCAACCCGGAAAACGCCGCACCCATGCTGGCATCGCCCTGCACTACAGCGACCTTTTCCGGCGGAAAAAGCTCGGCCAGAAACGTCTCCAGAAACGCGCTAGTGGCAGGCGTAACCTCGGACGGTTTGATCATCGCGCGGTTACCCGCTGCCAGCGCGGTGGCCAGTGGCATCAATGCGACCGCAATCGGATAATTCCACGGCGACATGATCCCGATCACGCCAAGCGGCTGGTATTGAACGTAGGCGCGCGCCGGCTGAAAGTGAATCGCCGTGTGTCGACGCTGCGGCTTCATCCAACGCCGCAGCTTGCCGTGCAGATAGCGAATGCCTTCAACCACCGTCATCAACTCGAACATCGTGGTCTCGTGGCTGGAGCGATGGCCAAAATCAGCCTGCAGCACGGTCTCAATGGCTTCGCGCTGGTCGATCAGTGCGCGTCGCAGGCGGGTGAGGTCCTCACGTCGCTGCGCCAGTGTTGGTGGGCCATCGTGCAGGAAGGCAGCGCGCTGACGCGCCAGAATCCGGTTAAGGTCCGCTGCGAGCGCCGATTCAGTCATGCCCATCTCACTCTCCGGTCGGCCCGATCAAGCCGAGTTTATTAATTCAGTCATGATGATGACACTTCAGCGTGGTGGAAATGCTCTACCAAGCCGCTGGTTTGCTGCATGTGCACGATGGCTGCGGCAAAATGGGGATTCTCTCAAGCCAACAAGGCGCGCCATGAACATCGCCGCACTCTATGCCGAACATCTTTCCACCGTGCTCAAGCGCGTCGAGGTGGCGCTGGCACGCAGCGGGCATGATCATTTGGTGATCCCGTCGGGCGTGCTGAAGTATCAGTTTCTTGATGACCGCGACTATCCGTTTGCCGTCAATCCGCACTTTCTCCATTTCGTACCATTGCCGCGCCACACCGATGGTTGGATTGTGGCGACGCCGGGCAGCAAGCCGGTGTTGATCTATCACCAGCCGGCCGATTACTGGCACGTGACGCCAGCCGCACCCGAGGGTTTTTGGACCGAGCACTTCGATATCCGTGTCATTCGCACGCCGCAGGAAGCCACTGCACATTTACCCACGCATGGGCGCTTGGCGATTGTCGGCGAGGCGGATGCGGCCTTGGAGAGTTTCGTGCCAAACAATCCGCAGGCGGTGCTCGACTATCTGCACTACCAGCGCGCGTACAAAACCCCGTATGAACTGCACTGTCTG
>CAJDUW010000025.1_pt1 | contig 30215 bp, 33 predicted proteins | sample 7390931 | NCBI WGS metagenome assembly CAJDUW01 (sample SAMEA7055687, study PRJEB34461) | soil metagenome | biome: terrestrial ecosystem; feature: Peninsula; material: soil | place: Antarctica | collected 2016
GGCGAACGCGAACGCAACACCGGAACTAAAAAGCACCATCATCGCCGCGTTGTACAAGGGACTGACACATAAAGGGGATGAAACCCAAACTGCCGCAACACTAGCCATGGCCGCTGTCATCAATTCGTTGAAAACAGGGGCAACAAAATGAGCCTAGTCGCAATCCGCGTCACCGAACACGTCCGTCATCATTGTCCGCGCTTTTCAAAGTACGCACTTCAATACATCGAACAAAGTATCACCGACCATCCGAACGACGTATCGAGCAGCCGTGACACGGCGCCGTCGTCGTGCCGCCTTATGCGTGAGCAGTTCGCCTCGCCCGGCGCCCGTCGATCATCTGAGCATCACGCCGGAACCGAACGAGCGCGCAGGCAAAGATTTCGCACCCGCCTACGTTGCGCAGGAGTAACCCCGTGATCAATCCAGCACTTGCCAGCGCCATCATTGGCGCGTTGTTGCTTGGCCCGCTGCCATCCACCGCACAGACCATGTACAAGTGCACTGATGCCAACGGCGTCACCGCCTACTCTCAACTTCCCTGCTCCACCAACCCCGACAAGCAAACCGAGATCACCGTCAAAACTACCGCCCCGCCTGAACTCAGCGACGGGGAGCTGGCCGGAATAGCCGATCGTGACCGCCGCGTAAGAACCGCCGACGCCAACTACCGGGAAGACGCGTGCGTACGTGCCGGCATAGACAGCAGCTGGCGTATCCACAATCGCCGCATTGCTGATTACGACCAAGAAATAGCCGTCCTCCAGACAGACACCCGCCGCGCCAAGAACAACCTCGCCGGTGCCACATGGCAGGCTGGCCTGCGCGACCAGATCAGCGTCTTGAATCAGCTCATTGCCGCCGAACGCGCCAGCGCAGATGCCGACGCCACGCAGGTGCGCAAGGATTGCGCCGAGCGAAGAAAACAGGAGCTCGCGGACTAAAAAACCATAGGCGACGCGCTCGCCTATCTTTTCGTTGCCGCCGAACGCGGCCGCAACCAGATCGCTGCAGGTGGCACCGACCGCGCCAGCAGCAACCTGTGGTGAAGCCAGCGCGGGCTAGGGCCAATCTCTCCGCAACGCAAATGCATCATCACCCACGACAATGCCGACGGCAGCTGCGCCACCGTCACCGCCACCGCCAGCGCCAGCGCCGACGGCGCTGCAATCCGCGCCAGAGCACTGCCCGGCAACACATGGAGCGTAAACGACGGCGTCTTCACCCGTGACGGCATAATCGTAGCCGCCGCACCCAACCTGCCTGGCGTCACCCAATACGGCTAGCCCACGCCGCTTTTACGCCAACGGCGGCTAAACGCCTTATGCGGTAACGAATGCTGGTGCCCGAGGCCGGAATCGAACCGGCACGCCTTGCGGCGAGGGATTTTCGTACCACTTCGACTTTCGCCGCCGAGATCAACTCTCGTTCGTGGTCTGGAGCGCGCCTTCGCCATAGCCTTCTGACTTTAGGCGCCCGCCGTCCGCTCTCTACACCTTCCCGACCAATATGCTCGGGCTTGGCTCGGCGTTGGCTCGGACATCATGCATCCAGGGCGTTCGCCGACTTTGACGGGCTTCACCTGACAGGTTTCCCCGTCAGGGCTCAAATTATTCAAGTCCCTTGTGTCTACCTGTTCCACCACTCGGGCGTGGTTTGAAGCGTTTTATCACTGGTTGAAATCGAAGTTCATTTCGCGGTTTGGCTCGCCGAGGAAGTTTCCCATGACGTAGTCGACACCACTGGTGAAAAGTACGGTCATGGTACCCGCATCTTGCACGCCTTCGGCGATGGTCTTGCGAGCTTGTGCCGAGGCGTGCTGGATGATCTCTTTGACCTTGGCCTGATTTTCCGGGTTTTTGCCGAGGTCGTCGATCAAGCTGCGATCAATCGCCAGATAGTCCGCCTGCAAGTGGCTGAGCAACTGGAACGAGTTGAGCCCCAGACCGAACTGTTCAAGACACAGCCCACAGCCAATCGAGCGCAATGCAGTATGCAATTCTTGTACTTGCTTGAGGTTGGTGAACGCCATAGATTCCGGCAAGCACAGCACAAGGTTTTCCGCGGGTACCTCAGTCTGCTTGAGGTTGGCTGCAATCCAAACGGCGAGTTGCGAATCTTGCAGACTCTCGGCGGTGATCTTCACGAACAGACGTGGGTCGCGTTTACTGCGTCTACGCTGCGAAATCGCGACGATCGCCCGCTGAATAACCCAGCGATCGATGCGCGCCATCATGCCGTGCTCTTCAGCAATCGGCATGAACACCGTGGGCGACACGATGTCGCCATTGGGGCCGATCAAGCGCAGCAGCACTTGGTAGGTTTCCTCAGGCTCACCGGCCAAGTGGGTAATTGGCTGGAAGAATTGTACGAAACCCTCACCCTTGAGTGCCGACTCCATATGCTCAACCCACTGCGCGATGCGCTCTTCCTCCGCGCGATCGCGCGCGGCCGGGTCGAAAATCTGGTTCCGATTGCCACCTTCGGCTTGGGCCGATTGCAAACAGCTGACGACCTTGTTCAATATCTGTTGCGCGCTGGCTATTTTCTGCCCGATCTGCACGCCACCCATGCTGAGCGTTGTATTCAAGGAGCGTTCGCCAGCCTCAAGAATGGCACTCTGGAATGCTAGACAGAAAGACTGGGCTAGCGCGCGCGTTTGGGCATGGTTCGAGTTACGTAGCAGCACTGCAAACCCATGATCGGTGAAGCGTGCGGCGATGGCATCTTCAGGCAGCTGTGCCTGAATACGCTCAGCCGTACGCAACAGCAGATCGTCGGCATTGGCAAAGCCAATGGCGTTGAGCAGCGCCGGATAATTATCCAGTTCCATCAGCAACATTGCCTGATCTGCGGCGCCGTCGGCGGCAGCGGCAATGACGACATCAAGTTCGTCGAGGAAGTGCTGGCGGTTGAATAGATTGGTGGTTTGGTCACGCTGGCGCAGTTCATCCAGCTCTTTGGCCATTTCCGCGTCGAACAATTGCGGGCGCAAGACAATCTGGATACAGGGTTCGCCCTCGTAGCTGGCCTGCGTGAACTCCATGACCGCATCGAAGGTTCCACCATCACTATGGCGCGCCTTGAGCTCGACGTTCTTTGGTGGTGTTTCACCGCGACTGATGTTTCTGAGCAGTTGCTTGAAGGTGTCGGCGTCCTCAGGTCCAACCATATCGAGCAAGGGAACGCCTTCGATTTCATCGAAGTTTTCGTAGCCGAACATCTCCAGATAGGCCTGATTGGCACGAATATGCATGCCCTCGTGCACATAGGCGACTGGATCGCGCGATGAGGCAATGAGCGCGTCGCAGCGACGCTCGGTTTCGCGCAAAGAGGATTCCAAACGTCGCACGGTGCGCCGCGTTTCACGCGTTTTTGCTTCGCGTCTGACGGTGATACGGAGGTTTTCAGCGCGGCCACGCAAAACGAAATTGCGCGCGCCCGCTTCAAAGGCCTTAAGCAGCATGGCTTCGTCCAGCTGCTCCAAGACCGCGATTAAGGTGGTGTCCTTGCCGCTGGTCTGCACCGCTTCGGCAACAATGTCGAAAGGGATGGAGGTGGCGTTGACACTCGCCAAAACCAGATCACTACTGCGGCCGGAGAGCGCCGTTTGCAGCTCTTCCAGCGATTCGGGTCGGCTCGGACGCACCGCGATGCCACCATTGCGCAACAGGCTGATGGTTTGCTCGGCGTCTTCGAGTTTGTCGTCCACAAGGAGGATGCGAACGACGGATTCTAAATCGGACATGGATCGTGGCTGCGAAAGTTTGATTGGACGTTTTTACATGCTTGTCGCACAAAGTCTAGCCCAGTGCGTCACTTTTGGCTGTGGAGCGGCAGCTTTGCGGGCGCTCCTTGCACTTCTCGTACCAGGCGCGGCAGTAGATAGCCGGGCAGGTGCGCACGCAGCGCTTCATATAGCGCACTGGCCTGATCATCGCTGACTTCAAAGTGTGCGGTCCCCGCGACGCGGTCGAGTTGATGCAGATAATAAGGCTGGACGCCGATTTCAAATAGCCGCTCAGACAGTGCTGCCAGTGCCTCGACGCTGTCGTTGACACCGCGCAGCAACACAGACTGGTTGTAAAGCCGCACGCCGCAGCGAGCCAGTGCACGGCAGGCGCCTGCGACATCGTCAGCCAGCTCTTGCGCGTGGTTGGCGTGGATCACGACCACGACGGGCCAAGGAAGGGCCTCAATCCAGTTCAGTAACTCTTGATCCACCCGTGCCGGTAGCACCACCGGCAGACGCGAGTGGATCCGCAGACGGCACAGATGCGGCACCAGGCGCAGAGCGTCGGTCAGTTCGGAGAGTTTTCGCGTTGAAAGCGAGAGAGGATCGCCGCCACTGAGCAGAACTTCGTTGATGTCAGGATTGTGCTGAATCCAGTCTATGGCGTCGCGCCAGCTGTTGGCGGCAGCGCTTTCATCGCCATAGGGGAAGTGCCGACGGAAGCAATAGCGGCAGTTGACCGCGCAGCTCCCCGTGGCGATCAAGAGCGCACGGCCCTCGTATTTATGCAACACGCCACGCGCATCGCGTGAAGCGAGATCACCGACAGCGTCTACGCTGAAGCCGGCGGCCGGTACGGTTTCCTCGTCCAGAGGCAGCACTTGGCGCAGGAGAGGATCGTCTGGATTGCCGCGCTGCATCCGAGCGACAAAGGCACGCGGGACGCGCAAGGCGAATCCGGCGGCATCGGCGGGCACACGCTCGATCAAGTAGGAGAGATCGAGCTCGGCCAGCAACTCGCGCGCGCTGGTGATGACATCGCGGTACTGTCGGCGCCAATCTTCAGGCTGCGCGGAATGTGGGCTTGCAGGTATCATGTACGGCTCGCTCGGCACGGCGCCGATGCATAGTTAGCCACCCATTGTAGCCGCGAGCGCGGCAGGAAAACGGAGCAGACGCATGGCCACCCTCGGTATGAACGACGTCAAGAACGGTTTGAAGATCATCGTGGAAGGACAGCCATGCGTGATTGTCGAAACCGATTTCATCAAGCCCGGCAAAGGGCAGGCCTTTACCCGTGTACGTTATCGCAACATCAAGAGCGGTCGCGTTGTGGAGCTAACCATGAAGTCCACCGATTCGGTCGAATCGGCCGATGTGATTGATACCGACATGCAGTATCTCTACAGCGATGGCGAGTTCTGGCACTTCATGCAGCAAGATAGCTTCGAACAGTATTCGGCAGACGAGAACGCCATGGGTGACGCGGCGCAGTGGCTCAAAGGTGAGGAAATCTGCACGGTTACCTTGTGGAATGGCAGCCCCATTGCGGTGACTCCACCTAATTTTGTCGAACTGCAGATCGTCGAGACTGATCCTGGTCTGCGTGGTGATACATCGGGCGGTGGCGGTAAGCCCGCCAAGCTGGAGACGGGTGCTGTCGTGCGCGTGCCTTTGTTCGTCGGGCAGGACGAAAAGGTCAAGGTTGATACGCGCAGTGGTGAATATGTCAGTCGGGTGAAATGAAGTCAGTAATGACGATTTAAGACTCTGTCGATACATGTTTTGACTAAGGTGATGAGCGGCCGTGCGTGAGGTGTGTGATCTTTTGATCGAGGCCCGTTGGGTGGTTCCGGTGGAACCCCATGGCGTGGTGCTGAATGATCATGCGGTGGCGGTGCACGGCGGAGTGATTGTCGCTGTGTTGCCAGCCGCCGAGGCCAACGCGCGCTTTGATGCAACACAGCGTGTTGCACTGCCCGAAAGTGTTCTGATCCCGGGCCTTGTCAACGCTCACACCCATAACCCGATGACGCTGCTGCGCGGCATCGCCGACGACCTGCCACTGATGCAATGGCTAACTGGTCACATTTGGCCCATCGAAGCGGCGATTATGGGGCCGGAGTACTGCGCTGATGGGGCTGAGTTGGCGGTGGCCGAGATGCTGCGCGGCGGTACGACTTGCTGCAATGAGAACTATTTTTTTCCTGATGCAATCGGATCGGTCTACCAGCGGATGGGCTTTCGCAGTCGGCTCGGCTTGCCGGTTATCGGTTTTCCCACGGCTTGGGCGGCCACGCAGGATGAGTATTTCGACAAGGCTTTAGCCGTGCATGAGCGTTTTCACGGCGACCCGTTGGTGACGACGGCTTTTGCGCCGCATGCGCCCTATACGGTTGACGACGCCAGTTTTAGTCGGATCCGAGAGTTGTCTACCCAGCTAGATATTCCGGTTCACTGCCATGTGCATGAAACGGCTCAAGAAATCACTGACTCACTAAACGTGCATGGGGTTCGCCCTTTGCAGCGTCTGCGCGGGCTGGGGTTGCTCAATGAGCAGCTGATCGCGGTGCACATGACGCAACTCACCGAAGCGGAAATTGCCGATTGTGCAGAGCAGGGCGTTTCGGTGGTGCACTGCCCCGAATCCAATCTGAAACTGGCATCAGGTTTTGCGCCGGTCGAGGCCATGCGCCGCGCTGGCGTCAATCTGGCATTGGGCACAGATGGCTGTGCCAGCAACAATGATTTGGACATGTTCGGTGAAATGCGCACCGCCGCGCTGTTGGCCAAGGCCGTGGCACAAGACGCGACCGCTCTGGATGCAGCATCGACCTTGCGTATGGCCACGCTCGGCTCCGCCCGCGCCATGCATTTGGGCGATACAGTCGGTTCGATCGAGCCGGGCAAGCAGGCCGATCTGACCGCCGTCAAGCTATCGGATTTAGAAGCCACGCCGCTGTTCGATCCCATTTCACATCTGGTCTATGCCTGCGGACGGCATCAGGTGCACTGGACCTGGATTGCCGGTCAGGTGCGCTTGCGTGAGCGTGAGTTGGTCGACATAGATGTCGACGCGCTAAAAGCCAAGGCTCGACGCTGGGGTGAGCGCATCGCGGCATTGCCCCGACCGACCCAGTGAGTGTTTTGTTCGACGCAGGAGTACCCGCATGAATACCTCAAGTTTGGGCAATGTTGACCCGGCCGAGCTGGCCAAGTTTTCCCAGTTAGCCGCGCGCTGGTGGGATCCCGAAGGCGAATCGCGCCCGCTCCATGACCTCAATCCAGAACGTCTGGCCTATGTGCGAGAGCGCTGCTCGCTCGCTGGTGCACGGGTGCTGGATGTCGGCTGTGGTGGAGGACTCTTGTCCGAAGCGATGGCGGCTGAGGGCGCAGAGGTGATCGGGATCGACATGGCGCAGGCCTTGATCGATGTGGCGCGGCTGCACCTGCACGAATCCGGTCACACGGTGGATTACCGTTGCACTAGCGTCGAGGCATTGGCGGCTGAGGATCCTGAGTCTTTTGATGCCATCACCTGCATGGAAATGCTGGAGCACGTGCCCGATCCGGGTTCCGTAATCTCAGCCTGTGAGCGTCTGCTCAAGCCTGGCGGACGCTTGTTTCTTTCGACCTTGAACCGCACGCCAAAATCCTTTGCGCTGGCGATTGTCGGTGCCGAATACGTGATGGGTCTGTTGCCGCGCGGGACGCACGAATACCGGCGCTTTATCCGGCCATCCGAGTTAGCTCATGCCTTGCGCTCCTGTGATTTAGAGCTGGAAGATGTCAGCGGCCTGCATTACAACCCGATGACGCGTCGCAGTCGCCGCATTCAATCGGCTGCCGTCAACTATCTCGCCTGCGCGGTGAAAGCAGAGTGATAGCGGCATTGCGTATCGCGCCAGCCATCCTCTTCGATCTCGACGGCACCTTGGCCGACTCGGCCTCTGATCTGGTTGCCGCAGTCAATGATGTTCGTCGTGACCTAGGGTTGAGCTCGATCCCCGTCGAAGACGTTCGCGAGACGATCTCAGGCGGCGCGCGCGCGATTTTGGCGGCTGGATTGCCGGAGTTGCCGGAAGCCGAGCGCGAGGCGCACGTGGACGCGTTGCTGGAAGCCTATCGCGGCCATATTGGACACCACGGCGGACTGTTCCCAGGCATCGCAGAGGTGCTCGAACAGATTGAAGCTGGGGGTTCACGCTGGGGCGTGGTGACCAACAAACGCGAAGACCTAGCCCGGATCGTGCTCGAACGGCTCAGCTTGTCGACGCGCTGCGCCGTCTTGATCGGTGGCGATACCTTGGCTCGCAACAAGCCTGATCCCTTGCCGGTCACCACCGCCTGCGAGCGTATTGGTGTGGCTGCGTCGATGACGGTTTATGTCGGTGATGATCCGCGTGACGTGATGGCCGGCCGCGCAGCGGGTACACGTACCGTCGCGGTGCGTTGGGGCTTCCACCCATCCAGCACTGATCCCGGAACGTGGGGCGCGGATGTGGTGATTGATACGCCAGCCGAATTGTTGCCGGCCTTTGTGTTGCCGGCATGAGTTCATCACCTGATTTGCCAGTTTTGGGCGTGGCCGACAGCCATGTCGCCAAATGGCTGGCGCAGGAACCGGAGATGGAGATTGCTCTGGTCTTCATTGCTTACGGTCGCGCGCGCTTGTGGGGCGCGCTGATGCATGAGTGGCTGGATGCCGTTTTTACTCTGTCCGATCCGGGTGTGGCGCAAGCCAAGCTGGCTTGGTGGGGGGAATCGCTAGCATCCACTGATTCAGCGCATCCATTGATCCAAGCCTTTAGGCATGAGGTCGGGGACGCTGTTACTGCCTCCCACTGGCGAGCGCTGACGGAGGCGGCCTTGTCCTTGTCGACACTGGACGCCTCGCCGACCGATGTCGCCGCTCTGTTGACCAGTCGCTTGCCCTTGGCTGCTGCTCTGGTTGATATCGAAACAGCCTTGTGGCCAGAGGCCGGCGCCGCTGATGTGCCGACTACAGCACGCTCTCTGGTGTTGCATCAGTGGCGGCGACATCGAGCGGGTGAAATCGCGCAACCAGCCTGGTTGCCCTTGCAGCTTCTGGCTCGACATGAGTTACGAGCGCAATCTGCTTACGCCCTAGAAGATACGGCGGCTTGTAATCGCCTGTTTTCCGATCTAGCTGCAGCGCTGCTGCAGACGAAATCACGGCCCGCTGGATCACGCTTGCGTCGCATCCGAACGCGCTTGGACGAGCGGGCTCTTGCGCGCTTGCGGGTGGGACGAAAGCCGCCGTTTCTCGCTTCTGGCTTTGGCGTGCTTTGGCACAGTTGGCAGGCTGCGCGCGGCGTATCAGCTTGATTTGCCACGTTCTTGCCCCCATGCAGAGGCATTGCCCGGCGCTAACGGCAGCAGCACGCAACCTTCAAACATGACCGACTCTTTTCTTATGACCGATTTTTTTGCTGACACGCTTGCTGATGAAGTTGCGCGCAAAGTGCCTGTCGACCATGTGGCGCTGGACCGCGTAGGTATGCGTGGCATTGAGATGCCGGTTCGAGTTGTGCTCGGTGATGAGGCCTTTTTGCTGCCTGCCAAGGTCTCTGCTGCGGTGGATCTTTGCGATCCGACGGCGCGTGGCATCCATATGTCGCGTCTGTATCGACTCTGCAATGAACACTTGACCACCGATCCACTGGAGCCGGTGGCTTTGAAGCGCTTGCTTGATGCGATGTTGGAATCACATGCCGGTCTATCGCAACACGCGTTCCTCGATATCGAATTCACCTTGCCGGTCTTGCGCCCTGCATTGATCAGCGGACTATCGGGCTGGCGCCAGTATCCAATCCGTTTGCATTGCGAACGAGATGAGACGCGCTGGCGTTGTGTGCTCGCGGTCGACGTACTCTATTCCAGCACCTGCCCCGGTTCAGCCGCGATGGCGCGGCAAGTGGTGGCGCAGCGTTTCGGGGAAAGTTTCGGATCTGGTTTGGTCGATGGCGCAGCGGTGGCGCAATGGCTGGAGTCGGCCGCCGGTGGTGCCGCAACGCCGCATGCGCAGCGCTCATTAGCCCGTGTCGAGGTGAGCATGGTCGAGGTGAGCATGGAAGACGCTTTGCCCGGTGCGTTGCCAATGTTGCCACTGATCGACGCGGTGGAGGTCGCGCTTCAAACGGCTGTGCAAGGTGCGGTCAAACGCGTCGACGAACAGGAATTCGCCCGACTCAATGGCGAAAATCCTCTGTATTGCGAAGATGCCGCACGCCGTATCCGCGCCGCGCTCGATGCCTTGCCGTGGGTGACGGACTATCGAATCGAGGCGGCGCACTTGGAAAGCCTGCATCCACACGACGCCGTGGCGTCGGTCGTCAAAGGTGTTGCAGGCGGTTTCCAGCTCTGAGCTTTGCTGGGCTTATTTAGACGGTGGCGGAGGCGGAGCGTCGGTCTTGGGCACTGTGCGGATCAAGATCGGCGGGTAGGGATAGTTCCAGCCGCCTGGCCCAAAACGCGACGGCCAGAATGGATCGTTGTAGTAGGCCCGCTCTTGAGTGGGTAGCGGCCACAGGTAGATCACATCAGCGGCCACACGCGGATAGCGGTATTCGTATTCACCGATGCGGTGAGTTTCGAACGCAACGATGCGTCCGGTGATGGTGACATCGCGCTCAGTGGTAAAGATTGCGGGGTCATAAAAGCCACTTCGGCACGCGAGGAAGCGACCCTGGCTTTGATCAAGACTACGCGTTGGGCGGGCACTGGCAGACAGTTCACGGCCAAGGATTTCCATGCAGGTTTGTTCTGGCGTCGGTGCCACTGCGATGATGCGGCCGCCCCAGCGAACAGTGTCGCCAACCTGCTCGGAACCTGCGGCTTGCGCCGGCACCACGGGGGAAAAATCACCACGCAAGGGTTTGGGTGGCGTGGCACAACCCACCAATGTGAGCGCGGAACCCAGCAAAGTGAATGTGATGAGGTGGCGAAGGGAGCGTTTCATGGTGTTCTCCTAGAAGCGGGTACGCGAGGGCGAAACCGGCGCAGGTCGCGAATCAGAGTCTTACGTTGCGCGAGCGTTGGTTCAGGGGCAGCGTAACGCTGCATGACATAACAGTTCGTTAGCAGCTGCAATGTTTCGGCATCCTTTGGCAAAAACATCATGGCACGATGCAGGAACCCATCAGCGGTTTCATCCGGTTGTTTGGCCAATCCGGCGCGCGCCAGCCGGTCTGTGAGTGTATTCCACGCCGCCAGCAGCGGATCGGTGGTGCGAACACGCTCGCCGCGCCAAAGGAAGAAGAAACTAAGCAGCAGCGCGAGTGCGATGCCGATGGTCAGCGCCAGCCCGATCTGACGCCAGTCTTGCGGATCGATGCCAATACGCGAGAGCAGCGCACGTTGGCGTGCGGCGTTGAAGTCCACGATCAGAAAGTTCCATCCACGACGGAAGGTGTCCAGCGTGTCCCACAGTGGTTGGCCGAAACGTGAAAAGGCACCGGGCGGCGGAAACATGCTCCGCGTACCTTCGCGGATGCGCTCGGGTGCGACCGCGGCAGTCGGATCAATACGGACCCAGCCGCGTCCGGACAACCAAACCTCGGCCCACGCGTGGGCGTCGGAATTGCGCACCAGCCAATATTCGCCGACGCGATTGAAAAATCCGCCCTGATAGCCCGTGACCACGCGCGCTGGAATACCGGCACTGCGCATCATCACGGCAAAGGCAGAAGCAAAGTGTTCGCAATAGCCCTCGCGCGTACCGAATAGGAAATCATCAACACTGTCGCGGGCCAACGGCGGCGGTGCCAACGTATAGATGAATTCCGCGTTGAACAGTGTCAGCGCACGCTGGATCAGTGCATCTGGAGTAGGGTTTTCTGCTTGCCACTCGGCCATCAGTGCGTGAGTTTTGCGGTTGTAGCCTTGCGGCAGGTTTAGGAAATGCTGCCGCGCAACCGCGGATAGTTCCGGCTGCAGAACATAGTCCGTCACTGAGCCGATGCGGAAGCGGCGTACTGATGTGTTCAGTCCTGTCGCATACACCGTTCGATCAGAGCCCATCCGCGCGTCTTCAGGAATGTCGACAGGCACATCCAGTCCGATCAGGTAGCGATAACGAGTGGGCTCTTGCATGACCTCATGGGTGTAGGTGATGCCGGTTGAGCGAATTTCTGCCGGTGGGCTGAACGACGAGCCGCTCCAGCGTGACCAGCGGCGTCCGTCGAAGTCGCTCAGCACGGGGCCGCGCCAGTACATGGCGTTGCGCGCTGGGGTTTCCTTGTCGAAGGTGATGCGCAGGGCAGGGCTGTCGTCGATCAGCATCTCCACGATATCGCCGGGACTCATTTCGTTGGACAGGCCGGACTGACCGCGTTCGTCCGGCCCGGGCGCGCCCCAGAGTGGCTCAGGAAAGCGCGGGAAAAGAACGAACACCACGAAGGCAAAGGGCAGGGATATCACCAGCAGTCGCGCGCTGGAAAATAGGGCCTGTCGCGTTGTTGGCGGCGGTGGCGGGCCTGGTAATTGCAGCCGCGCGAGTCTCGCCAGCGCTGCCACAATAAGCAGACAGGCCAGCAGTGCAAACAGCAAAGTCGTAGGTCCTTGATCGCGCAGGAATCCAGCCATAACCGCAAACAAGGCGAAACTGCAGGCACTGCGTCCATCGCGCACGCTGCCGGTTTCCAACAGTTTGGACGCGAGCATCGCTGAAAGCAGCGCCGCGCCGGTGTCTTGGCTGACACTGAAGCCCGACGCCGTAACCGCCGCGATGGCGATGCCCATGATCAAGGGAAGTCGCACCGCTGCCGGCAGTTTCACGCCGCGCAACTGGAGGCCGATACCTAGTGCGGCGACAACCGCCAGCAGTGCGCTGAGCCAAAGCGGAAATCCCGGCAGTACCGGCAGCAAAGAAGCCACCACGGCTGCCGCTACCCACAGAAAACTGCCTTGATCCAGTGTTTGCGCAGCCTTTGCCCGGCGGCTGAAAAGTCTCATGGCGCGAGGGCCAGAGCGCGAAAGCACGCATGCAGATGGGCCGGACCTTGGCACGGGCCAATACTGGCATCGGGCATTACCAAGATGGTCGCATGGCCCTGACGCTCGGCATCGGCCAGCCATCGCGCTAGTCGACGAGCGCGGGCTTCGCTTCGCATCGGTGCAAGTGCGTCCCAGGAAAACAGCTGTTCACTGCCATCAGGCTGTTCGTACTCGCGCACCAGTAAGCGATCCATGCGCGCACTGTGCTTCCAGGCGACTTGGCGCATCGGATCGCCACTGCGGTAGTCGCGCAAAGCAATAGGTTCGTCGCTGCTGCCTCGTTGTGGGCGCGGTCGATTGCGACCGCCGACACCGGGTGGCGCAGGTGGGTCCTTTTCAAGTGCTGGCCAAACGAGTGTTCTGGTATCTGGGTGTAACCAGCTCCAGACTTCAAACAGGCCGAGCGGCTGACGGCTGTAGAGCTTGAAGCGTCCTGATGCCATCCAGCCGCGTCGCTGGGTCGCAGTGGCCAGCTCCACCACCAGCGCAGTCCCATCTTGCACACTGAATCCGGTTTTGCGGCCATTACGTTCAAGCACCAAGCCGTCGTGCAGCCGTCGACTGTTGGTGCCAAAACGCAGGCGCAGTTGCTGCAATTCACCCGCGTGCACGGGCGGCGCGGTAAGTAATTCCAGTCGCAGTCCACTCAAATTCAGATAGCCACGCAGCAGCGCGCTGAGCATCAGCGACAGCATCAGGAAGCACAGGATTAACGCGGGGTTGTTGTTGTAGTTGAGTCCGCCCAGCGTCATGGTTGCTAGCAACACGGCGAAGAACAGCCCATACGGTGTGGGCAGCACATAGATGCGACGGCGGTGCAAAAGGATCGGCAGTGTTTCGGCTGAGCGTGGTCGAACAAAACGACGCAGCCATCGCGGCACGCGGGGGTGTTCGTGCGAATCCTCGCCCGATACGCCGACCATTGGGGCAGATCGTGGCATCGTGGCTCTCGTGCTCAGTCGACCGCGACGTCCGCGAGGATCGCTTCCGCCAGTTGTGATCCTGAGCCGGCATCGGACGCCGAAACCAGACGGTGACCCGCAACCGGCACGAACAGCGCCTGTACGTCGTCGGGCAGTACATGACTACGACCGGCAAGCAGCGCACGGGCGCGAGCGGCACGTAACAGCGCGATACCCGCACGCGGGGACAGCCCAACTTCGATCGCAGGGTGACTGCGACTGCGTTCGAGCAACGCCAGAACGTAGTCAACCAATGCTTGACTGGCGTGAACGGCACCGACACCGAGGCGCAGTGCCTGCACATCCGACTCGGTCAGTTGTGGCTGAGCTTGTTTGATCTGTTCGCGTCGATCCTCGCCGGTCAACAGCTTGCGCTCGGCTTCGGCATCCGGATAGCCCAGCGCAAAACGCAACAGAAAGCGATCCAGTTGCGAATCAGGCAAAGGGAAGGTGCCGGATAGATCCACGGGATTTTGCGTGGCCAGTACAAAAAATGGCTGTGGCAGAAGATGCGTTTCCCCGTCGATCGTGACTTGATATTCCGCCATCGCCTCAAGCAAGGCGCTTTGCGTACGCGGCGGGGCACGGTTAATTTCGTCGGCCAACAGTATCTGAGTGAAAATCGGGCCAGGGTGAAAGCGGAACTCGTGTGTCGGTGCGTCATAGACGGAGATACCTAGCACGTCGGCGGGCATCAAGTCAGACGTGAACTGGACCCGATTAAAGGACAGGCCCAGCGTAGCGGCGAGCGCCTGCGCCAAGGTGGTTTTGCCTAGTCCAGGCAGGTCTTCGATCAAGACGTGACCGCCGGTGAGCAGTGCAATAAAGGCCAAATGCACTTGCTCAGACTTGCCGAGCACCAATGCGTTGACTTGAGCTTGGGCACGTACGACTGCAGCGAGCGGCAAGTCGGGTATCTTGATCGCTTGGACGGGGACGGACATCCGTTATCTCGCGGTAGAAACTGCTTTGGAGTGTAGCGGCATATGCAACAAGAGCGGCGCATACGCACCGTAGTCTGGACGGCGTGGATCGTCATGAGTGTGCTGCGCATCGCACTGGCGGCGCAACTGCCTCTGTTCGTGGATGAGGCCTTCTATTGGCAGGAAAGTCGTCATTTGGACTGGGCTTATTCGGATCTTCCCGGCTTAACGGCGTGGTTGATATATCTGGGTACGTTAGTCGCCGGTGATCACCTACTGGGTGTGCGCTGGCCTTTCTTAGTCATGGGCTCGGCCCTGCCGTGGCTGATGTTCTGGGCAGCTCGACCGTTCGGACATGAGCGTGCGTGGCAGGTCTGCCTGCTGGTGACGTTGTTCCCCTTGAGCGGCCTGCTCGGGATACTGGCCTTGCCTGATGTGCCGATGAATCTGGCCGCGGCGGCTTGCTTGCTGGGCGGTGTGTGGGCGGTGCGCGAGTCCTATGGCCGCGCTGCGGCGTGGCTCGCACTGGGCTTGGTGCTGGGGGGCTTGAGTCATTACCGATTCCTCGGGGTCATTGCTGTGGGTTTTGCTGCCTTGTTGTGGCTGCCACAGGGACGGCGAGCATTACGCCAACCTCGGATCTGGTTGGCGATTGTGCTGGGCCTACTGGCGTGGTTGCCGCTGGCGATGTGGAATTTCGATCATGGCGAGGCGGGTTGGAAGTTCCAGTTGCTAGACCGACATCCGTGGCAATTCCAAGTCGAGGGCTTTCGTTTTCTCGTGGTCCAAGCGAGTGTTGCGACACCATTGATGTTTGCCGCTTTGCTGTTGGCGGCGATGCGGTTTTCATCGCGGTACATACCTTTTGAACGTTGGTTTGCCTTGTGTGGTGGGCTCACGGTTCTCGGGTATTTCTTGCTTGGCTTTGTGGCCGACAGCCAGCGCGTCAGCTTCCACTGGCCGCTGCCGGGTTATCTCGCTTTGTTGGTGCTGGTGCCAACAGTTGTGGCCCCATGGTCAGACTGGCTGCGGCGAGCCTGTTATGCCTTGCTGTTGGCCGGCTTGGTGGCGGCCATCGCGGCTATCAGCATGGTGGCATCGGACAAGGGCAGGGCAAGGCTGACCGGGAGCGCTAACTATCCGCAAAATTTCGCGGGCTGGGATGTTTTGTCGCAGGCCGTACGTTTGCGTTTGGCCGGAATGCCGCCACAAACACGCTTAATTGCCGATCATTTCAAAATCGGTGCCGAGTTGGGTTTTGCGCTCGAAAATTCTGATATTGCGGTATTGGACCATCCACTCAACCAGCATCACGGTCGTGCCCGGCAACTGGCACTCTGGGGACTGACCCAAGCCACCGCTGACGTGGATTCTTGGCGATTATTGGTAGTCGGTGCCAGCGATGTGAAGCTCAGTGCACGGCTGGCTCATTATCAGTCCTTGTGTCAGCGTCTGGGCGCGTTGCCAACCCCAGAGGTGGTCGAGATCGACAGCGGCGCACGCCGTTTCCTCTTATTTTCGCTGCCGCCAGGACGTGATGACGGGCCGTGCATCACGCCGGTGATCGCGCACGTCGATGAGCCATTGGCTGGCACTGCGGTCGAGCGTCGTTTTAGTGTGCGTGGTTGGGCGACAAAAGATGTGGCCGGCATCGAGCGCGTTGTGGTGTTGCTCGACGGCCAGCCACTGCTGGACGCCGATTATGGTGCTTCCAATCAATGGGTCGGCGATTTTCTGCGTGGCCAGTCACGCGATCCGAATCTGCCGAAGTTGCAGTTTGAGGCGATCGTCGTCGTGCCCGATGAGCTGAAGCCGGGTCGGCATGTGTTGGGCTTGGAGTTCCACAGCAGCGATGGCAGTGTCGAGCGGCGCAGTGGGCCGATCATCACGCTGCGTGAGTAAGTAGAGGTAGTTTTGGTGTGTCAGTCGTCGCTGCCGCGACGGGTCAGTGCGGCGGGCTCGCGCGCAGCCTGCTCTATTGCTGATTGTGTTGCATCTGCCAGCTCAGCGCCGGCGTGCTCCAGTTGTGCCAGTTGGCCCGCGATCCTGTCGTAGGCGCGATCCAGCGCTGCGCAGGCGACATCCAGTTCTTTCTGTGGCGCCGTTAGGCCGTGTTTCGAAATCCAGAGGCGGTGCTCGAGTACATCCCGCAAGCCCTGTTGCACCCGATCTTCAGTATTGAGTGACGCCTGCGCCTCAATGGCGATGTCCTGAGGCACCCGATCGACCACGTGTCGCATCTCTTGCATACGTTGACGTGTGCTGTGCAGGAGTTGTTCCAACGCGTCCGCCCTGTCCAATAGGTGACGCAGACTCCGCTCGCGCCGCGTGCCGCGTCGATGCAGATAGACGGCAGCGAGCACGATGGCTCCTATGACGAGGATGGCGAGTTGAAGAGCGTTCACGTGCTTTTGCTGGTGTCCGATGCGATTGGCCACAGGCCTACTTGCGGTGACTCATGTCAGGCAGGGTATGGAATTGACGCGAAATGGCATTGTGATAGACTAAGCGGCTTATGTCGAACTACCTGCCAGAATCGGTTGATGTGTGGCGGATGGTCGCAGGCAGGCGAGTCTTTGAGGGTCGTGCCGGATTTGACGCAATGCCACGTTTGGCAAGCTCGTTGGCAGACACCCAAGGCGATTGCCAGTATCAATTGGCTTTTGATCGCGACGAGCTTGGTTTGGCTTACCTTGAAGTGGCGCTTGAGACAAAGCTGCCGCTGGTGTGTCAACGGACCTTGGAGCGATTCGAGCAGCCGGTGTCAATTCGGCAGCGTCTGTGTTTGCTTCGTGACGAAGCAGACGAGTCGGCGATGCCGGAGGGCTACGAGCCCGTGCTGATGGCTAAAGATGGCTTATTGCGGTTGGCTGACATGATTGAGGACGAATTGATCCTCGCGGTGCCAGTAGTCCCGATGAGCGATAATGGCAGCGCGACAGATGATGTGATCTGGCAAGATGCCGGCGCACTTGAAGAACCACCTCCTCCCAACCCGTTTGCGGTGCTGACAGGGTTGAAGAAGAAGGATTGAGGACGTCGGCGACATTGTGTCGGCTCCCCGGATAAAGGCGAACTTAGTTCGTTCGTACAGTAGTTGAATCAGATTTTTGAGGATGAATTCCCATGGCAGTCCAGAAAAGCCGCAAAACCCCTTCCCGCCGCGGCATGCGCCGTTCGCACGACGCACTGACCACCAAGCAGCTTGCGACCGACCCGACCACTGGCGAAATCCATGTGCGTCACCACATCACCAAGGATGGCTACTACCGTGGCCGCCAGGTGATCGAGGTTAAGTCCAAAATCGCTGTTGAAGACTGATCCGCTGATCCAGCGCGTTTCTGCGCTGTGACGGCATCGTACTAAGCGTGCCTTACGGCATGGCGATGACAGGACGCGACGGGCCCTTGTGGTGCGTCGCGTCCTTGTTTTGCGGGTACGATTGACCTTTCCAATTTCTACTGGGGGGCGCGTCGATGGCGCAGGTTTACGCTCGTATTGCTGGCACCGGAAGCTATCTGCCGGACAATATCGTCACCAATGCCGACCTCGAACAGAAGGTCGAGACCACTGACGCGTGGATCCGCGAGCGGACAGGCATCCATCAGCGCCACATCGCCTTGCCCGGACAGACGACCGGTGATCTGGCCTACGAAGCCGCCATTCGCGCGATGGAGGCCGCTGGTGTTGTCGCCAGCGAGATCGACCTGATCGTGCTGGGTACCACGACGCCCGACATCATTTTTCCCTCGACTGCCTGCCTTTTGCAGCATCGTCTAGGAGCGAATGGCTGCGCCGCCTTTGACGTAAACGCCGCCTGTTCTGGGTTTGTATATGCCTTGGGGGTTGCGAATAACTTCATTCGTGCAGGGGCAGCAAAGACCGCCTTGGTGGTCGGCGCGGAAACGCTGTCGCGCATGATCGATTGGACTGATCGCGGCACCTGTGTGCTTTTCGGTGACGGCGCTGGCGCGGTGGTGCTCAAAGCCGATACCGAGCCGGGTGTGATGTCCACCCATTTGCATGCCGATGGTGGTTACGAACATCTTTTATACAACCCAGTGGGCGTCTCACGAGGCTTCACTGATGGGCCGAATCATGGTGTGAAAGTGCACATGACGGGCAACGAAGTATTCAAGGTTGCGGTCAAAACGCTGGACGCCACGGTCGATGAAACGCTGGATGCCAACAATTTGACGCGTTCTGATCTGGACTGGCTGATCCCACATCAGGCCAATTTGCGCATTATCACGGCCACGGCCAAGCGTCTGCGCATGTCGATGGATCAGGTCGTCGTCACCATTGATCGCCACGGTAATACGTCGGCCGCATCAGTGCCCTTGGCCTTGGACGAAGCAGTACGTTCCGGTCGTGTGACACGCGGTGAACTGCTCCTGTTGGAAGCTTTTGGCGGCGGCTTTACTTGGGGTTCGGCCTTGATCCGTTATTGATGCGTTGAGGCAGATATCTGAGGAATAAGGATGGGCGTAATGTCCGGTCCAGAAGTCCACAGGATTCGCGTTGACGGCCAACCCGCGTGGGACAAGCGCTACGGTGGTCGCACACGGCAATGGCGCTTAAATGCGCTTGATCTTACGGTTCGTGCGCTAGGCGTTACGGCTTTGCGCCCGCCACAGCACTAGGTTGGCGAAGCGGCCTGCGAGACCGAAGCGCGTCGTCTAGATCAACTGGCTTCAATCGGGGTCAATGCCGTCGGTGCTCGATGCGGGGCTCAACGTTTGGTTCTCAGTGATATGGGGCAAGCCTTGGCGCATCGCTTGCGCACATCCGGCGCGAAGGAGTCAGCGCTGTGGTTTTCCAGAGCCGCCTTGGCCATTGCTGACGTGCATCAGAAAGACTCCTATCTTGGCCAACCAGTCGCACGCAACCTCACCGTTAACGTGGACGGCCAGATCGGGTTTCTGGACTTCGAAGAAGATCCCGCTGAGGTGATGACGCTGACGGACGCGCAAGTGCGAGATCGGTTATTTTTTGCCGCAGGCAGCGTGCGACATCTTACGCAGGATGGGCGGGAACTGGGCGAGCTAATCTCGCCGGTCTTGGCAAAAGCGCAAGATGGCGTGCGCTTGGGGCTGCGTTCCAGTGTCCAGCGTCTGGGGTTTCTGGCTTGGCTCTCACGATGGGGCGGCAGTCGTGCGTCTGGCATCGGCAAAGCCATACAGGCCTTGAAAGTCGCCAGTACACAACTTGTCACTAGGCTTGCTAGTGCTGAGCTTGAGTTTGGATTATCTGCACGATGGTGATTTTGAGGTGGTGCAGTGGATCGTGGCGTGGATTGGATGATTTCAGAGCGATACCCTACGCCGCAGTACAGACGATCCGGTGAGTCCTGACTTATCATGCCGGGCCTTTGCAGGCAGGATTACCATGACAGACACCGTTGCATTCGTTTTCCCCGGTCAAGGTTCGCAGTCACTCGGTATGTTGGCTGACTTGGCCGACGCTCATCCGATAGTGCGTGAAACCTTTGACGAGGCTTCCGAGGCAACAGGAGTCGACTTGTGGACCTTGGCGCAGCAAGGGCCACAGGCGCAACTTGATCGTACAGAATTTACCCAGCCGGCATTGCTGGCTGCCGGTGTTGCTGTGTGGCGCGCTTGGAACAAGGCGGGTGGCCCGAAGCCAGGGTTAATGGCTGGACACAGCTTGGGCGAGTACGCCGCGCTGGTTGCTGCTGGGGCACTGTCGCTGGGGCAAGCCGCACGCTTGGTCCGTTTGCGCGGACAGCTGATGCAAGGTGCCACGCCTGACGGAAGCGGCGCGATGGCGGCAGTGCTCGGCGCGGACGAGGCCTTGGTCCGCGAAGTATGCGACGCGGCTGCGCACGCGCAGGTGCTGGTGCCGGCCAACTTCAACTCGCCGGGGCAGATCGTAATCGGTGGCCACACAGAAGCGGTTGATCGCGCAATTGCGCTGTTTACTGAGCGCGGTGTGCGCAAAGTGGTCAAACTAGCGGTGAGCGTACCTTCGCATACACCCTTGATGCGTGACGAAGCGAATCGTTTGGCAGAAGCCATGCGCTCGCTGGACTGGCGTATGCCGGAGATTCCCGTGGTACAGAACGTAGATGCGAGCGTGCACGACAGCCTCGATACGATTTGCGAAGCCTTGGTGAAACAACTGTATCTGCCGGTGCAGTGGACTTCCTGCGTTGAGGCGCTGGTTGCAAAAGGCGCGACCCGTATCGGTGAGTGTGGTCCTGGAAAAGTACTTACCGGCCTGATCAAACGCATTGATCGCGAGGTTGACGGGCGCGCACTGGGACTACCATCTGACTTCACCGCAGCAATGGAGGCATGGGCATGAGTGGGGTGTTGAAAAACGAAATAGCACTGGTGACTGGCGCCAGTCGAGGCATCGGAGCGGCGGTCGCCGATATCCTGGCCGCGATGGGAGCGACTGTCATTGGCACGGCGACAACTGCGTCAGGTGCCGACGCGATCTCAACACGTTTGGCTGCACTCGGTGGCACGGGTCGCGCGCTGAACGTGACCGACGCGGAAGCTGTGGACACTCTGTTGGCTCAAGTTGCAGCGCAGTTCGGCCCAATTTCCATCCTGGTCAACAATGCCGGCATCACCCGCGACAACCTGCTGATGCGGATGAAGGAAGAGGACTGGCAGTCCGTTCTGGATACCAACCTTTCCAGCATTTACCGCACCAGCAAGGCGGTATTGCGCGCGATGATGAAGGCCCGCCATGGTCGGATCATCAATATCGCTTCGGTGATCGCTTTGACCGGAAACGCGGGACAAGCGAACTATGCAGCAGCCAAGGCCGGTATCATTGGTTTCTCCAAGTCACTGGCCAAGGAAATTGGCTCGCGCGGGATCACGGTTAATGTGGTGGCGCCGGGCTTTATCGAAACTGACATGACACGCGATCTACCCGAGGATGCCAAAACGGCAATGGCGGGTCAGATTGCGCTGGGGCGTTTGGGTTCGCCACAGGATGTGGCTGAGGCCGTCGCGTTTCTTGCTTCACCGGCGGCGGCTTACATCACGGGCGAAACCCTCCACGTCAATGGCGGCATGTACATGCCATGAGTTTTTTCTGGGAGTTTCCGGCGATGGCTGGGCTCTCAAGGTTTGTGTACCGGCGGGTGGCTCGCATCGCCGGTCTCCACTACAATGCGCGGGCTTTTCCCTGAGGATAGACAAGCAATGAGCAGCATCGAAGAACGTGTCAAAAAGATCGTCGTGGACCAATTGGGCGTCAAGGAAGAAGATGTATCCGCCAACGCCTCGTTTGTGGATGATCTGGGCGCGGATTCCCTCGATACCGTCGAGTTGGTGATGGCACTTGAAGAAGAGTTCGAGTGCGAGATCCCCGACGAAGAAGCCGAGAAGATCACCAGCGTCCAGCAGGCGATCGACTACGTGAAGGCTCACGTCGAGTCCTGATCCGCACCTACGGACACAGGAGTGTCGCGCCGTGGTGCGATCTGCGGCCGGCAGGTGTGTCCGAAAGTGATCGTGCGGGCAAGGCTGTGCGTCAGTGCAGCCTTGCCGTTTTGCCAGATATCCAGTCGAGGATAGTCAGCACATGAGCCGTCGCGTCGTCGTCACCGGACTTGGCATGATTTCCCCCGTCGGCAATACCGTCGAGGCGGCGTGGAATGCCATAGTCAATGGCCAGTCGGGTATCGGGCCGATCACCGGTTTTGATGCCTCCACTTTTCCCACCCGGATTGTCGGCGAAATCCGCGATTTCGATCCGACGATCTTCATACCGCCCAAGGACGCCCGCAAAATGGAGTCCTTCATCCATTACGGGGTGGCAGCCGCATCGATGGCGCTGGAAGACGCGGGTCTGGAAATTGGCCCCCACAATGCTGAGCGCATCGGCATACTGGTCGGGTCTGGGATCGGTGGCGTTCTCGGCATCGAACAAACCGCAATTAAATTGCATGAAGGTGGGATTCGCAAGATCTCGCCTTTCTATGTGCCCAGCACCATCATCAATATGTTGCCGGGTCAAATCAGTATCCTGAAAGGTATCAAGGGCCCGAGCTTTTCCGCGGTGTCCGCCTGCGCCTCGTCGAACCATTCCATTGGCACCGCGATGCGCATGATCCAGTACGGGGATGCAGACGTGATGGTGGCCGGTGGGGCCGAGCGTGGCTCCTCACCGACATCAATGGGCGGCTTCTGTGCCATGAAAGCCATGTCCACCCGCAACGATGAGCCGCACCGCGCCTCGCGTCCTTGGGACAAGGATCGTGATGGCTTCGTGCTGGGTGATGGCGCTGGCATCTTGATTTTGGAAGAGTACGAGTACGCCAAGGCCCGCGGCGCGCGTATCTATTGCGAATTATCCGGTTTTGGCGCCAGTTCCGACGCGTGGCACATGACCGCACCCTCGGAAAATGGAGACGGTCCTGCGCGCTGCATGGCGGCGGCGTTGCGTGACGCCAAATTGACGCCCGAGCAGGTCGGCTATCTCAATGCTCACGGCACCTCGACACCGCTTGGTGATCTGGCGGAGACCCTTGCGGTCAAACGAGCCTTCGGTGATCACGCCGGCAAGGTCATGGTGTCTTCGACCAAATCCATGACAGGGCACCTGCTGGGCGCGGCTGGTGGCGTCGAAGCCATCTTCACTGTGCTGGCGCTGCACCACGGCATCGTGCCTCCGACCATCAATCTGGACGAGCCCAGCGACGGCTGCGACCTCGACTACGTGCCGAACGTGGCTCGTCAGGTATCGATTGATGCGGCGATGTCCAACGGTTTCGGTTTCGGTGGGACCAATGGTTCACTGATTTTCCGCCGACTCTGAACCAGAAGCGGATTGATCTTGCCCGCCATCAGGCTCCCCGGCCGGGTCGATCCGCTGGCCTTGCATCGCCATGATCCCTCGCGCTATCCGCTGCTGCTGCAAAGCACCGGCGTCGAAGAAAAGCGCGCTCGATACGACATTCTTCTCGGCTTTCCACAAGGCGGTTTGCGACTTGATCGTGATGGTGTGACCCGTGATCTGAATGGTCAGCTGGTACCGGGATCGTTTGACCGGGCGCTCGACGATGCGTGGAGTGCGGTCGCTGTCGATCAATCAACTGATCCAGAACTGCCATTTTCAGGCGGCTGGGCGCTGTTTTTTTCCTACGAATTTGCCGGTGTCATCGAACCTTCGCTGCGTTTACCAGCCGCGCCGGAGCCTCTGCCGCTGGCGCTGGCCTTGCGTTGTCCCGCAGCCCTGATCGTCGATCACATCGACGAGGTTTCGTGGTTGGTGGCCGAGTCCGGGTGTTCGGCCTTGCTGGAGCAGATGCGGCTCGACCTTGATGCTTGCGGGCGGGCCGAGAGTTTTCGACCTATTCCACTGAACGCGTCGGCGATTACCGAGTCGCCGGCTGCAGAATACGTCGCTGCGGTCGAGCAGGCGCTGGATTACATCGCCGCGGGTGATGTATTCCAGATCAACCTCTCGCGTCGCTGGGAAGCCGAGCTGCCCCCTGATATCAGCGCCAGCGACGTGTTTTTCGCCCTGCGCGGCAGCAACCCCGCGCCTTTTGCCGGTTTGATGGCTTGGGATGATTGGGCGATTGTGAGCACCTCGCCGGAACGACTGGTCGCGGTGCATGGCGATCGCGTTGAAACTCGGCCAATCGCGGGCACCCGCCCACGCGTACCGGGTGACGACGATACCAACCGGATCAGGGAGCTTCTGGGCCATCCCAAGGAGCGCGCGGAACACATCATGCTGATCGACTTGGAGCGCAACGACCTCGGTCGCATTTGCATGCCAGGCAGCATCGAGGTGGATGAACTGATGGCGGTGGAAAGTTATGCCCACGTGCATCACATCGTTTCTAATGTGTCCGGCCGATTGCGTCCGGGCACCACGCCGGCTGCGGTTCTGCGTGCGGTCTTTCCGGGTGGCAGCATCACTGGTTGTCCGAAGGTGCGCTGCATGCAGTTGATTGCCGAATTGGAAGGTCAGGGACGAGGGGCCTATACCGGTGCTTTTGGCTGGTTGGGTCGTGACGGCAGCATGGATCTCAATATTCTGATTCGCAGTTTGACCGTGCACGGAGGGCGTGCCAGCTTTCGTGCGGGTGCCGGCATCGTGGCCGATTCCGACCCGCGAACTGAGTTGGACGAAACCCGAGCCAAGGCGCGCGGCTTGTTGCGGGCCTTTGTTTCGTCCGATTGAGGGGGCGGCTCCGTTATCCTGTCCGCATGATTTCCATAATTCCTTTCATTTCGTATCACGCCGGAACGCAGGGCGCCGCATGTTGACCATCAACGCATCTGTCCCGTCTCGCCAAGGTGGTTTTTGGCGCGGTTTTTTCATGTTTGTACTTTTGATAATCGCTATCGTCGCAGCAGGTGCGGCGTGGTTGTATCAGGACTACCAGCGCTTTCAGCAGTCTCGATTGGCATTGGGCGATACGCCGCAAGTGATCGAGATCGCACGCGGCACCTCGTTTCGCGGCGTAGTGGCGCAACTGCAGTCTCGTGGCCTTGATGCCGGCGTTCACGAAGTCTATTGGCGTGCTCTGGCGTGGGAGAACAAGGCGCGGGTGCAAGCGGGCGAGTATTCGGTTGATCCGTCTCTGACACCTCTTGCGCTGCTGGCAAAGTTCCAGCGCGGTGAGGTCATCCAATACCGCTTTACTATCGTCGAAGGCTGGACAGTGCACGAATTGCGCTTGGCATTAGCGCGTGATCCCGTGTTGGAGCAAACCCTTGGCGGCGTGCCAGAAGACGGATTGCTAGCTCATCTGGGTGTCGATATGAGTGTGGACGGTGCCGATGGCATTGCATCACCAGAAGGGCTTTTCCTTCCCGAAACCTATCAGTTCACCCGTGGAACCCGTGACGTGCAGGTGTTGCGTCGCGCGCACGACGCATTACGGACAACGCTGGACGAGGCGTGGAAGGGTCGAGCCAACGAACTACCACTGGCCTCACCCTACGAAGCACTGATATTGGCATCGATTGTCGAGAAGGAAACCGGCTTGCCGGAAGAGCGCGCCGAAGTCAGCGGAGTGTTCGTGCGGCGACTGCGCATCGGGATGCGATTGCAGACCGATCCCACTGTTGCTTATGGAGTGAGCCCGACTTTTTCTGGCAGTCTCACGCGGACGCATCTTGAGACCGATACGCCTCACAACACCTATACCCGCGATGGCCTGCCGCCAACGCCGATCGCTTTGCCGGGCCGAGCCGCGATCCAAGCGGCCTTGCATCCGGCGCCTGGGGACGCCCTGTATTTCGTCGCGCGCGGCGAGGGCAGTGGGCACGTCTTTTCGCGCACCTTGCAAGAACACAACCGTGCGGTGGCTGAGTATCGTCGCAGGCTGCGCCGGCCATGAGCGGTCGACTGATCACGCTGGAAGGTGGTGAGGGCGCCGGCAAATCCACCGCATTGTCGTTTCTGGCGGAGCGACTTGCCGCCACCGGCGCTGAATTGGTGTGTGTGCGTGAACCCGGGGGCACCACTATCGGTGAGGCGATCCGCGCCATTTTGCTCGATCCAAACAATCCGGAATTGTTTGCGGAAACCGAGTTACTTCTGATGTTTGCCTCGCGCTCGCAGTTGCTGCGTGAAACCATCCTGCCCGCGCTGTCGCGCGGGGCCGTGGTGCTATCAGATCGCTTTACCGACGCGAGCTTTGCCTATCAGGGCGGCGGGCGTGGCATCGATATGGGGCGCATTGCTGAACTCGAGCGTTGGGTGACCGGGGTTAAGCCGGATTTGACCTTTCTGCTTGATCTACCGGTTCAACAGGGTCTTGCGCGTGTCCGTGGCCGTGGCCCAAGTGATCGGATCGAACACGAAGCCGAGGAGTTCTTCGAGCGGATGCGGGCCACCTACTTGCAACGCGCGGCATCCGAGCCAGCGCGTTGGCGGGTGGTTGATGCGTCGCAGCCGATCGAGAGCGTGCTCGGCGCGCTTGATGCTGCGCTGGCTGAGTGGTTGGGGAGGGTCTCGTGAATCCTGATTTGAGTCCTTGGCAACAGCGTGCCTGGAGTCAGGCCATGCTCGCTCTCGATACCGGACGTCTGCCACACGCGTTGTTGATTGCGGGCCCTGCTGGCTTGGGCAAACTCACCTTGGCGCGTCATCTGGCTCGCCGTTTGATGTGTGTGACGCCACAGGCCGATGCCGCCTGCGGTCGTTGCCGCAATTGCACGCTCATTGCCGCCGGCACCCATCCAGACTTATTGGAAGAGACCCTTCAAACCAACGACAAAGGCGACTTGCGCAAAGAAATTCTAATCGCGCAGATTCGCCGGCTGAGTGAAAAGCTCAATCTGACTCCACAGATTGCGGCCGGGCAGGTGACTCTCATTCATCCCGCTGATGCGATGAACCGCAATGCCTTCAACGCGTTGCTCAAGACCCTGGAAGAACCGCCGCCGGGGCGCTATTTGATTCTTATCGCGAATCAACCACAACGCCTGCCCGCCACCATTCGCAGTCGTTGCCAGTGGTTGCACGTGGAGTTGCCCGCGCGTGCCGAGGCGCTGGTGTGGCTGCGCGAACAGGGTGCCAATACGGAGCTCACGGAGGAAGCACTCGATGCAGCGCAGGGCAATCCAGGGCTCGCCCTAGAATATCTGTCCGGCGATGGCATGGCCTTGCGTCGTGCCGTGGCTGAAGACCTCGCGGCACTGGCCACCGCGCGACTCACAAGTATCGATGTGGCGACGACGTGGGCAGACGACCGTCCGGCACAGCGGCTGCGCTTTGTCGGTGAACTGGTGCGTGATCATCTAGCCGTTGCTGCCGGAGCCAAGCGCATTGATGTATTGGCTAAGGCCGGTTTCTCTGCCGTACCCGACCCATTCCGGCTGGCAAGCTGGTTCGACGATGTGGTGCGCGCGCTGAATCAACTCAGTGGCCCCATGCGCGATGACCTTCAGATCGCAGAGCTGCTGATCGCGTGGCAGCGACTGTGCGCCGCCTGATCGGCGTTTTTCTCTGGCGGACATGTCTAATTCATTCCCATTGAAGTGCGCTACTAGTCCGAAGCAATGTTTGAAAAACCCGCATCGGTCAGTGCCAGTTTCGATAGATCAACCATCATTCCTGATTCCACCACCTGCCGATAGTGACGTGAGGCCTGTTCGGCCAGTTGCGCATTCTTTGTGCGAGAAATTTCGACTCGATTGGCCATTATCAACACCGTGCTGTACATCAGCTCCTCGGCCATGCGCTGGCGTTCGACTTCGCTTTGTCGTGCGAGAAGCTGATTGCTCGGTATGGTTTCGCGCAGCTGATCGCGCACCGCTCGGATCGATTGCGGGCTGATGACCTCGCGCTTGTGCACAATCGCCCAGCCCGCGATCAGGTAGGCCGTCATCACGTCGGCCAAATTGTCGGGCTTCAAGCCGTTGGGGCGCGCAATTTCGTCGCGATAGCCGGCCAGCCAATCGGTGCCCAATGCTCGATCAACGGCACCTTTCTGCCCAGGGTTTTGTCGGAGCAGTTCATCGCGAAATGCGCGTTTCACCTGCCTCGAAATCTCGGCGTTGTCGGAAACATCTAGCGTCGTTTCAGCTCGTGTTGATACCCGTGGCGGATTGCCGCGCGCCTTCTTGTCAGTCTTGTTGATATAGGACTGCATGGATGCGCCCGTGATCATCGGGCCGCTCATGTCGATTATCGGTGTTTGATACGCAGGGCCGCTGAGGTACTGCGCATTCGCTACACCACAAAAAAGCATCACACTGGACACGATAGTCAGGAGCAGTAAGCGTGGGCGATTCCGTGTTTGCATGGCGTTCTTCCTTATGACTGGGAGCGTGGCAGGCTGGGTATAGTCAGCACGATCAAGCACGTTTACATAGCGCGTTTCGTGCGCGAAATCATGCTGTCATGGGCAATGGAGCACAACGCCATGATGGCCTGAAGCGCCAGAGCCGGTCATGAACGAAGCCCGCGCGAAACACACTGCATGCCACGCAAAAATTGCCCGCGTTCATCGGGCTGGACTGACCGTTTGTCGGCGATCTAAGATAGGTGATCACCTACAGGGGCACAGACATGTTGCCGAGCACCGCCAGACAGGGCGTTTTGTCGTTGGCCATCAAGGAGAAGAGTCAGCTTTACGGTGCGTATATGCCGTTTCTCAAGGGTGGCGGAATCTTTGTTCCTACTCCCAAACGCTACAGCTTGGGTGACGAAGTTTTTGTCATGCTGACCTTGTTGGATGACAAAGAGCGCTTGCCGGTTGCCGGCCAAGTCGTGTGGCTCACCCCGGCCGGTGCGCAGGGAAACCGTGTGGCAGGCATCGGTGTGCAATTTTCCGCCTCGCCGGAAGGCGAAACGGTGCGTGGCAAGATCGAGACGCATCTGGCTGGCATGCTCAACGGCGAGAGACCGACGTTCACGATGTGAGCTGTTTACGGTAGCGGTGAGCCCTTACTGTCGGCTGGCTTTGCATCATGCACAACATCATCTTCTGGTGCCGCTAATGCATCGCCTCACGCCACCTATTCATTTGGTCTTGCGTCCCTCGACCTTACTTCGCGCCGCACTGCTGGTCTTGTCGCTCTTGGTGGCCGTGGCGGTGCATTTGTCGCAGCTGGCTGATGTCGGGATTCTGATTCTTGTGCCTTTCGCTTGGTCGAGTTTTCGCCGCGTATCGAAGGGCATGCCCTTGTCTTTGATCCTTCGCGGCGATGGCAGTGCGGATCAATTCGATGTCATGGGTAATACACAGCCGGTCCAAGTTCTGGGCTTACACGAGCGCGGTCTTTTGGGTGTATTCGTGTTGGAGATCGACGGCAGACGTCAGAATTTGCCGTGGGCGGCTGATAGTCTGTCGCGAGCGCTCCGGCGCGATCTTCGACTCTGGATGCGCGATCATGTGCGTGCAGCTGAGGCAAAGGCTGCATCTTCCTTAAGCAATTCACCGAGTCCCGAATGATCCGACCCTTGGAATTGGCGATTGGCCTGCGCTACACCCGCGCCAAACGTCGTAACCGCTTCATTTCCTTTATTTCTGCGGTCTCGATGATGGGCATCGCGCTGGGCGTGGTGGCATTGATCGCCACGATTTCGGTGATGAATGGTTTTGAGTCCGAGTTGCGCACTCGCATCCTTGGCATGGTGTCGCATGCCACGATCAGTGGAGTGGGGGAGGATCTGCATGATTGGCCACATGCCGTCGAGGTGGCTGGGCAGGACTCGCGTGTGCTGGGTGCTGCGCCCTATGTTGAACGTGAGGCCTTAATCAGCGCGCAGCGCAGTCAGGGTGCGTTGTTGCGCGGGATCGAGCCGGCGCTGGAGCCTGCTGTTTCCAGTATTGGTGAAAAGATGAAGGCTGGCTCCATCCAAGATTTGGAGCCGGGCAAGTTCCGTGTATTGCTCGGCACCGAACTGGCGATGGTGTTGGGCGTGGATCTGGGCGACAGCGTGACCGTGCTGGTGCCTGAGGCTCGCAGCACGCCGGTTGGCGTGGTGCCACAGATGAAACGGTTTAAGGTGGCCGGTATTTTCGAAGCGGGTATGCAGGAATACGACTCGCAACTGGCGATTGTTCACATGGCCGATGCCCAGCGACTATTGCGTATGGGTGACGGTGTCACCGGGGTGCGG
>CAJDUW010000038.1_pt1 | contig 29287 bp, 22 predicted proteins | sample 7390931 | NCBI WGS metagenome assembly CAJDUW01 (sample SAMEA7055687, study PRJEB34461) | soil metagenome | biome: terrestrial ecosystem; feature: Peninsula; material: soil | place: Antarctica | collected 2016
CTCATAGAGATCTACGAAAGTATTAATGCCAGCGATCATTCGATCGCGCTGGCCGAAGAACGCGTGGTACAGGCTGAATCCGCTTTTGGGGTTGATGATGTACGCGTAGCCCCAGCATTGCTGATGCTGGCTGGCGTGCACCTCAATCGCCAGCGGCTCGAGCCGGCGGAGGCTCTGCTTGACCGGGCCGAGGCCCTGCTCGATGCGGCGGGTGAGCGCGACACGCTATCCCGAGCCTTGCTCTTCCAGCGGCGCGCACGTTATGTGGGACGGACCATTGGCGATGGCGAAATCAGCCTCGACTTGTTCGCGCGATCCAGCGATATCTTGCGACGGCACTATCCTGAGTCCGACGATTTATTGGTCACGCTTTTTCAGGCGGCGGAAGCCGCGGTCTGGTCCAAGAAGCCGACTCTGGCTAACGCGGCACTCGACGAATTACGCGAGCGCGCACGAAGCCGTGATGATGATCAGTCCCAAGTGGTCGCGCAGGCCGATTTTTTGGAAGCGCGGATGCTGCTCATGTCGGGAGAGGCCGAGCGTTCACTCGAGCGTATTTATCAGGCCCGTGAACAGTTTGTGCACTTTGGCGGCGAAAACCACAATGACGTATTGGTGTCCCGCTATTTCGAAATACAGGCGCTTTTGGCTTTAGGTCGGGTGACGGACGCTGATGCGGCGTGGCGTCTGGCCGAGGCCCAGCGCAGCGCGCATTTTGCTGACAATGAAAACTTCACAGAGCCTTTTGCCGAGCTGCGTGAACAAATCGATGCAGCGGCCGATACACACATCGATTCGATGTGATGGCATCCTGAGCGATCTCCAATAATTTCGTATGATCCAAGAGGCTTTTGAACCATGGCTCAAGGCAAACTGTTGTATGCCCAGTCTGGCGGTGTTACCGCCGTTATCAACACCACGGCTGCAGCCGTCATCACCACCGCGCGGGCTGCGGGAGTCAAGGTCTACGCCGCGCGTAACGGAATCCTAGGTGCGCTGCGCGAGGAGTTGATCGACACGGCTAAAGAGCCGATCAGTGCCATTCGTGCCTTGGCCTACACCCCCGGCGGCGCTTTTGGTTCCTGTCGCTTCAAGCTCAAGTCGCTGGATGCTGATCGTGCACGATACGAGCGCCTGATGGAGGTGCTGCGCGCGCACGACATCCGCTCCTTCCTCTACAACGGAGGCAATGACTCGGCCGATACCGCCAACAAGGTTTCGCAGTTGGCGCGCGAGTTTGACTACCCGCTGACCTGCATCGGCGTGCCCAAAACGGTGGATAACGATCTGGTTGTAACCGACTGTTGCCCGGGCTTCGGTTCAGCCGCCAAATACATCGCGGTGTCCCTGCGCGAGGCGGCGCTGGATGTGGCCTCGATGGCGGAAACCTCGACCAAGGTTTTTGTTTTGGAAGTGATGGGCCGCCATGCCGGCTGGCTGGCCGCGGCCGCTGGCCTCGCGGGCAAGAGTGAAGATGAGGCACCACATATCATCCTATTCCCAGAAGTCGACTACGACGAGGCCACGTTCATGGCTAAAGTCGACGAGACCGTCAAACGCATCGGCTGGTGCGTGGTGGCGGTTTCGGAAGGCGTGCACACGCCGGATGGGAAGTTTCTCGCCGATGCCGGTCGCACGGACGCCTTTGGTCATGTGCAACTGGGTGGTGCAGGCCCGGAAATCGCGCAACGCGTGACTCAGAAACTCGGCTATAAGTCGCATTGGGCGGTGCCTGATTATCTGCAGCGCTCAGCTCGGCATCTGGCCTCGCAAACAGACCACGATCACGCGTGGGCGGTGGGTGAAGCCGGCGTGAAGTTTGCTCTGGCAGGCAAAAACGCGGTGATGCCCGCCATCGTGCGCAGCTCGGATGCACCCTATCGTTGGAAAATCGAGCCCGCACCGTTAGCCAAGATCGCCAACCATGAAAAAACTGTGCCGAAAAATTACATCCGCAAAGACGGCTATGGCATCACTGACAAGGCACGCGCCTATCTCGAGCCCTTGATCCGCGGCGAAGCCGCACCGCCGTATGGCAAAGACGGCTTACCGACTTATGTGACGCTCAAAAACGTTCTGGTTAAAAAGAAACTGCCCGATTACGTGATCGAAGACGTGTGAGGCGACTCCCGCCGCGCATGCGCGCGGCGGGCCTAAGCAGCTTACGGCCTTGTGATTACAAGGGCGCAAACAATTCGGCGAGATCGGTCTCGTCAAAACGCAGTGCGGTGCTGCTGCCACCTTCGAGCACGGCGCGCGCGAGCTCGGCTTTGCGTTCCTGCATCGCTTGGATTTTTTCCTCTACTGTGCCGCTGCAGATCAACTTGTAGACGAATACGGGCTTGTCCTGACCAATGCGATGGGCACGATCGGTAGCTTGCGCCTCAACAGCCGGATTCCACCACGGGTCGTAGTGGATCACCGCATCTGCCGCGGTCAGATTGAGGCCCACGCCACCGGCCTTTAGGCTGATAAGAAACACGGGTACTTTGCCATCCTGAAAGCTGCGCACGAGTTCGGCACGAGAGCCCGACGGCGTATCGCCGGTCAGCATCAGATACTTGATACGGCGTTTGGTGAGCGCGTCAGCGATCAATGCCAGCATCTGGGCGAACTGGGAAAACACCAGCACCCGCCGACCTTCAGTACGCAGACTCTGCAGCAATTCGAGCAGAGCCTCAAGTTTGGCCGACTCCGTCACTTTGCGCGCTGCCTCAAGCTTGACCAAACGCGGGTCGCAACAGGCCTGTCGCAATTTCAACAGCGCATCGAGTACGACGATGCCGGACTGACCTAGGCCACGCTGTGCAATCGATTCGCGTACGCGTGAGTGCTGGGTCAGGCGTAGCGTCTCGTAAAGCTGGCGTTGGCCGCCGGACAATTCCAGCGAGTGCACAATCTCGGTCTTGGGCGGCAGGTCGTCGAGCACATCCTCCTTGCGGCGACGCAACAGCAATGCGCCGATGCGACGTGTGAGGCGCGCCTGACGGTCGAGATCGCCGTGTTTTTCAATCGGAGTGCGATAGGTGCGCACGAAGCTGGTTTCATTGCCCAACAAGCCCGGCTCCACGGCATCGAACTGGGCCCACAACTCACCCAGATGATTTTCCAGCGGCGTGCCGGTCATGGCCAGACGTCGCTCCGCCGGGATCTCGCGTACCACCTGTGCCGCTTGACTGCGTGCATTCTTGATTGCCTGCGCCTCATCCATCACCAGCAGGGAGAAGCGTTGCGCACACAGACTGTCGCGATCGCGCGGCAGCAGTGGATAGGTGGTGATGACCAGATCGGATTCCGGGATCTCCTCGTAGCGGTCGGCGCGGTCTGCACCGTGCAGCACCAGTACGCGAAGATCCGGTGCGAAGCGTGCGGTTTCATCGCGCCAGTTGCCGACTAAGCTGGTCGGTGCGACAACCAATGCCGGTTGTTGCAGTCGGCCACGGTTTTTTTCCGATACCAGATGGGCGAGCACCTGCACGGTTTTCCCCAGCCCCATGTCATCGGCCAAGATGCCGCCCAAACCCGCATCGGACAGGAAATTAAGCCAAGCCAAACCATCGCGCTGGTACGGGCGTAACTCGGCGCGGAAATTCTCCGGTGTCTGTGCGGGTGTGAAGGCGTTTCGCAGTTGCTCGATGCGTGCGCGCAGCTTGTCGCCACCGCGCCACGGCAGTGCGGCGGCCTCGCTCACCCGCTGCAGAGTTTCGGCTTGGGTGCGGTGTAGACGCAGGCCGTCGTTGCTTGCCAGCAGCCATTCCAGCAGGGGTTCGAGCATGGCTCGCAGGCGCGCCATCGGCAGGCGCACACTACGACTCTCATCGATCGCTACGCGCCAGGCTGCGTCATCAGCCTCGCCCGCCGGCTTGCGCAAGGGGAAGTCCGGATCGGCAATGAGACGTCGCAGGATCGGCAACAGGTCGATGCGCTGGCCTTCAACTTCGATGCCGAGAGAAACGTCGAACCAGGCGTTGCCGACCTCATCCAGTTCGGCCTCCCACGCGTCGATCTCGACCACGTCGTCGCGTGGAAAATCTGGCTTGTACTCGATCTTGAAGCCTTCCGCTTCCAGATCACGTAATACGAGAGCCCACGCGTCGGGTGCCAAGGGCAATCCCTCTGGATTTGGACGCAACACGTATTGATTGGAGCGGAATGTGTCGTGATGCAAATGGGTGTCGAGAGTCCAAAGCGTGGCGTCGAGCAGATTTAGTGCCTTGAGCTGCTCTTCCGCGGACGTTTCGTGCGCACGATCGTGCTCGATCTCGAGAATGTCCTCGCCATCGATCACGCGCGCGTGTCGCTCGCCGCTGAACGGGAGCAGGCGATGGCCGTCGTATTCAAAGTACAGGCTCGCCGCACCCAGTCGAATGGAGTCGCGTGCCCGGCTGCGACCAGAAGGCGCTACGTGAACCACTTCCATCACCAAAACCGGAACAGGTGTTGGCCGCACCGCTCGCAGACGGCGTTGCCGGGGTAGTGTCAACGGTAGTTCGGCGTTTTGTTGCAGTTGCTGGCGGACGTGTGCGACGTCTTCGGGCAAGAGCGGCGGCGCACTTTCGATCAAATCGAACAATCGCGCATCGCCGACAACGCGGCCCCAGCGACGCGCTTCGGGCTGCACGTACCAAAGGCCGAAGCTGCGCAACAACAGCGCGGGCTCGTCGTCGCTGACCACCTCTGCCGTCAAGATCTGACGCCCATCAGGCGAATCGCGCCACTGCACGTGCATCGGCAGATCGGGGCCAGGCTCCAGTGGCGTGCTGGCGCGTTGCCAATACGCCGGATAGTGCGTGAGCAAGTGCGCCAAGGCCGCTTCCTCAGGTGCCGATGTCACGGCGATGCCGTCCTGTTTGCGCGCGGGGCTACCAAGCCGCGCCAATAACAGGCCCAGCGCGATTGCATCATCATCCGGCCAGCCGCCGGGTGGTTCCGGGCTCAGGCCCGTTGGGCCATAGACCGGAGGGCGTGGATCGACCCAGCCGCCGGACCGACCGCGACCAGGTCGCAACCAGGCCGGCAGGACCGTCAACTGGCCATCCATTTCGCGAAGGATTAAGCCGAAGCGGCGTTCTTGCTCATCCTCTGGCGTTACGTCTTCTTCTGAGCGTGCATGCAAGCGCGAAAACCACTGGTTCCAAGCTGGCAATGAATCTGGTCGGGGCGATGCCATCTGTCCGCCCATGGCTGTCCGCAGCCACTCTGGCAACGAGTCGAGCGTCTCGGCTGCCACAGGTGTTGATGGCATGGGCGCGGGCGGTGGAGACTCGCTCGGCCAATCTTGCGGTGGGTGCATTTGCGCATACAACAGCACCAATGCTTGGTGCTTGCACGAACCTTGAACCGGACAGTCGCAGGAACTCATGACCGATAGCCCGCGACGCGCGTCGGATTGAAACTCGATCCAAGGTTCGTAGATCACCCCACCGCTGCCGCGCACCAAGGCGCGCAAGCGCCCTCCCCCACGACGGTTGCGTTCAAAGCGCAGGCTTTTCAGGTGATCGTCGCGCAGGTACGTGTTGGCGCGTTTGAGCGTGGGCTGGTCGAACTGCTCGTTCCAGCGAATTCCTGCCAGCACGCTGCGAATCTCGTCAACTTCCATCCGGCCGTTCCTACAATTACAAAAACCAACCGATGAGTTTGAGCCATTGGGCGCAATGCTGCCAGCACCCGTATGTTTAGACGTGTGCCGGGAAGCTGGCTATATCGACGAACAGCTTGGTATGCAGGGTCAAGACGAGACGGCATTTCCTCGTGGACGGCTACTAAGCCCACTCGACGCTGTCACGCGGATCACCCACAATAGTCGGGTTAAACCCATGACCACGGCTTTCCCTGCCGTGCCACCTTTGGAGGATCCATCATGGCCGAACCCATTCTGACCCCGCCCGTTGGCGGAGCCAAGATCACCAATCAAAACGGTGTCCTGACTGTTCCGGACAATCCGATCATCCCGTTCATCGAGGGCGATGGCACTGGGCCGGACATCTGGCGAGCGACGGTGCGTGTACTCGATGCCGCGGTGCGAAAAGCCTATGGCGGCAAGCGCCAGATTCATTGGCTGGAGATCTTTGCCGGTGAAAAGGCGAACAACCAATTTGGCACTTGGCTGCCGGATGCCAGCGTCCAGGCCTGTCGCGATTATCTGGTCTCAATTAAAGGGCCGCTAACCACTCCTATCGGCGGTGGTATTCGCTCGCTCAACGTGGCACTGCGGCAAATGCTGGACTTGTACGTCTGCTTGCGCCCGGTGCGTTGGTTCAAGGGCGTGCCCTCGCCAGTCAAGCGACCGGACCAAGTCGACATGGTGATTTTCCGCGAGAACACCGAAGACATCTACGCCGGTATCGAGTGGGCCGCAGGTACGCCTGAGGCGAAAAAGGTTCTGGATTTCATCGCCGCTGAGTTCCCGCAGGCTTTCGACAAGATCCGCTTCGGCTCGGCCGAGAAGACGGCCGCTTGGGAAGCCGCGCTGGAAGGCGTTGGCGAGGCCAAGCGCGGCTTGCCGGTGCAGGTAATAAGCGCAAGTCGGTGACCTTGGTGCACAAGGGCAACATCATGAAGTTCACCGAGGGTGCTTTTGCCGAGTGGGGCTATCAGGTCGCACGAGAGCACTTCGGTGCGGTGCCGCTCGATGGCGGCCCGTGGCACATCATCCCCGAGGGCAAGCCCGGCGCTGGTCTGATCATCAAGGACGCGATTGCGGATGCGTTCCTGCAGCAGATCTTGTTGCGTCCGGCCGAATACGATGTCAGTGCTACGCTCAACCTCAACGGTGATTATCTGTCGGATGCTTTGGCCGCGCAGGTTGGCGGTATCGGCATCGCGCCTGGTGCCAACATCAACTATGTGACCGGCCATGCCGTGTTTGAAGCGACCCACGGCACTGCGCCCAAGTACGCCAATCTCGACAAGGTCAATCCCGGCTCGCTGATATTGTCGGGTGAAATGATGCTGCGCTACATGGGCTGGGATGAGGCTGCTGATGCCATCATCGCGGCCATGGACGTGGCCATTGGTAACAAGACCGTCACCTACGACTTTGCCCGCCTGATGGAAGGCGCGAAAGAAGTGAAGTGTTCGGAATTTGCCGATGAGTTGATCAAAGCCTTCTGAGCTTGACTTCAAGCGAGGATCGAACGGGCACCGCTGTGAGGCGGTGCCCGTTTTTTATGGCGATGCTAGACGCATGTTATGGCGAATGCCCTCTCCGCGCGCGTGCGCCTGCTCTTTTCAGTCGCGCTGAAAAGGCGCACTCTTGGTGACGTGTCTCTTGGGGTGCCGAACCACCCTGCTGCGTCCAATCGCACTTTCCAGCCGAGCATGCCATGTGCGTTGTAACGGTCAGCACCAACAGCCCAGATGCTCCCGTATGGTGGGCGAGCCGGGTTTGGTCGCAGAACGTGATTTGGCTAGTGCTGTTGGCGATGTTTTGTAGCGCGGTAAGTGTCGGCGCGCAGGCCGTGTCGCCAAGCCCCGATGCGGAGCAAAGCCAAGATGCGCTAATCGACGCTGCCCGCACTCGCATTGAATCGGGCCAGGTGCGCGAGGCGGTAATCATGCTGCAGAACGCCGTTGAGGAGGACGATGGCACCGACACGCGCCGCTTAGCCCGACGCTTGGGCACGCTGGGCTTGGCGTTAAATACGGCCGGCGCGCTGGCTGAGGCCATCCCGGTGCAACATCAAGCGTTGGCGCTATACGAGTCCATCGACGACCCCGCCGGCATCAGCGCGGTCACTCTTAATCTGGGCAACTCCTTGTTTCGTTTGGGTGACATTGCGGCGGCACGGCGTTACTACGAGGATGCTTTGGCGCTCAAGCGTCGTCACGGCATCGAGCGCGGTACGGGTGCGATTTATAACAATCTTGCCGAACTTGCAGAAGATGATGGGAATCTGGAGGAAGCGCGGCACGCGTTCGAACAGGCGTTGGATACCTATGTACTAGAAAAAAATGCCACTGGCGAAAGTCTGGCTCATGCCAATCTGGCGCAGGTACTCGCCAAGCTCGGTCAAATAAAGGCAGCGCAAGAACACGTTCTGGCAGCGGACTCATTGGCGCGCTCGCAAGAGTCAGCCAGGGCAGTGCTGGCGACGCTGGCAGCCAATGCCGTCGTCCTCATGGAAAGTCTTCGTCATCAGACCGTGACCTCCACAGAGCGAGCGATTGTCTTGCAGCGCGCGGAAGACTCCCTGCAGCAACTGGTGAGCATGACCCGAGCACAAGCTAATGAGCCACAGCTGATCCGGGCTCTGGACATGCTCTCACGTGTGCGTGAACTGCAGAGTCGGTCGCCGGAGGCGCTGGCCTTGGCGCGTGAAGTGCGTGAGCGCGAACACGCGCAAACAGACCGTCTAAACCAAGCGCGCGCCTCGGTTTTGTCGGCGCGCTATGAATTGTCTCGTAACCAACGCCAGATCTATCGTCTCCGCGCCAGCCAGAATGACGGTGCCGCCCGGATCATGCGTGATCAGGTGATCGTGTGGTCCTTGACGGTTGGCCTGCTGCTGGCTGTGGCTGGCTTGTTCCTGCTGTGGCGCTACAACCGGGTGCGTCGGCTTAACGCAGAACATCAGCGTGATCTCAACACAGCCTTGACCACCGCGCTTGAACAAGCCCGAGCCGAGCGCCTGCATGCGGAAGCGTTTGCTATGCGCCTGCGGCGTTTTCTGCGACTGGCGAGCGAGGATCTGCGCGCTCCGTTGCAGGAAATCCGGTCACTGGCGGAGCGTGCGCTCGTGGAGGACAGCCCCGACACCTTGCGTCGACATCATGCCGGAATCGCACAACGTGCCGCCGATCTGATCTGGGTGGCCGATCAGATGCTGGAGAGCACTGAAGATGATCCGGCAAACCTCGACGCTAAACGTCGGGTGGAATCCGTCGATCTCGTGCACGAACTGCGCGAATTGGTGAGCGAGGCGGCACAGCGCGCCATCCATCGCGATCAGTCATTGCAGTTGGACTGTCGCGTGCCCATCGCGCTGGTGGAAATAGAAAAGTCACGCTGTCTTGTGGCATTGCGCGAATTGATCGACATCGTGCTCTACCTCAACCCGGCACGTACCCGTCTTCATTTCATTCTCGAGCCGCTAGGCAGGGAAATCCGGGTCGGATTGGATCTAGGTAAGGCGCGCTTACCGGAATGGAGCGACATTGCGTTGGGTCAGGCCCGCGGCGATGTGACCTTGCGTTTGGCGCTGGCTTGGATCCAACACGCTATCCAAGACAACGGGGGGCACATAGAAACGGAACGTCTGCCTGGCAGCGAGAGTCCGATGATCGTCATCTTATTCCCACAAGCGCCGGTGAGCGACTTGTGAGCTCGGGGGCCTGAGTCAAGCACGTAAGCGTCGCGCAACCGCCGGACGCCAGATAAGCGCGATAAGAACGCCAACACAAAAGCCGCTTAGATGTGCCCACCAAGCAACCGCACCGAAAGCGGGGCCGATAAAGGTGAAGCCCAGTTGCAACAGCGCCCAGATCGCGATCAGCAGCGAGGCGGGTGTGCGCACGAACTCCAAGAACAAACCCAATGGAACCACGAAGCCCAGGTGCGCGCGGGGGAACAAAGCGAGATAAGCCCCGATCACGCCTGAAATCGCACCGCTGGCCCCGACGATCACCACCGCGTGGGTGTTAACCAGCGAGATCGCGGCCGCCAAATTGGCCATTGCACCGCAGACTAGGAACAGCAGCAACAGTCGTACTGGACCAAGTGCGCGCTCTGCCGGGATTCCAAAAATCATCAAGAACAGAAGGTTGCCGACCAGATGCAACCAATCGGCATGCACAAAAATCGCGGTGAATAAGGTCAGTACACGCCCATCCATCAAGGTGTTCCAGCCGATCTCACCTGCCAGCATCGTTTCTGGCACGGTGCCCCAGCGCTGCAGAAAGTGGCTGCGCGAGCCGGCATCACCCATCACCAGCCAAACCCACACAGCCATGCACATCACGACCAGCAGTGGCGTTGCCCAAGGCGGTGCTGGCTGACGACGCGATGGCACGTGGACGAACATGTCAGCTCCTGCGGCTTTCGTTGAAGTGTGCCCGAGTTCTCATGGGCGCGGCAGCAAAAACCGTCGTCCTCGCCAAGAAATCGCTGCGCCGTCGACCCTGATCGTATCGACGACGACGCCTTGCGCGATCGCATCGCCCTGGCGATAACGCTTGCCGTCGATCAAGACAAAACGCGCGCTAGGATCGGGGTCGTAGACATGCATCGACAGTCGTAGAGGCGGCAAGCCTTCGCGCTCGGCGGGCAACAGAAGCGCGAGACGCGGTAAAGCTTCGAGTTCGGGTTCTACAACAATCACGCTCGTTTCGGCTGTGGGCTCGGCCACAGGTGCGACCGCTTGTGGTAACTCGGGTGTTGTTGCCGGTGCCTGCGTTGGCTCCGTCACGGGGCGCACGACGGTGTCCTGAGAGGGTTGCGCGAGCGGTATCGCGGTCGCCGGCACAGCCGTGGACTCGCGCTCGGTGCTGTGAAAATCCGGATCTTGCGGTACTGGCACGTTGGCGATGGTCTCGGTAGGGCTGCGCGCAGTGACCTGCATGGGCGCCGATTCGGTGCTGGGTTCCGTGACGCTGTGCGAGTCCACCTCTGCGGCCGGCGGCGGGGTTGCGGTCGTCGTGCTGGGAGCGGGCTCGGCGATGACCAGCTCCGGTGCCGGCGTTGCGAGGCGGCCGAACCACCACCATGAAGTCAATCCGGTCAGGATCACCGCTATCGCTAGCGTCGCGATCCATCGTGCCGGCCCGCGCGCGGGTTGCGTGGTCATGATGGGCGTGAGCAAGTCCGGCGCGCGACCCAAACGCCGCTCGGCTTCGGACTTTTTCAAGGCTTCAAGGATCAGAGACATAGGTGATCAACCAGAAGCGGCGTGGAAGGAGCGGCGAGGGTGGGGTTCATGCGCATGATCTCAATGCAAACGCCGACGAAGATGCGGGCCTGCGCGTTCGGCTCCGGCCAAGGCCAATAGTGTTTCTGGTCCCACGATCCCGTCTGGGGCGAGGCCTGCGGCAGTTTGGAGGGCTCGCACACCCGTTTCGACTTGGGCGTCGAACATCGCCGGGCCTTCCAGATCCAGTTGCGCGTGACCCCCATTGACCAAGTGTTGACGCAACCACTCCACTGCCGGGCCGCTGTCGCCACGCCGCAGGCTGTTGCCTGGAAGCATGGCTGGAGCGCGCCACACCGCGTAGTACTCGCCCAGCCAATACGGTTCAAAGTCCTCTCGCGTCATGTCTACGGTGGTGCCGTCGATGCCAAGTCGCACGCGATACTCATCCGCACCCAACAACACGGCCCAAAGGTCGTGGGATTTGTTTCTCAGCCGTAACACTGCCGGTCGACCTAGGCTGGTGAGCTTGGTCAGGGTGCCGCTGCCCCGCAGACAATGGACGCCGGGGGAAATGACGGGTGGACAACGCATGGCCGTACCCAAGTCGGCTTGTGAAGCGCGCAGCTTCCACAGCGCCAACAGGCGCGTGAATGCGGCCTCGCGGCTTCCATGACGCACGCCATCCATGTCAGCAAGCACGTCCGGTGCGTCCGTCTCGTGGCTTTGCGCGGGCTCGGGCTGATCGCTATCGGCTGCTTCGATGGTCGAAATGCTATCGGTCGATGCTGTTTGTTGCTTCGGCCAAATCCAGAACGCCAGCACCAACAACCCGAGGACGACCAATGCGATCGTGCGCGGCCGCGGTAGCCGCCAGCGACGCAAGGCTGACGCCAATACCTCGGACGCGGCGCGATCCACCAAACGCTCTCCAATTTGGCCTTGTTCGGTCACATAGCCGGCGGTCAGAGCACGATCAGCGATGGTGTTGATCAGTCGTGGCACACCACCCGAATGGCGGTGCAGTCGTTGTACCGCCAGTCGGCTGAAGGGGAATCGCGTGCTGCCGGCCACTGCCAGTCGATGTCGCAAATAGGCCTCGGTTTCCTGGCGGTTAAGCGGCAACAGGTGGTAGCGCGCAGTAATCCGTTGAGCCAGCTGACGCAGTTCCGGTTGCGCCACCAGTTCACGCAACTCGGGCTGACCGAGCAGGATGATCTGCAGGAGCTTCTGGGTAGCCGTTTCCAGATTAGTGAGCAGGCGAATTTGCTCGAGTGCTTGGACTGAAAGATTCTGTGCCTCATCCACGATCAAGACCACGCGTAGCCCCTGAGCATAGGCGTCGATCAGATAGGCATTGAGTGCATCGACCAGGCCTTTGAGCGACTCGCGTCGGCCCTCGATGTTTATATGTAGCTCTTCCGCAATGCTTTGCAGCAACTCCATCGGCGTCAGGCGCGGATTGAGCACCAGTGCCACGCGTACATTCTCAGGCAGTTGCTCGAGTAGCAGACGGCAGAGCGTGGTTTTGCCGGTGCCGACTTCGCCGGTAAGTTGCACAAAACCGCCGCCGCCGCCCTGACCGACGCCATAGAGCAAGTGCGCCAGCGCATCGCGGTGGCGTTCGCTCAAAAAGACGAAGCGCGGATCAGGTGTGATCGAAAAAGGCGCTTCGCGTAGGCCGTAGAAGTCCAGATACATAGGGTTTCACAAGCCAAGCGCGCCAGCCAAGACGGCTGGCGTAAGCAAGTTACTGTAGCCACCTGACGGGGTGCGCTGCGTTATCAAAGAGTTAAAAGTGATGGTTCTGCCTCTGTGCTGGTGAGCTGAAATTGGCGTAAGTCGAAGGCTGATCAGTAGCTTGTCGATGCCGGAATGTAAGAGCAAGCGCACGTTTTGGCAGAAAAACCTGACTATAATGCGCTTGTCGGGGCCTTTGCGCACCGAACCCCAAGAAGGGGAGTAGCTCTTCGCTGCCGTATCGTCAGGACGGATCATTGGTGATGATCCCGGTACCGCAGGCCGCAGATTTCTCAGGTGCGGCGAGCGAGACCTTCGCCGGTGACGGCGAAGGTATGTCTGAAATCCGGACTGCAGTCGCCCGATAGTTAGGCCTACGGATTATCAGGACGGAAAAATTTGGACAGTATCGCCACTCCTTCGCTCTGGATCGTTTTTGCCGCTGTTGTCGTCGCGGCACTTTCAGTTGATCTCTTGATGATGCGCAATCTCGGCCCGCACAGGGTAGCGGTGCGTGAGGCATTGATCTGGAGTGCGGGATGGATCGCGCTGGCCTTGCTGTTCAATTTCGGATTGTGGTTTTACCTAGGCGCACATATCGGCCCGGATGCGGCGCACGAGGTCGCGCTGGAGTTTCTCACCGGCTACCTGATGGAGAAGGCACTGGCGGTCGACAACATGTTCGTCTTCCTGATGATCTTCGCCCACTTCGCCGTACCGCCAGTGCAACAGCAGCGCGCGCTGGTCTATGGAATCATTGGCGCCATCATCTTGCGTGCGGTACTGATCTTTGTCGGTGCTGTGCTGATCCAGCAGTTCCATTGGATCTTGTATGTTTTCGGTGCTTTTCTGGTGTTCACCGGTTTCAAGATGCTTCGCGGCACCGAAAGTGCACCCGATCTTGAGCACAATCCCGTGTTGGTCTGGATCAGAGCGCGAATACCGATCACCAAAACCTACCGCAGCACTCACTTCATGGTCACCGAAGGCGGCAAGCGCTGGTTCACGCCTTTGTTTGTCGTCGTGCTGATGATTGGCATCACCGACGTGATCTTTGCCGTTGACTCCATTCCGGCGGTCTTTGCGATCACGCATGATCCTTTCATCGTGCTCAGTTCCAACGTCTTCGCCGTTCTCGGCTTGCGTGCACTGTTCTTTGTGCTGGCCGGTTTGATCGATCGCTTCCATCTCTTGAACTATGGCCTAGCCGCTGTCCTGATTCTGATCGGTATCAAGATGCTCATCGTCGATCTCTGGCATGTGCCGGTCGGCGCGGCACTGGGCGTGGTGGCCTTGGCTATTGGCATCTCCATGATTGCCAGCGTGATGCTTCCGCCGCGTAAACCCTGACGTGCGCGCTATTTGTGGCCTATCTACGCATCTCCGTTTGCACTGCTCACGAATGAAAAGCGACAGCGTACCGAGCTGAGTCGGGGTCGATGGCGGCATAGCGTGCTCTTGACTCTGTCCCTGTTCGCCCGCAGCTAGGGTGGATGGATATCCCCTTGCATGATCCCAGTGTCGATCCGGCGACTCAGGCTCGACACGACCGCCGCCGCTTCCTGACAGCCGTGCTCGTCAGCGTCGGATTTATCGCGGTGTTGTGGTGGATCAAGATGATCGAGCTCTGGATGGGCCTGTCATTTTCCTATCTTGGGGTTCACCCGCGCACGGCTTTTGGCTTGGTGGGTCTGTTGACTGCACCCGTGTTGCACGGCTCGGTGGGCCATCTGATCAACAACACTTTGCCGCTATTGGTTCTGGGCACCTTGGTGATCTCGATCTATCCGCGCGCCGCCTCGCGGGCCATTGTTTTAATCTGGTTGGGTTCGGGCCTTGGCATCTGGATCATCGGGCGTGAATCCAGCCATCTGGGCGCGAGCGGGCTCGCACACGGACTGATGTTTTTTCTGTTCGCGCTCGGACTGTTGCGCCGCGACCGGCCCGCGATTGCGACCGCGATGATCGCGTTTTTCTTGTATGGCGGAATGCTGCTGACCATCCTTCCAGGCGATCCACAGGTGTCGTGGGAGGCACACATGAGTGGCGCGTTCTTCGGCGTGCTGGCTGCCATTCTTTGGTTTCGGCGTGATCCGGCACCGCCGCACAAGCGTTACAGCTGGGAAGACGAGGACGATATGGACGCGCTGGAAGAGCCCTTGGCGACCCAAGAACGAGCCACCTACGAACCTGCGGCCCCTCGTGACGTGCCGGTCTTGTGGGAGCGGCCGGAGCCGCCAGTCAATGGCAAGGTGATCGCGTTTCCGATCCGCCATGCGCCTTCAGCGGACGACGAATCGAGCCAACAGTGAATCCAGTCGCGACCGGAACGTCTGTTCCGGTCTATCTCGTTCAAGCCACGCGCTGACTCAGAAGCGATCTTCCGGGAAATCCAGCACGGCACTCGCACCGGAAAGGACGACTTCCTTGAGGCCGGCAACGCGGGTCAGGATGTGATCGGCGTAGAATCGCGCGGTTTTAAGCTTGGCCGTGTAGAAGCCGGCATCGCCTTGGTTCGCATCAAGCTTTTCCCGAGCGACGTTGGCGGCACGAGCCATCTGCCAACCGCCGCAGACCAAGCCCGACAATTGCAGGAAAGGTACTGAGGCCGCGTGAACGGCCAGTAGATCGCTTGTGTAGTTCTTCGCGACATAGCCGGCGCACGCTTCGAAGTCGGTCAGCGCGCTGGCCAAACGGATCCGGATGGCCGAGAGATCGGCGTCATCGCTGCCAGTCAATGCATCAATGCTGGCGCGAATTTGTGCGGCAATCTGGCTCGCGACGGCGCCGCCGTCTCGCGCGGTCTTTCGCCCGATCAGATCATTGGCTTGAATTGCCGTGGTGCCTTCATAGATTGCGGTGATGCGTGCGTCACGCATGTGCTGAGCGGCGCCGGTTTCCTCAATGAAACCCATGCCGCCGTGTACTTGGATACCAAGGTTGGTGACCTCGATCGCCGCCTCGGTCGCCCAGCCCTTGTGGATGGGCACCAAAAACTCGGCTTGCGCCTGAGCCGACTTGTCGCCAGCGCGGCCTTGGTCGAGCAGTGCCGCCAAGGCTATCGACAAGGCGCGATTGGCTTCGGTGATGCTGCGCATGGTCAGCAGCATGCGACGCACGTCTGGGTGACGCGCAATCGGTACCGTGGGCCCACGCGGGTCAGCCAAATCGCGGCCTTGCAAGCGGTCGTGAGCGTAAGCGGCGGCTTGTTGGTAGGCACGCTCACTGATGGCGATGCCCTGCACGCCGACGGCGTAGCGGGCTTCGTTCATCATGATAAACATGTATTCCAAGCCACGGTTAGCTTCGCCCACCAGATAGCCAATCGCGCCCTCCTGCTCACCGAAGTTGAGCACCGCGGTCGGGCTGGCATGGATACCAAGCTTGTGCTCGAGGGAGGCGCAATGCACATCGTTGCGCGCGCCCAGCGAGCCATCTGGATTGACCAGGAACTTGGGCACCACAAACAGCGAAATGCCTTTCACTCCTTCCGGTGCATCCGGCAGTCGTGCCAGCACCAAGTGGATAATGTTCTCGGTGAAATCGTGTTCGCCGTAGGTGATGAAAATTTTCTGCCCGCTCAGGCGATAGTGTTCACCATCGGGCACAGCGCGGGTGCGCACGAGCGCCAGATCGGACCCGGCCTGCGGCTCGGTAAGGTTCATCGTGCCGGGCCAGCTGCCATCGACCATTTTCGGCAGGTAGGTCTTGCGCAGTTCATCCGAGCCCACCAGAACCAAAGCCGCAGCCGCACCCGAGGTCAGCATCGGGCAGAGCGAAAACGAGAGGTTGGCCGCCATCACGATTTCTGAAACTGGGCTGGAGACGATATTCGGCAAGCCTTGCCCGCCCCAGTCAGCGGAGAATGGCAGGGCGTTCCAGCCGGCGTCGCAGTATTGTTGATAAGCATCTCGGAAGCCGGGAGCCGTGGTCACTTCTCCGTCTTTCCATTGACTGCCTTGCACATCACCCTCACGATTGATCGGGGCCAGCACCTGTTCGGCGAATCGGCCCGCCTCTTCCAGTACCGCGTCGATGAGTTCAGCACTGGTATCGGCTTGGCCGGGCAGGGCCTGAATCGCCGGGATGTCGGTCAGCTCGTGCAGCACGAAACGAATGTCATCAAGGGGCGCAGTGAAATGGCTCATGTCAGGCTCTCCGGGCGCGATCACACGTGGTGTGATGAGGGTGTCTGCCGCAACGAACAATACGGCACAGTACGGTTGACTAATTCTAGCCCGGAACCGACTGGAGTAAAAACACTAAGCGCCTTCGCGCTGGCAGCCGCTCAGATGTACTGGCTGCCCGGCAAGTCGATCCAGATGCGCAAGACGACGAGATCTTCTTGGCCGATATCGATGAAGCGGTAACCGACCCAGTGTTGCCCGGGCGTACTGGCAGGTTCGGACCAGAGCTGGTGCGCGCCAATGCTGATGGTGCGTTGGTTGCCACCTTTGTCGGACAGGGTGATGCCCAGCTGAGACAGCGCATCGTCTCGCGATGTCTGATTGGTGAGCAGCATCATGCCGGTCTCGGAAATATTGCCGATCAAGCCGATGACTTTTTCTAGCATGGTGTCGGTGACGTCAATACGCTCGGCTACTTGCTTGCGTTTGGCGCGACGAAATTCTTCACTCATGACGGGTTCCTCAGCCTGCTGTCTGTGCCGCGGTTTCACGGTTGCCCGAGAACGAGCGCAACGTGGTGACGATGGCCTTCCAAGCCCGGTCCACGATCGAGTTGCGGTTGGTGTCCACAAGACTGACATTGCCGCGCTGCAGCTCTCGAGCTAGCCAACTGAGGGTGTAGTCACCGGCCCGTTGGCCGCGATGGTTCACGAACAAGCAATGGTCGGTGACCGTGCTGAACCACGACATACGTCGACGCACCTTTTCGCCTTGTTGGTTGATAGTGAACTCGAACCAGCTGCCGTAAGGCAGGCGCTTTAGCCGGTCGTGCCAAAGCTTTTCCTCATCGGAGAGCGGCGAGGCTTGTTTGACAGGGTCCTTGGAACGGGCGCTGTCTTTCGCATGAGGACTGTCTTTCTGTGCGTCCTGACCCAAGCGGTCGCGACCGCGTAAGCGCAGAGTCAGCTCAGTGCGCGAGGCCGCTTCGACTTTGGTATCGGCCTCTGTGCCGGTGTCGGCCACGGCAGGCGCGGAAGTGACCGACAGGAGCTGGTCACAAATGCTCTTGGCATCGTCACCGGTATATCCCACCTGCGCCAGCGCGGCATCGATTTCCTCGCGCATCTGCGCGGCCTCGACGTCGCGGATGGGCTCAGCATCCTTCCCTCGGGTGGCAAGCTCAACCAGTCGTTTGACCAGCGCATGGTGCTGTTGGAAGGCGGGCGCATTCTCGCCGCCGCGCAACAACGCTAATGCCAGTACGTCAGTCCAGACCTGTTGCAACAGGGTTTGCAGGAACTTAGGCACGGCCTTGCCGGCCAGAACTTGGTCGACTGTCTCTTCGGCTTGCAGCCGAGCAATTTCTAGTTTCTCGCGCCCACGTGCAGCTTCCACATGACGGCGCTCACTGATCTCGGCTTTGCGCTGTTGGGTGGTGAGATGCCCGGCGAGATCGGACATCAAGTCTTTGAACAATGCCGGATCGGTGGACGGTTCCTCATTCACCCGTCGCACCAGCGATGTCATGCGCTGAATCAGATCACGGTCGAGCTCATCTTCGCTGCTCCAATAGGCACTGGTCTCAGCAATCACCTCGAGGATGCGACGAGCAGGATGGCTGCGTTCGGTAAAGAATCCCTGATCCTGCAAGGCCACCCGCAGTAAAGGCAATTGCAGCTGTGCCAACAGACCACCGCCGGGGCTTTGTGGACGCACCTCTTGCGCGATCTGCTCGAACAGCATGCCGACCAGATCGACGGTGTCGCCCTGCTCGGCCGAGAGCTGCACGGGTGCCTGTCCCGGCGCTTGTTCCTGCAACTGAGTGAGCAAGCCGCGTTTGATTTCGGCGAAAGACAATCCGCTGGTATCACCAGCGTGTTGGTTATAGCTGTGCTGGATGTGCGCAAGTCCCTCCTGGACCTGCTCTGGTGTAGCAGCCGGTGAGCTGCTGCCAAGTGGCTTGAGCCGATCCAGCAGGCCACGCCGGCCGGTCAGCAGCTTTCGCAGGGTGTCGAACAACTCCACATCGCTCGTGCCGCTATCTTCCGATGGCTCACTTGCCGCGTGACTCCAAGGAATGATCTCGTGACCACCCATCGCCGCTGGATGCTGCTCAGCTTCGGATGACGCAGTGGCCGCAGGGGGCGACATACTGCGTCGACTCTGCCCCATGGGCGGAAACATACCCGCAGGCGTGCTTACAGTCGGGCTTGGGTGTTGGCCCGGCGCTGCATGCAGCGGCCCGCTCTGCTGGCTGCCTTGGGCCGCGGCTGCGCGTGCGTCTAAGCCGCCCGCATGAGAGGCCGAACGTTGACTCTGGCCTGCTTGAGCATGGCCAGGAACAGGAAACCCTGCCGCTTGTGCGGACGCACCGCGCGCTTGAGATGGTGGCTGAAAGCCGGGCGCTCCGCCTGCACGTCCGGGGATCTGTTGCATGTCCGGCGGGCCTGGCGGGAGCGGTGTGGTGCGGCTGTCGCTACCGGAATCAAAATCCGCTTCGTGAGCGGGTGTTGTTTCAGGCAATGGCGGTTGTCGCGAACCTTTTGCGCGTCCTTTCTGCTTGCTGCGTGGTGGCACGTAGGTCAGGTGCGGCAGCACATTTTCTGCAATCAGGTAGTTGTTCAGTGCCTCGAAAAATGGCGTCAAGACCTGCACGACGCTGCGATCGAATTCGCGATACACCAAACCGCGCTCTTCCGCTTCCAGTTCCATTTTAGCGACCGATTCACGCAGCATCTGGCACAGGTGCCGCGGGCCGATCGGTAGGGTTTCGGTATCGAAAGCCGGAGCCCGTGCGACTACGCCAACGCGTTGACCGAGCAGGAACAGGGTGAGGCTGTTTCGGATCTCGCTGCGTGTCGCGATTTCCTTCAGTGCCACCGCCTCGTCCATCGCACTGGTGTCCACCAGCGAGAGTTCGGCAAACTGCACTGAGGCCGCATCTGCTTTTTTGGGCGGTGGTGGATCAGAAAGCATAATGAAGGCCGCTTCCAGTCGCGCGAAAAACTCTGGCTTGAGCACGCCGCGATGCTCGCGCACGCGGCCCAAGGTTTGCAGCAAGGCACGCTGCACCTCGTCACTGCGCGCTTGGTCGGCGCTGCGGAACAGGCTTTGTTCGAGTTCTGTGAGCATCTGTTCGAGACGACGATCGAACTCGTCCCGACACAAGCCAAACAGGCCTTCGAGCAAGACTGTTTGTCGGCGCGAGTAGCCGGCTTTAGTCAGCCGTGCTCGGATCTGCGTCAGGTCATTACTGGAAGTGGCGTCCGGCCCCTGCATCATGTCATTCCGGAAAGTCGATAAGTATCGTCTCGATTCTATGACATGGGTCACAGTCCGGCCAGAAAAAATGGAAAATAGCGTCGACGCCCCACGATTGTGGGGCGTTTGGCTCTGAAACTAGGCTGTCAGTGACCTTGCCAGCGCAGAGTCAGTAGCGCTGTCGCACCGGGTGTGTGGTAGTCATTGACCAAGGTGTAATCGCGATCGAGCAGGTTTTCGAGCCGTGCGTCGAGACTCCAACTGGTCGCCAAGGGCAGGTGCGCGCGCAATGCCATCAGACCGTAACCAGCGAGGCGGACACCACCGAAGTCAGAGCGGTGTGATGCGGCCATGGCTTCGACTCCCAGGCGCAGTCCCGACTCAAAGCCACGTTCGACCAGCAAACTGGCCTTGCGTGCCGGCCGGCGCAACAGAGCCTCGTCGGTGTCTCGGCTGCGTGGATCCTGCCAGGTTGCATTGCCTTCAATGCTCCACTCAGCCAGTTTCCAGCGCCAGATCAGCTCGCTGCCATCTATCCGTGCACGTGAGATATTGATGGCTTGTGCCTGTGCGCCGCTGAAGTCGATCATGTCGTCGATGTCATTGCGGAATAAACGCAGTTCGATTTCGCTTGCCGTGCTCGGGATCATGCGCACGGAAACCTCGGCATTGCGCGAATGTTCTGGCGTGAGATTGGGATTTCCGGCATACCAGCCGCCAAAACCTGGCGAATACAGCTCGTTCATCGTCGGCGCGCGAAAGCCTTGTCCCCAACTTGCTGATACGCGCAGGACATCACTGATGTCCCAGCCCCAGGCGGCGGCAAAACTGGATTGGCTGCCGTAGACGCTGTTGTCGTCGTAGCGTCCGGATACTTCAAGTACCTGGGTATTCGCCTGATGTTGCCAGTTGGCAAATGCGGCGCTGGTGTGGCGCGACTGCTGGTAGACCGTGTCGCCAGCAAACGTGTCGATTTGGCTGCCGCGCTCGTCCAGCCACGACATACCGAGGGTGAGCTGGTCGTGCTTGCCAGTCGTCAGCGTGTGCAACCAATCTGCTTGTTGGCGACGAGAGCGATAAGCGGCAGAAAAAGCCGGTGTTTCGAGTCGGTCACGACTGGCGCCGAGCACAAGTTGATGTTGCCAGCCCTCTGCCAGATCTCCGTTCAGGCTCAGCGATTGCACATCCTGTCGGGTCTGCGATTGGCCTTGGTCAAAGTCGATGTCGTTGTCGGAATGCAGCGTTTGTAGGTTCAGGATCTGACTGCCCATCGCCAGATCGCCGTGCACCGACACATTGCGCAGCAGCGCCCCATCACGATCCGGATCAAAACTAAAGTTGCCCGGGCGCGTGGCGTTCTGGCCGCGCGTTTCCAGCCAGCCCACATGCACCCCAAAGCCGCCACGGTCGCCGCGTTGGCCGATACCTGCATCCAGTCCGTAGGTATCGTGATTTCCCAGTTGCAGGTTGGCGTAGGCGGTGCCGTCACGTCGGGTGAAAATCTGAATAACGCCCCCCAGCGCGTCGGCTCCCCACACCGACGCCCGCGGCCCGCGCACGATTTCTATGCGCTCGATCTGTGCAATCGGCAGATGTTCCCACGCGTAACTGCCGGTACCCAGCGCGCTCACGCGGACACCATCGATCAGCACCAGGGCGTGATTGGAGTTGGTGCCGCGGATGAAAATGGCCGCTTGTTGGCCAAGCCCGCCGCCGCGTGCAATGTCGATGCCGGGCACGCGTCGCAACAAGGCGAGCACGTCCTGACTGCCGGATGCCTCAATCTCTTCGCGATCCACCACATCGACGGCGGCCAATGTTTCGGCCAGCGTTTCGGATGCACGCACGGCGGTGACCACGATCGGTGCAGTCCGATGCGGGGATTGAGCGAGCACGGGCGTGGCCACGATCGCGGCGGCGAGCAGTGGCAAAGTGAGTAAGCGCGACATTAAGAGTTTCTCCGGAGCAATCATTAAGTGGCGTTTTGCGCCAGCTACGGAGGAACACGCGCACGGGCATGCAATACCCGTCGACAAGGTTCACTCACGTCGCCCACCGCAACGCCGGAATAAGCCCCGCCCAAGAGGGCAGGATCACAGCTTCAGGCCGGTCTCCGGGCTGATCAGGTGGTGCGTGAGCACCGGATGCGTCCGCCTTCCCGGTCATCGACCAGTGGCTGCGGCATCGCACAAAAACGCGATCCGCGGGGAGCATTTACCTGTTTACCGTTGCGGGGGCAGCGCCGGACTTACACCGGCTTCCCGAGCACCTGTAGCGGCGAGGATTGTAACAGCGAAATGCTGCCGAGCCGCACTCAGCTCGCGTTGCCGCCCACGCGCGAGCGCGCTATTTCCAGCGCCGCAGGAAAGTCCGACGCCAGCGCAAGCAAGGCCGGATGCTGTGCCAGCCCCATCTTGTTCACCGTGCGCAGGGCAGGCGCGCGCAAGCCGGAAAAGATCGCATCAATCCCCAATCGACTGCAACGATCCAGCACGGCGCGCAGCGCGGCTTCGCCGGAGGCATCGATGATGGGCACTTGACGCATGCGCATGATGAAGACGCGGGTATCACGTGGAATCTGGTTGAGGATGTCGTCCAGTCGATTGACCGCCGCAAAGAACAAAGGTCCGGACACACGGCAGGCCTCCACGCCTGGCGGCAAGGCTTCGCGTTGCTCGAAGCCGGCCCGTTCCGTATCGTCGTTCTCGCCTTCGGCCGATATATCAGGCGCAACTTCGACCGCTTGGCTCATGCGTTGCATGAATACAAAGGCCGCCAATACCACGCCGGTTTCGATCGCGACTGTCAGGTCAAATACCACGGTGAGCACGAAGGTCACGATCAAGACCAGCCGATCCCCGCGTGCGGCGCCAAGCAGATGCCGGAAACGCTCAATTTCACTCATGTTCCAAGCCACGATCAGCAGCACCGCCGCCAGTGCTGGCAATGGCACATACGCCATCAAGTTCGCACCCAGCAGGATGAAGATCAGCAGGAACAGTGCGTGCAAGATGCCCGCCACCGGCGAACGTGCGCCGGCACGAATGCTGGTGGCTGTGCGCGCAATCGCGCCGGTCGCCGGCAAGCCGCCGATGAGTGCGGAACCGATATTGGCCACGCCTTGGGCGACCAGTTCGGCATTGGAGCGGTGTTTGCCATCGGTCATGCCATCTGCCACCACCGCTGACAGCAGCGATTCCACGCCCGCCAAAAACGCGATAGTGAAAGCAGCGGGCAACAGTTCCACGATGCGCGTTGCCGACCACTGCGGCAGTGCCAGATCCGGTAGCGTGGTCGGTAGAGCCCCAAAGGTGGAGCCGATCGTGGCCACCGGCAACACCAGTCCGGCCAGCGCACCGGCGACCACTACGATCAACAGCACTGGCCAGGTAGGTCGCCAGCGCTTGATGACCAACAGCAGCGCGAGACAACCTAAGGTCAGCCCCAAAGCGGCCATATTCAGGGTGTCGATATGGGCGAAATAGCTTTTCCAGCGTGCAAAAAATTCACCGGGTACCTGATCAATCGAAAGACCGAGTGCATCTTTAATCTGACTGACGAAGATCGTGACCGCAATGCCGGCTGTAAAGCCGGTCACCACTGGCTGCGGGATGAACTTCATCAGGTTGCCTAAACGCAGCACCCCTGCCAGCACCAACATCACCCCGGACATCAGGGTGGCCAGGATTAGTCCGTCGTAGCCAAACTGTTCGATGACATTGAACACCACTGGGATGAAGGCCGCCGTCGGGCCGCCAATCTGTACCTTGGAGCCGCCCAGCGCAGAGATCAGAAAGCCGGCGACGATGGCTGTGTGTATGCCCTTGTCTGGCGTCGCGCCTGAGGCAATCGCCAGCGCCATCGCCAGAGGCAGTGCTACCACCGCCACGGTCAGGCCTGCGACCGCATCGGCGTGCAGATCGCGCAGGCTGTAGCCGTGACGCAAAACGGAAACGAGTTTGGGCTCGAACTGGCGACCCGGTAGGCGATTAGATTGGATCATGAGGCCTTCGTGCTGTGTTCTAACACGTGGCTCAACGCGCTTTCTGCGTGATGTCCGGCAAGCCCGAGTTCAGCCACCAGCGTTTGTTAGCCTCATCCCAGCGCCAAAGCTCGCGCGTCTGGATGGTTCGCTCCACCAAGGTGTGACGGTTGACGAAGCGGACTTCCACCATGCGCATCAATTCGTCTTCCGACAGCGCTTGGCTGCCCTTAACTAGGTAGCCGGTGAACTCCACCTGCTCGAAGCGCTCGCGCTCCAGCGTGCTGATCGGGTGAGCCTTGAGATACGCCGGATCGATCATGGTGATGGCATCGTCGATGTGCCCCCAACGGATCGCGCCAGAGTAAGCCAGCAAGCTGCTGTCACGCAGATCGACTTTGGTGCCCGGCCCACCACAGCCCAGCAGCAACAGCGCGAGCATGAGGAGAGTTAGGAGTGAGCGGAAATGACGGCGGGCAGATTGGTGCATGTCGGAATCCATCGCTTAGGATTGTTGCGTTGATTATGAGCGCGCAGTAGCGAACCGCTGCGCGAACCAGGCTGCAAGGTCGACGATCTCCTCGGCGCAGACCGAGTGCGGCATTGGGTACTGATGCCACTGCACGGCGTAGCCATCTTGTTGCAGAAAGTCACGACTGAGCTCGGCACGCGCCATTGCCACGACCGGATCATGGGTTCCATGCGCCATGAAAATCGGAATATCGCGATTGGCGGCACTGGCTTCGGATGCCAGCTTTTCGGCCAGTGGCAGATAAGTGGACAAGGCCACGATGCCGGCCAGACCCGCCGCATGGCGCAACCCGGCGTTGAGCACAACCGCGCCGCCCTGGGAGAAGCCCGCCAGCACGATCCGCTCAGCAGGGATACCGCGCGCAACTTCCCGCGCGATCAAGGATTCCACAATCGCTACCGAAGCGCGGATGCCGGCTTCGTCCTGCGGTGTGTTGGGTGCGAAACCGATGATGTCGTACCACGAGCGCATCCGCATGCCATTGTTGATCGTCACCGGTTGTACCGGCGCATGCGGAAACACGAAGCGCATAGCGGGCCAGTCTGGTCGCACCAACTGCGGCACGATGGCTTCAAAATCATGCCCATCAGCGCCCAAACCATGCAGCCAAATCACCGCCCAGCTTGGGTTTTCGCCGGTCTCACGCTCAACACCATCAAAAGAAAAATCAGATTTGCTCATCAAAAAGTGACGACTCATTAAATTGGGAGAGAAACAATCAGGGAGCTGGAAACGCGCGCTCGATCAGCTGCTCAAATGGCGCAGCTGCCGGCAAGGTGCCAAAGCATTGCCCCGACTGCCCGCCCAAGCGCGAAGCGATGAACCAGTCACTGACAAACTTATTGCCGCTGCGCACTAATTGTACTGCCTGCAGCACAAGGGCCACTTTCTCGATCACACGACGTGCGCGAACTTCTAAGGTGTCATCGTCCTCCAGCGACAGTGAAATCTGCCGTACAGCAGCATCCAGCACCGTGTGTTCACCCGCTACGCTGCCAAACTCGGCCATCAATGCTTCACGCGTGGCCGGCTCACGCCGCAAGGCGCGCAGCATGTCCAGACACTGCACATTGCCACTGCCTTCCCAGATCGAATTGACCGGTGCCTGCCGATACAAACGCGGCATGATTGAATCTTCGATATAGCCGGGGCCGCCAAAGCATTCTTGTGCCTCAGTCACCATCGGCGGGCAACGCTTGCAGACGTAATATTTGCCTACCGCTGTGCCGATACGGGCAAACGCGGCCTCTCGCGGATCACGCTCGCTCGCATCAATAGCGCGTGCCACACGCATGGACAGCGCCATCGCGGCCTCGGACTCAAGTGCCAGATCAGCCAGTACATTGCGCATCAGAGCCTGATCGATCAGCAGTTTTCCGAACACACGCCGTTGACGGCAGCGATGAATCGCCTGCACTAGCGCTTGGCGCATGATCCCGGCTGAGCCGAGCAGGCAATCTTGGCGGGTCAAAGCCACCATTTGCAGAATGTTGGCGATACCGCGACCTTCATCCCCGATCAGCCACGCCAGCGTGCCGGTGAATTCAACTTCGGAACTGGCATTGCTGCGATCACCCTGCTTGTCCTTCAGGCGCTCTATGCGAAAATTATTGCGTGAGCCATCAGGCAAAAAACGTGGCATCAGGAAGCACGACAAACCCTCTTTGGCCTGTGCCAGCACCAGAAAGGCATCACACATCGGCGCGGAAAAGAAGAACTTGTGCCCGACTAGCTCATAGGCCTCGGCGGGGCCCGCTGAGCCGATCGGCGTGGCGCGCGTTGTGTTGCTACGAACATCGCTGCCGCCTTGCTTTTCCGTCATGCCCATACCGATGGTATTGCCAGCCTTTTCCCAAGCCGGACGGGCGCGGCCGTCGTAATGCGGGGCAATGATGCGCGGCTCCCATACTTGCGCTAGCGATGGCTGGTGGCGAAGCGTTGGCACCGCTGCGTGGGTCATGGTCAACGGGCAGTTATTGCCTTGCTCGGGCTGCATATGCAGATAGGCCAGGGCCGCACGCGCCACCGCCGCGCCTGACGTTCCGGCGTGGCGGTGATCGAAATTCGGGACTCCGTGTTCCACGCCCAACTGCATGAGACGGTGATAGCTGGGATGAAACTCGACCTCATTGATGCGCTGACCACGACTGTCGAAGGGCTTGAATACTGGCGGATACTCGTTCGCCAAAAATCCTAGGCGCAGCAATTCACCGCCAGCTATCGGGCCAAACGCTGCGACCTCGGCGCGTGCCCAGCCACCTCCTTCGCGTTCAAGTGCCTCCTGCAGAGCAGGATCCGTGGCAAACGCATCGTAATCGGCTAAGGGCTCGGGCTGATTTTCGACCGTGTGAGTGAGATAACCGTGGGTGAGCGGCATGACAACTCCTTTACAGGCCTGACGGCTTGGATCCCTGGATTGTTGTACTAAACCACAGCAAGGTCGATCACGTCGGTCACACGTTCGACAAGGCGCCATATTCCTAAGCCGGTACCGAGATGCAGCAGCGAAAAGTTCAGCATTCCGCAGGAGTCTTTTAAGATTCTTGAAATGAGCGATGAGTAACCAAGCGTTGCCGGCTTCACTCTAGCTCGGCACAAGCGTCAGCCGGTCACGGCCCTCCTGCTTACTGCGATACAGCGCCATATCGGCCCGTCGCAACAGACTTTCAGGAGTGTCCTCCGCGCTTGAGATGGCCGCGCCGATACTGATTGTTACCGGACGCAATGGCCAAGGGTAGTTGCGGAAGGCGTCCAGAATTCGCTGCGCGACACGCTCAGCATGTGTTGAATCTACGCGTGGCAGCAGGATGGCGAACTCCTCGCCTCCGTATCGAGCCGCCAAGTCGTGCTCGCGTACCAGTTCACGCAGTAATCGTCCCGTACAGCGCAAGACTTCGTCGCCAGCCTGATGACCAAAGCTGTCGTTGAAGCTTTTGAAGCGGTCAAGATCGAGCATCAATAGCGCCACGCTGGACGTCTCCTTGAGTGACCTTTCGAAGGTGACATCGAACATTCGTCGATTGGCCAGTCCGGTTAACGCATCGGTACTGGCGTCCTCGCGCAGGGATCGAACCGTGCGCTGCTCACGCTCGCTGCGATCAAGTAGAAACGCCACCCACACGATCATGACGGTCACCAGTCCACCCGTGGCGACGGCCGCCAAAGCCAGTGCCAGCGCCTCCGATATTCCGAGTGCTGACTGCACTGCCTTGAATAGGAAGGTCAGCAGTACCGGCAGCAGCAAGGCCGGAAGAATAAGGCGCCGAGCGAAAGCCCCACCAAAGCTGTCCGCCACAGAGATGCGGGTCAGGCCGGTGTCTGGCATCGAAGACATCCAGCCCAGCGCCAACAACACCAATACGATGGCGGTCAGGATCGGCAAGCGGGTCAACAGTTCGGCGACATCACCTGCCAGCACTAGTCCATAGGACGCCATGGAAATCATGGCGATGGCGATCACGATAAGCAGGCATGCCTCGCGCAACCAAATGACGCGTCGCGACACAACCGCTGCGCCAGAGATGCCGAGCAGAAGCAAAGAAACAGCTGTCAGGTCGGTCATCGCGCCAGGGGCACGATTGGACCAACTAGGGAACCAAGACCCAAGCCAGGCAAAACCCATTTGCCCACAGTGCTCTGTAGAAACTAGCAGTGTCATCCCGCTGAGTACTGCGACCAGCAGCGACAGGACGAAGCTGGTGCGTGGTGCTTTTGTAGCGAGCAGCAGCGCTGCACCGGCGGGAATCCCGAGAGCTGCCGCGCACGCCCGCATTCCGATATCGGTTTGCACCAGCGTTTTTAGTGGGCCCACGCCGCTGATCCACGTAAGCAGAATGGCCAGTGAGGTCACCATCACCGCCCAGCCGACCACCCGTGAAAAAATGACAAATTTGCGTGCAACCTCCGCGTTGCAGCGCGCTTCTTTTGCGTCGATGAGCATGCCCACCCCCTGATGGCTTCTCGCTCGTAGATGTGGCCAATGATAGACCGATGTAACCGTTCGGCGTCGATTGCTCATTCGCCGGCGTAACTGATCAACACGGTCGATGATTAAACAGGCTAGCGATGCTGCGGCTTATTGACGCAAGCATGTATATGCAACGCGGGCTTTGATGACGCTCAGATGCCGCGGCTGACCTGCGGCAATCGCGCGCAAGCGTGCGTCGACGACAGAGCGCGCTCGCATTTCAAAGCAGCGGGGGAAGCAGCGGGGGAAGTTTACGTGAACGAATCCTTCCAAAACGGCGGGTTGGCATGCCAACCCGCCGTAAGGCCGCCTATCCCTTAACGCTTGGGATATGAGCGGAAGTGCTTACTGACGATCTCCATACGTCCGTTGCGTTGGCGTATGTAAGTCCGAACAGGCACAAGCTTGCGGTAGTCGCACATAGCGAAAACTCCTAGAAGGCCCGAAGTGAACGGTCTTGCTAGGGTCTTCCAATTTGGACTCAACTCTGGAAAGATGGTCAAGTCGACTGCTTGATGGCATTGACAGACCCCGGCGGTATGGTAGATGAGTGCTTCGTTCGCTCCTTCTACCCCCGGTAAACCGGTTTATGCGCTCTAACGCATAAACAGGGTTTCTTTAGATTTTTAAAGAGCTTACTCACCCGCCATAATGGCGGGTGAGTTTTTGTTGACGAGTGCAGTTACTTGGCTGCGTCGCCTAAAACCAAAAGTACTGCATTTTAGTCACTCCAACATGGTGCACTAGTGCGGTCTCCATGCCGCACTCAACCACACTTGCTATATCCGCAGTTGAGGCAGGTTTCACAGCCGTCCATCAGCACCATCGCCTTGG
>CAJDUW010000048.1_pt1 | contig 28863 bp, 27 predicted proteins | sample 7390931 | NCBI WGS metagenome assembly CAJDUW01 (sample SAMEA7055687, study PRJEB34461) | soil metagenome | biome: terrestrial ecosystem; feature: Peninsula; material: soil | place: Antarctica | collected 2016
GTGCTGTGTCCGACGCGTGAACTGGCTGATCAGGTTGGCAAGCAGTTGCGCAAGCTCGCTACCGGCATTGCCAACCTGAAGCTGTCGCTGTTCTGTGGCGGTATTCCGCTGGCACCGCAATTGGCTTCATTAACCCATCCACCACACGTGGTGGTAGGCACGCCTGGGCGCGTACTGGAATTGGTGCAAAGAAACGCACTCGACCTGCGCAAGATACGCACGCTGGTGTTGGACGAAGGCGATCGCATGCTCGATATGGGTTTTGAGGAACCCATCCGCGCGCTGCTCAAGCGCATGCCAAAGGAACGACAGACCTTGCTGTTTTCCGCCACCTATCCGGATGCAATCCGCACATTGGCTCAAGCGATCCTGCGCGATCCTGCCGAGGTCAGCGTGGATGGCGGTGCGCAGCCTGCCAGTATCGAAACACGTTTCTTTGAGGCCGATCCAGCCCGTCGCGCGCCGCAGTTGGGTGCGCTGCTGTTGCAATTCCGGCCCGAGTCCACGGTCGTGTTCTGCAATATGCGCAAGGATACCGAAGAGCTTGTCGGATCACTGGCGCATTACGGTTTCACCGCATTGGCGCTGCACGGCGATATGGAACAGCGCGACCGCGACGAAGTGCTGGTGCGCTTTGCCAATCGCAGTTGCAACGTGTTGGTGGCCAGCGATGTGGCTGCACGCGGGTTGGACATCGACGACATCGGCGCGGTGGTGAATTACGAATTGCCGACCGATGCCGATACCTATCTGCATCGAGTGGGTCGAACCGGGCGCGCCGGGCGCGGTGGTTTGGCGCTGAGCTTGGTCGGCCCGCAAGAGCGAGGCCGCATGGCATTGCTCGAAACTGATCAGGACAGTTCAATCCGGCTTGAACGTATCGCGCCACTGGAAGGCAAACCGCGCAACGTGCCGCAGGCCGCGATGATCACGCTGCGCATCGACGCCGGTCGCACCGATAAGCTGCGTCCAGGTGACATCGTCGGCGCACTCACCGGTGACGTTGGCTTGGCCAAGGATGCCGTCGGCAAGATCGACGTGTTTGCCACCCGCAGCTACGTCGCCATCACCCGCGAGCACGCCAAGCACGCGGTGGCGAAGTTGCGTGAAGGCAAGATCAAGGGCCGCAAGTTTCGGGTTAATTTGCTCTAAGTGGATAGCGCGAGCACGCACTGTTCAGTGCGGCTCGCTATCACTCAATCGCCGTCGTCATGTTGGGAAGGCGCTCTGTCACCTAATGCGGTGATCGCTTCTGGGGCAAGTAACACGGCGTTGATGCTGTTCGCATAGATCCGCTCGGTCGCCCGTAATTGCTCGATCTCGCTGGCGTGCTGTTCGTGACTCAGATAGATGAAGTCGATGCCTTCACGCAGCGACGGAAGGGCGCGCTTGAACGCAAGGAAGGCCGTACCCTTTCGAGTCTTCCACTTCTCGTCCAACTCACGAAAACTGCTCCAGTGCATTTGACTGCGCATCGTCAACGCTAGCGTCTGGATGTCATCGGTGATGCATTCAGCGTGCATCACCGCGTAGCGCCTGTACGGCTTCTTGCAACGCGGTAGCATCGCTGCGTTCTGGTGATCGCACTTCACCGATGACCAGTTCCGTCGGCGCGCGGAAGCGACGTGGCAAGCGGAAGCGATGCAGACGCGAATCGCGCTTGCTCCACATGCTCTTCCACATACCGCACAGGGCCATGGGAACAACGGGTACGGGGCGGGTCTCAAGGATGCGTTCAACGCCTTGGCGGAACGGGCCGATTTCGCCGTCGCTGGTTAAGCGACCTTCGGGGAAGATGCAGACCAGCTCACCTTCTGCCAGTGCGGCATCGACTTCAGCAAACGCGCGCTCCATCAATTCGGGGTCTTCTTTCGCACCGGCAATCGGGATCGCGCGAGTGGCGCGGAACACCACGTTCATGCCGGGGATGTCGAAGATTTTGTAATACATCACAAAGCGCGTCGGACGTGGCACGGCGCCCAGAATCAACACCGCATCCATGTAGCTGACGTGATTGCACACGAGCAAGGCGGGGCCTTCCATTGGAACGTTTTCCAGCCCAGTGACTTTCAGGCGGTATAGCGCCTTAGCCAATATCCACGCAACAAAGCGCGCGACGAACTCAGGCACCAAGGTGAAGATGTAGAGTGCGACGACGGCATTAAGCACGGCGGCGGCTAATAGCAGCTTCGGGATATTCAGACCAAATTGCAGTGCAGTGATCGCCATCACCGCTGCCACCACCATGAACAAGGCGTTGAGGATGTTGTTGGCCGCGATCACGCGCGAAAGTCGTTCACGCGGTGTGCGTTGCTGGATCAGTGCATACAGCGGCACGGTGAAAAAGCCGCCAGACAAGCCGATCAAGAGCAAGTCGATACAGATGCGCACGTTGCCGGGTGCGCCCAAGAATTGCTGCCACGTCAATCCGGTGACAGCGGCGGCATCGGGGCGCGCGAAAAACAAGTCGATGCCAAATAGCGTCATGCCGAGTGCGCCAAGTGGCACCAGACCGATCTCGACGGTGCGCCGCGACAGCACTTCGCACAACAGCGAGCCAATGCCGATGCCGAGGGCGAACAGCATCAGAACCAGTGGCGCGACGGTTTGATCGCCACCCAGATACAGACGCGTGTAGTTGGGTAGTTGCGCGATAAAAACTGAGCCAAAGAACCAGAACCAGCTGATCCCCAGCACCGAGTTGAGTACAGCACGATGGCCACGCAGGAAGCGCAGGTTGCGCCACGTCTCGCTGATAGGGTTCCAATTGAGCTTGAGCTCGGGCGCGGTGGCCGGCGCCGGCGGAATCGCACGTGAGGTGAACCATCCCACGATGGCGATGGCAATGACGGTCGCGGTGATCAGCGTGGTGCCGGCCGGGTAGCCCATCAACCAGCCGCCGGTGAAAGTGCCCAGCAGAATGGTCAAAAAGGTGCCGGCTTCAACCAGGGCATTACCGCCCACCAGTTCATTCGGGCGCAGCGCCTGCGGCAGGATCGAATACTTCAAAGGCCCAAACAGCGCGCTCTGAGTGCCCATCAGAAACAGCACGCCGAGCAAAAACGGTAGCGAGTTCAACCAGAAGCCGATGCCCGCCAAGCTCATCAGACCGATTTCGGCCAGTTTGATCCAGCGGATCGAACGCGACTTTTCGTGTTTTTCCGCCCATTGCCCGGCATTAGCCGAGAACAGGAAGAACGGCAGGATGAACAGCCCGGCTGCGAGGTTGGAATAGAAGTCGATTTGCGCGCTGGACAGCCCGGTAATGTGGAACGCGACCAGAATGATCAGTGCGTTCTTGAACACATTGTCGTTGAACGCGCCCAGAGCCTGAGTGAGGAAGAACGGTAAAAAACGGCGGTGACGGAGCAGGCTGAATTGGGACTGGGACATGCGCAGGCGATCCAAGGCGATGGCACAGCATCGTGCAAGGCGCGAAAGATACCAGCATCCTTGTGCTGATTCTGATGCATGTGTACTGATCGGGATCAGGCCACGTCGAGTGAACTGCTGCGATAATGTGCCTCCCGCATTGTTCGAGGTCACCATGAGCCAGAAAACCATCCTCAACGAAACCCATCGCGCCGCTGGCGCACGTATGGTGGATTTCGGCGGTTGGGACATGCCCATCCACTACGGTTCGCAGATGGATGAACACCATCAGGTCCGCCGCGCCGCCGGCATGTTCGATGTGTCGCACATGACGGTGATCGATCTGCATGGCGACAAGGTGCGCGCGTTCCTGCACTACCTGTTGGCCAATAACGTCGACAAGCTCAAGACCACGGGTCGAGCAATCTACTCCTGCATGCTCAACGAGCGTGGTGGAGTGATCGACGACTTGATCGCCTATTACCTCGGCGAAAACTTCTACCGCCTAGTAACCAATGCCGCCACCCGTGACAAGGATATGCCTTGGATCGAACAGCACGCGCAAGCCTTTGGCGTCACGGTCACCGAGCGTCCGGAGTTGGCACTGATCGCGGTACAAGGGCCGGAAGCGCGTGCCGCCGTATTACCGCTGGTGGCTGCTGCTGACCGTGACCGGGCCGAGGCCTTAGGCAAGTTCAGTGCAATTGATGTCGTCGGCGCTGAAGGCGAACCACTGTTTCTGGCGCGTACCGGCTACACCGGCGAGGACGGATTTGAGATCGTGATGCCGTCCGATGTTGCCATCGCGTTTTGGGATCGATTGGCAGAGGCGGGCGTCAAACCCTGTGGCTTGGGTGCGCGCGATACCTTGCGTCTGGAAGCGGGCATGAATCTTTACAGTCAGGACATGGACGAAGATGTGACGCCGTTGGAAGCCGGCCTGGCGTGGACCGTGGCGTTTGACGAGGACCGTGACTTCATCGGGCGGGCCGCGCTGGACGCACAGAAAGCCGCCGGTGTGCCGCGCCGAATGGTTGGCTTGATACTGGAAGACAAGGGCGTGCTGCGTCACGGCCAGCGCGTGGTGACAGCATTGGGTGACGGTGAAATCCTGTCCGGCACGTTCGCCCCCACGCTCGGAAAATCCATTGCCTTCGCGCGCATTCCAACGGGTGAAGTTGGCGACATTGGTGTCGACATCCGCGGCCGCGTGGTGCCTGCGCGCATCGTCAAGTACCCGTTTGTGCGTGACGGTAAAGCCGTAGAGTGAGCAATCGGCGACTTCACCACGCGCAAACTTTCAACGGGAGCGTGTTCGTGCAACACGGCGTGCGGATAGTTGCCGCCGCAAGCGTCCGCCGTAAACGATGAAAGGCGCGTAGCGTGATTTGAGCACGCTGCCGCCATCGCACTTACAATCAAGCTACTTTTACTGCCGCACTTGCGGTGATTTTTCATAACCCGGAGCCAGACATGAGTGATATCCCCGGTGGTCTGAAGTTCATGCGTTCACATGAGTGGGCGCGCCTCGAAGACGGTGGTCGTGTGGTCGTTGGTATTTCGGATCATGCCCAAGATCAACTGGGCGATCTGGTCTATGTCGAGTTGCCAGAAGTCGGTGACCATTTCGACCAGGGTGCGAGCAGCGCCGTACTCGAATCGGTCAAAGCTGCATCAGATATCTATGCACCTATCGGCGGCACGGTATTGGAGGTCAACGAAGCCTTGTCTGATACACCCGACACTATCAATTCGGATGCGTGGGGCGAGGGCTGGTTGTACGTGTTGAAAGTTGATGACGTATCGCAACTCGACGGTCTGCTCGACCCCGATGATTACCTCGCTTTTGTCGAAGGTGAAGACGCCTGATCTTGCACCCGCATCTTGTGATTGAATCGGCCGCCTTTGGGCGGCCGATTTGTTTTGCGCGTGTGTTGGATGAAGTTCATCGCGTTGCATAAAGCTGCGCAAATCAGCTTGTGCATTGCGAGAGTTTTAGATTTTCTTCAATGCCGTGTCGCGCGTGCCGTGCATTCGCGTCGCCGCGCTCACGCGTTCGTCTGGCACGCGACTAAACAAGTTCGGCACACGCGTGACGCGCATCGTGACGATGTGCTGTGACCCATGTCCAACAAGGCTTTGCGCAATTAGTAAGCGTGTCGTCATTGGCTTTAAACACGCCAATCGTTGGTCCAAAGAAGATGTGTGCGACGTGCGTTTTCGTGCGGCATAAGGCTTGCGAGATGATGCGCGGCGTACGACGAGCACGTGCAAATAAAAGTGCGCTGTTGACAGTCTCGTCATGCATGTTTAGTTTTCGCTCAACTCTTGGCTTCAGGTTCATCGGTGAGTGACAAACCATCAAGGTGTGAACGATCAGCGGGACACAACGGAGCTTTTCAATCCGTGGCCAAGGAGTCGTTTCCACTGTCGATATCGTTGTTCCGCTGGAAGCGTTCTAGTCAAGCAAGTCATTCGCCCATGCTCGATGTAGCGTGGGCGTTTTTGTGTGCGGCGTAGGCCGTGTGAGTCGCTGGACTTTGAAGATGCATTTTCGATGACGAGGAGAACCTGAAACATGGCAACTAGCAAACCTGCAGCAAAGAAGCCCGCCGCAAAGAAAGCCCCGGCGAAGAAGGCCGCTGCCAGCAAAGTGGCGGCTCCAAAGGCACCTGCCAAGAAAGCACCGGCCAAGAAGCCCGCAACCAAGGTGGCTGCCGTGAAGAAGGTGGTAGTCAAGAAGGCGAAGGCCGTCGTTAAAAAGGCCAAAGCCGTCGCCACGAAAGCTAAAGCCGCCGTGAAAAAAGCCACGGTCAAGAAGGCGCCAGTGAAAAAAGCAGCGGTCAAGAAAGTAGCGGTGAAAAAGGCCGTAGCCAAGAAAGCACCGGTAAAAAAGGCCGCTGTGAAAAAGGCACCGGTTAAGAAAGCTGCCGTGAAAAAAGCAGCCGTCAAGAAAGCACCGGTGAAAAAGGCCGCTGTGAAAAAGGCGCCGGTTAAGAAAGCTGCCGCGAAGAAAGCGCCGGTAAAGAACGCGCCGGTAAAGAAAGCCGCCGTTAAAAAAGCGCCCGTGAAAAAGAGCGCGGCGAAGAACTCGTCCAGCAATAACGGAGCTGTGAAGAAGGCACCGGCAAAAAAGGCCGCTGCCAAGAAGCCTGCTGCCAAGAAAACGCTGCCGCCGGCACCGGTTGCGCCGACCCTGTCCTGATCTGCGCCACACAGCCTCGGCTGTATCGCGTTGCCACGGGTTCCTCCCGCCATCCAGCGGGAGGAACCTGCTTCGACTTACTGCACACATGTTGATGGATGCGCGACGTTAGATCGCCACTTCGAGTGGCTTTGGCGAGCGCAATACTCGGCTCAAAACTCGACTCACATCAGCATGCTAGATCTTTCTGTGACGCGCGCTGCATTGCTAGGCGACGTCCGTCAGCGTAACCAGCCGTTTCGAGAGGGTTTGTCCAATTGCAGCCAGTCCTCGCTTGGAAGCTTGAGATATTGATCCAGCGCTGTGGCGAGCAACGCGCCCGGAACGCCACTTTCCGAGTTCCACACGATCACGATTCCGAAGTCATGCTCCGGTAATAGGCCCATCACGGCGCGGTAGCCTTGCACAGCACCAGCGTGATAAACCAAGTGATGGCCGCCATAGTCGTAGACACGCCAGCCCAGCGCATAATGCGCATCCCGCAAACGCTTACGACGCCACGATGAGCCGCGTAGCTGATCCGGCGTGCTCACCAGCGGCGCGTGCACGGTAGCGAGCAGATCCGGGCTGAGTACGTCGGGCGCATGACCGAGCTGAGCTCGCATCCAGAGCGATAAATCGTGGATGCTGGCGTTGACTCCGGCGGCCGGCGGAATGCGGTAGTAGGTTTCCTTGGGACGAACCGGCGTCCAGCGTCCGCGCTGTCGCACATGCGGTCGAGCCCAGCTCTCGTTGCTTTCCAGCGCGTCCCGGCCATAGGTGGCGGTGTACATGCCCAGTGGATGGAAGATGCGTTTTTCGACCTGCTGCGAATAGAAATGGCCGGTGGTGGCGAACACGATGTCGGCCGTCAGGCTGAAGGCGATGTTCTGATAGCCGTAGCAATCACCCGCATCACAGGTGGAGTCCACCTCGCCGAGCTTTGCGACCAGCAGTGGGTAGGGCTCATCTTCTTCCAGCTGACGGTCGAAGGCGTTGTGTGGCAGTCCAACACGGTGGCTAAGAATGTCTTGCACAGTCAGGTTCTGCGCAGAATGGATATTACGCAGCTTGAACGCCGGCAGATAATCGATGATGCGTGAATCCCATCGCAGTGCGCCTTCGTCAACCAGCATTGCGGTGAGGGTGCCGGCAAAGGCTTTCGATAGCGATGCCAAGCGGAACACGGTGTCAGTGCTGACCTTCTCACCGGTCGTGGTGTCGGTGACGCCAAACCCGCGCTCAAGCAGCACCGTGTCGCCTTGGGTGATAGCGATCGCCATACCGCTGCCTTTGGCGATGCGCAAAATATCTTCGGCGCGGCGCTCGATACGTTCCGCCAGTGCCTTTTGCTCACGCTCAGTTGGAATCGAGGTTCGCACCGGCGCAGGCGTGACGGTCTTCGCTGAACGGGACGCGGGCGCGACTGACTTCGCGGCATTGGCGCTGCCGAGCAGCAACAAGGTGCCGGTGAAGATGGTCACAAACCAAATGGATAGCCGTCTTAGAACCTTGTGTTTCACTGTTGCGCTTTGCCCACACCATAATTCGTGGCAGTTTAACGCAGATCGCCCGTCGCCCCGGATTGTCCGGGTGCTGGGCGCTGTTCAACCAGGAGACGTGCCATGTCCGCGATTCTTATGTTTCTTTTGATCATCTTTGGTGGCGCTGCCGCTTTGGTGCTGTTCGTTGTTGGCCTCTATAACGGTCTGATACAGGCGCGCAACGCCTACAAAAATGCCTTTGCCCAGATCGATGTGCAGCTCAATCGGCGCTATGACCTCATTCCGAATCTGGTGGAAGTGGCCAAGACCTACATGGCGCACGAGCGCGACACGCTGGAAGCTGTGATCAGGGCGCGCGCGGCGGCGATTGCTGGGCTCGGTGCAGCCAAAGCCAGTCCTGGCGACCCGGCAGCGATGGCGCAGCTGTCCGGTGCGGAAAGCGGCTTGGGTGCGGCGCTCGGGCGATTGATGATGGTGAGCGAGGCTTACCCCGATCTTAAGGCCAACCAGAACATGGCCCAGCTCACCGAAGAGCTGACCTCGACCGAAAATAAAGTGGCGTTCGCGCGTCAGGCCTACAACGACCAAGTCATGACCTACAACAACAAGCGCGAGGTATTTCCGAGCAGCCTGATTGCAGGCACCTTTAATTTTCAGCCCGCAGCGTTCCTTGAGATCGCGGCTGAGGAGGCGCACAAGCGCGACGCGCCGAAAGTGTCCTTCGACTGAGATGACGTATTCGCCGCCCAGTCCCCGCCATTGCAGGAGCCGCCATGAATTTCTTTGAACGCCAACAACACGCACGTGCCTCATCGCGTCGGATGGTGTTCCTGTTCGTGCTCGCCGTGATTGGGATTGTGGTGGCGATCGATTTGGCGGTCTGGCTTGCCCTTGGAGCCAGAGTGTCGTTGGACGATATCGAGCGTGGTGTTGGCGCCAGCACGGATGGGCGTGCTGGCATCTTGGTGATGACCAGTCTGTTCACCCTCGCCGTGATCGGTATTTCCAGCTTGGTGCGTATCGCAAAACTTCGCGGGGGCGGGGCTGAGGTGGCGCAATCAATGGGCGCCACGCTGGTTGCAGAAGATACGCGCGAACCGGCGCTGCGACGGCTGCGCAATGTGGTGGAGGAAATGGCCTTGGCTTCGGGTGTGCCGATGCCGCAGGTCTATGTGATGGAGGAAGAAGCCGGGATCAATGCATTTGCTGCCGGTTATTCTCCCGACGATGCCGTGATCGCGGTCACACGCGGCGCGCTGGAGCGGCTCAATCGGGACGAGCTGCAAGGCGTGATCGCGCACGAGTTCAGCCACATCCTCAACGGCGACATGCGACTGAACATTCGCCTGATGGGCGTATTGTTCGGCATCCTTGTGCTTGGAATCATTGGCCGACGCATCCTGATCCATGTGCGCGGCGGACGCGATTCGCGTGGCGTGTTAGCGGTCCTGGCTGCCGCCTTGGTGTTGACGGTGGTCGGCTATCTTGGTTTGGTGTTCGGGCGCTTGATCAAGGCCAGTGTCTCGCGCTCGCGTGAAACGCTGGCTGATGCGTCAGCGGTCCAGTTCACCCGTCAAAACCTTGGCCTGGCCGGTGCGCTGAAGAAGATCGCCGGTTTGCCCGACAGCTCAAAGCTCGGCAATGGTGCGACTGAAGAAGTCAGCCATATGTTGTTTGGCGAAGGTCTAGGCTTTTCCTCCTGGTTTGCGACCCATCCGCCGATCTTGGAGCGGATCAAAGCGGTCGATCCATCATTTGATCCGAGCCAATTCGAAGCCCAAAAGGCGCGTTGGATGCTTCGTCCGCCAGTTGCGGCGGAAGAGGATATGGCGCTCGGCTTTGCAGCTGACGGCACACGATTCAGTGCGCCCCGCCATGTCTTGCCCGATGCCACAGCAACACTCAAGATTCCGGCGCGCGGCGTCGCCGCACAGGTGGGTATGCCGGGCCGCGATGATGTCAGCCACGCCGATACTGTTGTGCACGCGCTTAGTGATGAATTGCGTCAACTGGCGCAGCGACACGATCGAGCCGTAGCCTTGGTTCTTGCCTTGCTACTGGACGCGGAGCCAAGCCTGCGCGAGCGCCAAGTCGACGACATTGAAACGAGTCTCGACCGGGAGACTGCGCTGCTTGCTCAGCAGTTGTACCCGAGCGTTTCAGGCTTGCATCCGATGCTACGCTTGCCACTGGCCTCGCTCGCGTTCCCACGCTTGCGCCGTCGTCCACGTCCAGAGCTGTCGCGCTTTCTTGCGTGCTGCGAACGCCTGATCGCGAGTGACGGCAAGGTCTCCTTGTTTGAATATTGCTTGGGACGGTTGCTGCGGCGACAAACCGTCGAAGCGCTGGACCCATCTCGCTATGCCCCCAGTGGCCGACGCAAACTGGTTGCGGTGCAGGCCGAGGCGGCGACGGTGTTGGCGGTGCTCGCACAGCACGGACACGCGAGCGCTGAGCTGGCGCAGCGCGCTTTTGCTACTGGTATTTCGCAGTTGTTCACCGACAGCTCAATACGTTACGAGCCACCGGGTGATTTCGTGCGCGCACTTGAACAGGCGCTTCCGAAACTGGATGAAGTCGAGCCGATGGGTAAGGCGCTGTTGGTGGAAGCGATGGTCGCTGCGGTCGATTCAGATGGTCGCATTTCGGTCGCGGAAGCCGAGCTGCTGCGCACCATTTGTGCCGTATTGCACTGCCCGCTGCCGGCCATGCTGGAACAGTAAGGCACTCGCAACAGACGCGTGTTGCGGCTTCAACGGTGGTCCTGCAGCCGTAAGATGTTGGCATGCACAGCGCTTGATGCACAGCGCTTGACGTCATGCGGGTGGAGGGAGCTAAGCTCGCGACATTGACTCGTGATTCGAGGTCTGCGCGATGAGACTCAGTGGGAAAATTGTGTTGACGTTACTGGCCGTCGCTGCGGTTTCGGTTGTTGGCTCGGCAGTCGCAGTCGATGTGTCCAAGACGTGGGATAAGACAGAGCACGCCGTCATGACAGAAAGTCGGATTTTGGTCAGATCAGATGCCGTGTATCGAGTCATGGACCACGCGCTTCAAGGCGGTGCGCTCGCCGAGCCATTCGTCACCGAGATCCGATACCCGGACGGATGGGATTGGCGTGCAAAGGGTCCGCTGATGCAGGCCCAGCTGAATTGGCTGGAAGCGAAGGGGGAAGGTGAGATGTCGAACGGCATGGAGTATTCCTCTCGAATCATGACGGGTCGCGCGGATTCACCAGACTCCAAGGCGTCTACAACACAGCCCTGTGTGATGCGCAGGCACGGGCCGGGCATTGATGACGTGACTTACGGTAGCGCAGCCTATTCGTGGGAAGTTGGATATCGCGTCGACAGCAACGGTGATGGGAAAATGGATTCCGATCCGGGTTGGTTCCTGACCAAGGAAGTATTTTCGGTCTATCTCGATAGACCCGACGATCCGGCCAGCTGCAGCGACTAATCAGAGCGTGCCGCGCGGGTCATTCCATTGACGTAGCATTTATGTTTTGCGTGAAGAGGTCCGCTTGAGTGCGGGACTTTGTGACATGCGTGTGACGCCTCCTCACAATGGCGAATTGTCGCGCTGCGCGGTCCCGATGTAGGCTTCTTGGATGGTCACGATCGAGTTGGACCAGTCTTCAATGGCATCCGATGCTAAGAGTCCTGTGCACGCGGTGTTTCTTGATGCGGCGTCGCTTGGGGACGATGTTGATCTTTCTGGGCTTTCCAGAGCGTGTGAGAGGCTACGTTGCGAGCCGTATACCTCGGCTGTCGATGTCATCGAAAAACTGGACGGTGCCAACGTCGCGATCTGTAACAAGACGGTGCTTGATGCAACCGTGTTGGCCGCTCTACCCGCATTGGAATTGGTTTTGGTGACCGCCACCGGCGTCAACAATATCGACCTTGCCGCTGCCGCTGCGCATGGCATTGAGGTACGGCATTGCCGTGACTACGGCACTCCGTCGGTGGCTCAGCACACCTTGATGCTGATGCTCGCCCTAGCCACGCGGTTTCTTGATTACCAACGGGATCTGGCCGACGGCCAGTGGCAGCGCGCGGACACGTTTTGCCTGATGGATCGCCCGATTGTTGAGCTATCCGGCCGGACCCTTGGCATCTTCGGTCGCGGCAATATTGGCACGGCAGTGGCCGATCTCGCTCGGGCGTTCGGAATGACTGTGCGGTTTGCGCAACTGCCGGGCCGGCCTGAGCGAGCCGACACGGTGCCGTGGCTTGAGTTACTCGCGCAGGTCGATATTGTGAGCTTGCATTGCCCGTTAAACCCCACCACGCGGCATCTGATCAATGGTGAAGCCTTGGCCGCGATGAAGCCGGATGCGTTGCTGGTCAATACCGCGCGGGCCGATCTCGTCGATTCACAGGCACTGCTTGCGGCTCTGCGCGCCGGGCAACTGGGTGGAGCCGCGTTTGATGGCCTAGATGTGGAGCCGCCACGCGATGGACACATATTGCTGGATTCATCGATCCCGAATCTCATCGTCACCCCACACAATGCTTGGGCCAGTCGGCAGGCGCGTCAGCGTCTAGTCAACCAGACTGTGGAGAATCTATTGGCATGGCGGCGCAATGAAGCGTTGCGATGCGTGGTGCTCGGTGCCTGAGCTGGGCACCCTAGTGTTTTCATGCAAGGAGTGCAGTGATGAACAAGCTAAGGATTCGTATTCTTCCGGTCGTGTTGGCTATGGGTTTTGCGTTGACGCTGCCGAGCGTGGTGCAAGCGCAGGAAGAGGCCCCCTTTGTAGCGTCGACCTCGGCCGTCAATGTAGAACTCGGCGACTTCAATACGATGCGCGAAACCCGTTACCTGCGCGGCATGCAGCGGCGAGACACCGAACAAATGGTTCAGAGGCTTGCGACGTGGCTGGCCAAGCGTGCTGAGCGCGTACTGCCTGCGGGACAGCGCCTTGAGGTCGTGCTGGTCGACGTCGATCTGGCTGGCGACTACACCCCGGGCCGCGGTCCCGAGATGGATCATGTGCGTGTGGTGAAGGACCTTTATCCGCCACGGATCGAACTGTCTTGGCGTGTCGAGGACGCGGATGGAACACAGACGGATGAAGGCGAGGCGGTTCTGACCGATATGGGCTTCCTCAGTCGCACTACCGTCGGCAGCGATGCCTTGCGCTATGAAAAACGTATGCTCGACAACTGGTTGCGTGAGCGCTTTCCGAGGTAGTGCAGCGCTGATGCGTTAGCCTCACGGGCGCCAGCGATAGCCGGCCCCGTGCACGGTATCGATTTCGTCAAATGATGGGTCGAGTGCGATAAATTTTTTGCGCATGCGTTTGATGTGAGAGGTGACGGTGGCGTCGTCCACGACGATCTGCGCCTCGCGCATCAATTGCTCGCGTGACTTCACATGACCGGGCCGATGCGCCAAGGCGTGCACCATCCAGAACTCGGTCACAGTGAGTGGCACTTCCTCACCGTTCCACGTCACGCGCATGCGCTCCAGCTCCAGTCTCAGATTACGCACGTTGATCACTGTCTCGCGTGCCTGAGGTGAACGCAGCGCGTCGGTTCGACGCAATAAGGCTTGCACCCGCGCTGTGAGCTGCGGCAGCGAGATGTCCTTGGTGAGATAGTCGTCTGCGCCCAGCCGTAGACCGGATATCACATCGAAATCCGAATCGCGTGCGGTCAAAAATAGAATCGGTAAAGTCGCCGAGCGCGTGCGAAGTTCGCGGCACAGATCGAAGCCCCCTTCCAGCTCATCTCCCAGGCCCACATCAATGATGACCAGGTCCGGTAATTGCAGTGCGAACGCCTGTTGTGCATCAGGACGGCTTGCAAACGCAATGACCCGATGGCCAAAGCGGGTCAGGGCATCTACATAGTTGGCTCGGATTGCAGGCTCATCTTCAACGATGGCGATGGTGCGACTCATGCAGGCTGGTTCCGGTGGGAGTGTTTACGAGGATAGGTGGCTGCATCCGATGCGGCAACGCATTGCCCGCAAATCGCCCGATCCAGTCCCGACCCTGCCCCGATTGTGTCGCTGCAGTGGCTCGCGAGCGCGCTTCAATGGCATTGCACCCGGAACGACCGCCCATTTTGGAGCCTGCCATGGAACGCCTTGAACGCCACACTCGCAAACCTCGCCTTTTTCGCGTGGGTCGCTACCAAAAAACCAGTGCGGTCATATTACTGGCGCTGGGATCACAACTGGCGGTCGCGGCGCCGCCGGCAACCTTGCACGCCGAGGCGGGCTCCGTCGTTGTGGAGGCTCGCGTGGCGCAGCCACAGGAGGAGTTCTCAACAGGCATGCAGACGGGATCGCATCCTGAGCGCCTGAGCTCAAGCCCCGAGGCGATGCCGACCCCGCCGCGCAGTCGAATTGGCTGGGCCTTCGCTTTGTTGTTGGCCGGCGTCGCCGTGGGCCGGCATACGTCGGCCAATGACGCGGAGCTTGAACGATGAACCTGTGTTTGCCGAAGGATTGCTGGGATCGCGGAGCTGGCCTGTTCCGCGACGACTTGGGCCCGACGGTTAAACCTAGCCAGGCGCATACGCGTGATCAGCGCGGCGTTGTTTGTGGTTTACGGGACTGGCGTATAGCGGCGAATCCCATTGCGGGCACTTCGCGTGTGACCAACTCCCCAACACTTAAACCGTACCGTGCACCGGATTGGCTGCGCGCATGCAGTTCTATACCGACGCCTGACACCGGATTGAATCAGCGCGGAGCAAACACGGCTTCCAGTTCGACCAACAACTCGCGTCGGCAGATATCGCCGTGCAGACAAACCACCGCGTCGGTCGCAATGCCGGCGCGTGTCATTTCTGCCTGCACTACGGCGAGATCCTCGGGCGCGCGCAGGTACACCCGCATGGCCTCTGGTTCGGTGTGAGAAAAACGCAGATCGGAAACCGCTTCGCCCTCGTCCAACAGGCCGGCAAGGTTGGCCAGAGCCTCGCGTAACTGGGCGCCGACATCACCTGGATGGAGTGAGTGATGGCCGACGATGCTGGCGGTGCCGGAAGCCAAAAGCCGGGCGCTTGGACCGTGCCCGACCAATGCACCGCGTGAAAATCCGGGTGAGACGGGGCCGTAATCACGCGGATAGCGCCACGCCGGCATTTGGCGTGGGTTTTCCAGCGCCAGTGCTGGTTCGCGTGAGCATAAGGCGATGACCTGTACCCGGCCAATCGAGTGTGCATGGCCGATGGCGGTGGCGGCTGGGGGTGGGTCGTTGAAGCTGGCGTCAACCGCTGCGGCGCGACCAAGGCAGAAACGGCGATAGCGCTCATCGTCGGCATGACCCTCGTTGATGTCATCCAGATAATTCCAGATGCGCACCATGTAGGGATATTCCGAGCTTCGTACCTGTGCCAATAGCGCCTGATACGCGGCAAAGGCGGCAGCCTCCGCATCACCGTTATGTTCGGGCACTTCGATACACACGGCAATCAGGTCGCCGTGGTCATCACGCCATGACTCTGGCTCGGCAGGCCCGGCCAATCGCGGGCAGGCAACCGTGATGCCGTTGGATGTCTGTTCGCGCTCGAAATTGAAGCGCAGCAGTGCGGCGTGCGCTGATGAGAACTCAACCTGCATGCCAAATGCCTCAGCCAGGGTTAGCGAGGAGTTCGCCATCACAGATCACCACATCTGCAGGACGCGCCGCGAACAGGCCCACCGTGACCACGCCGACTATTTGGTTGATGCGTGCTTCCAAGGCGACTGGATCGGTGATCATGAGATCGTGCACATCGAGGATCCAGTTGCCGTTGTCGGTCACCACGCCAGCCCGCCAGACCGGTTGGCCACCCAGCTTGAGCATTTCACGTGCGACCTGACTGCGCGCCATCGGTATCACTTCCACCGGCAAGGGGAAGCGTCCCAGCACGTCGACCCGCTTGCTGGCATCGATCAAGCAGACAAAACGCTCACTGGCGGCAGCGATGATTTTCTCGCGCGTGAGCGCGGCCCCGCCGCCTTTGATCAACCGCCATTGACCATCACATTCGTCGGCACCATCGACATACAACTCCAATGGCCCACTCGCGTTCAGATCAAGCACTTCGATCTTGTGCTGGCGCAACAGAGCCGTGCTTTGCTCAGAACTGGACACAGCTCCCGCGATCAGGTCGTGCTCGCGTCCCAGCGCCTCGATAAACCAGCGCACCGTCGAGCCGGTGCCCACGCCAATGACTGAGCCTGGCTCGACTAAGGAAAGCGCCTTTTCGGCAGACAAACGCTTGCCGTTTTCACGATCAACTGACATGTTCACTCCGCTCACGGCAGGGCGACGATGGTATCCCACTGCGCTGCCGTTACCGGCATCACCGAGAGGCGATTGCCACGCGCCAGCAGCGGAAAGTCACCCAGAACCTCAGCCATATCGCGCATCTCGGCCAACGTGATAGTGCGTGAGAACTTACGCTCGAAAGCCACGTCCACCAGTTGCCAGCGCGGTGTTTCCGCGGTGGACTTTGGGTCGTAATAATCGCTTTCTGGGTCGAATTGGGTAGGGTCGGGATAAGCAGCGCTGGCCACGCGCGCAACACCAACGATGCCGGGTTGGGCGCAATTAGAGTGGTAGAACAGGATGCCGTCACCGAGAGTCATCGCATCGCGCATGAAGTTGCGTGCCTGATAGTTGCGCACGCCGGTCCATGGCTCACGCTCGCACGCGGCGAGGTCGTCGATAGAGAACTCCTCCGGTTCCGATTTCATCAACCAGAAGGCGATGTCATTGCCAGTACGTTGGGTCATATTGCGTGGTGTTGGTTTGATTGCTTAGCGGTGGGGGCAGATTAGGGTCGGGGAAAATGCAGACTTTGTAGGTCGCAGTCGATGACAGCGATGTTCATGCCTGCATCTCCGCAGCGCATTCTAGAGCCTAGCGGCAACGCAGGGTGCGGGTGTCGGTTACAACAGCATCCAAGGGCACGTCCCACGGTTCGGCCGGCAGTGAGTCAATTCCCTGGAAGTCATAGCCAACACCAATCAGGCGTGGCCGAGTGGGGCGCGTGTGGTCTTTGAGGAAGGCGAAGCTGCGATCGTAATAGCCACCGCCAGCACCTAGGCGGGTGCCATGACGGTCAAAAGCGAGCAAAGGCACCAGAACGAGATCGATCTCCGTCGGGGCAAGCTGTGAGCTGGGGGCCAGATCAGGCTCAGGGATGCCGTAACGGTTTTGCACCAATGGATCGCCTGGCCGCCACGGGCCAAAGAGCAGTTGGTTTTCGGGTGTCAGGCTGGGCAGGCAATAGATGAATCCAGGTTTCATGCCGAGCAGGGCGTGCAACGACAGTTCGCCATTCACGGCCCAGTAGCCGGCCACCGTCCCAGCCGCCACCAGTTCTGGGAGTTTGAGAAGATTCGCGGCTAGGGCCTCTGCGGCTGCCATGCGTGCCTGAGGCGATAAGGCGTGCCGTTGTGCGCGCATCTGTTTGCGCAGGCGATTGCGATGTTCGGCGGCAGGAGTCATCGGCGCGGTCAGTCCACGAGCAGGAAAGAAACGAGGGGAAGTGGAGCAGCCTCCGCCATGGCGATGCGTACGGAACGACCTTGATCCCGAGGATCAGGTGGGAACGCTAACTTGGCGTCGGGCTTACCGCTCGTGGCGGGCCTGCACACCGGCCTTGATTTGCGTCCCCGGGGTCGTTAATTAGGGCCAAGGCAAATGTAACGTACGCTGTCGTTCACAGCAGAGGTTGCAGAAACGATGGTAGCGCAGTCCAGCTCAGGAAGCACGAAACCGATGCCCTGCGTTCAGCGACTGGCGGTGGCCAGCAAACGATCGATTTTACGCGAGAGATTATCCAGAGTGAGCGCGATCTCACGTTGGCCGTTGTCAGCGCCATGGCGACTTTGCAAGAGCTCGTGGGCCAAGTTGAGCGCGGCCAGTACTGCGATGCGGTCGATGCCAGCGCTGCGATTGCCAGCGCGGATCTCGCGCATCCGAGTGTCGAGCAAACGTGCCGCATCCATCAGGTCCGTGCGTTCGTGTGGCTCGCAGGAGACCGTGTATTCGCGGTCGACGATATGTAAATTGACCGGCTCGCTCATGTGTTGTGCTCCAGCGACTTGAGCCGCAGGATCATCGATTCCACCCGCGAACGCGCTTGTTCGTTCTTGGAAAGCAAGGCGGCGCGTTCACCCATCAGCTGTTCCTGACTGGTGCGCAGGCTGCGGTTTTCTTCCAGTAGACGTGCCAAAACCGCACCAAGCTCATCGAGCCTAGTGGTCAGGTCGTCCAGTTTTTGGTTCAGTTCGGGCGAAGACATGTCGGAACGATAGGCGGCGGCTTGCAGTCGGTCAAGCGATGGGTAGTTCGGGCTGATGTTCAATCTGTCCGCGCAGGAACGTCAGGCAGTCGTCGGGGGCTAGCGGGCGCGCCAATAGATAACCTTGAATCTCGTCGCAGCCGTGTTCGCGCAGGAACCGGAGTTGCTCCGCTGTTTCCACCCCTTCGGCGACGACGTTAAGGCCGAGAGAGTGCGCCATGGAAATGATGGTGGTGACGATGGCCTCGTCATCCGGGTCGTGGGTGAGATCGCCGACGAACTCTTTGTCGATCTTGAGGGTGTCGATGGGCAGGCGCTTCAGGTAGATCAACGAAGAGTAGCCGGTGCCAAAATCGTCGATCGCGATACTGACGCCGAGCTGCTTCAGGTCGCGCAGGGTGTTAATCGTCTGCTCGGCGTTGGCCATGACCATGCTTTCTGTGATTTCCAGCTCCAAGCGTGATGCCGACAGGCCCGTTTTTTTGAGGGTGCGCGCCACCGCGCCTGGCAGGTCGCCACGCAACATCTGCAGGACCGAGACGTTCACAGCCACGCCTACCGACGTGGGCGCCTGTTCGTCCCATTCGCGCAGGGTGCGGCAAGCTTCCTCCAGCACCCATTCGCCGATCGGCAGGATAAGGCCTGTTTCTTCTAGCAAGGGAATGAAGGTGCTTGGCGGTACCGAGCCGAATTCTTCGCAGTCCCAGCGCAGCAATGCTTCGACCCCAACGATACGCTCGTCGAACAATGTCTGGCGCGGCTGGAAGTGAAGGTGAAACTCGTTGCGATCTGCGGCGCGACGCAGCGCGGCGGTCATCGTTGCGCGCAAACGCACCGCGGAGTCCATCGACTCGTCGTAGAACTGGTACGTGTTGCGGCCCCGATCCTTGGCGCGATACATCGCGGCATCTGCGTATTTTAGGAGATCGACCGGCACCTGCGCGTGCTCAGGATAGAGCGAGATACCGAGCGATGGTGAAATCACTACCTCGCTATGCGCATCGACCAGAATAGGGGTGCCAAACGAGGCAATCACTGCTTCCGCCATGGCGGTGACACTGGCAGGGCCGTCAAGCTCTTCCATCACGATGGTGAACTCATCCCCGCCCAAACGTGCGACGGTATCCGAGCTTCCGACCACACCAAGCAAACGGGCAGCGGCGGCTTTGAGGATGCGGTCACCGGTGGCATGGCCGAGTGAGTCGTTGATGACCTTGAAATGATCAAGGTCGAGGAATAACACGGCGACCTGAGTACCCAGTCGGCGAGCCCGCACCACCGCGCGCGCCAAACGCTCGGACAACAGGCTTCGATTTGGCAGTCCGGTGAGGGTGTCGTAGTTGGCGAGATAGCGCAATTCCTGTTCGGCGCGCTTCTTGTCGGTGATGTCATTGACCACCGCAACAAAATGGGTGCGGGTATCAGTCTCGTCGCACACTTCACTGATTTCGACCCAACTCAAAAACTCGTCGCCATCGGAACGCCGCAACCAAAGCTCACCCTTGTAGTGGCCCTTTGCCAAGAGTTCCTCGTGTGCACGTCGATTGAACTCGGGTGTGTGCTGGGTGCTCTCCAACAGGCTGTCGGGCATGCCGACCACATCTTGCTCGCGATAACCGGTAATGCGAGAAAAAGCCGGGTTGACCGAGACAAAGCGGAAGTTCAAATCGATAACTGCGACCGCTTCATTCATGCTGCGCAGCACTTCGGCCGCGATTCGGCGTTCGCGCTCGGACTGGCGGCTTGCGGTGATATCGCGCGCGGTTCCGGCCACACGTAAAGGATTGGCATTGGCATCGCGCTCGACCACCTTGCCACGCGCCCGGACCCAGGACCAGTCGCCGTGCACATTGCGTATTCGGTGCTCGGACTCGTAGGCCTCGGACTTGCCTGCCAGATGATCCTGCATTACTCGTTGTACCCGTGCCAGATCGTCTGGGTGGATGGCGTTGCGACGCCAGTCGCTGATCGCTAGGTGGCTGTGTTCAGGCTCATGCATGGTTTCGGCGGCACCAATGCGGCGGAGCTCGTTGTTGCGCAGATCCCAGTCCCAGAAGAAATAACCCGCACCCCACAAGGAGAGTCGGAGTCGGTCTTCGCGTTCGTGGATCTGCGCTACCAGCTCAGCGCTGCGGCGTGCGCGTCTTCTGAGCCATAACCAGATCAAGAAGAGTGCGAGCAACAATCCCGCGATGTAAGCCGTGTAGGCCATACGAGTCTGCCACCACGCAGGCGTGATGTGGATGGGAATACGCAGCTCGTGTTTGCTCCAAACCCCCGAGTGATTGCTCGCACGCACATGCAGAACATAGTGGCCGGGTGAAAGGTTGGTGTAATACATCCAAGGCCGTGTTGTGGGCGGACTGAAATTGGGGTCAAAACCTTCCAGCTGAAAGGAGAATAGATTTTGTTGCGGCGCGGTGTAATCAAGTGCCGCAAAGCCCATGCTCAGTAGGCGCTGGCTGGCAGGTATCGAAATGCTCGGGACGTTGCCGCTCTCCACCCAATTGACCGGTGTTTCATTGGCTTGGGCCATCCACGTCATGACAATGGGCGGGGCGTATGTGCTCAAAGTGACGCGAGCCGGATCGACTAGGTTAAAACCGTTGACGCCACCAAACACCAGACGTCCGTCGTGCAATACCGTGGAGGCACCGCCATTGAACTCTAGATTCTGCAACCCGTCCGTCAGCCCAAAGCGGATGTGACTGCCGTCGCCGCGGTCCAAGCGCACCAAGCCATCATTGCCGCTGATCCACAGGTAACCATCGTTGTCTTCCGCGATGTCATAGACGATCGGGTCGCTTGAGCTTCCAGTCAGTGGCCAAGGACGGAATTTGAGTTCCCCACTGGTCGACTCCACGACTTGGTCTAAACCTCGATGGCTGCCGATCCAGATGGTCCCATCACGTGTTTCCAAAACAGCACGCACCACGTTGCCCGATAAGGAATCGGCATGCTTGGCCTCGGCTGCGAATGTTGTGACCTCACCACTCTGCGGATCCAGCAAACTCAAGCCTGCGAAACCTCCCACCCAAACGCGGCCGCGGCTGTCTTGTCGTATCGTATTGATGATGTGTTGCTGGTGGCTTTTCTCCGTGTTTGGGTTGGAATGCACGCTGCTGGTTTGCCCGGATACCGGGTCGTAGCGCACCAGCCCTTTGTTCGCATACGCGAGCAGCAAAGATCCATCACGCAGTACTTCAAATGCGCGCACATTGACGGGTCCCAAGTTCCCTTCCAGCGCAACCGGCTCGGCGCGTTGCTGCTTGACGTCAAAGCGGTAAAGTCCAAGTTGAGTTGCCAGCCATAGGTGGTCGTCATCTGCCGCTCGGATGTCGACTACGTTTGGGTTACTGCGCTGCGGCTCAAATCCGGGGCGCGGCATGAAAATGTCGTCGTAGACCTCGAAATGATCGTGCACTAGATCGTAATGACGCAGTCCGCCATGGGTGCCGAGCCAGAGATTTCCATCGCGATCCTCCATGACCGAGCGGATCAGGTTGCCGGTCAGCGGATCACGACTTGGGTCCATGTCGAACACGGCGCGAAATGGAGTGGCATCAGCGGGCGTGGTGGCGACACCTCGCGCATAGCCGCCGAGCCAGAGAAGATTGGACCGGTCGATCATCATGTGAGGTATGCCGCGCATTTCCAGCATGCCATCGACCCACGCATTGATGGGGATGGCTGTGGCCTCACTATTGGCCTGGTCGTAGCGCCAGATCTGCCCGCGGCGCATTGACATCCAGATGGCACCGTCCGCAGCCTGCGCCAGCGCAATCACACTGCAGCAGGCATTGCTGCTATCTGTTTCTATTGGTGCGCTTGGCCAAACCTGAGACGGTTGCTCGACATTTTTTGGTTTGAAGTGCAGTCCATCTTTGTTTCCGATCCACAGCCCACCATCGGCATCGGCTAGCAAGGCGGCCGCACCAATGTCGGAGAAGGGTGAGGCTTTCAGATTTGCGGTATCTACTCGCTCCAGCGCCCGCGTTGTTCCGATCCACAACGTAGCGTTTGAATCGAGCATCAGCGATCTGACGGTCTGGGGCGGACGTACGTCATCTGCCTTTGGTGGCTCAAACGTCAATACGTACTGGAATTCATCTGTGCTCGGTGTGTACAGGCCAACACCACCCTCGTCGGCAATCCACAAACCAACATCCTGTTGGTAGAGCAGTGCATCGATCTGCTTGCCGGGTTGAGAGCCGGAGGAGTCGGCGGGTGCTAGCGCGCGTGCCTTGCGGTGGACCAGATCAACTTGGAACACGCCGTCATGGAGGGTGCCGGCATAGAACACGCGATCTTCGCCCTCTGCTAGAGCGACTACCGTGCCAGGCAAACTCTGGTTTTCAAGCAGTTCGTCAATCGTTTGGAAGCGGTAGCCGTCAAACCGATGCAGGTTGCCTGCCGTCGCAATCCATACATAGCCATCGTGATCCTGCATCATCGCGGTCACTGTGCTCTGCAACAGCCCCTGGCGGCTATCGAGCGTGCGGAAGTAGTGATCGCGGACCACCGCGGTGGATAAGACAGGCAACAGCGCAAGTACAGACACGACGAGAAGCTGCTTTAGGCAGCGGGAGAATACGCGTCGAACTGAATTCCCTTGTGGCATGCCGATGATGTTGCCTCTGCGGACTGGCGGTCAGTGTAGCGCGCAGAACAGCGACATAGCATGCCCGAGAGATGGCTTGAGTCCGTGCCCGATACAGTCGCGCTGCCTCGCGTCCTACAATGTCGGCATGGATGTCTCCCCTTTGCTTGATGGCTTGAATGCCGCCCAGCGCGAGGCTGTTACCGCCCCCGCAGAACCCCTCCTGATTCTGGCCGGCGCTGGTTCCGGCAAGACCCGTGTGCTCGTACACCGGATTGCTTGGCTGATCCAAGTCATGTCAGCCCGACCTTGGGGCGTGCTGGCGGTGACGTTCACCAACAAGGCCGCACGCGAGATGCGTCAGCGCTGCGAACAGTTGATGCCCGACGGGACGCGCGGCATGTGGATGGGCACTTTTCACGGAATTGCTCATCGCTTGCTGCGTCTGCACTGGCAGGATGCTGGATTACCAGAGACCTTTCAGGTTCTCGATGCCGATGACCAGCTACGTCTGATCAAGCGCGTGACCAACGATCTGGGATTGGATCAAACGCGCTACCCACCACGCCAGGCCATGTGGTTCATCAATTCGCATAAGGATGAAGGCAAGCGTCCTGATGCCATACAGGATGGAATCTCCACCACTGATGAACTGTTGAGAATCTATCGTGCCTACGAGGAGGTTTGCCAGCGCAGTGGTCTGGTGGACTTCGCCGAAATCTTGTTGCGCGCGCATGAAATGCTGCTCAAACATCCCGAGTTGTTGCAGCACTATCGCCAGCGCTTTGCTCATATTCTGGTCGACGAGTTTCAGGATACCAATGCCATCCAGTACGCCTTCGTGCGGGTGCTGGCCGGCGAAACCGGCTGCGTGTTGGTCGTAGGTGACGATGATCAGTCGATCTATGGCTGGCGCGGAGCGCGGGTGGAAAACGTGCAGCATTTCCTGCGTGATTTTGTCGGTGCAAAAACTATTCGACTGGAGCAGAACTACCGGTCCACCTCCAATATTTTGCTCGCGGCCAATGCCGTGATCGCCAACAATCCTGGCCGTATGGGTAAGCGTCTGTGGACCGAGGGTGCGGATGGTGAGCCGATCGACCTGTTCGCCGCGCACGACGAGAACGAGGAGGCACGCTACGCCGTTACCCGCGTGCGCGAATGGATCGATGGCGGTGGTCAGGCTCGCGATTGCGCCATCCTTTACCGGTCCAATGCCCAGTCGCGTGCGTTTGAACAAGCGCTGATGCAGGTCGGCATGCCGTATCGGGTCTATGGCGGCTTGCGCTTTTTCGAGCGTGCTGAGGTCAAAGATGCGCTGGCTTATCTACGACTTTTGGCCAATCGTGCCGACGACGCGGCCTTCGAGCGTGCTGTCAACACACCGACACGCGGCATTGGAGGCCGCACCTTGGAGAATGTGCGCGCTCGTGCGCATGAGGAAAACGCGCCGCTATGGGAGGCGGTGCTGATGGAGATCAGCGGGACTGCACAGAGTGCCCGCGCGCGCAATGCGCTCCGAGGTTTTGTCGAACTGATCGAGTTGCTGGCGCGCGAAACGGCCGAGATGACGTTGGCCGAGCAGATCACCCATGTACTTTCGCGTTCCGGTCTGCACGCGCATTACGCCAATGAGTCGCGCGGCCTCCTTGATGCACGCACCGATAACCTCGATGAATTGGTTACTGTCGCCAGCCGATTTACCCGTGCGGATGAAGATCAGGACTTGCCAGAGTTAGTGGCGTTCCTTGCCTATGCGGCACTTGAGGCGGGTGAAGGACAGGCGCAGGACTGGGAGGACGGGGTGCAGTTGATGACCTTGCACTCGGCCAAGGGGCTGGAGTTTCCTCTGGTCTTCCTCGCTGGTTTGGAGGAAGGTCTGTTTCCTAGTCAACGCTCAATGGATGAGACGGGACGGCTCGAAGAGGAGCGTCGGCTGGCCTATGTCGGCATCACGCGGGCGTGTGAACGGCTGATCCTGTCGTACGCGGAATCGCGCCGCATCCACGGGGTGGACACGCTCGGCATGCCGTCGCGCTTTTTGCGCGAAGTGCCGCAGGAAGTGTTGCGTGAAGTACGTCCGCGCATCAGTCTGGTGCGTCCTGCCATGCAGTTCGCTTCTGCCGGACGAGGTGACCCAGAGCCCACAGCTTCGGGTTTCAGCCTCGGTCAGCGCGTGCGTCATCCCCAGTTTGGTGAGGGCACCATCATGGATGCGGAGGGCGTCGGCGCTCATGCCCGCGTGCACGTGAATTTCGAAGACGCGGGTCCCAAGTGGCTGGTCCTCGCATTTGCGCAACTGCAGCCGGTGTAGTCAGTTTCGGATCAGGCCGGCGCAGTTGGCATGAATATTTTTGCGACATGACTGGGGTCAAGAACCCGCCATTCACTGGGCGCGAGCTCGAGTTCTGCTAGTTGCAGGTCGCCGACGGCAATGCGCTCCAGTGCCGTGACGGCGTTGCCGGTGGCTGCGAACATGCGGCGCGCTTGATGATAGCGGCCCTCGGTCAAGGTCAGGCGGGCTTGACGTGGACCGATGACGTCCAGCTTCGCCGCTGCGAGCGGCTCGGTTTCGGATTCGAGCATGAGGCTGCCGGAGGCAAACAGTGCCGCTTCATCACCGCGTAGATCTTCGGCCAGTTCTGCCGCATAAACTTTGGCGACCTGAGCACGCGGCGAAATAATCCGATGCAAGAGTTGGCCGTCGTCAGTCAGAAGTAATAGCCCCGAGGTGTCGCGATCTAGCCGGCCAACCGTCGACAGTAGTGGTCGACGCAGCTGGAAGCGCGTCGGCAACAAGTCATAGACGATATGCGAAGGATCACGGGTCGAGCAGGTGTAACCAATCGGCTTGTTAAGCGCGATGGTCAAGCCGGGCGGGGGATCCAGTGGCTCGCCATCGACGAGGATGCCGGTGGCGGGTACGGGATCGTCGGTATAGAGCACCTCGCCCGCCGCATCGCTGATCCGACCGTCGCGAAACATTGCGATGACTTCACGGCGAGAGCCATAGCCCAGATTCGCGATGAGCTTTACCAGTTTCATGGCCGTGGCTCCCGTGCGCAGATCACTTTGAATCCGTGTTTCTGTACCACCGTTTGTACCGCGCCAAATCGCTGCGCCAGAGCATCTTCGTAGGGTAGATGCCGGTTGGCGACCAACCAGAACTGACCATGATCGCTGAGGGCATCGGCCGCACGCGCAATAAACGCGCGACCTAATTCGGGGCGTTCACTGCGATCGAGATGAAACGGCGGGTTGCTGACAATGGCATCAAACTTCCCCGGAAGTCCGCGTGTGACATCGTGCCAGTGCACGCTGCAATTCGGCGTCGTGCGCCCGCCGAGTGCACGGACAAGATTGCGCTGCGCTGGCTCCAGCGCGCGCGCATTGGCCTCAAATAGCTCGAGCGTGCTGATGCCTGGACAACGGCGCAGCAGTTGCATCGACAAATAACCCCAGCCGGCACCCAGGTCAGCCACGCGACCGGACAGCTCAGTCGGAAGCTGTTCGGCGAGCAGCAGAGATGCCACGTCGATTCGATCCCACGCGAACAAGCCCGGGCGGGACCAGAATGACTCGCCACCGGCGTCGACCTGACGTGGCGTATCTAATGCCAGCCACGCCTCTAGCGTCGCGGTGTCGAGAGTTTCCGGGGCAATCCGACTCCAAGCGATGCGGCATTTGTGTTTGGCCGTGCCTTGTACGTTGCCGGTCAAACGTTGCAGGTCGGATTCGAGTGCGCGGCCACCGCCGAGATTGGCGGCAGCGGCCACTACATGGCCACCATCAGCGGTAGCGGCGACGCCACGTGCCAGCAGAGCACGAGCCTCGTCACGTTGACGTGACGGAAGGATGAGGGTCCACTCGAAGCCGCTTGCATCCACGTGCGGACTGACTTCGATGCCTGCGGCTGAAAGTGCGCTGGCAAAGGGAAGAAAAGCTTGCTCGCAGCGCCATTCCACCTGTGGAAAAGCAAGCAAATCAGGATTCAGACGTGCGCCGAGAAACAGTGCTGGCGCGGCGGCGAGCGTCAGGACGCCGGTCTGAAATGGCCAGAACAGGGCTTTGCTGGCGTCATCGTGGGAGGACATGATGGTGCTCATGGATGTGTCGTTGGGAATTGCGGCAGCTTAGCCGGTGTCGATCAGGTCCAGCCAAATCGCGTGCGGATTTCTGTTGCCACGCGGGCGGTTTCACGTAGCGGCATGATCGGGCCGGGCGCGGCGCTTTCACCAAGGAATCGCGTGCGCCCGCGCTCGTGCAGTGCCGCGACAAAATCACCGATCTTTCCATTGATTCCGTGTGGCGCAAAAGTCCAGACCGGCGCTCGCGTGGCCGCCGCTTCACTGAGCAGGTTGACCGAGTCGGGCGTCACAACAATGGCGTCAGCCCAGGCCAAGAAACCGGCGTAGGGGTTTTCGCCGTCGTCAGGGCCGTGCCATTGCCGGTTCGGGATTTCACCAAAGGCTTCGCGTGCAGCGTGACGTAACCAATCCGGGGTGCGGCGTGAACTGCTCAACATCAGGCTCGCGCCTTCAGCGCGCAGACGCCTAGATAAAGTCGTCACTAACTGGTTCCAGTAGTTCCGATCCAGAGTCAAGGCTCGTGTGGGCCCGCCTAGCAGCAACGCATAACGCGGCGTGGGCAAGTTCAACAGCTCGGAAAAGGCCGTGCGCGCCTGTTGAAGCCACGCATCGTCAATGACGTTGAGACTGCCCAGCGTGGTGATAATGTTGTCGCCGACCAATCCGTCATGCTGCGGCGTGATAACCAGATCGAAGTGTGCCGGATCGATGCGTGGGTCCAGTATCTGCACGACCTTGCAGGCTCCCGCACTGGCTTGGCGCAGAAGACGCGTGGCCAACGCCGCCTGGCGTCCACAGCCGATCGCCAGTTCTGGCCATGGTGGCTGCAGGCACTGCGTAAACTCGCTCCCTAATGCGTACTGGTTGCCGAGGAACTGATGCGGTGAGAACCATCGCCAAGGTGCGCGGGGCACCAAGTGCAGCTCATCGACCGACGCGCTCATCGCCATAGCCATTGCCCGCGCTTGATTGGCGTTACCTGCTGCGCCGTCACTCAGTGCGAGGGCGTGGCGTGCAGCCATGGTCGCTGCGCTCATCAAGGCGCAATACGCCGTGTTGAGTCTGCGTCCGAAGCGGGGCCTTGTGCAGAGGCTGGATCAGGCTCACGCTGGAACATGCGGAAATTAGTGTGGATGTTTAGCAGGTGGTTCATCGGATGTGCGCGATGGTGAACGAGGCGTTCGTATCAATTTCTCCTATCCTACGCCAGCGCGCCCGTGAAGTTGCCTTGCAAGGTTCTAAGAGTGCTCTTGAGCAGAGTGGCGAACTGAATGCGGCGCGATCTGACGGAACTACGGACCAGCGATGCTGTCATGATTCAGCTAGCCAGTGATTTTCCGCGCCCGTTGCGGCCGATGCGGTTGCCGCATGCGTTGATCTGGCTTGAGTGTTCAAGTTTTCAAGGAGTTTTACCAATGCCCCATCCGCCACTCGATGATGCTGCGCTCGATCAGCTTTTTCGCACGGCCCGCACGTTTGCCTCCAATCGTGACACCTGGCAGGACAAGGCCGTGTCGACCGAGCAGTTGCACCGCATCTGGGATCTGGCTCGAATGGGCCCAACCCAATCCAACAGCGTGCCGGCGCGTGTTGTTTGGGTGGTATCAGCCGACGCCAAGGCACGCCTGGAACCTTTGATGGACGAGGGCAATCGCGCCAAGACCGTGACTGCGCCGGCAACGGCGATTATCGGCATGGATCTGCGTTTTTATGAAAAGATGCCGTATCTGTTCCCGCACCTTGATGCGCGTGAGTGGTTTGACGGTGCATCGGAAAAGAGCCTGGAATTCATTGCGCTGCGTAGCAGTTCGCTTCAGGGCGCGTACCTGATCATGGCGGCGCGTGCGCTGGGCTT
>CAJDUW010000027.1_pt1 | contig 28541 bp, 25 predicted proteins | sample 7390931 | NCBI WGS metagenome assembly CAJDUW01 (sample SAMEA7055687, study PRJEB34461) | soil metagenome | biome: terrestrial ecosystem; feature: Peninsula; material: soil | place: Antarctica | collected 2016
AACGGTGGAATGTGGTTGGACTGGTTGCCACCGAAGTTGTTGGGATAGATGTCGCCGTGATTGTTCTGGCGCCGACCATCGATCAGGATCAGGGTGTAGTCCGAACCCATGCCACGCATGCTGATCGTTTTCTGCCCGGTCTTGTCAGAGGTTTCACCCACATCGACGCCTTCCAGATCACGCACGGCATCGACTAGCGTCATATAGGGACGTTTCTCCAATTCCTCGCGACTGATGACGCTGATGCTAGCGGGTGCATCCGTGATCTTCTGCTCGAAACCCGCCGCAGTGACGACCACTTGCGCCAATACCGCTGTCGTATCGCCATCCACAGGACTCACGGACTGGGCTGATGCAGCGGAAGAGAGCACCATTGCAGCAGCAATGGGGGCTAATGCGAGCCTGAAACCTCGGCTGTGAACAGGCCGAGGGGAATGTGTGAGCATTACAAATCCTAGGGCAGGCGGAAGATTAGGGGTCGGCCGATGCGGCGGCGCACAATGGTATTGATAACGATTGCTATTGGCAATGACGGAAGGTTCGGCACGCGACAAGGCGCGGCTCGTCTTGCACCCGCTCTCGCTGGGGCCGCAAACGGGCGCTACCTACGCGCCCGCGATGCTCAGACCTCGGCCCAACCCCGCAACAGGTTGTGATAGGTGTTGGTCAGTTGCAGCACAACCTGCGAATTAGCATTTTCTGCACGCAGGGTTTGGATGGAGGCATCCAACTCGAACAGCAACCGTCGTTGAGCGTCATCACGCACCATGCTTTGTATCCAGAAGAACGAGGCCACCCGTTCGCCTCGGGTGACCGGCGCGACGCGATGCAAGCTGCTCGATGGGTACAGGATCAAATCCCCCGCAGGCAGCTTTACCTCGTGCTCGCCGTAGGTGTCACTGACAATCAACTCACCGCCGTCATAGCTTTCTGGATCACTCAAAAACAGCGTGCAAGAAAGATCCGAACGCATGTGCCCAGACTCACAACGCATGACAGAGCCATCAACGTGAAAACCGTACTCGCCGCCACCGCGGTAGCGATTGAGGCGCGGTGCCAGCGTTTCAAGCGGTAGCGCAGCAGCGAAATACAGCGGATTGCGTGCCAGCGCCGCCAGCACCACCCGACCTAGCTCCATGCGTAACGGTGAGGCATCCGGCAACTGCTCATTGCGCTTTACGTGGGCGCCGAACTCCCCAACGGTCTCGCGCCCGTCGGTCCAGTTTGCGGTCCCGAGCATGACGCGCAGGTGCGCCAGCTCGTCACGAGTCAAGATGTCTGGTACGTGTAATAGCATGAAGATTGGTCCGGTGGTGCGGGGCGGAGATCAGAAGCGGTAGTCGGCGCTCAACATGAAGGTTCGTGCAGGTCCCGGCGTGTAGCGGTACCCGCTCTTGTTGATTGCAGCGACGTAGTGCTCGTCGGACAGGTTGTACGCGTTCAAACGCAGAGCAAGATGTTCGTTGATCGAATGCGATATCACCGCATCAAACACCGTGTAGGATTCGGTCGCCACCGGCGTTCCCGCTGCACCATCCGTCCCGCGATGCAGGCCGCCGATATAGCGCGCGCCGCCACCGATGGTCATGCCAAATGGCAAGCGATAGGTCGTCCAAGCGGTGAAGCTGTCACCGGGTGTGTAGGTAAGATTCGGCGTTCCATCGCTAGCAATGGGCGCACCCTCGGTAACCTCGGTATCGAGATGGCTGTAAGCAGCAGAGACCGACCAGTTGTGAGTCAGGTTGCCAATCGCAGACAGCTCGATGCCCTCGACCTGCTTTTCGCCCGTCTGGGTTGGATTGCCGGCATCGTCCAACACCTGAGTGTTGATCTCGTTGCTCACATCGGTTCGGAATAAAGCGGCATTCAAGGACAACCACTCACCCGGCAAAACCAACTTGGCGCCGACTTCGAAAGTCTTGGCCTTCTGCGGATCCAGATTAGGGTTATTGGCATTGTTAGCGGCAGTGCTGAGCTGGAAGTTGGCACCGCCCGGCGGTTGTTGGGAAAGCGCATAGTTCAGATACAGACTCAGCGTCGGATTGACCTTGTACACCGTACCCAACTTCCAGTTAACCAAGGTGTCTTTGGCTTGCAGGTCCGCCGTTTCCAATGCGCTGTTGAGTGGCTGATCCCCACAGTAAACGATGCCACGGCCGCTGCCACCGCTGGTGCCTGGGGTGTTGCAGATCGCACTTGCCTCATAGCGGGTGTTGAAGCGATCCGCACGCACGCCTGCGGTCACCAGCAGACGCTCGTTGAATTCCAAGGTGTCAAAAATGTACGCGGCCGCGGTGTCTGTCTGGCCGTACTTGGTCGTGCCATCAGCTGACCATACGAGGCTGCCGATATCGTTCCAGTCCGGCCGATAGAGGTTTGAATCGGGCAGACTTCCGCTGCGGCTGAAGTTCGGGGCGTCCTGCTCTTCGCGCGTCAGCTCGATGCCGGTACTCAGATTATGTTGCACCGAGACGGTCGCGAAGTCGGCACGCAGATTGAGTTGGTCCGTAAGAATACTATTCTGCTGATTTTTCAACGTGGGATTTCCACGCGTCATGGTGTAGGCCGACAGGTCATTTGGATCCGCACCGGCTGGTAACCGAATATTGCCACCCGTGGACATAAACGCGGTCAGCAAATAATCCTGTTCGGTTTTGCCCCAGCGCGCTGTGTTGGTCAGGGTGATCGTGTCGGACAGGTCATGCTCAAACTTCAGAGTGACCATTTGTGCCGTGATGTCGTCATGGTCGAGTCGAGTACCGTAAAAGTTCTGCGAATTGACCGGATGCCCAGCCAGATGCTCCAGGCCTACTTGCGGCTCCCAACTGGGCAGGCCAATGGTCGGCACGAAGCCGTCGGGAACATTATTTTGTTTGACATACAGCAGACTGAAGAAGACGCGCGTCTGCGTATCAATGCCAAAACCAAGCGAAGGAGCGAGACCCCAGCGACTGTTGTTGACATGATCACGTCCTGGCACATCACTGTCCTGCCATAAGGCATTGAGGCGAAAGGCGGACGAGGCGCCTAAGCGCTGATTCCAATCGCTGGTCACGCGCTTTTGGCCGTGCACGCCGGCAGAAACGGCTCCCGAAATGACATCGCTCCGATACGCCTGTTTGCTGACCAAATTGATCGCCCCAGTCGGTGCAGAGCGGCCATTATCGGTGCCAGCTGGCCCCTTCACGACTTCGATCTGCTCGATGTTGAACACGTCGCGAGCTACCGAACCGACATCGCGCACGCCATCCACGAACAAGCTATTGGAACTGTCAAAGCCGCGCATGTACACGGCGTCGCCGGTGCTGGTGTTGCCATTTTCGCCCGCATAAAACGTCCCCACGCCGGCGCTGTTACGCAGCGCTTCCGTCAGGGTCGTAGCGCCCTGCTCATTGAACAGGTCGGCGCTTATGATCTGGATTGTCTGAGGCGTATCTTGCAGTGGGCGCACAAACTTGGGCGACGAGGCTTCGTCTACCAGGTACGGATTGTTCGCCTCAACCGTGATCTCGTTCAAGGTGACCGTATCTTTTTTGCTTTTGCCAGCCGCTGCGGCGGCATTGGACGCTTCAGAGGCGTGCGCCGAAGCGGGCAAGGCCAGTGCCAGTGTGGTGGCCAAGGTTGCAACGGGAAACAAATGACCGAGTGGGAAGTGAGTACTGTGCTTGCGGCTTCTGATGTGATTTTTTGATTTTTTTGTGTAACTCATGAGCGGAACGTCCATCTCCTCGCCAGTGCGGGAAACCATCCATGGCTGGCTGACTCCAGCCGGAACAGGATGCGAACGCGTGCCATTCGCAACGCATCACAATTTATTACGAACGGTTATCATTTACAATGCGTTTTTCGGCAAACCTCTCGCTTTCATCTCTATCAGGCACTGTGCTCGAACTCATCCATGTCCGACTCTCAGCCCCATCAGCGTGCCTTCTGGCTGCGCACCCTTCATCAATGGCACTGGATCAGTTCCGCACTGTGTTTGCTTGGGCTGCTGGTCTTCACGATCACTGGGTTCACCCTTAACCACGCCGGTCAGATCTCTGCCGATCCCAAGACCCGCAACGCACGCCAAGTCGTGCCACAGCCGCTGCTGACCAAACTGCAAGAAGTCGCCAAACAGTCCGATGCACGAGCATCATTGCCACCGCCGTTGCGCGCTTTTCTTGCCGACAGCTTTGATCTACGGATCGGCATGCGTGAAGCGGAGTGGTCGGAGGATGAGATCTACCTGTCCTTACCGCGTCCGGGTGGTGACGGCTGGGTGGCAATCGATTTGACCAGTGGCGAGGTCGAATACGAACTTACCGAGCGTGGCTGGATCGCTTACTTCAACGACCTGCACAAAGGCCGTAATACCGGCGCAGCCTGGCGCTGGTTCATCGACGTATTCGCCCTAGCCTGCCTAGTGTTTTCCATCACCGGACTGTGGCTATTGAAGCTACATGCCAAACAGCGCGGACTGACGTGGCCCATGGTGGGTTTGGGCGGCCTAGTTCCACTGCTGATCGCCCTACTTCTCATTCATTGACAAGCAACGAGACTCATATGAAACGTTTACTGTCTGCTCTGCTTCTTGCTTGCTCGCCGAGTCTGTTCGCTGCACAGCTGTCCTTGGACGTGGAGATACCCACGCTCAACGTGGCTGAATATCACCGCCCGTATGTCGCGATATGGATAGAACGCGAAGATGCCAGCGTCGCGGCGAATCTCGCGGCTTGGTACATGCAGGACACGCCATCTGGCAAAGGTGAGAGTGGCACCAAGTGGTTGCCTGACCTGCGCCAGTGGTGGCGACGCAGCGGCCGCGGGCTCGATCTGCCGGTGGATGGCATCACGGGCGCCACACGTCCAGTCGGCGTGCACAGCCTGCAACTTGACGAGAGCAGCACGCCACTGAAAACACTTGAACCCGGCAAATACAACGTGGTCATCGAAGCGGTACGTGAAGTCGGTGGGCGCGAGCTACTCAAGCTGCCACTGAGTTGGCCACCCACTGAGCCAAGCCAAGCCGACGCTCAAGGCAGTAGTGAACTGGGCCGTGTCGTACTCCAGTCCACCCCCTGATTTTTCCTTAAGGATTGTGCAATGAAATCACGCCTTCTTCGACTACTTCCCGCAGTGCTCGTGCTGACTGCCGCGCTGCCCTTCTCGGCCCAGGCACATAGGATGTGGCTGATCCCATCCGCGACTGTGGTATCAGGTGACACGCCTTGGGTCAGTGTTGACGCTGCCGTCTCCAACGACCTTTTTCATGCGGACCATGTGGCCTTGCGGCTAGATACCATGACCATCACCGCACCTGACGGCAGCAGCGTGCCGCTGCAAAATGCGCATAGCGGCAAATACCGCAGTGTCTTCGACGTAGAAATGACACAGACGGGTACCTACCGCATCGCCAACGTCAACAGCGGTCTGTTCGCCAATTGGCAGGAAAACGGCGCACCCAGACGCTGGCGCGGCACGGCGGAAAACTTCCCTAAAGAAGTGCCGAAAGATGCGGTTGACTTGCAGGTCAGCCAGTCATTTGGTCGGCTGGAAACCTTTGTGACCAACGGTGCGCCTGACGCCCTCGCACTCAAACCCACGGGCAGTGGCCTGGAGTTGGTACCTATTACCCATCCCAACGACCTGTTCGAGGGTGAGGCCGCGTCATTTCGCCTGCTAATCGATGGCAAACCAGCTACGGATCTCGATGTCGAAGTCATCCCTGGTGCGATGCGCTATCGCGACACGCCGAACGAAATCCATACAAAGACCAATGCCGATGGTGTCTTCAGCGTGACGTGGCCGACAGCCGGCATGTTTTGGCTCAATGCATCCCTGAAAGACGATGCCGCCGTCGCCCCCGCCACGTCGCGGCGCGCATCCTATACCGCGACCTTCGAGGTCTTGCCGCAATAAGCTCGACTGTGTTCGCGAAGGACTCGAGCTTCGAACGTTCGCGAACGGCCTTGGATGAACTTGATGACACGACAATCCTCTATCACGCCGACATTTTGGGTTTTGTGCGTCTTGACGCTCCTATCAGGCTGCAAATCTACCCATCACCCAGTGCGACTTGAAGGCGAATCCATGGACACCACGTGGCATGTCACGGCCTATACCGGTGACCTGCCGGCCAGCGAACTTCAAACCCGCATTGAGGCTCGCTTGGAGGACTTGGTGCAACAGATGAGCGCCTGGGAGCCCAACTCGGCCTTGAGCCAATTCAACCACGCTCCGGCCGGCACATGGGTCGAGTTCCCTCCGGAGCTGTTTCTGGTGGTCGAGCACGCGTTGGAGTTGGCTGCGCTCAGCGCTGGGGCCTACGACCCAACCGTTGCGCCATTGGTGGATCTGTGGGGCTTTGGGGTCAAACGTGCCGCCCGAACCGAACCACCCTCTGAAGAAGCCATCGCCGCTGCAAAAACGCGGGTCGGCTGGAAAAACATAGAATTGGATCGAGTTCAGCGGCGTGCTTTGCAGTCCGGTGGAATCGAACTGGACATCAATTCTCTCGGCCCGGGCTTCGCCGTCGACGCGATGGCTGCGGTGTTGCAAGCCGCTGGTGTCAACCGTTTCCTAGTGGAACTGGGTGGCGAAATGCGTGCTGGCGAAACAAAACCAGACGGCTCCGCTTGGCGAGTCGGCATTGAATCTCCTCAGGCCCCGACCAGCGCCGACTTCAACACCGTCGTAAAATTAGAGAACACGGCATTAGGCACTTCAGGCGACTACCGTGTTGGCTTTTTGCATGGCGGTCGGCGCTATTCGCACACCCTTGACCCTCGCACGGGCGCGCCAGTCAACCATGCGCTCGCGGCGGTCACCGTGATCGGCAACAGCGCCATGGCCGCCGACGCCTACGCTGCCGCGCTGCTAGTGCTGGGCCCAACCGACGGCATGAGCTTTGCGCGTGAACACCAGCTCGCCGCCCTATTCACCCTGCGCACGCCCGATGGATTCGTGCGACAGGCAACACCTGATTTTGAGTCGTACCGTAGCCAATGAACGCTGTAATCGAAAAAAATGAATCCCGTGCTCGCCTCACCCAGCTCGCCGTGTTTATCGGCCTGCTGGTGCTGGCAATGGCTTTGGCGCTGCTGGCCGATGGCCCTTGGTCTTGGAACGGTGGTCCAACCCGTGTCTTGCTCGCACTCGGCGCTATCGCCGTCTTTGCCGCCGTCTGGAAGCTCAGCACGCGTCGCCCCGAAAAGATCAAAACCATCGCGGTGACCGCTCCGGAAGTCCAAACCAACACCAATGAAATATTGAGGGTGTTCTACGCCAGCCAGACCGGCACCGCCGAAATTCTTGCGCGCCAAGCCGCTGACGCACTTCGTCGTGCCGGTCAAGCCGCCACGGCGCAGGCACTGGATGAGGTGGATCAGGCCACGCTCGAGTCACTGTCACGTGCACTGTTCATTGCCAGCACGACCGACGACGGCGATCCGCCCTACCCGGTCGCCGGCTTCGTCCGTAAGGTGTTGGAATCACCTGCCGCGCTGCATGGCCTACAGTTTGGCCTGCTCGCACTGGGCGACAGCTACTACGACGAGTTCTGTGGGTTCGGGCGGCGTCTGGATAGCTGGTTGAAAGAGCAAGGTGCGCAGCCCTTATTCCCACGGATTGACGTGGACGATAACGATCCGTCAGCGCTGGAGGCTTGGCAATCCCAGATCGCAAAGCTCACCAGCACACCAGTAGACGACCAGTTTCAGGCACGTGGCTTCAGTCGCTGGCGCTTGCTACAGCGAACCGAGCTCAATCCGGGCAGTCAAGGTGAACCCGTATTCCAGATCAAGCTGACACCTGAGGAGGGCCCGTTACCGAATTGGGGCGCGGGCGATATCGCTGAAATCCGTCCACAACATTCCAGCGCAACGATTGACCACTGGCTTGAAGGCAGCGGACTGGACGGCAACACGCAGATCCTTACGCCGATGGGCACGCAGACACTGGCCGAACGTCTTGCGCGCAGCGAACTGCCAGATCCAGCAGAGCTGGGCGGGCGCAGTGCTGCCGAGGTAGCTGAAACCCTGATCGAACTGCGCGCGCGCGACTACTCGATTGCCTCATTGCCGGCCGACGGTCACGTCGAACTGGTGATACGACAAGGCCGTCGCGACGATGGCAGTCTGACCTTGGGTGCGGGCTGGCTGACCCGTGATGCGACCAATACGGATTGCATCGCCTTGCGGCTTCGCAGCAATCCCAACTTCAAAGCCCCCGACAACGCCGCGCCCTTGATACTGATTGGCAACGGCACGGGTCTGGCGGGGCTGCGAGCACTGTTACGCGATCGCATTGCACACGGGCGCCTGCGCAACTGGCTCTTGTTCGGCGAGCGCCAGCAAGCCTGCGACTTTTACTATCGTGATGAACTCGAAAGCGCACTCGCCAAAGGTCAGCTCAGCCACTTGGACTTGGCCTTCTCGCGCGATGGACTACAACGTGTCTACGTCCAGCATCGACTGGCCGAACAGAGTGATCGCTTGATCGAATGGGTGAATGCCGGCGCCACGGTTTGTGTGTGTGGTAGTCAGGACGGTATGGCGGGCGATGTTGACGCATGCTTGCGCCGAATTCTTGGCGATACCCAGGTGCAACAACTCATCGAAAGCGGCCGTTATCGTCGTGACGTGTACTGACACGACTTGAGCTGGGTCTAGTACGGCCCCAGATTATGCTTATGGCAACAGGTTGGGCAAAAGACGGCGCGGTACAGGATCAAATCGACAGCACCGTCGATGATGCGGTTCGCCGTGCGCGAGATCGCTTGCCGATCGGTCCCAGTCGCCTCGACTGTGAAGATTGTGGTGAAGCAATCCCAACAGCGCGACGCGAAGCTTTGCCCGGCGTGCGACGGTGTATCGCTTGCCAAGCCGAGCACGACGAATCGGACTCGGCCAGCCTCTACAACCGCCGCGGCAGCAAGGACAGCCAGTTACGCTGATGCACTGCCTTTGCGCGCTGCGTCAGCGTCACGCGCCCGGCACGCCACTGGGCATAAGGCGAATACGCCCGTTCTGAATCAGCCAAGTGTGATCCTCGGAAATCACATACAGAGGCTTCCCCGCCTTCAGGCTGAGATAAACATGCAGTTCATTCGGGCCGGAACGCTGCGCGCCATTCTGTTGCAAGGCCTCGGCATCGACCGGATTGGATAGGACTGAGCAGCCATCAGCCGCCAATGCACTGAAGGCTTGCACCGTGTCACCGTAGGCGCTCATGTCCATTCGATAGCTACCGCCGAACATGATCACATCGTCGTAACTGGAGCGCGGCAGCAGATAGACGCTCCAACCTTGTTGACCGCCAGCGACGTTGGGAAGAACAAACGACTGATTGTCATTGGAACAGGATTCACGCTCGACAGCGGCCGCATTTTTGCCGGCCTCGTACTGCGCGGCGAGCCGGTCCTGCAGGGGTGATTTGTCGATTCTGCGCATTTGATCCAGCACAGCACCCGAGGCACTCACCTCCACTTGATACAAGGCAATTGGTGTACCGTCGCGCGCCTCGCCGACAAAGGTGATCCGATAGTCGCCTCCGCTGCGCTCGGACACCCAATCAAGAATCTTGTCATCACGCCGAAAGGCGCGCAGTTCCTCGCCGGCTTTATAGGCCGCTTGTACAACCTGATCCAGCTCATGCAATTGCGCACCGATTTGTTCCGATCGACGCCAAGACGCCTCATCCTGCGCCTGCGCCGATGCAATCGTGCCCAGCAAGAAACACCCAACCCATGCGCCCATCGCCAAATTCTTAATCATCTTTCGCCCTGTTTTCATCCGCCCGCCCCATCAATCCAACCCTTAAAACAGCATACACATTACAGTCACCGTGCAGCGAACGCACGTAGGTATGGGGTGCAGCGCCGCTGCTCTGTGGTTTCAGCGCGGCGCTCTGAAAAATGCGGTTATGCTGCAAACCGTGGCATCTTTGCTGCTCGAATCCACGCACGTCGTGGACTGCATCGTTGCGAACCAGCCCTTCGACTCGACGAGGACGTCATGACCTACTACCCGACCGCCTCCCAGTCATCGCCACTGGTGCACCACCTCAGACATCGAGCCACCCAATCTCGTGGCTTGCGATCCGGTCTTGCGGCGCGTCTACTGATCAGCTTGACCGTGTTGTTTCTGGCCGCGTGCAGCAACCCCATGGTTCGCCCCGAAGCCACGCGCTCGCCCGATCCAGCACATAACAGCCGCAATTCGCTCGATTGGGTTGGCAGTTACAGTGGCACCCTGCCATGCGCTGACTGTGCCGGCATCGCGCTGCGACTGAGCTTGAGTGAAGATGGCCAATACCAGCTTTCCACTCAGTATCTAGATCGCCAAGACAAGCCGGAGACTAACAGCGGACGCTTCACCTGGACCTACGACGGTAACCACATCCAACTCGATGCTGCTGCCGATCACGCCTTCTACGCCGTACGCGAAGGCTCCTTGCTGCGTCGCTATGCCGATGGAACTTGGCCCCAGGGCGAACAAGCGGGATTGATGACTCTGCAGCGAGGGCACTGAGTTTCGATGCCCTTTTCTTAGCGCATCGCGGTCGACATTGATTCGCCCTGCACCATCAACTCGACGAACGTGGCCGGCGTGGATCTTCTAGGTCCGACGCTGACGCGACCGGAACAGGTCTGATCAAGCGCCTGCTTTTAATCAGCAGCAGTTTTACGCTCACAACCGGCCGAATCATTGCTGCGGAAAGATGAATCGCCAAGGCAAAAGATCGTCGGCGATGACATCAACCCACTCACCATCCGGCTGACGAAAACTCACCACAGCGTCAGAACCAAACTCGACCAGCGCTTGCCGACAGCCGCCGCACGGCGATACCGGCAAGGGCGAGTCATCAGCCGCGAAAGCTGCGACTGCGATAGCTGCCAATCGAAAGTCCGCGCCTTCGGCCTGAACCGCCGCCGCAATCGCCGCACGTTCAGCGCAGCCGCCGAGCGGATAGGAGGCGTTTTCGACGTTGCAGCCGTTGTAAATCACCCCGGCAACTGATCTCAATGCGGCACCTACTCGAAGACGCGAATACGGCGCGTAAGCGTGTTTCGACGCCTGTACTGCGGCGTCGCGCAAGGCGCTGACATCGGATTCGATGTGATCATGATTCATCGTGTTGGGCTTCAATAGAAAAAGAACTGGCGTCTGCGCAAACCAAACAACGCGGCGACGACAGCGCGTTCAATCATGCCATGCACGGCCCTTTCCTCGCTGCATTGAAAGTCAATCCGGCGTCATGTCGCGCAGCACGAGACGAAACTCTACCCCGTCACCTTGGGGCAGGTTGGCCGCACGGGCAAAGCCGCGATGGCGTTGTGCAATCAGCCGGACCACGTGCAGGCCAAAACCCAGATGCGGCGCGCCATCACCGCGCTGACCGACTCCGCGCAAACTGACCAGCGAATCGAAGAGACGTTCCTGCATCGCCACCGGCAAGGTCGGGCCTGCATTGGCAACCACGATCTCCATGCCGTTGGCCGTTTGTGCCAAGGCGATCAGCACCCAACCATCCGTCGGGCAGAAGCTACGAGCGTTGTCGACGAGCTTGTCTAAGGCTTGCACGACAAGATCGGGAGCGCCGAACAAGTGGATCGGCTTTGGCGGCAGCATGGTTTGCAGGCTGCGCGGAGCCAGCAGCGCGCGATAGCCTTCAGCGCAATCAGCCACCAGCGCACGTAGATCGAAACTTTCTGCTTCGGCCGATGCGATCGCACGTTCCATGCGACTGGCTTCGCTCATCGCGCGTACGATGGCGCCAAGCCGATCCACGCCAACGCGAGCGCGCTCGACATAGGTTTGCGCTGCCGCTGGGAGTGTCTCGGCTTCGAGATTCTCCAGTGAGGATCGCACCACCGCAATCGGCGTGTGCAACTCATGCGAGAGCGTACCGGCTAGGCCGCGCAGGTAGTCCGAGTAGGCGCCAACCTCTTCCAGCAAGCGACCGAAGCTACGTGAAAGATCACCTAATTCATCACGTGCGTTTGAGGCCACGAAACCCGCCGGCGCGTCGCGGCCCTCCTGCACAATGGCGCGCTCTGCAGCGCGACTAAGAGTGCGGATACGGCTACTCAAACGTCCAGCAAAAGCGAACAACACCAAGCCCACCGCCAACATCGCCAGCACGCTGATCAACATCAGTCCGGCCAAGGCCTGACCGCCCAGCAGTAGCGATTCAGTGCGACGTTCGAGCAGCACCGCGCCACGCACCTGTCCGTCAATCCGGATCGGAACCGCGGTGGCGAGCATCAATCCCTGCCCCTGATCGGACGCATACCACGCCAAGGCCGCGCGATCCGCCAGCGCTTGCCACAACTCACCCCGTGCACCAGCGCGCTGCAGCGACAATTCCGGTTCCGCATCCGGCCCTAACAGGCGATACAGGAGTGCGCGCCAGAACCCGGGCTCATCGTGACTCGCATCTAGCGCGACGCGTCCGGCGCGTGCCAACACCCAACCATCGGCTTGCGTCACGCTCGCTCGCACGCCATCCGGCATAAGCTGCTCAAGCAGAGCTTGTAAGGCTTTGGGAGCCTGTTGCAGTGGCCAACGTCCTTCCCCTAGGTGAACGCCCGTTCCGCGCACTCTCGGCGGGAGCGCGGCATCGACAAAATCGAGCACGTCGATACCCATGCGGCTTGGAAGATAGCCCGGCATAAAGCGGACTTCGACCTGATAACCCTGAGCATCTTCTTGCCACTCTCCCATCAGACGCGGGGTGGCGCCATCGCCCTGATCAAGCGACTTCACCACCAGCGGCCCAGGCGCTGCACTAGCCAAGCGCAAACGATGGATACCTGCATCGTCTTCAATCACCAGAATAATCTGATCGGCGCTGGCCGCCTGTGACCAGTGCGCATCAGCCCGCACACGGCTGTGATCGCCGACTGCGACAAACAGATGCAACTGGCTCGCGGCTTGTGCCAGTGCCACGCGCAAATCTGGAGCGGGTGACTGATGAAGCAAACCCTGCTCGCGCCAGTCGCTGTCATATCCGTCCAAGATCAGCGGCCCTTCCGCGCGCTGCACGAAGAACGCCGAGCCCGCGGCAGGCAATATCTCAGGACGCATCGCCACGGCACGCGCCAACATCTGCGCCGATGCCAACTGCACTTGCGCCTGAGCTTCACGCGATTGCGCCTCGAACTGGCGCAGCATCAGCCAACCCGACAAGGGCAACACCAGCGTGGACAGTGCGAGCAGCAGGAGCTTGGTGCGCAGCGACATCAGTAAGAGGAATTGGGACTCAGCGACCAGCGTAACCCAGCCGACAGTGGGTCGGCGCCTTACGCGCGCAGAACTCGCTGATCTCAGCCGCTGATGTAGCTTTGCAGGTGCTCGATCTTCTGGCTTTGCAGGTCGATAACGGCCTTGACCAGATCGCCAATCGACACCAAGCCGACCACCACGCCCGCTTCCAGCACAGGCAGGTGTCGAATGTGGTGGTTGGTGCACAGCTGCATACACGCTTCGACCGAATCTTCCGGTGTCACGGTCACCAGCTCAGCCGTCATGATTTCGCTAACGTGCGTGTCACGCGAAGAGCGTCCTTTCAGGATCACTTTGCGTGCGTAGTCACGTTCGGAAACTAAGCCGACTAGCTCGTCACCCTGCATCACCAACAAGGCGCCTATGAAGCGATCGGCCATGCTGTGTATGGCCGCTAAGACCGGTTCGTCCGGCCCAATCGAGTGAACTTGATCGCCCTTCTGCTGCAGCAATTGTTTGACCTGAAGCATACGTACCTCCATACGGCCATCACCGCCCGAGCCTATCGCATAACATCACCGGATGCGAGCCAAAGTGCGCCCTCGCATGTCGCACACGCAGCACAACCGGATCAGCCCGACCACGCCATCGGCGACTGATAGCCAATACTGGATAAGCACATGACGTTTTTCACGCGACCTGCTTATAGCGACAAGGCATGATGCATATCCCCGCAATACACCAAGGAATCCACTCATGAGCCAGGAAAACTGGAAGCCGGAAACCGTCGCAGTCCACGCCGGCTACTCGCCCGACCCAACCACCAAGGCGGTCGCAGTTCCCATTTATCAAACGGTTTCCTACGCCTTCGACAGCACCCAGCACGGTGCTGACCTGTTTGATCTCAAGGTGGCGGGCAACATCTATACCCGCATCATGAATCCAACCACCGATGCACTGGAAAAGCGTGTGGCAGCGATGGAAGGTGGTATCGGCGCGCTGGCGGTGGCCTCGGGCATGACGGCTATCCACTATGCCGTCCAGACCATCACCAGTGCCGGCGACAACATCGTCTCGACCTCGACGCTCTACGGCGGCACCTACAATCTTTTCGCCCACACGTTCCCGCAAATGGGAATCGAGGTGCGCTTTGCCGATTACCGCGATCCGGCATCCTTTGCCGCGTTGATTGATGAAAGAACCAAGGCAATCTATTGCGAGTCGGTCGGCAATCCGCTCGGCAATGTCACCGATGTTCCGGCGCTGGCCGAGATCGCGCGTCGTCACGGCATCCCGCTCATCGTCGATAACACCGTTCCCAGTCCGTACTTACTGCGTCCCATCGAACACGGCGCCGATATCGTTGTGCATGCGGCCACCAAATACATCGGCGGGCATGGCAATAGCATGGGTGGTGTGATTGTCGACTCCGGCAAGTTTCCCTGGGCCGAGCACAAGCAGCGGTTCCCAAGCTTGAACGAACCCGACGTGAGCTATCACGGCGTGGTTTACACCGAAGCCTTGGGTGCGGCTGCCTATATCGGCCGCGCGCGCGTGGTGCCGCTACGCAATCTGGGCGGCGCCATTAGCCCGATGAATGCCTTCCTGCTGCTTCAAGGCATCCAGACCTTGCCTTTGCGCATGGACCGCACCTGCGAAAACGCGCAGGCGATTGCCGAATATCTCGAAAAGCACCCCAAGGTGTCATCGGTCAATTATGCCGGTTTGCCCAGCCATCCCGATTATCAGGTGGCACAGCGACTGATGGGCGGACGCGCGTCCGGCATCATCAGTTTCAATCTCAAGGCCAACGATGGCCGCGCTGCTGGCGCCCGCTTTCAGGACGCGCTCAAGCTCTTCCTGCGCCTAGTCAATATCGGCGATACCAAGTCACTGGTGTGTCACCCGGCATCAACCACCCATCGCCAACTGGGCGCGGAAGAACTGGCCAAGGCCGGCGTTTCGGAAACCATGGTGCGCCTTTCGATCGGCATTGAGCATCTGGACGATCTCAAGGCCGATCTTGAGCAGGCGCTGGCTGCCGTCTGACAGCGGAGATTGCACCCCACCCGACGCTGCGTCGGGTGGGTTTGCGAGAAAAAGCCGTCTGCGCTCCGGTAGAAATGACGTGACCCTGCTGTTTTGCTCGCGCTGTAAGCTCGATTAACCCCATCATTGATGCGGTCACGTTGAAGCAGCACACAGCCACCTGGAGAACTGCCATGCGTTCACTGTCCTTTCTGCTTCTGTTGTCGAGCGTCGCTTTGAGCGCTGCGGCACAAGTCCCGCAACCCCCACGGATCTGGATTCCACCGCAGGCGGATCTCAAACCCATCGTGCTCGACACGGTGGCCATCGAGATCACGATGCACGGATTCCTTGCCCGCACCCGCATCGACATGACCTTCGAGAACCCAAACGCACGCGTGCTAGAAGGCGAATTCGTGTTTCCACTGGGGCCGGGACAGACAGTGAGCGGCTACGCCTTGGACGTCGATGGCGCAATGCGCGAAGGCGTGGTCGTGGCGAAGGAAACCGCACGTGTTGCGTTCGAGGAAACCACCCGCGTTCGCATTGACCCGGGCTTGGCTGAACTGACCCAAGGCAACGTGTTCCGCACCAGGCTCTATCCCATCCCGGCCAAGGGCAAACGACGCATTGCGCTCGAATTCGAACAGGTGATGGATGACGCGGGCACGCACTGGCGTTATCTGATGCCCTTGCAGCTGCGCGAACCAATAAAGCACTTCTCGGTCAAGGCCGAAGCGCCACTTGATGCACCGGCGCCCGAACTGGGCATGGATTCACCTGATACTGACTTGCGATTTACCGAAGCAGCCAGCGTATGGCGTGCCGAATTCGCGCGCGAGAACATCACTCCACAGCGCGAACTGGCCTTTCGTGTTCCGAAGAAGCCCAGCGATGTCGCGCTCTTGGAAGCCAGCGATCGTTTGGAGCCGGCGCAGCGCGCGTTGCTGGCACGACTCGATACCGGACGGCCGGAAAACCTGCCCGCACCCACGCCACCACGCCGGATCGCGCTGTTCGTCGATGCCTCCGGCAGCGCTAACGACCGCGACCTGCAGCGCGAGCGTGCGGCACTGGAAACGTGGTTCAAGTCCTTGGCTAATGTATCTGTCGACTTGATCGTGTTTCGCGATACCGCCGAAGCCGTGCGCTCGTTCACGGTGAGAAAGGGCGATGCGACGACGCTGCTTGATGCGCTGGAAAAACTGCCACATGACGGCGCCAGCAACTATGGCGCGATTGATTTCCATGTATCGAAGACGGCGGATTTGGCGCTGGTGATCGGTGATGGCCTCGATACATTCGGATCGGGCCGGATTGATTTCAGCGGAGCACCTGCACGTGTGTTTGTGCTGCACGCCGCCCAGCGCGCCCATCATACGCGGCTTGCGGAAATTGCCCGTCACAGTGGCGCGGTGCTGGACCTAACGCGCATGGATGCGACTGAAGCGGTTGCGGCACTGGCCGCACCGGGCTGGCGGCTGCTGGCTGTGGACAGCAAGGGCACATGCACCGATTTGGCACCGCTGGCACCACATCCAGTGGCTGCCACGATGACACTGACCGGCCGCTGCACCGGCAAGGCCAGCTTGCGCGTGCGCTTTGGCAGCGCGGACGGCACCAAAACGGTCGAACGCGAACTGACAATCGGTGACGCCGAAGCGGTCGATGGTGTGCTGGCCGATGCCGTCTGGCGGGCCGTGGCGCAAGCGCGTATCGCGCAATTGCAGGCAGCGGCCAAGCCTGACATCGACGCCATCACCAAGCTTGCGGTGCAGCACAATGTGGTCACCGCCCACACCTCGTTGCTGGTACTAGACCGGATTGAAGATTACGTGCGCTATCGGGTTGAGCCGAAAGAGCCGAAGTTGCGCGAGGAATACGTCAAGCTGGCGGCGCGCATCCCCAAAACCGACGACAACGGCAACCGCGATAGCCAAATCGCTGATCTCGCCAGTCGCTGGAACGTCTTTCGTGAGTGGCACACCCAACGCCATCCCTGGCTGGAAACCCTGTTATTGCCCACGGCTCAGGCCGAGCGCGATATCTGGCAGCAGATCAGCGCCAGCGACAAACTTCCAGCAAAGCAACTCGCCGCCAACCGCGAGCAACTGGAGACCTTACTGACTCAAAGCCGCAGCCTGGCCGAGCGCTGGTCTAGTGCCGGCGCAGAGCAGTCCTCCCGTGCCGCTTGGGAACGCGAAGCCACCGCCTTGATGCTGCGTATCGACACCTTACGCAGCCTTCGCTTAGAACTCGCGCCAACATCCAACCAAATACGCGGCAGATCCGACTCTGCTTTGCTTGGGGCTGCGGCAGAGCCACCGCCTGCTCCAGCGCCGCCGCCCGCACCACAATCACCTGCACCGCGTTATCAAGACGAGCAAAGCGTCTCGCAAGAAAGCCTCGACAGCGTCCAGGTCAGCAGCCAACGCCAAGCTGCCTCAGGCAACGCAATGGCGAAGGCCTCGCCACCAGTTATGCACGCCCAAATCCAACTGTCAGGCTGGAACCCGGATACGCCTTATCTCAAAACCCTGCGCGCGGCCAAAGACCCTTACGCCGCCTACCTAACACTGCGCAAAGAGCATCTTGCCGCACCGAGCTTCTTCCTTGATGTGGCGGACTTCTTTCGCGACGACGTAAAAAATGCTGAAGTGGCCGTGCGCGTGCTCTCAAATCTGGCTGAAATCGGTGACGAGAACACGGCATTGCTGCGTATTCTTGGCTATCGCTTGGTGCAATGGGATCAACCAGAACTCGCTATCCGCCCATTTGAAGACGCCTTGGCGCAACGCCCGGAAGAACCACAGAGCCACCGCGACCTAGCGCTTGCCTTGGCACGTCTTGGCACACCAGATATCGCTCGCGCGGTAGCGCTGCTATGGGACGTTGCCATAGGCAACTGGTCATCGCGCTTCCCCGGCATCGACTTGATCGCCTTGCACGAATTGACCGCGATGTTGAAGAGCCATCCTGATGCCGATGTGTCCGCACTGCACATCCCGAGCGAGCTTTTGGCCCCGGTCGAAGTCGGACTGCGCGTGCTGCTGACCTGGGATGCCGACAACACGGACATCGACCTTCACGTCATCGACCCGAGCGGTGAGGAGGTCTATTACAGCCATCCCCGCAGTCAGAGCGGCGGTGATCTGAGCCGCGACTTCACCCAAGGCTATGGCCCCGAGGTTTTCACTATCGCTCGCCCCTTGCCCGGCACCTACCGCATCCGAACTAACTACTACGGTGACCGTCGCCAGTCCCTGACCGGCCCGGTGTCTCTGCAAGTTGAATTCCAGACCGGTTTTGGCAGCGCCGAACCCAGTCGCCAAGCCACTACTCGGCGATTGGAAAGCAACAAGGAAATTATCGATATCGGCCAGTTCCGCGTGGCGCCGGAACATCAACGATAAAGCGGCGTGTGCCAGTCAGCCCGGATGGGGCTGGCTGGCACTGGATCGCGGCTCAGCCAAACCGAATCCTAACCTCACCCAACCACGTGAGAAGCTCCGCCGCCTTTCGCAGGCGCACGGCGAGCGTGTGCGGGTCAGTGTCAGCATGGGCATCCCACGCAAGCAAGATATCGACTCCGACTTTGCCGTCGAAATAGTGCAGGCGGATGTTCGACCACGCCTCTTCAGGAACAAGCCCGGTCCAGTATTCACGCAGCTGCGCAATCACTTCACGTCGCAGAGGTAACTCGCGTGTACGCGCCTCCTGCTCGTCATCTTCCAGATCAACGTGGATCGTCACGTCAATAATGTCGTGACGGCTGTCCAGCAGCCGATCGTGAACGTACATACCGATCTGATGGCCTTCGGACACGCTCAACTGCGGGCTGACTTTGACGTGTGCGTCCAGCACCACGCGTCCGCCCATACTGCGAGTGCGTAGCAGCAGCAAATCGTGTACACCTTCGACGTCATTGATGAGCGCACGGATAGCACGCAGGCGCTCTGGCTCCAAACCCGTATCGATCAGTTCACGCGTGGCCTTGCGCGCAAGAGTCCAGCCAATATAAGCAATCATCAAGGCCACGCCGGCGGCGGCGAAGGCATCCAGATACGGGAAACCGAGCATGCTGCCCGCCACGCCCACCAACACGACAATCGATGACAAGGCATCGCTGCGATGGTGCCAGGCATTGGCCCGCAACAGGTTGGATTGATGCTTGACCGCTGCGCGCAGGGTGTAACGGTAGAGACCTTCTTTGCTGAGAATAGACAGCGCCGCGACGACAAGAACAATCGACGTCGGCGTCGGCAATTGGCTCGAATCGAGTACCCGCTGCCCCGCCTCAACCAGAATGCCCAGCGCGGTAAGAATCAGGACCGCACCCAAGCCGACGGTGAAAGCCGTTTCGATCCGGCCATGACCGTACGGATGGTCACGATCCGGCGGCTGATTGCTGTAGCCCGCCGCAAACCAGACCATCACATCGGTGGCGAGATCGGACAGTGAGTGGATGCCGTCAGCGACCAAGGCAGCGGAGCTTCCAGCGATGCCGATTGCGATTTTGAGCAGAGTAAGCACGAGGTTGGTAGCAGCACTGACGATGCTGTTGTTACGCATCGCCTGCTCACGCGCCTGACGCTTACTCTTGCTCATAATCAACCCAAAATCCGATATCGATCTATCAATCAGACCCCGCGACGCAACGCCTCGATCCGGTCAGCCATCGGAGGGTGCGACATCAGGAGCTTGCGCAGTCCATGCGATATTCCACCGGAAATACCGAACGCACGGATCTGGTCTGGCAGCGTGCTCTGGCCCTGATTGAGCGACAGTCGTTCCAATGCCGCGATCATCTTAGCCTTACCAGCCAATTGCGCCCCACCCGCATCCGCACGAAACTCACGCCAGCGACTGAAGCTCATCGCAATCATCGACGCGAACAAGCCAAACACCATGTCCAGTACCAGCACGATGATGTAGTAGAAGAAGCTGGGGCCTTCGTCGCGTCCGCCGCTGATCATGGCATCGATGGTGCGGCCGACCACGCGCGCCAGAAAGATCACAAAGGTATTGAGCACACCCTGTATCAGCGCCATGGTGACCATGTCACCATTGGCAACATGACTCATCTCGTGCCCCAGCACGGCCTCCGCTTCGTCTCGATCCATGGCACGCAGCAAGCCCGTGGAGACTGCCACCAGAGAGCTGTTGCGGCTCGCACCGGTGGCAAAGGCGTTGATGTCGGGTGCGTCGTAGATGGCCACTTCCGGCATCTTCAAACCGAGTTGCTTCGCTTGCCGCTCCACCGTCTTGAACAACCACGCTTCGACCTCGTTGCGCGGCTGGGTGATGACGTGAGCGCCGGTGCTGCGCTTGGCCATGGTCTTGGACAGCAGCAGCGAAATCATCGCTCCGCCAAAACCGAACAGCGCGGCAAATACCAGCAGTACCCCGTTGTTGCCAAACTGAATCCCAAAAACGCGCTGCAGCACACTCAGCACGATACCCAGCAGGATCATCACTGCGAGGTTGGTCGCCAGAAAAAGCGCGATACGCCGAATCATCATCATGAATTATCGTTCCCAAACGGGACCGGCATCCGGCCGGCACAGATCACCAATTGTCGCTGACATGACGTCTACCCTGCCTGAATTCAAGTCGCGCACCGGTGAATACTGCGGTCGGTTCGCGCCTTCGCCAAGCGGGCCTCTGCATTTCGGCTCCCTTGTTGCCGCGTTCGGAAGTTTCCTGCGGGCACGCTCACGTCATGGCCGCTGGCTTGTACGCATGGAAGATATCGACACCCCGCGCGTGGTCCGCGGCGCTGCCCAGCTCCAGCTCGACACGCTGCTGCGTTTCGGTCTGGAATGGGATGGAGAGGTGCTCTGGCAAAGTCAACGTATTGACGCCTATCTCGCGGCCTTGGCGACGTTGCAAGCCTCTGCCCACGTGTTTGAGTGCCGTTGCACTCGCAGTGAATTGCGCGGCGAGGTTCATCGTCACTGCGTGAACCCGCGTTGTGATGGCCCACGCGCGATCCGCTTGCGAGTCCCTGATCGGGATCTGACGTTCGTCGATGCGATCCGAGGCCCGCAGACACAAAACCTGGGCCGTGATGTCGGCGATGTAGTGTTATGGCGCAGCGATGGTCTGGTCGCCTATCAACTGGCCGTGGTGGTGGACGATGCCGAACAAGCCATCACCGAAGTAATGCGAGGTGCGGACTTGCTCGATTCCACTGCCCGCCAGATTTATCTTCAGCAGGTACTCGGATTAGCTCAGCCCGCATACGCACACTTGCCGCTCGCACTGGATCAGTACGGACACAAGCTGGGCAAGTCGCAGCACGCGCTCGCACTCGATCCCTCGCAGCCTCTGCCTGCCTTGCGTGCCGCTTGGTCATTCCTCGGCCAGCACGCGATGGTGCTCGACGAATGCACGTCGGTGCCGCAGCTTCTCGATGCTGCCACACGTGGTTTTGAACTGGAACGCATTCCGCCGTGTGATCGATCGGTCAACGGCTACCTAGTAGCCGATTCTGCTCAGCACGGCGCTCGTGCTTAACGCGGTAGACTCTGATTCAACCGCGACACATCGAACGCGGGCCAACAAGGGAAACAGTCATGACAGCACGCATCGCACTGGTTACCGGCGGCGCCGGTGGCATCGGAACCTCCATCTGCAAGCGCTTGGCCGATGCCGGGCACAAGGTCGTCACCAATTACCGAAGTGAAGCCAAGACGCGCACCTGGCAGGACCAGATGCGGGAACAGGGCTACGACTTCGGCATCTTCCAGGGCGATGTGTCACACACTGACTCGGCGCAAAAGATGGTCGAGCGCATTGAGGCCGAGCTTGGCCCGATCGAGATTCTCATCAACAACGCCGGCATCACCCGCGACGGCACCTTCCATAAGATGGCTGCCGATCAGTGGCATGAGGTGATCAACACCAACCTAAACTCCTGCTACAACGTGACCCGCCCAGTGATCGAAGGCATGCGTGCACGCAAGTGGGGGCGCATCGTGCAGATCAGCTCGATCAACGGCCTCAAGGGGCAATACGGACAAGCGAACTACGCGGCAGCCAAGGCCGGCATGCACGGCTTCACCATTTCTCTGGCGCGCGAAAATGCTCGCCTCGGCATCACCGTCAATACGGTCTCTCCCGGCTATGTCGGCACTGACATGGTGATGGCGGTGCCCGAAGAAGTGCGCGCCAAGATCGTTGCCGACATTCCCACCGGACGTTTGGGCAAGCCTGAAGAAATCGCCTACGCGGTTGCGTTTCTGGTCGACGAACAAGCGAGCTGGATCACGGGTTCCAACCTCGACATCAACGGCGGTCATCACATGGGCTGGTGATGTCAGCCCAGACGGAGGCAACGACTTGCAAGCGTCGGCTGGGTACGCGATCCTGAGCAATCACTCTAGCCGGCCGACGCAGGCCACCGCGCTCGCGCGCCAGGACTTCACACAGGTTTTCCCATGGCAGAACATCGAGTCATCAAGAAGTACCCCAATCGCCGTCTCTATGACACCGAAATCTCCAGCTACATAACCCTGGAGGATGTACGTCAACTGATCTGCGACGGTGAGAAGTTTGAGGTGATCGATGCCAAGTCGGGCGAGGACCTGACCCGCACTGTGCTCTTGCAGATCATCGCGGAGCACGAAGAGCGCGGCCAACCGATCTTCTCTACCGAATTACTGACGCAAATCATACGCTTCTATGGCGATGCCCTACAGGGCTTCATGGGCAATTATCTGGAACGATCCATGCAATTGTTCCTCGAACAGCAGACCCAGTTTCGCAGCCAGCTGACCAGCTTGATGGGGCAAACGCCGTGGAGCATGTTGAACCAACTCACCGAGCGCAACATGGATCTTTGGAAGAACATGCAAGGTGGGCTGATGGGTTCGATGCCGGCCGAACCAACAGCCAAAGAGAAGCCCAAAGACAGCGATCGCAAACCACCACGTTCGCGCTGAACGTACTCATCGCTAAACAAAAACGGGGCCTTCACGGCCCCGTTTTTGTTTCATGTCATCCAATTACCTGCGTGCAAGCCAATCGCAAATTGCCGTCGGCACTTCTTGCTGGGCACGACTGGACACATAAATGCCGATGTGTCCGCTGCGAAATGCCAACTCGCTGTAGTCGTCCGTCCCGACCAGATCCTTCATCGCGCGCGACGAATCCGGCGGCACAAGATGATCATGCAAAGCATAGATGTTGAGCACTGGCATATTGATGTCAGCCAGCGCTGGCGCGCGCGGGCCAACACGGATACCACCGTTGATGAAGCCGTTGGCTTTGTAGAACTGGTTGACGAATTGACGCAGCATCTCGCCAGCCTGATCAGGTGAATCGAAGATCCACTTCTCCATGCGCAAGAAGTCCTCAACCTCATCCGCATTCTCAAGTGTGTCGGTAAAGCCCACGTATTTCTGGAAGTTGAGCCGGAACGGCTTGAGCATCAAGTAGGATGAGTTCATCTGATCGGCCGGCACATTGCCGAGGGTATCCACCAGCAGATCAATGTCGATATCGCGTATCCAGCGCGACAGCATGTTGTCCGGCGTGTGGAAATCCACCGGCGTCACCATCGTTATCAGATTGCGTACGCGCTCTGGATGCAGGGCGCTGTAGCACAGCGACAAGACTCCGCCTTGGCAGATGCCTGCGAGGTTGATGGCATCAATGCCGTGGTGCTTCAGCAGGAAGTCAACGCAGCCGCCAAGGAAGCGCTCCACATAATCTTCCATATCCAGATAGCGGTCAGCCTGATCGGGGTAGCCCCAATCAATCAGATACACATCCTCGCCGCGCGCCAACAAGCCGCGCACCAGAGAACGGTTCTCCTGCAAATCGACCATGTAGGGGCGATTGACCAGCGCGTAACAGATCAACAGCGGCACTGCGTCCTTGCGCCGGTTCGGATTGTTGTAGCGATATAACACCAGCTTGTCATCGCGATACACCGCGTCTTTTGGTGAGCAGCCAAAATCGACATCACCGACCTCCCGCAGGGTGCGCGGACCTGCCGCCAGCCGACGTTGCATATCGATGATGTCACGTCCCCAGCGGGCCGGATCAATGTTGAACGGAGTCATCATGTCGCGGTCCTCTTGCTCGATGCTGTCTTACCCGCACTCTTGCGAGCCGCCTTACCAATGGCGCGCGGCGCTGTCACCAGAGAAAAGGCTGAGACTTTGGAACGTCTTGGTTTTGACGGTGTGCTGCGCTTGACCGTTGCTGTACTGGCACGCGGCTTCTTATCAGCGACTGACGCGGGCTCAGCTATTTTGGCTGCTGGCTTGGCACGAGCCTTGCTGGTCACAATTTTCTTGCTTGCGGCTGTCTTTTTCGACGCGCCGGCCTGCTTAGTTGCTGATGCCTTCTTTGGTGCAGCCGATTTCTTGCTCGCAACTGACTTTTTGCGCGCTGCGACTTGAGTGGCGGCCACTGCGGTGGCGGCACTGCCACCTGACTTTTTCTGTGCTGATTCGCTCGGTGCAGCCGCGACGCCCGCTTCACGCAGTGCCTCGAGCTCATGCTGCACACGGCGCAGATCGCGTTCCAACTGCGCAATGCGGCGATGATCGCTGTCCACTTCTCCACGCGTGGGAAGCCCCATCGATTGCGCTATGCGGTTGATCTGATCCGCTTGCGCCGCCCGCATCCGCATCTGTGCGTTGGTGTATTGACCCAAGGCAGCAGAAAACGCATCGTCATTGGCGCGCTCGGCCCAGACCGCCTCGCCCGCTTCGATCCATTCATCGAACAGCTCGCGCATCGAGGCAATCTGTTTACCCGGTTCAGCCCGCGCCGCCACCCGCTGAGCAAATCGCTCCAGTGTGAGCTTCGATATTTCGCCCAGCTGCGCGGTAAACGCGCGACTGGCTTCCTGATAATCCAGTTGCGCCAGCATCGCCTGTTGCCAACGCTCGACGTGCTCGCGCATCGGCCCGACTTGTGGGGTGGACAAGACCTCCCGCAGTGAACTTGTGTCCATGCCGGGCATCGACATCGGGTTGGCTCCGGCAGCCGGTGCCATCGATGTCAGCAGTTGGCGCCACGCCGCAAGGCCATCTTCAGCCCCACCCGCGCCAGCGGCAAAGCGGCTCGCAAGCTGCTGCCATTGAGCTTGCGCCGCAGCGGAAAGTTGCTCGAACATCGCCATAAATGGATCCGCTGCAGCTTGGCCCGGGAACACAGCTGAAAAACCACTGCCAAGGCCCGGGATCGCGCCCATGCCAGACATTGCTCCCATGCGTGGGATTGCTCCCATGCCGGGCATTGCGCCCGCGCCCGGCCATGCGCTCATGTTCGGCCATCCACTCAGGCCCGGCATCATTCCCGCACCGGCAGGTGCCGACGATGTGACCGCCGCCATCGCCTCACGAAACGAGCGTGACCACGCATCAAAACCCATATCCGGCACACCGCCGCTAGTATTCATTCACCATTCTCCGAGCTCAGAGTTCCCACTAGTATGACGTGCTGCGCTTTTACCGTGTTATGTCGTGATGCGCTCACGGCAATTCTTTCCGCGAAGTTCCGAGCACCGAGCCTTCGCCTAGTCAGAGGTCCAATGATGAAACTGAAAATTATGTCTTCGCTCGTCCTGTGTCTGAGCTTGGCTGCGTGCGGCGGTCAATCCGACACCGGCGCGGCTGACAATGCGCCACAAACCAACAGCCCCTCCTCAGCCATCACGATGGCGCCCAAGTCGACGAGTTTCATCAAGGCCAATCTGAGTGGCGCACGCCCCGGCGAACTGCAGGGAAACACCGCACTTTCAGGCGCCGAATACGGACGCTACCACCTCAACTTCGCCGGTACCCTAGACGGGCATCCAGGTACCGTTGTGATCGCTTTCGCGCGTGATGACACCTCATCCCCGGCTGCAGGTACGTATGCACTGGGCGCAAGCGCCGCCTTCAACGGCACAGTCGAGTTTTACGCTGACGACGTCGCGTTTCAGATTACGACGGGAGAACTGATCCTCAGCGATGCTCGCGGAGACAGTCTGAGGGGCAGCTTCTCGCTGAGCGCAAAAGAACGGGGTAGTGACGCCATCATTGAGGCGGAAGGAAGCTTTCAGACACGCGCTGCAAAGTGAAATCGCACGCCGGCTCGCCCCCGCTCTTTAAGGATGCCACCCCAAGCGCCTGAGCGCGCGGCTCGTACTTTGGTCCGTCGCTCACGGGTCTAACTGGCTGCTAGGCTATGCGCCTGTCGCGCCCTACGCGCAAGAACGACTATGGAGACCGTGATGAGCCATACCATCCTTATTACCGGTGCCGGCAGCGGCATTGGTGCCGGTATCGCCGAGCAACTGGCCGCTGAAGGTCATCACCTGGTTGTGACCGACCTGAAGGTCGACAGCGCCAACCTGGTTGCCCAAGGTATTCGCGCGGCGGGCGGCTCGGCCGAGGCCCATGCGCTCGATGTGACCTCTGATGTCAGCGTCGCGGCCCTCATGGCAGCGCTATCGCGGCCGGTCGATGTGCTGGTCAATAACGCCGGTTTGCAGCATGTCTCGCCACTGGAAAGTTTCCCCATCACCAAGTGGGCCTTTCTGGTGGAGGTGATGTTGACCGGCGTAGCCCGCATCACCCAAGCACTGCTGCCCTCGATGCGCGAGCGTGGCTTTGGCCGCATCGTCAATATCGGCTCCATCCACTCGCTCGTAGCCAGCCGCTACAAGAGTGCGTACGTCGCCGCCAAACACGGCCTGCTGGGTTTTTCCAAGGTCATGGCGCTGGAAACCGCCGACACGGACATCACCATCAACACAATCTGCCCCACCTATGTAAAAACGCCGCTGGTGGAAAAACAGATCACCGATCAAGCCCAGGCCAACCACATCCCGGAAGAGCAGGTGGTCAGTGAGATCATGTTGAAGCCGATGCCCAAGGGCGTTTTCATCAGCTTTGAAGAGTTGAGCGGGATCACCGCCTTTTTGATCTCGCCCGTAGCACGCAACATCACCGGTCAAACCATCACGGTCGACGGCGGCTGGACGGTGCAATAAGGCGACGACGCAAGCCTGCATTACGACAGTGACGCGACAAGCACGCCGCAGGTGCGATAATCGGGCACATGCCCGTCTTGTTGATTGCCGATGACCACCCATTGTTCCGCGCTGCCCTCACGCAGGCGGCGCTGGCGGTGGACACAGATGTTGAGGTGTTAGAAGCCGCCGATCTGGATATGGCACTGGCGACGCTGACCGCCGATCCACGGATCGATCTTGTGCTGTTAGATCTGCACATGCCTGGCAACCACGGGCTGGCGGGACTGGCCGCGATTCGGGCCCAGTTTCCGCAGGTCGCGGTGGCGGTTTGCTCAGGCAATGACGAGCCGCGCGTGGTGCGTAGAGCGCTTGATCACGGCGCCGCCGGTTTCATTCCCAAACGCACCAGCATGAGCGACATCCGCCGCGCCATCGCGGCGATTCTTAACTGTGAAACCTGGCTACCCGACGACCTGCGTGCCGCTTTGGCGAACACCGCTTCCGATCCATCCGACAGCGCGCTGGCAGGTCGACTCGCCAGCCTGACCCCGCAACAATTCAGGGTGCTGGCGCTGATCGCCGAGGGTCTGCTCAACAAACAGATTGCTGGTCGACTCGACGTACAAGAGCGCACCGTCAAAGCGCACGTTACGGCGATTTTCGAGAAACTTGGCGTGCGCAACCGCACCCAGGCGAGCTTGTTGCTACGCGAACTGGCCTTGAGCGCACCGGCCTTGCCGGAGGACGACGAAAACCGGTCTTGATGTCGGCTGGCGTATCACGTTACACGCTTACCAAGCCGACAAATCCCCGAGGAGACATCTCTGCAAGTGCGCTTTTCATCCACCCTCCAGCGCGCGCAGGCTTTGCGCGGGTGGCGTATGCGCAATGCGACGGGTAGCCGCTAATCCCGCCAAGCTCACAATCAAAACCCCCAAACCGCCACCGATCACGGCCAATCGCCAATCTGGCACCCAAGACTGCTCGAACACTTTGACGGCGATCACGCCGGAGATGCTCGCCGCCGCAATGGCGGCCACCAGCCCGGAAATCAGCCCTATCGCGACAAACTCAGAGAGGTGCGCGAGTCGCAACTGACGGGTGCGGGCGCCAAGCACGCGCATCACACTGCCTTCCAGAAGGCGCTCGTCCTGACTGCTGCTGATTGAGGCCAACAACACCAGCACGCCCGCCATCAAGGTGAAATAGAACACTACCTCCACTGCCGCTGCCACCTGATCGGCGGTGCTGCGCACTTGGTCGATGACTTGATCAATGTCGATCACTGACAGGTTCGGATAGGCCGCAACCAGATCACGCGTCAA
>CAJDUW010000034.1_pt2 | contig 28370 bp, 27 predicted proteins | sample 7390931 | NCBI WGS metagenome assembly CAJDUW01 (sample SAMEA7055687, study PRJEB34461) | soil metagenome | biome: terrestrial ecosystem; feature: Peninsula; material: soil | place: Antarctica | collected 2016
CAGCGTGTGCGCGAGTTGTCCAAAGGCATGATCGTGCAGTTGCACTTGGCGCTGGTGATGGCGATTGACGCCCGCGTACTGGTGCTGGACGAACCCACGCTCGGGTTGGACATCCTGTATCGCAAGCAGTTCTATCAACGTCTTTTGAATGACTACTTTGATGAGAACAAGACCATCGTGGTCACGACTCATCAAGTCGAAGAGATCGAGCACATCCTGACGGATCTGATTTTCATTCGCGCCGGCAAGATCACCTTGTCAGCCAGCATGGATGAGATTGCCGCACGCTTTATTGAGGTGATGGTGAGCCCGGATCAGGCCGAGGCCGCACGTGCGTTGGGGCCGTTGGACGAGCAGCAGGTATTCGGGAAGTCGATCTTCCTTTTTGACGGCATCGACAAGGCACGTCTGGCCGACTTGGGCGAGACGCGCATTCCCAGCATCGCCGATCTGTTCGTGGCCACGATGAAAGGAACCTACGCATGAACACCTCTAATACCTCGATTTCACCCGTACGCACTTTTGGCTGGCTTCTGCGACGCGAGTACTGGGAGCACAAAGGAGGGTTTTTCTGGGCTCCGGTCTGGGCGGGTGCGATTTCTCTGCTATTGACTCTGATGGGGTTTATTTTCGCGGAGGTGGCAGCACGCAAGGTCGTTTCGGCTGGCAAAGAGTCAATAAACGGTTTTATTGTCAATGGCTTGGATCTGAGCTCAATTACCGCGCAGATGGACGTTGATGATCTTCGCAAGCTTGCCGACGGCGTCAGCGTGAGCACTGCGTCCGCTATGTTCTGGCCGATGCTGGTACTGGGATTTGTGGTGTTCTTCTACTGCTTGGGTAGCCTGTACGACGAGCGTCGTGATCGCAGCGTGCTGTTTTGGCAGTCCTTGCCGATTTCCGATGGTGCCACAGTGCTTTCCAAGGCCGTCAGCGCTCTGCTGGTAGCGCCGGTCATAGCCATGGCGGTCGGCATTATCTGCATGATTGCGTTTCTCCTGGTGCTGGCTGGTTTTGTGCTGTTGCACAACGGTAATCCCTTCACGCTGTTGTGGAGTCCGAGCAATCTCTTTGGCAACGTCGGCGTCGGGCTTGCTGCATTGCCGATCTATGCCTTGTGGGCGCTGCCGAGTGTCGGCTGGCTGTTGTTGTGCTCGGTCCTGGCACGAAGCAAACCTTTTCTATGGGCAATCGTGGTGCCGGTGTTCACCGGCGTGTTCTTAAGTTGGTTTGACTGGATGAGCTCGGCTGATCTCGGCAGCGGCTGGTTTTGGAAGCACGTGGTGGGGCATATTCTTGGCGGCGTGTTTCCGGGTACGTGGCTTGGGGTGATGGATAAGACAACGGCGCAAGCGCTTTTGGTTGCCGATCACTGGGCCGTGACCAAAGCAATGTATGTGGTTGTGGCAACGCCGCAGCTATGGGTGGGTGCTTTAGCGGGTGGCGTCATGATTGCCCTCGCTGTGATGGTTCGGCGCCGTCGCGATGATGTCTGATCCGGGTGCTCGCGCTTTGCCGCATTGTTGAATCGAGAGACGATGGACGCTGCCGCACTAAATCTTGATGAACCGTTGCCGCGTGCGTTCTACGCACGCGATACGCAGCAGGTGGCGCGTGAGCTGTTGGGTAAGCTATTGGTGCACCGTGTCGTTGACACGGTCAGGGTCGGTCGTATTGTCGACGTTGAGGCCTATCTCGGCCCCGGTGATCTGGCGGCCCATACGGCGCGCGGCGAGACTCCACGTACCCGCGCCATGTTTGGTCCGCCGGGGCACGCTTACGTCTATCTGATTTATGGCATGCATCACTGCATGAATGTGGTCACCGAGCCTGAGGGTGTTGGCACGGCGGTGCTGCTGCGTGCGCTGGAACCTGTTGCCAACCTTACGCTACCCACGCATGGCCCTGGCCGCTTGTGCAAGGCCATGGGCATTGACATGTCGCACTATGGTCACGACCTGTTGAGTCAGAGCCTGCACATCTGCGCATCTCCAGTGAGTGAGCCATTCAATGTCCTCACCGGTCCACGCATCGGCGTTGATTATGCAGGTGAGTGGGCGACCAAGCCCTTGCGCTTCTACATCGAGGCCAATCGCTTTGTATCGCGGAAATAGGCTCAAGATGGCCGTGAGTCGCATGCCCGTATTCGACGCATAAAGCTCAATCTTGGGGATGTTCGGTCGGCTCTGGGCGCGGCGGCACCGGGTCGTAGCCGCCCTCGCACAAGGGCTGACAGCGTGCCAGCCGCTTGACCGCGAGCCAGCCACCACGAAGGTGCCCATGCACCTTGATCGCTTCTATGGCATACATAGAGCAGCTGGGGTGGAAGCGGCAATGCTGGCCCAGCAGGGGACTGATGAAACGCTTGTAGCCCCGCAATAAGATTATTATCGGTGATTCCATCGTAAACTCTACGCATAATCGTGCGGCAAGCTTGCCGCACGAGGACGACTAAGCTATAACACCGGACTGCTTTTGCTCAATACATGACTCGAGAGGGCCGTAATTGTGGCAACCAAGATTAAAGCTCCTGCCAAACCTCTGGCCAAGTCGGCCACAGCGCGCAAAACGCTTGCTGCAAAATCGGCTGACACGAAGCAAGCATCCAAAAAAACACCTGCAAAAAAGGCGGTCGCGAAAGCTGTGACAAAGAAGCTAACTCCCAAGGCCGTTCCCAAAAAGGCAGCGGTGAAGTCGTCGGCGACTAAGCCTGCGGTGAAGAAGACAACCGCAAAGCCGGTGGCAAAGAAGTCGGTAGCCAAAAAAGTTGCCGCCAAGTCTGCGCCAGTCAAGACGGCTCCAGCCAAGAAGGCTCCAGCCAAGAAGGCTCCAGCCAAGAAGGCTCCAGCCAAGAAGGCGGCGGTGGCTGGCAAGTCCAGTGGTGCGATCAAGCGCGTTGCACAAACCTTGGCAAAGCTGGTCAAGCCGAAGGCGGCCGACGTCAAGGTGGTCAAGACCGCTCCAAAAAAGGCAGCAACGCCTAAGACGGTTGCAAAAAAGACGGCTGTCCAAAAAATCACAGTCAAAGCGCCGGCAAAGACGACGCCTAAGACATCAGTCAAAAAGGCCGTGAAGACGGCGCCAAAAGCCACCGCGAAGCCTGGTGGCAAGAAGACGGCAGCGCCGGTGAGCAAGGCGGCTACGAAAAAGACCACCACTGCGGTGGCTAAGGCGCCCGCAAAGAAAACTACTAAAACGCCCGCAAAAACAGCAGCCAAAACGGCTGTGACCAAGAAGACACCGGCCGCAACGACGCGACAACCGGAAAAGACATCAACAAGGACGACGATGATTAAGGCTGTACCTGCACCTGCACCTGCACCTGCACCTGCACCTGCACCCGCACCTGCAACGCGATCCAAAGCCAAGCGCCCTCCCGTTACGCCGAACCCCGCTGAACTCAGCGTGGCGATACTGCCGGATCGCCCGGATCTTCCCGTCGGCTACCGACCCAAGCCGGGCGAGGAGTACATGAGCCCGGAGCAACTGGAGTATTTCCGTCAGAAGCTCTTGAAATGGCGTGCCGAGTTGGTTGAAGAATCGCAGCAGACCATTGATAACCTGCGTGAAGAAGTGCGTGACGTGGGTGATGAGGCCGAGCGTGCCACGCGGGAAACAGAAAACTCGCTCGAACTGCGAACGCGTGATCGTTACCGCAAATTGATCTCGAAGATCGACAAGGCGCTCAAAAGCGTCGATGAAGGTGACTACGGTTACTGCTTACCGCAAATTGATCTCGAAGATCGACAAGGCGCTCAAAAGCGTCGATGAAGGTGACTACGGTTACTGCGAAGAAACCGGGGAAGAGATCGGCCTCGAGCGACTGGAAGCACGTCCCATCGCCACCTTGTGCTTTGATGCGCAAGAGCGCTGGGAGCATCGCCGGAAATTGATGGGCGATTGATCTAAACGCGGGCTTAACGTCCGCGTTATTCCATCACACCAAAAGTAAACCTGACGCCGATCGCGAGTAGTTGCTCACGTTCGGCGTCTAGGTCTGCGTGCGTTAATGCGTGTGTGGCAAGCCAAGTGGCCGGCAGATCAAGACGTGCTTGGTCGTCGTGCATGGTCAAATGCATGGGCGGCAATGGGGTGCGGTCGTGGCTGCGATGCAGCAAGATCGCAAGACGCAAGAGGACGACATTGCGTAAGGTCGCCTGAGCCATGCGGCCGGGTAAGCCGAGCAGCATCCCGCGTTGGATACCGCGACGTTGGCAACGCACCAAGGTGGCCAGCACGCTTTGTTCTTGCCGCGAGAATCCGTCAATGTCGGAATTGGCAACGAGATAGGCGCCATGCTTCTGGTGCTGGCTGTGTGAGATCGTCAGCCCTAATTCGTGCAACTGCGCGGCCCATGCCAACATGAGCCGGTCATCCGGCTCCAGCTCTAGATCGGTTGCCACTTGGTCAAACAGCATCAATGCCGTTGACTCTACGCGTGCTGCATGTTCCGTGTCGACGTCGTACCGCATGCATAGGGCGGCAATGGCGGGATCACGCGGGTCGCGCTGCTGGGTGCGCCCATGCATGTCATAAAGCACACCTTCGCGCATGGCCGTTTCGCAGGTACGCATGCGCTCCAATCCGAGTTGACGAAAGCAGGTGTCCATGACCAGAAGTCCGCCGGCGATCACCGGACGACGATCCGCGGATATACCGGGTAACTCGATATCGCCGATGTGCTTGAAGCCGAGCAAGCATCGCGTGATGGCATCCAAACCCGCGCGGGTGATGACTCCTGCTGGTTCGTCTGGATCGACGTGCATTTCCGCAATGGCCTTGGCGGTACCGGAGGAGCCGATAACTTCTTGCCAACCCATGGTCTGATACGCCGCACTGAATTGTTGAAATTGCAGTGACAGCTCCAATTGCCCGGCCTCCCAGCGCTTGCGTGACAGCTTGCCGTCCGGGAAGAAGCGCCGGGTGGTGGCAACACAGCCCATTTGCAGGCTTTCGCGCTTAAGTGGTTCAAATCCTTGGCCAATGATGAACTCTGTCGAGCCGCCGCCAATATCGATAACCAGACGACGCGCAACACCGGGTGGCATGCCGTGCGCGACGCCGAGGTAGATCAGTCTTGCTTCCTCGCGCCCGGACACGACTTCAATGCCGTGTCCAAGTGCCGTTTCAGCCGGCACGAGAAACGCGAGTGGATTACGCAGTTGCCGAACCGTATTGGTGGCGATTGCGCGAACCCGGTGAGGCGGCAAGCTGTGGATGCGCTCCCCGAAACGTGCGAGACATGCCAAGGCCCGATCGCGGGCGGCCGGATCAAGGTCGCCGTTGGCGCGCAGCCCTGATCCGATGCGCGTGGTGTCACGCAGCCGATCAACAATGCGCAACTGTCCGAGCACGCTGCGTGCGACGACCATGTGGAAGCTGTTGGAACCCAAGTCGATAGCCGCAAGCAGCTCGCCTTCACGCAGGCTTGCGTTGGTCATCGGCATATCAAATCCAACAGGTGGCGTTGAGCACTGTGTGTGGGTGCAGCGTTTGTGGCTGTGACTTTGGTGTAGCTGCCATCACTGCCCAGCTCCCAAGCTTGCTGGTTGTCGGACAGGTAATTGTCCAAGGCCTCGTCGAACACGCGTTGAGCCAAGCTTGGATCGAGTATGGGGAAGCACACCTCAATCCGCCGCAGCAGATTGCGTTCCAACCAGTCGGCACTGGCGCAGTAGGTCTCGGGCTTGCCATCGTTGCCGAACCAGTAGATCCGACTGTGCTCCAAGAAACGGCCCACGATGCCACGCACCCGAATGTTGTCGGAGATGCCGGCCAAGCCAGGGCGCAAGGAGCAGGCGCTGCGCACAATTAGGTCAATGACGACACCAGCTTGGGACGCTTCGTAAAGTGCGCGCATCACGTCCGGCTCGTTGAGCGCATTCATCTTGGCGAGAATCCTGCCGGTCTTGCCGGCGCGTGCGTGTGCAGTCTCGCGCTTGATCTTCTCCAGCAACGCCGCATGCAGAGTAAAGGGCGATTGCAGGAGATGGGTGAGTTTGAAGGCGGGCACCAAGCCTGAAAGCTGCTGAAAGATACGGTGGACATCCTCGACAATTCCCACCTGTGCGGTGATCAAGCCGATATCGGTATACAGACGCGCAGTGCCGGTGTGGTAGTTGCCGGTCGACAAGTGTGCGTAACGTTGAAGCTTGCCGGCTTCACGTCGCACAATCAGCAGCATTTTCGCATGGGTTTTGTAACCAACCACGCCATAGATCACCTGGACGCCGGCCTCCTGCAGCCGGTCGGCCAAACCTAGGTTGGCTTCTTCGTCAAAGCGTGCGCGCAGCTCAATAACCACCGTCACATCTTTGCCGTTGCGTGCGGCTTCCACCAAGTGTTCAACCATGACCGAGTCGTGTCCGGCACGGTAAAGGGTTTGCTTGATAGCCAGAACATCCGGATCGCGCGCGGCCAGCTTGATGAGCGTAACCACCGTGTTGAACGAGTCGAACGGATGGTGCAGCAGCACGTCGCCAGCGCGGATGGTGTCGAAGAGTTGATCTTCTTCCACATCGGGCTGTCGGCGCGGTACGAACGGCGGAAACTTGAGGTCAGGGCGGTCGACTAGATCGTGGATCGCGGTGACGCGATTGAGGTTTACGGGGCCATTGATCCGGTGCAGCGCCTCCGGTCCCAGCTCAAATTTTTCCAGTAGCGACGTGACGATCGGTTGTGGGCAATTGTCAGCGATTTCCAATCGCATCGCGCGTGCGAAACCGCGTCCGCGCAACTCGTCTTGTACCGCATGGGCGATGTTTTCGACCTCATCCTCATCAACTAGCAGCTCGGCATTGCGCGTCACCCGGAACTGATAGGCACCCTTGACATGCATGCCGGGGAAAAGCATGTCGACGAAGCTGGACAGCACCGTCGATAACAGCACAAAGTCATGCTCCCCACCGGAAACATCTGGCGGCAGGTGGATAATCCTAGGCAGCGATCGCGGTGCGCGCACGATGGCCATCTTGCCGGCACGGCCGAAGGCATCCTTACCTTGCAGTACCACGACCACGTTCAGGCTTTTGTTGAGAATACGCGGGAACGGATGCGCGGGATCCAGGCCCAGTGGCGACAGGATAGGCAGGATTTCGTCGATGAAGTGCTGACGGAGCCATTGCTTTTGATTCTCTTCCCAGTTTTCCGGCGAGAGGATACGAATACCGGCATCGGCAAGAGCAGGGCGCAGCACTTCGCGCCACGTGCGGTATTGGTCCTCCACCAAGGTTTTGGCACGCGCATGAATCAGTTTGAGCGAGGTTAACGGCGGAGTGCCGTCAGCCGGTAAGGGCATGCCCAATTCCAACACGCTATGAATGCCAGCGACGCGGATTTCAAAAAATTCGTCGAGATTGGTGCAGGCGATGCATAGAAACCGCAAGCGTTCCAGCAAGGGAACAGTCTCATCCAGCGCTTGGGCCAACACTCGGAAGTTGAATTCCAGTTGTGACAGTTCGCGGTTGAGATAAAGCGAGGGATCGGCCAGATCGCGGGGTGCGGCCGGGTCGTGCTTAGGTTTCTTGGTGCGGATTCGACGGTTGGGCATAGATGCAGGATAGCAATTCAGCCGGCTGCAACGAATGCCTTTGCGCGGGCTCAGTAAAAGGGACTGTCGCCAAGCGAGAGCTCGGCCTGCGCTTTGAGCCCGTCAATACGTCGAGCGTGGTCTTAAACTGAGCGCTGTGTTCAAGCGTGGAGATGATCCGCGGGGGTTCAGACGGCGCAGTTCTAGCGCGTCGGGCGTGATTGCGACAATGCGCGCGTCGATGCGTGAGCGCTGGTAGAAGTCTAGGTCAGGTGTCTTGCGCAGCCGTTCGAGTTGGCTCAATGCGTCATCAGCGCGACCATTGAGCCAAGCAACCTCGGCATAGGCCTCAGCCGCGCGAACGGTGTCTCCCGCTACTTCACTGGCGCGCGCAAATGTGCGTTGCAAGGCAGGGTTGTCGGCGTCGGCGGCCAACAACGGGCGCAGTAATTCCTGTGCGGTGCGTGCGGCCTCCGCTGTGCCGAGTTCGGCCAGACTGCCGGCATAGCTCAATACGACCGCGGCGTTCTGTGGGCGCTCTTGCAGCAGGCGCTCGTATCGCTCGTGTGAGGCCTTGAAGTTGCCAGAACGATGATCATTTTCCGCCTGCGCTAACGCGACCCAATACAGCGATGGATACTGTTCGGCCAGTTGCGCCAACTCGGTGCCGGCTGCTGCCGTCTGGCCCACCAGACTGCGCGCCAGCGCAAAACCATAGCGTTGCGCGGGTGTGAATGCAGCTTCATCCGCTTGGCGCAAACGTCGATATTCATGCACGGCCTCGTTCATCGTCTTGGCCGAAAGTACACGCAGGCGCTCGCGTGCCAAAGCGAATAATTCACGTGACACGCCGCCATCGTCGATCGACCCGATCACATATTCCGGCAGCAGCGGATTGCGAGTGCGTCGGAGGGAGGTTGTTCGTGCGCAGTTGCTGTTTTCGATCTCGGCGATCAACTGCAGATCTTGGTCTTGCACGCAGGCTGGATTTACGCCGATCTGCTTTGCACGGGCCTTGGCTTCGCTGATGCGGGTGGTGGTGACCGGATGTGAGCGCAGGTATTCAGGGGCTTGCACGCCACCCAGGTTGCCGCGCATCTGGCGTTCCATGCGGCCAAAGAAGTCAGCCATGGCGAGCGGATCGTAGCCGCTGCGCGCAAGAGTCTGGATGCCGATGCGGTCCGCTTCGTATTCGTTGGAACGGGTGTAATTGATCTGGCGTTGCTGCATCAATGACATGCCGCCCACGACCGCAGCCTGAGCCCCATCGGGGCTGCCGGCTTGCGTGGCCGCCACCATGGCACCGAGCATGCCGAGCATGATCGGCAACTGGTCGCGTTGGGCTTGTTCGACCGCGCGCAGGATATGGCGTTGAGTGACGTGGGAGATTTCGTGTGAAAGTACCGCTGCCACCTCGTCTTCGCGCTCGGCTGTCAGAATCAGGCCGGCGTTGACGCCGATATAGCCGCCGATGGTAGCGAAGGCGTTGATCTGCCGATCGCCCATCAGGAAGAAGGTAAAGGCCTGGCTCGGGCGGTCACTGCGCGATGCCAGTCGATAGCCTAAGCTTTGCAGGTAGCCATCCAGCAGCGGATCATCGAGCACCAATCCATAGCCACGCAGTTGGCGTAGCACCATGCCACCATAGGCACGCTCCTGCGCCGGGGTCAGCAGTTCACCGGCGGACGAACCAATGTCCGGCAGCTTGCTTGGCTCGACAGCTAGCGCCAAGGGCAGGGCAGCGGATAGGGCGGCACAGAGCAACCAGCGTTTCATCGTAGGCGGCAAACAAGTATGGGAAGGTGATCATGACGCGCGGACGCGAACGCGGTGTTAACTGGCTGTAAACCAATGGTCGAGCGACAATATTGAGTCTTGAGCTTCAACTAGAGTGATTGCATGAACAAAGTCATGATGTACACCACGGGTTTTTGCCCCTACTGCGTTTCTGCCAAGCGCTTTCTCGAAAGCAGACATGTCGAAGTCGAAGAAGTCCGAGTGGATACCGACCCGGAACAACGAGCAGAGATGCGTGCGCGCACCCAGCGCACCTCGGTGCCGCAGATCTTCATCGGTGAAACGCACGTGGGTGGTTACGATGATCTGGTTGCGCTCGATCGCGCCGGTGGTCTGGAGCCGCTGCTCGCAGGTTTGTCTGCGGAGTGATCTGCGGCCAGTGGCCGACAGCACAATGGTGGACGTCTTAGTCGAGGCGGAACGCGATGGTTCGCCGGCCTTGTCCATCCCAGCCAGACAATTGACGCAGGGCGATGTCGGTGAACTCCACGACCTCGCCGTTTTCGTTCTGCAAATGGCACAAGATGGGCGGTGAGCCGGCGCGGCCGGGTGGTGTCTCGCAGTGCAGGCTGTCCCGGTCTTCTGCGTCATGTAGCACGAAACCGTTGGGTAACACCTCATTGCGCACCAGTTCGACCCAGCGGGTTTGTGGCCCATCGGCTTGCGCGCCAGTGACAACCCAGCGGCCCAGTAGTGCCTCACCCGGATCTTGGGCAAAGTGGAAACGCACAATCGACAGCGGCCTGAGATCAAGTGCGCCGGTCTCGGGGTTAATGCTCGAAAACCACAGGGTCGCACGCGATGGAGTGAGCACCTCGACATCGACCGCGCCACTCAGGCGGATGCCTTCAGGTGCGCCGTAGTGGGTGAATGGCCCGGAGCCGCCTTCAAATTGGCCTAAATCCAAGTGCCCGACGCCGTCTATCAGCGCGCCGGCACCGAAATACCACGTGGCGTCGCCCGCTGCGTCGTAACCCATCACACTCAGACTGATGAGGCCCGCCTGGCTCTCGATCGACAGACCTAGCCCCGGCCCTGCCGCAAACTCGCCATTTTGCTCAGCCCACCAAAAGCCCGTTTCCAGTCCACTGGCGGGAGCCGCGCTGCCGTCTTGAATCAGGGCAAAGCCAGCCAGCATGGACGAGCTGCCGAGTGTGCTCTCAACCTGCAAACGAACCCGATGAATGCCGCTGGCGGGAAGTAATTCCTGCACTGACATCGTCTGGGTTGAAAATGCGTAGGGAGTCGGCGAAGCGTTACAACCGAGCTGTTCGCGTGTGGCCGTCAGCAGTACCTCATGACCGCGCGCACTGACATCCATGAGCTGCGGCGGACAGGTATCCGGCCAGATTCCCGAGATATCCAGCCGCGCTTGATTATCGCCAACGCTTGCTAGTGTGATCTGCGCAGGCTCGAACGCGTGTGCCTGCGCGGCCAGTGCAGCCAGCAAGATGAACAAGAACGCGGGCAGAGTCAGTAATCGCATGGGTGCAACTGTACCCCATGACGTGCTTGGCCGATAATGGTCGGCTCACTTCGCGTTATTGCGACGTCACACACCTGAGAACAACAAGGAAAGCCCACTGATGAAACCAACGATAGCGGTCATCCGCGGCGACGGTATCGGCCCAGAAATCATGGAAGCCACTTTGTATGTGCTTGATGCAATGGAATTGGGCTTGGCTTACGAGTTCGTTGATGCGGGCCTGACCGCTCTTGAGACACAGGGCGAGTTGCTTCCCGAGAACACTCTGGAAACTATCGAGCGCTTGGGTGTGGCGCTCAAAAGCCCGCTCACCACACCGTTGGGCGGCGGATTTTCATCAATCAATGTCGCTTTGCGCAAGCGTTTTGACCTCTACGCCAACCTGCGTCCGGCGATTTCCTTCCCCAACACCCGTTCGCGTTATGAAAACATAGACATCATCACGGTGCGTGAAAACACCGAAGGTGCCTACATTGGCGAAGGTCAGGCCTTGTCGGCCGACGGTGAAATCGCAACCTTGACCCAGAAGATCACGCGCAAGGGTTCTGATCGCATCGTGCGTTATGCCTTCGAATTGGCGCGATCAGCCGGACGCAAGAAAGTCACCGTGGTGCACAAGGCAAATATCCTCAAGACCACGTCTGGCCTATTTCTGCGCGTAGCGCGCGAGGTGGCGGCCGAATATCCGGACATCGAAGTCAACGAAATGATCGTTGACAACACAGCGATGCAGTTAGTGATGCGTCCCGAGCAATTTGACGTGATTGTCACCACCAATCTTTTTGGCGACATCATTTCTGATCTGTGCGCTGGTTTGATTGGCGGCTTGGGATTGATTCCCGGCGCCAACATTGGCAAGGATGTGGCGATCTTTGAGGCCGTGCACGGAACGGCGCCGGATATCGCTGGTCAGGGCATTGCCAATCCGGTGGCCTTGATGCTCGGTGCGGTGCAGATGCTGGCGCACCTTGATATGGGATCAGATTCAGCGCGGCTGCATCGGGCGATCGTTGCCACGATGCAGGCCCGCGATGGCTTGACCGGAGATCTGGGCGGAACTGGCACCACCATGGGCTTCGCCCGTGCCATTGCCAGCCGCGTCAATGCCTGATCAGCGGGTTTGTTTGCTGCTTAGGCGCGGCGAAGAGCACTGTCGAGTGTTGTTTGGGTGCAACAATATAAGCAGTGCGTGTGGTGCACGACATGAGTCCATTCAGCAGATGGCATGGCTTCGCCGTTTTCCCATTGACGCGGTGTTGTTTATTCGCCATAATCAGAGCGAATGAGGCCGTCGCAGGTTGCATGAACACCAATTCTTATCCGAGTACGTACAAGGGAGCCATGCTGGTCGTGGCCTTTGGCGTGGGTGCATTGCTCGCGTTTCCGACGCAGGCTTCAGGCCAGAGTGCTGAGGCGTGGCGTGATTTTGCGCGTCGCAGCATGACACCTGATTACAGCTGGAACGACGCTCCGGCTGCAGCGAGCTTGGCCCCAACTCTGCGTAGCGTCACTTTCGCGAGGTACGAGCGTGGTGGCGCGGTGTCGTGGGTGAGTGGTCGATCTTCAGTTCATCGCAGTCTCTCGTTGAGCTTTGAGCAAGTGCCAGGCCAAGGTGCGGCTGTGGGCAGTCAGGCGGCGTTGCAATCGCCAGATTTCCAAGCACGCATGTCACCACTGAACAGTCAGCATCTCGATGCGACCTACGTCCAAGACATCGGCGCGATGGGGCGTTTCGGCGTTTCTGCCTTGGTTGCGCGGCAACAATACGCGACGCCCGGATTGGGTATGGCGCAGGGCAATCAAGTATCCGAGCGATTTGAGACACCTGGCGAAACGGTTACCGGGCACGGCATCCGGGTTGACTGGCAGGTGCCGGTTGGTGAGCGTCTTGCGTGGAACTGGACGGCGCAATCCAGACTTGACATGAGCGCATTCGAGTCAGTGCATGGCATCTATGCTGAGCCGGGCGATTTTGACTTGCCAGCACGCTTCGGCACGCAGTTACAGTGGCGCGCGGGTAAAAACCTTGCACTTGCGCTTGGCGTGGAGCGTGTCTACTACGGCGACATCACGCCATTCACAAGCCCGGCGCTGCCGACCAGGCTGCTATCGTTGATGGCGGACGGCAGCGCACCGGCGTTTGCGTGGTCGGATCTCACCGTTTATTCAGCGGAAGGCCGAGTGGCCGATCGCTGGCGCGGCGAGTGGTCATTGCGCTTCAGTACGCGTCAGCAGCCGTCGCCGACCGCCAAGCTATACCGCCAAGTGCTTGACCCGGAATACACCAACACTAATCTTGCGCTTGGCTACCAGCGTGAGCTGAATCGCTGGGGTGAGCTCCGCTTGAGCGCTAGCTATGCGCCGTCCATGGCCTTCCTTGGTCCTGGCCCGGCTTTTGCCACCCGCACTTACACACGCGGTGCGATTGGCGAGTTCGAGGCGTCTTGGGTTCTGCCATTCTGAGCTGGACCTAAGTTTGCCCCTGTAGCTGTCTAATCACAGATATTTCCTACGGCCCCGCTTATCCGGGGCCGTTTGTTTTTATAGACCGGGCCGGGCTTGCCCCGGGGCATATCGTCCCCACCTAACAAGCTGTCGGCAGCCAAATTCCGATCAGTGATTGTGTTGCGTGGCTCACATTTCCTGCAGCTGCAGTTTGAAGTTTGCTCCGCAACGCCGCACCTTCGTCCAAGACCTGTTTCGCACGTGCCTGTTTTTTTCACTCTGACCTAAACCCACTAAACCGGTTCCAGGTGCCCGTCGATGTCGGGCCAGAGTGATACCGAATGACATGGAGAGTTGATATGTCCAATGCCGCCGTAGTTGATCGTCTTCGCCTGCCGGTGTTGCCGCTGCGGGACGTTGTGGTTTACCCGCACATGGTGATCCCGCTGTTCGTCGGCCGGGAAAAGTCGATGCGTGCGCTTGAGCTTGCGATGGAGCAGGACAAACGCATTTTGCTGGTCGCTCAGACCAGCCCCGAAATTGATGACCCAGGTGCGACCGATCTTTATCCGATGGGTACCGTGGCCCAGGTGCTCCAATTGCTCAAGTTGCCTGATGGCACGGTAAAAGTTCTGGTCGAAGGCAGCACGCGAGCGCATGTATCGGCTTGCGCTGAAACTGATGGAGCCTTGCTCGCTGACGCGACCGTGATTGAATCCACCAATACCCGCGAGGCGCGCGAGGTTGAGGTGACTATGCGCTCGTTGCTGTCCTTGTTTGAACAGTACGTCAAGATGAATCGCCGGATTCCACCTGAGCTGCTGGCGACTCTGTCAGGTATTGAGGATCCCGGTCGCATCGCCGATACCGTGGCCGCGCACTTGGCTGTCCGCTTGTCAGATAAGCAAGCCTTGCTGGAAACTTTGGACGTATGCGATCGGCTTGAGTCGCTGATCGGCTTTGTCGACGGCGAAATTGATGTGCAGCAACTGGAGAAGCGCATTCGCGGCCGGGTCAAGTCGCAGATGGAAAAAAGCCAGCGTGAGTACTACCTCAACGAGCAAATGAAGGCGATCCAGAAAGAGCTGGGCGATCTCGAGGAGCAGCCGGGCGAGCAGGATGAGCTCGCACGCAAGATCGCCGAGGCCAAGATGCCTAAGGAAGTCGAGGTCAAGGCCCGTGCTGAGCTAGCCAAGTTGCGCCAGATGCCACCGATGTCGGCCGAGGCCACCGTGGTGCGCAATTACATCGACTGGTTGGTCGGCGTGCCCTGGAGCAAGCGCAGCAAGGTGCGACGTGATCTGAAGGCCGCGCAGGAGGTCCTTGATGCCGATCACTACGGTCTCGAGAAGGTTAAAGACCGTATCCTCGAGTACCTCGCAGTGCAGACGCGGGTGCGGAAAATGAAGGGGCCAATCTTGTGTCTGGTTGGCCCGCCCGGTGTGGGCAAGACATCTCTTGGCCAGTCCATCGCCAAGGCAACCAATCGAAAGTTTGTGCGGATGAGCTTGGGTGGGGTGCGCGACGAGGCCGAGATTCGTGGTCATCGTCGTACCTACATTGGCTCCATGCCAGGACGTGTGGTCCAGAATCTCAGCAAGGCGGGTACGCGCAACGCGCTGTTCATGCTTGATGAAATTGACAAGATGAGCAACGACTTCCGCGGCGATCCGGCATCGGCGCTGCTGGAAGTGCTCGATCCCGAGCAGAATCACAGTTTCAATGACCACTATCTTGAGGTCGATCTTGATCTGTCTGAAGTGATGTTTGTTGCTACCGCCAACTCTTACAACATCCCCGGCCCCTTGCTCGATCGTATGGAAGTGATCCATATCCCGGGTTACACCGAGGATGAGAAGGTCAATATCGCCACGCAGTACCTGTTGTCCAAACAGATCAAAGCGAACGGACTGAAGCCTGAAGAAGTTGAGATTAGTGTCGATGCGATCCGCGAGATCGTCCGCTACTACACGCGCGAATCAGGTGTGCGCGGCTTGGAGCGTGAAATCTCTAAAATCTGCCGAAAGGTGGTCAAAGAGATTGCCTTGGCCGGGCCAAAGCCGGTGCGCAAGGGACGCAAAAAGGCTGCGGGTATTAAGGTCACACCAGCCAATATTTCGAACTATCTGGGTGTGCGCCGACACGACTTTGGCCGAGCTGAGGAGCAGGCTGAGATTGGCTTGGTTACTGGCTTGGCTTGGACTGAGGTTGGCGGTGATCTGTTACAGATCGAGGCCACATTGATGCCGGGTAAGGGCAACTTGCAGCACACCGGCCAACTTGGTGATGTGATGCAAGAGTCCGTCAAAGCCGCGCTGACCGTGGTGCGTTCACGCGCCGAGCGTTTCGGGATTGATCCTGACTTTCATCAAAAACTTGATATCCACGTGCACGTTCCTGAAGGGGCGACGCCAAAGGATGGACCCAGCGCGGGCATCGCGATGTGTACCGCCTTGGTGTCTGCCCTGACCAAGGTGCCGGTGAAAGCCGATGTTGCAATGACCGGTGAGATCACCTTGCGCGGTCGTGTGTTGCCAATCGGTGGTCTCAAGGAAAAGCTGCTGGCGGCTCTGCGCGGCGGAATCCGTACGGTATTGATTCCACAAGAGAACGAGAAGGATCTCGCGGATATTCCGGTCAATGTAAAGAAGGACTTGAAGATCGTTCCGGTGCGCTGGATCGACGAGGTCCTGGACTTGGCTTTGGTCGAACCGCTGGGGCCCGGCACACGCAATACACCAGCCGAACTCGTGTCGGCGCCAGCACCGGCCAAGGGGAAGCCAGCCAGTCGCGCTCATTGAGTGGATTCGTTTGCGTTTTGCGGTTGACGTGATTGGTGATGTATGCATCGACCGTCAAAATGGCCGGAAACCGCATGGCAACAAGGAAAATCGTGTTGCGCATGCTTCCCTGCGCTGGTATAAATTCGCGCTACCGTTGGCTGATGCAGGATGCACGGGCGGGAGAAATGACCAAGTGCTGCGTTCCGCCATCAGGGTGGTACGTGGTTCGACGAACAATCAGCGAGACAATGAACTCGTAATCTGGAGTGATAGGACATATGAACAAATCTGAATTCGTTTCCGCCGTCGCAGATGCCGCAGAGTTGACCAAGACCGATGCCGCCAACGCTGTCGACGCCATCATCGAAGTGATCAAGAAGACATTGAAGGCCGGCGATACCATTTCGCTGGTTGGCTTTGGTACTTTTGAGGTTCGTAAGCGTGCTGCTCGCACCGGCCGCAATCCGCGCACCGGCGATACCATCAAGATCAAGGCATCGAATGTTCCTTCGTTTAAGGCTGGCAAAGCTCTGAAAGATGCTGTAAACTGATCGTCTTTGCAGGGTGCTTAGCTCAGCGGTAGAGCGTCGCCCTTACAAGGCGAGGGTCGGGGGTTCGAAACCCTCAGCACCCACCATAAGCACCATGTAGCGTCATAGCGCGGAGTGGTAGTTCAGTCGGTTAGAATACCGGCCTGTCACGCCGGGGGTCGCGGGTTCGAGTCCCGTCCACTCCGCCACTTATGCCGAGGGCGCCTGATTCCAGGCGCCCTCTTTTTTTATCCGGTCGCAGCGAAATTCGCTGCGTGGCTTTCCCCTCAACAAGCGAAGACTACGTTCGATGTTGCAGTTACTCCGTGAAAAGACCACCGGTTGGGTGGCAGTCGTGATCGTGGCGATCCTTGCAGTCCCGTTCGCATTCTTTGGTGTGGAAAATTATTTCACGCTCCAGACACCAAGCTATGTGGCCAAGATCAACAAGACCGAGATCAGCCAGGATCAGTTCCGGCAGCGTTTCGAGGAGCAGCGCAGTCGAGCGCGGCAAATGTTGGGCGATAGCTACGACGCGCGCGAGTTCGACACGCCCTTGGTCAAGCGCCAAGTGCTGGACGACATGATTGATCAGGAAGTGCTGAGGCAAGCGGCGGAAAAGTACGGCTTGGTGGTCGCACCGGAAGTGCTGTTGAAAGAGATTTCCGCCATCGATGCTTTTCATGTAGATGGCAAGTTCGATGTGAACCAGTACGTCAGGGTGCTTGACGGCGCGCGCATGAACGCACGCGGTTTCGAGAGCCGCATGACGGATGATCTACTGACTCAGGCGCTGCCGCGCGCGGTCACGACCAGTGGTTTGGTTACTGATGCCTATGTGGATCGTTACCTTGCGTTGCGCGATCAAACGCGCAGCTTCGACTATGTGGTGTTGCCGGCACCCGCACCGGACGCGGTCGGCGAAATCAGTGAAGAGCAGGTCACGGCATATTACGAGTCACATTCCGATGCCTACCAGAGCCCGGAGACTGTGTCGGTGGAGTACTTGGATCTCGACGGTTCAACACTCGAGATCGCAGAAACCGTAGATGACGATACCTTGCGCTCACGCTACGAAGAAACTAAGGGCCGCTACATTGAGCCCGAGTCGCGTTTGGTCTCGCATATTTTGATCGAGACACCGGCCAATGCCGATGCCGATGTGGTTCAAGCCGCACACGATAAGGCGGTGGAGATTGCCAGCAAGGCCAAAGCCGAAGGCAGCGACTTCGCGGCACTGGCCGAGGAGTATTCCGAGGATCCTGGCTCACGCAACAGCGGTGGTGATCTCGGTTGGATTGAGCGTGAGGTAACTGATCCTGCATTCGAGGAGGCGTTGTTCTCGATGGATGTGGGCGTGAGCGACCCGGTTAAGAGTAGCGATGGCTGGCATGTAATTTGGCTGCGCGAAGTGCGCGAGCAAACGGGTAAGACTTACGACGATGTGCGTACGGAGCTGGCCAAGGAATATCTTGAGAGCGAGCTTGAGCGTGCCTATAACGATGCCGCCGGCCGCCTGATCGATGCGGTGTACCGTGATCCAAGCACCTTGGATGGTGCTGCCGAGGAATTGGATCTCAAGGTTCAGGTAGCAGGGCCGTTCACCCGCGCAGGTGGACCAGGCATCTTCTCTAATCCTGACGTGGTGCGTGCAATGTTCTCTGATAGCGTGTTGCGCGAAGGCTTGAGCAGTGATCTGATCGAGTTGGATGCGACTCATGGCATTGTCCTGCGCATCCAAAACCACGTTCCGGCGGCCACTCGGCCGCTTGAAGAAGTGCGCGATCAGGTAGTTGCGTCGGTGCGTAGTGAGCTCATTACCGAACTGGGTAAGTCGACGCTGGATAAGGCGTTGGCAGAGGTTGATTCGGTCAAGACGCTTAAGGCCTATGCCGAAACGCACGAACTGGAAGTTAAAACGGCTGATGGTGCGGGTCGCCAAGGCGCGACTGTTGATCCAGCGATCGCGTCTGCTGCGTTCGGCCTGCCACACCCCACTGACGGTGCCGCCAGTATCGGCAGCGCGCATTTGGTGGGCGGTGCCAATGCCGTGATTGCGCTGACGGCCGTCACCGAGGCGGATCTGTCTGGGATTGATGCGGTTCAACGCAAGATGCTGCGAGAGCAAATCGCGCGTGGCGTGGCCAACGTGGAAGCGGGTGAGTTGATCAAAGCACTGCGCAAAGAAACCAAGATCGACGTGGTTGAGTCACGTCTGTAAGCCTTCGGCTTGCACTTTACGAAGAAAAGCCCGGCGTACGCCGGGCTTTTCGTTTCTGCTTTACGATTGCGCTTTCGGCATGCCTACTACAGCAGAAACACCGCCGCTACGCGCCGCCCTTCACTTGCTAGAAGATTGAAGGTGCGAGCTGCGGCGCCGTTGTCCATGGTTTCCAGTCCAACTCCGCAACGCAGGAAACTTGCCATGAATGCCGGTGTCGGTAATTGCTGACGTGAACCCGTACCTATCACGACCAAGGCGGGCTGCAACTCGAGAATCGCGTCCACGTTGGCGGTGGAGAATTCGGCCAGAGTGCGGACCGGGAATGCGTCGAGGCATTGTTGTGGGGTCAACAATAGGCTGGTGGAAAAGACCCGCTCGCCGATCTGAATCGTTTCCGCAGTCACCGCGCGGACCAGATACAGGCCTTCGTCGTGATGCTCGATCAGCTGCATCCTTGCGACCTCAGCGTGGCAAGGAGATCATGGGCGCGTCGGCACGACGGCGATACAGGCAAGCGATATTGCCGATACGTTGCACCAGCTGAGCGCTGGCACGTTCAGTCAGCTCCGCCACCAAGGCGTCACGGGCTTCGCGATCTTCTGCGGCGAGCCGCACCTTAACCAGCTCATGGTGTTCCAGTGCCAGGTCCAACTCGGCCAGCAATGACTCAGTCATTCCCTTGCCGCCCATCAGGATTACAGGCTTGAGCGGGTGCGCGAGGCTGCGCAGGTAACGCTTTTGTGTGGCGGACAAAGGTGTGGACATGAACGGTCGTATCGGTGGAAACGGCCGCACAGGTTACCATGTAGGCTTGATCCTGATCGATGAATACCATGGCCCGCAGCAAGAGCAGCCAGCGCTGGTTACGTGAGCACTTCGCCGACCGCTTCGTCAAGAAAGCGCAAACTGAAGGGCTGCGTTCTCGTGCGGCCTACAAGTTGGAAGAAATTCTCAAGCGTGATCGACTGCTAAAGCCCGGCATGGTGGTTGTGGATTTGGGCGCTGCACCCGGCGGCTGGTCTCAATTAGTGCGACAAGAGATGGGTGACAAGGGTCGCGTGATCGCGCTCGACATCCTGGAGATGCCGACCTTGGCGGGTGTCGAATTCATCTGCGGCGACTTCCGCGAGCCCGAACCGCTGGCGCAATTGGCCGCAACGCTGTCGGGTCAACCCGTGGACCTTGTGCTTTCGGATATGGCACCCAATATGTCAGGTATGGAATCCGTGGATCAGCCACGTTCCATGTATCTTGCGGAGCTCGCGCGAGAATTCGCGCACGAGCACTTACGACCCGGCGGCAGTTTTCTTATTAAGTTGTTTCAGGGTGCGGGTTTTGACGACTACATTCGCGACTTGCGCACGCGCTACGGACAAGTCCGGGTGCGCAAGCCGGAAGCTTCGCGCGCTCGGTCTTCCGAGGTCTACGCGCTGGCAACCAACAAACATTAGTCTCGCGGAGACGGGCAGGAAGCAGGAATGAATGATTTAACCAAGAATATGTTGATGTGGGTGATCGTCGCCGTCGTGTTGATGGCGGTGTTCCAGAGCTTCACGCCGCAAATGAGCGCCACTCAGGGGCTGTCCTATTCTGACTTCCTCTCACAGGTGCGCAACGAGCGCGTCAGCGAGGTGACTTATTCGGAGAACGGCCGCGAACTCACGGGCGTTACGAAGGACGGCGGCAAGTTCTCGGTGGCCTTGCCACCCAACGACCCCAAGTTGATCGATGACTTGGTGACGCGCGGCGTGAAGGTCGAGCAATCCCCGATCTCGACCGGCCCCTCGCTGACTTACATCCTGCTGAACCTGCTGCCCTACATCATCTTCATCGGCATCTTTATTTTCTTCATGCGCCAACTGCAATCAGGCGGCGGTGGGCGTGGCGCGATGAGCTTTGGCAAGTCGCGCGCCAAGATGCAAAGCGAAGATCAAGTCAAAGTGACCTTCGACGATGTGGCTGGCTGTGATGAGGCCAAGGAAGAAGTTGGCGAGCTGGTTGAATTCTTGCGCGATCCTTCGCGCTTCCAGAAGCTCGGCGGAAAGATTCCTCGTGGCATCTTGATGGTTGGCGCGCCGGGTACCGGCAAAACACTGTTGGCCCGTGCTATCGCGGGTGAGGCCAAGGTGCCGTTCTTCTCGATTTCGGGTTCCGATTTCGTTGAGATGTTCGTCGGTGTCGGCGCCAGCCGTGTGCGCGATATGTTTGATCAAGCCAAAAAGCACGCACCGTGCATTATCTTCATCGACGAAATTGATGCGGTGGGTCGTCATCGTGGCGCCGGTTTGGGTGGTGGACATGACGAGCGTGAGCAGACCCTCAACCAGTTGCTGGTGGAAATGGACGGCTTTGAGGGCGGTGAGGGCGTGATCGTAATCGCGGCCACCAACCGCCCCGATGTGCTCGATCCAGCGCTGTTGCGCCCGGGCCGTTTCGATCGGCAGGTGGTTGTTCCCTTGCCTGACGTGAGAGGCCGCGAGCAGATTCTCAAGGTTCACATGCGCAAGCTGCCACTGGATAACGATGTCGAGCCGATGACCATCGCGCGCGGTACACCGGGATTTTCTGGTGCCGACTTGGCCAACTTGTGCAATGAAGCCGCCCTGTTTGCCGCACGCGAGAACGCCAAAAGCGTCCGTATGGATCACTTCGATCGTGCCCGCGACAAAATCATGATGGGCGCTGAACGCCGCTCCATGGTTATGAGCGAAGACGAGAAGAAGCTGACCGCTTACCACGAGGCAGGTCACGCTATTGTTGGGCGCTTGGTACCCGAGCATGATCCTGTCTACAAGGTCACGATCATTCCGCGCGGTCGTGCCTTGGGCGTGACGATGTACCTGCCTGAAGGCGATAAATACAGTTACAACAAGGTCGCAATCGAATCGCAACTTTGTTCGCTGTACGGCGGGCGCGTCGCTGAGGAACTCATCTTCGGGACCGACAAGGTCACCACAGGTGCCTCCAATGATATCGAGCGGGCCACAAAGTTGGCGCGCAACATGGTCACCAAGTGGGGCCTCTCGGATGAGATGGGGCCGATTTCCTATGGTGAAGAAGAGGACGAAGTGTTCTTGGGTCGTTCGGTGACGCAGACCAAAAATGTTTCAGATGCAACCGCGCGCCGCATCGATGAAGTGGTGCGTGGCATTCTTGATCGCGCCTACGCCCGCGCAACGGGTCTGCTGAGCGAGAATCTCGACAAGCTGCATACGATGGCTGATGCCCTGCTGCAATACGAAACCATAGACGCCGCGCAGATCGAGAACATCATGAATGATCGTGAGCCTGGCTTGCCGGCTGACTGGGTCAAGAGTGGCAAAACACTGCCACCCAAACGTGATGACTCTGGTCCAACGGCTGGTGCAACCGTGGGTGGGCCTGCGCCGCAGGTGTGAGAACGACCGGCTGACACAGGCGCGCGAGGTCCTATGTTCGATCTTTCACCCGTGCTCGATTGCGCCGGGCGTGCGCTGAAGCTGGATCGGCCACGTATTGTGGGCGTGATCAACGTCACGCCCGATTCGTTTTCCGATGGTGGCCGTCATGCCACCACCGAGGCCGCCGTAGCGCACGGTTTGCAACTGCTTGAAGAGGGCGCCGACGCCCTCGATATTGGCGGCGAATCCACCCGTCCTGGTGCGCAAGAAGTCTCCGTCGAGGTGGAACTGGCTCGGGTGCTGCCGGTGATCGAGCGTTTGGCGCGGGAAACCAGCGTGCCGATCAGTATCGACACCTCAAGGCCGGAGGTGATGCGCGCTGCGGTCGCTGCTGGCGCCGGCTTGATCAACGATATTTATTCATTGCGACGCGAAGGTGCGCTCGAGACCGCTGCGGAACTCGCTGTGCCCATCATTTTGATGCACATGCAAGGCGAACCACGCACCATGCAGGAAGCACCGCATTACGACGATGTCGTAGACGACGTGCGCCGCTTTCTGGCTGACCGCATATTCACCTGCGAACTGGCTGGTATCCCGAAGACGCGTTTAGTCGTGGACCCCGGCTTCGGCTTTGGCAAGAATCTGACCCATAATCTCAGCTTGTTGGCTGGTCTTGAGGCTTTTGCAGATTTAGGTGTGCCGTTGTTGGCTGGTATGTCGCGTAAGCGCATGATTGGCGATATTACGGGACGTGAGACCGATCAACGCGTTGCGGGATCCGTGGCAGCGCATCTTCTCGCGGCCGAACGCGGCGCCATGCTGTTGCGTACTCACGATGTAGCGCCGTTGCGCGATGCCTTGGCTGTTCTCGCGGCTGTGCGTTCATGTGCGCCAACGCCGCGACGAGAGCAAGTAAGCATGCCGCGCTGGCCAGACGACGAATGATTAATGTGCCGCCTCGGAGAGGGCGAAATCACATCTTCATCCATACTTCTCGATTAGTGACGCTCAGGGCAGCCGCATGACCTCTATCACCGATTTCAGTGATGCTGAATTGCTCGCGCAAGCAGCCGCCTTGGGGCAGTTCTTGACCGCTTTGAACCACACGGTTGTGACGGCGGAAAGTTGTTCTGGTGGCTGGATCGCTAAAACTATCACTGATGTGACAGGTTCATCGGCGTGGTTTGAGGCCGGTCTGGTGGCTTACAGCTACGAGGCCAAGCAGGCACTCTTGGGTGTGAGTGGTGAAACCTTGCTGCGCGACGGCGCGGTGAGTCAGGAAACCGCTTTGGAAATGGTGTCAGGCGCTCTGATTCGTTCTGGTGCATCCTTGGCTGTCGCCGTGACAGGTATTGCCGGCCCCAGTGGTGGCACGCCTGACAAGCCGGTTGGAACGGTCTGGATCGCTTGGAAACGACGCGGCGGCTATCCGCGTGCCGAACTGTTCCACTTCGATGGTGATCGTGAGGCTGTGCGTCGTCAGACTGTTGCCGCCGCCTTGGTCGGCTTACGGCGCATGCTCGCCTAAACAACGCAACAGCCCCGAGCGCGAGCGCCCGGCCCTGCATGAAACATGTGTGCTGTCAGGGGCTTTGTTGACGCCCGCGCAGACCGAAGAATCCGAACGTACCGAGCAACAGGCCGAGCAGGCTGAGTGTCCATGTCGATCCGGCTGGCACTAAGGTTGGCTGCGACGCGGCGACAACGGCCGCCGCTTCGACGGCACCGTTATCGACCCTGTCACCCACGACGCGAGGAAAGCCGGCACCACGTCGATCGAAGGTAACGCCCATTGGAGTCAGGCTATTGTTGCCGGCGTCGATGAGCGGGCTGCCCAAGCAGTGCAACGGCAGGGGCCAGCGGGCTGCGGGTAGCACGTGCGGAAAACGCGGACATAAGTGGGCGTTGGGATAATGCGGGGGAGCTTGAAGCTTCAGGCTCTGGGTCTTGCCGAGCGATAATTTTCGGTGGAATTCGATCGGGCTGCGGAAAACAGGCCGAAAGCGCGGGCTGGATTGGCGGTCCAAGGATCAAATTCCCAATGAAGCGGCGTATTTATCGGATGCGGGATTGACGAAGGACCTTGTAAGTAGTATTACTACTACATGCCTTTGACCGACACCCAACACGCCATACTTGCCTTGATCGCCGAGCGCATCGAGATGGAAGGCATACCGCCTTCGCAGACCGAAATCGCCCATGCGATGGGTTTCAAGAGTGTGCGCGCAGCGCAATATCACTTGGACGCCTTGGAGCGCGATGGCGCAATAGAGCGTCAACCTGGACGCGCACGCGGCATCCGGCTCAAGAAACATCCGGTTCTGCCGCAAGGTGAGCTGGCGCTTTCATCGTATCGCGAAGACGACTTATTGCGCCTACCCGTGTTGGGGCGAGTCGCCGCAGGCGCGCCGATCGGTGCCGATGCGCACGAAAGTGACTCGGTCGCACTTGATCGAAGCTTGTTTCGCCCTTCGCCAGACTACCTATTGCGGGTGGAAGGCGACTCGATGCGTGATGAGGGTATTTTGGATGGCGACCTCGTCGGCGTGCAGCGCACCAACGACGCGCGCAGCGGCCAGATCGTGGTGGCGCGGGTCGACAACGAAATCACCATCAAGCGTCTGGAGCTATCGCCACAACATATTCGACTGCTGCCTTGCAACGCGGATTATGCGCCCATTGTTATTCCGGCTGACGCCGAGTTCGCCGTTGAAGGGCTCTATTGCGGCCTGCTGCGCCCCAATCGAAGTGCGCCGCGATGAGCATCAGAACTTGGCGATGGATGAGCAATTCTCCTAGCAGGATTTGCGCCGCCGACCCGCGACCCACTACGACAGATTCTGATGGTGCGCACGTCGCACCATCATCACGATATCAGCAAGCTTTGCCAGTCTCAGGATATGAGACGAGCAAATCTTAAGCTGGCGACATACCTAAACAGAACAGAGGAATTTCCCATGGACGAGAACAAGAAGCGTGCGCTGGCCGCAGCCCTATCGCAGATCGAAAAGCAGTTCGGCAAAGGCGCAGTGATGCGGATGGGCGACCGGGCTGTCGAAGCGGCTGAGGTGATCAGCACGGGTTCGATGATGCTAGATATTGCGCTGGGCATTGGCGGTTTGCCAAAAGGTCGTGTGGTCGAGATTTACGGGCCGGAATCCTCCGGCAAAACCACACTTGCGCTCCAGACAATTGCGGAATGCCAAAAGCTGGGCGGTGCCGCGGCTTTCATCGATGCCGAGCACGCACTTGATCCAGGTTACGCTGCGAAACTGGGGGTGAAGGTGGAAGACCTGCTTCTCAGCCAGCCCGATACGGGTGAGCAGGCCTTGGAAATCGCCGATATGCTGGTGCGCTCTAATTCAGTAGACATCGTGGTCATCGACTCGGTCGCAGCGCTAACCCCGCGTGCTGAGATTGAGGGCGACATGGGCGCACAGCTGCCTGGTCTTCAGGCGCGCCTGATGAGTCAGGCTTTGCGCAAGCTCACCGGCAACATCAAGCGCTCCAACTGCCTAGTTGTATTCATCAACCAGTTGCGTATGAAGATCGGCGTGATGATGCCTGGGCAAAGTCCGGAAGTGACCACCGGCGGCAATGCGCTCAAGTTTTACGCCTCTGTTCGTCTGGACATCCGCCGTATTGGTGCGGTCAAAAAGGGCGATGAGATCATCGGCAATCAGACCAAGATCAAGGTGGTCAAGAACAAGATGGCGCCGCCATTCAAACAGGTCATCACAGAAATTCTCTACGGCGAAGGCATCAGCCGCGAGAGTGAGCTGATTGAAATGGGCGTGGAGGCAAAGCTAGTGGACAAGGCCGGCGCTTGGTACAGCTATGGCGATACCCGTATCGGTCAGGGCAAGGACAACGCTCGCCAGTTCCTGCGTGAACATCCAGAGATACGTGCGGAATTGGAAGCCAAGGTGCGCGAGCTCTACATGCCCGTGCTCATCAGTAGCGATGCCGATGCGTCTGAGGATGAGGCGGAAACCGAAGAGGCATGAGCGACTCTGGCGACCACGACAAGGCGCCTCACAAGGGCGCCAATACGCCACCATGGCGTGTTGCGCAGTCGCCGGCTCATGGCTCAGAACAGCAAGTTCCTGAAATCGATGAGCCGGATGACTCTGTTACGGAGGAGCGTTCGGCATCGCGTCGAGGACGTGGCTCCGATCCTCCAGATCCGCGTCAGAAAGCCATGGAGTTGTTGTCTCGGCGTGAGCACTCGCGTCTGGAATTGACCCAAAAGCTCGTTGCGCGAGGCTTTGAGCCGGTAGCGGCAGAACAAGCCGTCGAGGATATGGCGACACGCGGCTGGCAAGACGACGCACGCTATGCCGAAATCATGGCACGTCATCGGACGATGTCTGGTCACGGTCCCGTGCGCATCCGAGCAGACTTGAAGCAGCACGGTATTGGTAGCGAGATGATCGAGGCGGCGCTGGCCGCTTGCGAGACCGATTGGCAAGTTTTGGCGACTGAAGTATTGCAACGACGTTTTGGCACTGAGCGCCCGGCAGACCGCAAGGAAATCGCGCGGCGCGGCGCTTTCTTGCAACGTCGGGGCTTCGATCTGGATGCAATTCGTCATGCTATGGCGCAAATAGACAGCTAAGTCAGCGCGAAAGGCCCGCGCAATCGATGCGCGCCCGCCCAAACTGCGTGCGGCCTGATATTCTCGTAGGTTCCGATCCCGATTGTCGCATTCGCTGGCCATTGGGCGTTCTGCCATTCCTGCGTTCGTTATTGCCCATGAAAACTAGCAGCCAGATTCGATCCGATTTCCTCGAGTTCTTCCGCGCCAGGGAGCATGCCATCGTGCCGTCTGCGCCACTGGTGCCGGCGAACGATCCGACCCTGTTGTTCACCAACTCGGGCATGGTGCAGTTCAAGAACGCTTTCTTGGGTAGCGAAAAGCCAGTGGCTCCGCGTGTTGCCGATGTCCAGCGTTGTTTGCGCGCGGGTGGCAAGCACAACGATTTGGATCAGGTCGGTTATACCGCTCGCCACCACACGTTCTTTGAGATGTTGGGCAATTGGTCCTTCGGCGACTACTTCAAGAGGGACGCAATCGTCTGGGCGTGGGAGCTGCTGACTGGCGTGTGGGAACTCCCGCCCGAGCGTCTGTTGGCCACCGTTTACCAGACGGATGATGAGGCGTATGACATTTGGCGCGATGTGATCGGTCTGCCCGAAGATCGCATAATCCGGATCGGCGACAACATGGGCGCGCCATACGCATCCGACAACTTCTGGCAGATGGCCGATACCGGGCCGTGCGGTCCTTGCACCGAAATATTCTACGATCACGGGCCGCAGCATGCCGGTGGTCCGCCCGGCTCGCCGGACGAGGACGGTGATCGTTTCATCGAGATATGGAACCTCGTCTTCATGCAGTTTGATCGCCAGCCCGACGGCAGTTTGGTGCCGCTGCCCGCGCCTTGTGTCGATACGGGCATGGGGCTGGAGCGACTGGCAGCCATCTTGCAGGGCGTGCACTCGAACTATGAGATTGATCTGTTTCAGGCATTGATCCGCCGTGCCAGCGAGCTCACCGCTACGCCTGACCTGAAGAACAATTCTTTGCGTGTGATTGCCGACCACATCCGCGCCTGTAGCTTCCTGATTGCCGATGGCGTGCTGCCCGCGAACGAGGGTCGTGGTTATGTGCTGCGCCGGATCATCCGCCGCGCGCTGCGTCACGGCTGGATGCTCGGGACACGCGAGCCCTTCTTCCACCGGATGTTTGAAACCTTGTCCGAGCAGATGGGCGATGCCTATCCGGTGCTGATCGAGCAGCGGAACACCATTGAGAACGCGCTGCGCCAAGAGGAAGAGCGTTTCGCTGAAACGCTTGAGCATGGGATGAAGTTGCTGCAATCGGTATTGGAGGATGAGGGTTCACTTGCTCACAAACAGCAGCAAGTGCCTGGCAAAACCGCCTTTACTCTCTACGACACCTATGGTTTCCCGGTCGACCTCACCGCCGATGTGGCGCGCGAACATGGTTGGGGCGTGGACATGGCCGGTTTCGAGACCGAAATGCAGCATCAACGCGAACAGGCTCGCGCTGCCAGTAAGTTCTCGGGCGGCAATACACTGCCGGCAGAGCTTGTCGCCAAACTTCCGGCCACACGGTTTCTGGGCTACAAGCAAGCCGCCGCCATTGATTTGCAAGTACTTGCGATCGT
>CAJDUW010000029.1_pt1 | contig 27859 bp, 24 predicted proteins | sample 7390931 | NCBI WGS metagenome assembly CAJDUW01 (sample SAMEA7055687, study PRJEB34461) | soil metagenome | biome: terrestrial ecosystem; feature: Peninsula; material: soil | place: Antarctica | collected 2016
TTGGCGCGCTCGGCAAAGCCGTGCGTGGCTCGGCCCATCAGTCCGATCAGAATGAAGCTCGCCGATCCGGCGATAGCGAATCGGAAAACCTGCTTTCGACTCAGCGTGGCGCGGTTACGAAAAGGCGTCTCGATAAATCGCCAGGACACATAAGCGAGAACGAGCGACGCGACGCCCAGGACCGCAAATGTGGTTGGCTCGGGCTCCGCAAGCGAGCGGTGTCGGGCCAAGGCGAAGATCATGAAATGCCAAAGGTAGGCGCTGTAGCTGATCAGGCCGATGACGACCATCGGCTTGGAGCTCAATAGGCGCCCGCACCAGCTATGTGGCGTGCAAAACACGATGACCAGCCCGGCGCCGAGTGTCGGGATCAGCGCATGGAGGCCAGGAAAGGGGGTGCGATGATCAAAGGACATGACCGCAAAAACAATGAGGGCCAAGCCGATGACGGGCAACAATTCGGCCGCGATGGCGCGCCAACCGGCAGCGCGCGAACCTTGCGTTCGATGCAAAAGGAAAAACCCGATGAGCACGCCAATCGCCAGCTCCCAGATTCGCGTCGGAAGCAGATAGAAGCCCATCGCGGGTGCGCGGTGTGCGGCCCACCAAGACAGGCCCAGACTGACGGCGGCCAGAACCAAAATCGCGGCCAAGGTCCAGCGACGTCCAAGCCGATGGGTCAGCAATAAGAATGCCGGGAATAACAGGTAGAACTGCTCTTCAACCGCCAAGCTCCACGTATGCAGCAGCGGTTTGAGCTCACTGGCCGTATCCCAGTAGCCCGATTCGTGCCAGAACAGGAAGTTGGAAGAAAACGTCGAGACTGCGATCAGGCTGTCGGAAAAATCCTTCATATCGCCGGGCGAAAGCCAAAGCCATGCGAACGGTAGGGCCGCGAGCATGACAATGAATAGCGCCGGCAGAATACGCCGGACGCGACGTTCGTAGAACTCTAAAATCGAAAAAGAGCCGCGCTCTTGGGCCGATAAAATCAGGCTCGTAATCAGATATCCGCTGATGACGAAGAACACATCGACGCCCACGTAGCCGCCGCTGAAATGGCCGAATCCCGCGTGAAAAAGAATCACGGGGATCACCGCTACGGCTCTGAGTCCATCGATTTCCGGGCGATATTTCATCGGTTACCAGTGTTCCGGGTGCAGCGCTCACGGCGATCTGCTGAAGCGAGTGGGTGCCGATCTGACTCACATCGGCGCTCGTGCGGGTCGCTGTAGTCTGCCAGCGCGCTCGATCCGTCATCGCACTTTCTCCACTATGGGCCGCCTATCACCGGCTCATTGACGCTGCCGATACCAACGGTCGATTTGATCGCGCTCGATATCGGTCATGCCGGTAAGATTGCCGGGCGGCATGATCTTGAGCACCACGGTCTGCTGGATGATCTGCGCCGCGTGCGCTTCAATCTGGTTATCACTATCGAACACCAAGCCCTTGGGCGGCGCGCCGATCAGTTGCGGTTGACCCGCGTGGCAGCCGCCGCAACGTTCGCTGAGAATGGCGTGGACAGTGGATATTTCCACGGGCCCCTGTGGCACCTCGGTGACAGTGGTGGTATCTGTCGATGCGAGCGTGGCTGTCGGTGGCGCCAACCACACGAAAGCGGCCAGCATCACCGCAGCACCGGCGCCCAACAACCACCAAGCGCGCTCGCCACTGTGCCAGAGCACAAAAAACTGTCGAATCGCCGCCGCTGCCGCCAGAAACAGCGCCAAAATCCAGCCGCCGTGTGGGTGTGACCAAGCGGTGGCGTAGTGCGTGCTGAGCATCGCAAAGACCACCGGCAAGGTGAAATAGGTGTTGTGCACCGAGCGCTGCTTGCCGCGTGCGCCATCTGCCGGATTCGGTGCTTCACCGCGCCGCAGGGCGGCGACCATCCGTTTTTGGCCAGGAATGATGACAAAAAACACATTAGCGAACATCGCTGTGGCCATTGCCGCGCCTACCAGCAGGAAGGCGGCGCGACCGGCGAAAAGCTGAGTGGCGATGTGGCACAGCACCAGTACCAGCAGGCCGACCAGTACCCCGAGCAGGCGGTCACGAAAACCCACCCATTTGCACATCAGGTCGTAGACGATCCACGTGCCCAGCAACAGGCCAAGTGCAGCCAGCACGGCTTGTGTCGATGTCAGGGCCGCGATGCGCGGGTCCACCAACCAGATGTTCGGCGACGTCAGGTACACCAGACTGAGCAGGGCGAAGCCTGACAGCCAGGTGGTGTAGGCCTTCCACTTTGACCAGTGCAATTCATCCGGCAGGCGCGCTGGCGCGGGCAGGTATTTCTGCTTGTGATAGAAGCCGCCACCATGCACCGACCAGCTTTCGCCATGCAGTCCGGCGACGGGCTTCTGGGCTGGTTTGAGGCCGCGGTCAAGCGCAACGAAATAAAAGGACTCGCCAATCCAAGCGATTGCTGCAACGACGTGCAGCCAGCGCAGTAAAAACGCGATGGCATCCGTGGCAAAGCCCATCATTGATCAACTGCCACGATAGGTGCTGTATGCATAAGGAGAAACCAGAAGAGGCACGTGATAGTGCGCCTGCGCATCGGCGATACCAAAGCGCAGTGTCACAACATCGACAAAGCGTGGCTGCGGCAATTCGAGGCCAGCCGCGGCGAAATAATCGCCTGCAGCAAAGTCCAGTTCGTAGGTACCGGCTTTGAAGTCTGCATCTTGCAGCAGCGGTGCATCGCAACGGCCATCGGCATTGCTGATAAAGTGGCCCAGCAGCGTGCGACGTGTGGCCTCGATCCGAAACAGCGAAATCGCGATGCCGGCGCCGGGTCGACCATGTGCGGTATCAAGAATGTGTGTGGTGAGCTTACCCATCATCGTGCCTCAGGCCGGAACCGGAAAACCGGCCGCGGAAAACTGTGCATCCAGAGCTTCGATGTCTGCCGCTTTGTCCTCGGCCGTGGCAAAACTCGCTTCGAAGCTGTTGCGAGCCAAGCGGTAGGCATGGCTTGCGTCGAGTCCAAGTGCGGCAAAGGTTTCTACGAAGTTCTGGTTGATATAGCCACCAAAATACGCAGGGTCATCGGAGTTGATGGTTGCAACTAGCCCGGCATCCAGCAGTTCGCGCAGGTTGTGCTGGGTGAGATCTTCAAACACACATAACTTGATGTTCGAGAACGGACAGACCGTCAGCGGAATGCGCTGCGCTGCGAGGCGTTCAACCAGTGCCGGATCCTTGAGTGCCTGCACGCCATGATCGATCCGTTCGACCTGAAGCACGTCCAGCGCACTGTGGATAAAAGCAGGCGGGCCTTCTTCACCCGCATGAGCGACTAAACGCAGACCCAAGTCGCGCGCTTTGGCGAACACGCGCGCGAATTTCTCCGGCGGATGACCGAGCTCGCTCGAGTCCAAGCCGACCCCGATGAATTGTTCGCGAAAGGGCAGCGCGTCGGCCAGTGTGGCCAGTGCGGCTTCTTCCGAGAGATGGCGCAAAAAGCACAGGATCAGCGTGGCGTTGATACCCAATTCCGATTTGGCGGCTGTGCAGGCCCGCGCCAGACCGTTGATCACACTCGCCATCGGCACACCGCGCTCGGTGTGCGTTTGTGGGTCGAAGAACATCTCGGTACGAGTAACGTTATCGGCTTTGGCGCGCTCTAAGTAGGCCCAAGCCATGTCGAAAAAGTCCTGCTCGGTCAGCAACACGCTGGCGCCGGCGTAATAAATATCGAGAAAGCTTTGCAGATTGTTAAAGGCATAGGCGGCACGCAAGGCCTCGACGTTCGCATACGGAATCGCTACGCCATTGCGGCGCGACAATTCGAAAATAAGTTCGGGTTCGAGCGAGCCTTCAATGTGGATGTGCAGCTCCGCCTTGGGCATGGTGCGCAGCAGGTGCGCAAGGGCGGGATCAAGCGGGGCAATCTGTTGCATGGAAGTCCGGCAGTGGTCGTGTGTCTTTGAAGTCTGCAACAAGTCGCAGTGCAAGGCATAGTCCGATGTTACGGGTTTAACTTGTGACGGGCTCAGCGTACCCTCCTCTCATGCATGCTGATACGACATTTCTACTGAATGGGCAGCCGGTCGATCTGGCCGGTGCCGAACCGACCCAGTCACTCTTGCGCTGGTTGCGTGGCCGCCATCTAACGGGTACCAAGGAAGGCTGCGGCGATGGCGATTGCGGCGCTTGCACGGTGGTGTTGATCGAGGCCGATCAAAGCGGCGAATCGCACTATGTCGCCGTCAACAGTTGCCTGCTGCCGGTCGGGCTTCTACCCGGGCGGGAATTGTTGACGGTGGAAGCACTGGCCGACGGCGAGCAGCTGCATCCCGCACAGCAGGCATTGGTCGATCACCACGGCTCACAATGCGGCTACTGCACGCCGGGGTTTGTGATGAGCCTGTTTGCGGGTTTCCACGAGGGTGAGCTCAACGATCACACTACCGAGGGAAACTTGTGCCGCTGCACTGGCTACCGCCCGATCCGCGATGCGACTGTGGCGCTGCGTGAGCTGGCCGGGTCGGCTCCACGCTTTGAGGCGCTTCTGGCTGCTCCACGTACGGCCGTTGGTGCCGCTCGGCTAGGGAGCTTCCACAGCCCGTCCACAGTGGAAGGAGCCATCGCGCTAAAAACACAGTATCCCGAGGCGATATTGTTTGCGGGCGGCACCGACTTGGGCGTGAACCTCAGCCGCCATCAACGCTTGGCCGCGACCTTTATTGCACTTGATCGCATCGCCGAACTGAAGGTGTTGGACTGCGCCGATCACCAGGTTCGGATTGGTGCGGGAGTGTCGCTGACGCGTATCGAAAAGGAGTTAGCAGGCGTGTTTCCGGCGCTGGACGAACTCCTGCCGTGGTTTGCGGCACGTCAGATCCGCAATCGCACCACCTTCGGTGGCAATCTCGGCTCGGCCTCACCGATCGGCGATTTGGCTCCGTTCCTGCTTGCCCTCGATGCCACCGTGGAGTGCTTTGGTTCAACCGGGCGACGTGAGATTGCGATGGCTGAATTTTTCGTCGACTATCGCAAGACGGCGCGCTTGCCGGACGAGATCATCACAGCGGTGTTGATTCCCCGAAAAAAAGGGGTGCAGCAAGGCTTCTACAAACTTGCCAAGCGACCGACCGATGACATCAGCATTGTCGCAGCGGCCTTTGCGATCGAACGTGACGAGGCCGGTGTGGTGCGCCATGCGCGGCTGGCATACGGGGGCGTTGCAGCGACCCCAATTCGAGCGCTGGCGGTCGAGGCCATGTTGCTGGGTCATCGACTTGATGCAGGCTTGGTCGAAGCCGCGCGTGTGGCGCTGACGCAGACGTTTTCGCCCTTGTCTGATCATCGTGCCAGCGCGGATTACCGGCGCGCCCTGTGCGGCAATCTGTTCGCTAAGTTCATGCGAGAAAAACTTCGCGTGGAGGGCGTGGCATGAATCTGCCTGAGCGCGTTCAAACCAATCTTGATCCGAGATCCATCACGCACGAGAGCGCCGTCGGTCATGTGACCGGACGGGCGATTTACACCGACGAACAACAGCTGCCCAAGAACCAGTTGAGCCTGTGGCCGGTCTGTGCGCCTCATGCCCATGCGCGCGTGCTGCACATCGACACGAGCGCTGCCGAGGCCATGCCGGGTGTCGTGTGCGTGCTCACCGCAAAGGATATTCCGGGTGAAAACAACACCGGCTCAATCCTCAAGGACGAGCCCCTCATCGCCGATACCCTTGTGTCTTTTCACAGCCAGTCGGTGGCGTGGGTCGTGGCCGAGGATGAAGATGCCGCGCGTGAGGCGGCTGCCAAAGTAGTAGTCGATTACGAGCCGCTGGAAGCCATTGTGACGATCAAGCAGGCGATTGCGGTCGAGGCGTTTCATATGCCTGTCAGCCGCATCGTGCGCGGGGACGTGGATGATGCGCTGGCCAACGCCCCCGTGGTATTGCAGGGCGAGCTGCAGATTGGTGGGCAAGAGCATTTCTATCTGGAAACCCAAGCCAGTTGGACGAGCCTTGATTCCGAGGGCGTGCTGCAAGTGGTGTCATCAACCCAGCATCCCAGCGAAACCCAGCAGATCGTCGCGCATGTACTGGGCCTGCCGGCCAATCAAGTCGTGTGTCGTTCCTTGCGCATGGGAGGTGGTTTTGGCGGCAAAGAATCGCAGGCCAATCCCTACGCTGCGGTCGCTGCCTTGGCAACCTATCGCACTGGTCGCCCAGTAAGGATAAAGCTCGAACGCGGGCTGGATATGCGCATGACCGGCAAGCGCCACAATTTTCTGGCGCGCTGGCGCGTCGGTGCCGAGCGCGATGGCCGCTTGCGGGCGATCGACGTAGAACTGTTTGCCAATGGCGGCTGGAGTTGTGACCTATCGCCGCCGGTGCTTTCTCGCGCGATGGTGCACGTTGACAATGCCTACTTCACCCCACACATGCGCGTCACCGGCCGCATCTGTAAAACCCATGGCCTATCCAACACCGCGTTTCGCGGATTCGGTGGGCCGCAGGGCGTAGTCGCGGGAGAGGAGATTATCGAGCAGGTGGCGCGTCATCTTGGTCTTGCGCCGCATGAGGTGCGCGCCCGCAACTTTTACCAACCGGGGCAAGAGCCTGACCGCAATACCACGCATTACGATCAGGTCGTGGTCGACAATGATCTGGATGTGGTCTGGGCGCAGGCCTTGGAGCAGAGTGACTTTGCCGCACGCCGTGAACAGGTCGCGCAATTCAATGCCACGCACGCGCACAGCAAGCGCGGCATCGCCATCACCCCGATCAAGTTCGGTATTTCCTTCAACAAAACCGAGTACAACCAAGCTGGCGCGCTGGTGCATATCTATACCGATGGCAGCATCCAGTTGAACCACGGTGGCACCGAAATGGGCCAAGGCCTGCACACCAAGATGCTCGGTGTAGCGGCACGCACGCTTGGGGTTAGGGTGGCGCGTTTGCGCATCATGCCGACCAGTACCGACAAGGTGCCCAACACCTCGGCTACGGCGGCCAGCACCGGTTCGGATCTGAATGGCCAGGCGGTCAAGGTTGCGTGTGAGATCTTGCTGTCGCGCTTGCGTCCGGTGGCCGCCGGCTTACTCGGTGGTAAGGCCGACGATGTGATCTTTGCCGATGACGAGGTGTTCCTGCGTTCGAAGCCAAGCGCACGCCAAACGTTTGTTGCCGTGGTCCAAGCGGCCTACGTGCAGCGCATCAGTTTGTCGACCACCGGCTATTACCGCACGCCTGGCTTGTCGTGGAATCCGCAAACCGGCAAAGGACATCCGTTTTTTTACTTTGCGTTTGGTGCGGCGGTGAGCGAGGTCGAGATTGATGCCGACACCGGTGTGCATCGTCTGTTGCGGGTCGATATTTTGCACGATGTCGGTCAATCGCTTAACCCGGAGATCGATCGAGGCCAGATCGAAGGGGGTTTTGTGCAGGGATTGGGCTGGCTGACTTGCGAGGAATTGCGCTTTTCCGACGAGGGACGGCTGTTGACCGACGCGCCCAGCACCTACAAGATTCCGACCTTGGGTGATGTGCCCGAGGACTTTCGTGTCGCGCTGTACGAGCGTGAGACGGAACTGAGCACCGATGTCATTTACGGCAGCAAGGCGGTAGGTGAGCCGCCCCTGATGCTCGCGATTTCAACCCGCGAGGCGATCCGCGAGGCCGTCGCGGCCTTTGGCAATGCACCCCGTCGAGTGGAGTTGGCGACGCCGGCGACGCCGGAGGCGATCTTTCACGCGATTGCAGCGATGCGCCGTGGATGAGTGGTTGTTTGCGCGGTTGGCAGAGGCGCTGGAGCAGGATCGTGCGGTAGTGCTGGCCAGCGTGTTGTCTTCGCACGGTTCGACCCCGCGCGAGCGCGCCGCACGCATGTTGATCGAAGCCGACAGCATCTGTTCAAGCGTCGGTGGTGGCGCGATGGAAGGCCAAGTGCTTGTCGCGGCCCGCCGGCTTTTGGCCGATGTCCGTGAGCGTGAAGTGCTGACTATTCAGCTCGATGGCCGTGCGGGTTCGGCCGGCGTTTGCGGCGGTGGCATGACCTTGGCCCTGCGCCGTTGGCAGGGTGCAGCCATGGCCGTTCGTGCTCGCGTCATTGCCGATGCGCTGGCAGCAGGGCAAGCAGAGTCACTGTCAGCGGATGAATTGGGAGCAGCCGAGGTCGACGCGCACGTCCTTCAGCCCCGTCCGCGGCTACTGATTCTTGGGGCGGGACATTGCGGCCATGCTCTGGCGCAACTGGCGGTCTTTCTCGAATTTGAGATCGTGGTGGCCGATTCGCGGCCGGAGTGTTTTGTCTCCGGGCGTTTCGAGGGCGTGACGTGCATGGATGCCAGCGCACGCAGGCTACAACAGGCGGCAAGCACCGCGCGCGATCTTTACGTCGTCCTAGTCAACCGCGACTATCCCACCGATGTTGCCGCGCTTGAGGCATTGGCGGGCGTGAAGTGCGCTTTTTTCGGCATGATGGGTAGCGCCCGACGGATTCTGCAGGTAAAGCAGGCGATGCCGCAGCAGGCGGTGTGGCTTGATGAGATCGTGGCGCCGGTTGGACTCGATATCGGTGAGCAAACTCCGCACGAAATAGCGGTGAGTATTCTCGCTCAGCTCATCGCACGGCGCGCCGGAACTGTGTGAGTTCAGGGCGAGCTTGATACCGGCGTTTCGGCCTTGATGCTCTTGGCTTCGGCCTCGATACCCTTGAGTTCGCGATACCGCGCGAGCAAGGCATCAAATTCGCCCTGCAAGTGGGTGCGCTCTGTTTCGCGTCGGGTCAGATAGCTGCGTTGCTCGTCAACGGCGGCGCGGGCGCGGGTGATGGAGTCGGTAATGGCGATCGGAACCGGTTTGTTGTTGCGCTCTAGGTCAGCCGCGTGCTCGAGTAGTTCCGAGAGACTTTTTTCCTGGCTGCGAATGCCAACACGGGCCGATTCCAAACTCTGTTCAATCAGGTCGAAGCGCTCGCGGTATGCACGTTGCAGGTCAGACTCGGCAGGATACGAGCCGGTTAGCATGGCATCCATTTTGGCCTTTTCTTCCGCGGCCTTCTGTTCCTTTTCCAACAGGGCCTGCTCGGCTTCCCACGCGGCTTGCTCTTCCGCGGTGCGGGCGCGCTCGGTGGTTTTGATGGACATGCCCTGATTGTTGAGCACTTCTTGCTTGTCCTTGACCGCTTCCGCTGGAAGCTGATCGGTGTAATGGACTTTGCCGTCGCCGTCGGTCCAGCGGTAGAGCTTGCGTTGCGCCGTCGCATCCGGCGACAGCGTCATCAGCAGCAGGCTCAAGGTGGTGACCAGCATAGAAAAGCGCACAAACAATTTCACGACAAGCTCCGAAGTGAATCGCCGGGCGGTGGTCTGGAATCTCAGGACACGCCGTACTGTGTGCGATAAGCAAGAAGGCGCGCTTGGTGTTCCGCCAAGGCAGGATTCGCGCCAGTATAGGTCAGCAGATCACCCAAACGGGCGATGGAAACCACCGGGATGTGATGGGTTTGGGCAATTTCCTGAGTTGCAGACAGGCCCGATTCACCCCGTTCCTGCCGATCAAGTGCGACCAACACGCCGCAGGGTGTCGCGCCGGCACTGCGGATCAAAGCGATGGACTCGCGCACCGCGGTTCCAGCGGTGATCACATCGTCAATGATCAGCACCTGACCACGCAGCGGCGCACCGATCAAGCTCCCGCCCTCGCCGTGATCTTTTACCTCCTTGCGGTTGAAGACGACGGGTACATCGTGCCCGCGTGCGGCCAGTGCGATAGCGGTCGTGGTGGCCAGCGGTATGCCCTTGTAAGCCGGACCAAACAGCATGTCGAAGCCAATGCCGGCAGCAAGCAGCGCCTCGGCATAGCACTCGCCGAGAGCGCCTAAGGCAGCACCGCTATCAAAACGCCCGGCATTGAAGAAATAAGGGCTCAGGCGACCCGATTTCAGAGTGAACTCACCAAAGCAAAGCGCCTGAGAGTGCACGGCCAAGTCGAGAAAGCGGGTTTGGTGTTCCAGCATGGCTCAGTCGGAATAGTGCAGCGCAAGACGCGCGAAATGGCGGATGACATCGAGACCACACTCGCCCGACGCCGGGCCGTCAGCATAATCGCGCCGTAGGGCATTGACGAGTGCACGCAGGGGTTCGGCATTCTCGGCCTTGCCTGCTGCGAAAGCCTCGCGCCCCGCGTCCGAGCAGAATCGGTGCAGTTCGAAAAAATATCGTTCTTGGCCATCGGTAAGGAAAACCAAACAGGGCGCTGCCGATTCCACTGACCCAATTGCACGCCCGGCTCGCATCTCGCGCTCTTCACACAGGCGGATCGAGCTGGCGGCAAGTTCCAACAGTGGCTCCGCGACGTTGCCGGTATCTAGGTCCGACGCGGTCTGCGCCAGCTCCAGCGCATGCACGGCCGCTGGGTCAGCACGCCAAGCCGGGGTGATCGTATCCAGCCACTCCGCTAGGTTCGGTGCCAAGGGGCCGCCACGGGCGGCTAGTTCTGCGGTGTTGCTGCGACTGTCTGGTGGCAGCGGGCCAGCATCGAAGGTGGAGCCGGCGATAGCTAACTCGAGGCTGCGGTAAAGCCAGCCATCCTGCTGCTCGTCGAAGCCGGCCAAGCTCAGCGTGCGCAGCGCTTCGGCGATGCTGGCGGCTTCATTTGCGCCCACTGGCGTATCTGTTTCCCCACTTTCTCGTTGACGCAAGTCGTGGCAGACCGAAAAAAGTGCCAGCACGATTCGGTCGCGCCCGTTGAGGCTTGGTCCGGTGTGATCGACCAAGCGGCCCAGACGCCCGTCGAGCAATTCCAGCCCGTGGTTCTCGTTGTGATAGGCGTGATAGTCCTCGCCCCAGCTGCCGTAGCGCAGGCCCATGCGCGCCAGCGCGATACGCAGGGCGTCACCAGCGCGTGCCGCATCCTCGCGCAAATCCGGGCCGAAGTCCGTCACCAGTTGTTGTTGCCAACGTGCCAGCCAAGCCGGCAATTCTGGCCGACGCGAGAACAACAACGCGGCGGCGGCATCCACGTTCGGCACCGCCGCTTCGACCGCATCGGCGGGGTAGCGTGAAAGCCATTCTGTACGCACGAGAGTCGAAACCCGACTGCGACCATGAGGCCATTGCAGGCGAGTATACGCAAGCGAACGATCAACGTCCGGCTTGAGGCTGTCGTCTCAACTTGCCAGGTGTCTCAGCAGAAGATTCCACAGCGGCAGACTGAGCAGGGAAAGGATCAGGCTGTATCCAACCATCGCGGCCGCAAAGGTCGGCGCGAGCCGGTGGGAGATCGCGAGTGCAGCGGCCGTGATCATCGTGGGCATCGCAGTTTCCAGCACCACGGCGTCGGCCATCAGTGGCGGCATTCCAACCAGACGAACCCAAGCCAGCGCCAAAGCGGGCATGAGCAGCAGCTTGAGAGCGATTCCTGTACCTAGTGGCGCTAAGGCGTGGCTGGGAAGGCGGAACTTGATCTGCAATCCAACCGCCAAGGCCACGATGGGTAACAAGGCGTCGGACAAGCGTTGCAAGACGCCATCGATGGCATCTGGCGGCTGCGCCGGAAACACGGTCAAAGCCAGCAAGAGCGCGATAAAGGGTGGGAAGCTGAATATGCGTCGCGCGAGTTGGCCTGCACTCGGGCTCGCCTCGCCGCTGGATCGTGCCAAGACGATCAAGCCGAATGTGGACAGGATAAGGAATGAGCCGAACTGGTCGTAGATCACGGCATAAGGCAGCGCGGCCTCGCCAAGCATGGCCTGCACCAGCGGATACCCGAGATAAGAGGTATTGCCCAGAGGAACGCTCAGCATCAGTACCGCGGTGATTTCCCGGCTCCAACCGAACGCCCGCTGTAGAGCCAGTACCAAGCCCACTCCGATCGCGCCCAAAACCCAGGGAACGATGGCGACCGACAGGATCTGTGGTCCGATTTCCAGTTTCGAGCCATAGCGCAAAACGGCCGCCGAGAGGCAGATGTACAGCGCAAACTGATTTAGGACCTCGGCTGCGTTGTCTGGAAACAGACGCGTACGCGCGCAGATTTTGCCGATTGCCAGCATCAGCAGGATCAGGAAGAAAGCGTCAAAGGTCATGAGGCGTGTGAATCAGAGGGACGAAGAAGCGCTGGTAGTCGGCAATCTGCCGGAGTGACGCCGTAGTTTCGCATCTGCATGTGGTCAGGCAGACAGGCCCGCTGTGTACTGTTCAGGTTCGTACTTCTAGTGTTTAGAGGGTGAGCTAGTTGTTCGCAAGATCACCAAGGAGAAAATAAATGAATACGCAATATAAAAAACCGATAGTGATGGCACTGCTGTTGGCCGCGAGCATGCTGCTGGTTGCTTGTCAGCAGGGCACGCCGACAACCACCGGTGAGGGAACGGCTGCGCAAACTGAGGCCACGGCACCGCAGGTCACACCCGCGCCCGCGCCCGCAGACGAGGCGATACCGGCCGTTGAGCAGCTGGTGTCGGAGCCGAATAATGTGCCCGACGTGCTACCACCAGCGGCACCCGCAAAGCCCGTCGCTCCCTCAAGTGCGTCCAAGCCGGCGCCTAAGCCAGCATCTGATCCCTATGCACAGGTGATCAGTGTCACGCCGGTGCGTCGCTCGATCGACAATCCGAAAGAAGTTTGTCGTGATGTTGAGGTGGTTTATAACGTCGCGCCCAAGGATGAGAACAAGGTGGCTGGCACTGCCATCGGGGCTGTTGCCGGTGCCGTGATCGGTAGCCAGATTGGCAAGGGCCACGGACGTGATGCGGCGCGCATCGCCGGTGCCGTGGGCGGGGCGGTTGCAGGTCGTAAAATTCAGGAGAACCAGCAGGAAAAGCGGACTGAAACCCGCATCGAGCGCCAATGCGAAACCGTCAACGACACCATGTATGAGATCATCGGTTACGACATCATTTATAGCTATGACGGCAAGAGCCATGAAGCGCGCGTCGCCGAGGATCCGGGTCCGCGCATCAAGTTGCCAGTGCGTAGCATCGATCCTTGATGGATCCACGCGCCGGGTCTGATCCCGGTTTTTAACAGCGGAAACGACGAAGGGCCGGGTGTTTACCCGGCCCTTCGTGTTTGAAGCGATGCCTTGACCTCAGGCTAGATTGCGCCCGTGGAACAGTTCCTCCACCTCGTAGCGCAATTGCATTTCGATGCGCTGACGTTCCTTGAACGAAAGATTCTTGGCCTTCTCTTCGAACAGGTAGGTGTCTAAGTCAAAGTCTTTCACATGCATCTTGGTGTGGAAGATATTTTCCTGATACACGTTCACGTCGATCATCTCGTACTGGCTTTTGATGCCCTTGGACAGGAAGTCCTGAATCGAGTTGATCTTGTGGTCGATGAAGTACTTCTTACCCTTCACGTCGCGGGTAAAACCACGCACGCGATAGTCCATGATCACAATGTCGGACTCGAAGCTTTCAATTAGGTAATTGAGCGCTTTCAGCGGCGAGATGACACCGCACGTCGCCACGTCGATATCAGCACGGAACGTGGCAATACCGTTCTGTGGATGAGTCTCTGGGTAGGTGTGGACAGTGATGTGGCTCTTGTCCAGGTGGGCGACCACGCTGGCATCCAATTGTTCACCATTGGGATGCTCACGCATCGCCGCCGATAGAACCTCTTTGCCGGCCTGTTTCTTGTCGATTACCGGTTCTTCAGAGATGAGAATGGTCACCGAGGCACCTTGTGGATCGTAGTCCTGGCGCGCGATGTTGAGGATGTTGGCACCGATGATTTCCGCGACATCCGTGAGGATCTGCGTCAGGCGCTCGGCGTTGTAGGCTTCATCGATGTACTCGATGTAGCGCTGGCGTTGCTCCTCGGTAATGGCGTAGCAGACATCGTAGATGTTGAAGCTGAGGGCTTTGGTCAGGTTGTTGAAGCCCTGGAGCTTCAGGCGCGGCAGTGGTTTGACCACCATATTTTCCTTGAACGGGTGCGAAGGAATAGAATTATCGGTTAAACGGCGCACTAAGCAAAATGTGCGTGACGCACGGCCGACTCTAGTTCGGGCGCAGGACCGCATTTAACCCGCTACGATAGGCGGCATCAGCGTGGATGTTTGACCTACAAGGAACTGACGTGGCCAATCTTCATTTTCCGTTACAGGAAGCGACCCGCCAAGCGCGCCGGCCGGAGTCGTTGACGCCGAACGAGCACACGATTCCGCGCTTTCTCGCGCATTGTCACCGGCGTCGCTATAGCGCGCGCAAGGATGTGTTTCGTCCGGGCGATCCTGCTACCACGATGTATTACGTCATCAGTGGCTCGCTCAGCGTCATTAGCGAAGAAGAGGACGGCCGCGAACTGGTACTGACCTACATCAACGTGGGCGAGTTTGTTGGTGAAACCGGCATCTTCATTTCCGCGCCACAACGCGATGTCGTGCTGCGCACACGCACGCCATGCGAGCTCGCGGAAATTAGCTATGAGCGCTTGCTAGAATTGTTCGGTACAAGTCTGCGTGATGACGCATCGCGCCTGCTGTTTGCCATTGGCAGCCAGATTACGCGACGCTTGATGCACGCTGGCCGCAAGGCCAGTCGTCTGGCTTTTATGGATGTGAGCAACCGCATTGCCGCCACGCTCTTGGATCTGTGCCAAGAGCCTGACGCGATGACTCATCCCGAGGGCACTCAGATCCGGGTATCGCGGCAGGAACTCTCACGCATCGTGGGTTGCTCGCGCGAGATGGCAGGACGCGTGATCAAGCAACTGGAAGAGCAAGGGATGCTGCGCGCGCGTGGTAAAACCATGGTGATCTTGGCGGATCGTCACGCCTGATCCCCGTGTCGCGGTCACCCGCCGAGTGCTGCAAGCGACTGCGTAAGCACGCGGCAATCGAGCTGATGTGCTTATCACTGAAAGATGGGCACGCAGGCGGTGAGCCCTTCCAAGGGCTCCGCCGGCGATGCACGTTTACCGCCTCGGCGCACCATGAACACACCACGCGTTCCTAGCGGCTCCTTAGCCTTGCATCTTCGCCAATGGCGGCGCGGTCTGTTGAGTGCTCATGCACTCAATGGCGCGTCTGTAGCTCTGGGAATGGCACTTATTGGAGCGCTGGTCTACTTCGGCTTTGGCGTCGTTGCAGCTACCAATGCCGGCGTGGGCGCGATTATCGTGCTGCTCTGCGACGGCGTACGCGCACGACGCGGAAAGCTGGGGCAATTGATTGCTGCACCGTTGCTCGGGGTTCCGTTGTTTCTTGTCGTGCAGTTGTTGCGCGGGCACCCGATCGAATTGGGGCTAGTATTGCTGCCGGCCACTTTTATGGCGTTCCTGTTTACCGCTTGGGGCCGACGCGGCATGCCGGTGACCGCTGCCGTGATGTTCGCCATGTTGCTGGCACTGGCGCCGCCGCCGGCGTTGACGATGCACGAAGCCCTGCATCGGTCTGCTTGGTGTGCGGTTGGATCAGCGCTGTATGTGCTTTATGGAGTGACCAGCAACGTCTTGCTCAACCATCGCTATCGGGCGCAGGTGATGGCGGATCTTCTCTTCACGGTGGCGGCTTTGCTGCGTGTGCACGTAAGAAGAATCCGTCACGATCTGGTGCCGGGCGGGGATGGTTATGAGGCGCAGGCACTCGGTGAAGTGCTGCGCCACCAAGCAGCGCTTGCCGATCAGTTGCAGGTAGCGCGCGATCTAATTCTGGAATCACCGCGTACACCGTATCGTCAACGTCTTGCCGGCATGCTGGTGGTAGTGCTGGAAATGCGCGACCGCCTGATTGCCTCGGAATTGGACATCGAGCGACTTAGTACCGGCCATGCCGACGCAGTGCAGGGCTTTGTCGGCATCCTGTGTGCAATGGCGGAGGATGTGGAATCGGTAGCCGATGCTTTGTTGCTTAAGCGCATGCCGCCGCCAGCAAAGGATCACCGGGTCGAGCTGCAACGGGTACGCGAACAGGCACAAGCATCAGCGTTCCCGGCCGAGCCGAACTCAGAGGCACGGGTGCAGGCAGCCTTCGTGCGTAGCGTCAGCATCCGGATCGAAGATCAGAACGCGGCTGTTCAACAACTGCTTGGTTTAGCGCGGGGTGAACGTGCGCCGGATTTGTCGGCGGTACGCAGCGGCTGGCATTTGTTCGTCAGCCCGGCCTACTGGTCATGGCAACCCTTGCTGCGCTTGTGGCATTGGCGCCAGCCGGCCTTGCGTCATGCAGTGCGTGCGGCACTGGCGGTCGGGGCCGGCTATGCCTTGGCATTGGCGCTGCCTTGGGCTTCGCGCGATTACTGGGTTCTGTTGACGATTGTGGTTGTGCTGCGCGGCAGCCTTGCACAAACCCTGGAGCGGCGTGATGAAAGAGTCATGGGCACGCTTTTTGGCAGCCTGTTGGCTGCGGGCTTATTGGCGCTGCAGCCGCCTTTTGTTGCTTTGGTGTTGACGGTCGTCATCGCTCAAGGCGTTGCGCATGCGTTTGCAGCACGGCGTTACACCGTGACGGCGGTCGCGGCCTCGGTGTTGGGCTTGGTGTTGGCGCAATTGCTTAACGCCGGCGGAAGCCCGACCTTTGCCTTCATCGAGCGCGTGGGCGACACGTTGCTTGGCGCAGGCATCGCTTGGGGGTTCTCTTATGTGTTGCCGATGTGGGAGCGCGAGCAATTAGCTGAGCGGGTCGACCGCGTGTGCCGTGCATTGTCGCGACATGCCAAACGATCGCTGGCATTAGCTGGGCTGGACGACATCACCGGCCAGCCTGAGCTGGCTTGGCGCTTGGCCAGACGCGAAGCGTACGACGCGCTGTCCGCCTTGGTGCAAACCACTAGTCGCGCACTCGTTGAGCCGCGTGCGGTGCGCCCACCTGTCGTCTTGCTGGAGCGCCTCCAAGGCCACGGCTATCAACTGCTGGGGCAGCTCAGCGCGATCCAATCCATCCTGCTGCTACGACGTGAACGTCTGCGAATTGAGATGATTGCCGAGCCCGTTGAACTGGCAGCACGCGCGATTCAAGAAACACTCGATATGGATGCCGAGCAGCGCCAGCCACGCCTGACGGCAGAACCCGATGATGAAGGCGATCACCTGCTGCGCGCCATTCCGGAAGACTTGCCCGATCCTTTCGTCAACGATGCCAGCCCATGGTTGCTGCGCCGTTTGCGCATCGTTGTAAACCTATCGGAGGCACTGCGGATGGATGCACAAGCGGTTTTGGATGCGCTTTCCGTGTCCGAACCGGCAACTCGCCCGCATAAACGCTAGATATTTCTCGCAATCATCGGGTTGCTTAGTCGCACACGGAAATCCGGGGTCAATCCTGATCCGCGACCTGATTGCGCCCCTTGGCTTTTGCTCGGTACAGACGACGATCCGCGTGGACGACGATCTGACTGGCGCTGACGCCTGTTTGCCATTCAACGACACCAATGCTGACCGAGCAGGCAAGGCGACTACCGTCGGGTGTCTCGACCTGCGTGTTGGCGATATCTGATGCCAAACCCGTTAAATGGATGCGTGCCTCTTCCAGTGCTTGTCCGGGCAGTATCAACAAGAACTCCTCGCCACCGTAACGCGCAATGCAGTCCGGCGGAGCGCAGCAGATCTGGACCAGGGAAGCTGCGATGCGACGCAACATGATGTCGCCGACTTCATGCCCATGCTCGTCGTTTACACGTTTGAAATGATCGATATCCAGTAGTGCCACGCTCAAGGGCATGCCCGAGGTGCTTGCTTCCCGTATCGCCTCGGCCAGACGCCTTTCACCGGCACGGCGATTGGGAAGGCCGGTCAGCGCATCATGGGATGCTTGCCATGCCATTTGCTCCAACAGCGACTCGCGTTCGCGTCCCGCTAGCACCAGCGCTTCATTCTTTTCGCGCAATTCACGCGTGCTCCGCTCAACCAGATGGGTGAGTGTGCGTTGGCGTCGACGATAGCGCGCCGAGCGCCAGTACGACCAAGTGAATGAGATAGCTATCAGGCCCAGTGGAAACAGCGCGTAGAACCACGTTCGGCGCCAGAAGGGCGGAATGCTCTCGAATTCGATCGTGGCGGTTGGAAAGTCGGTGATGGGGCTCCAGTCCACCGGCGCCATCGCGGCCTGCACTTCAAAGCGCAACTGCCCGGGCGGCAAGTTCGTATAGACGGCCTCGATGTTGCTGCCAGCATCGACCCAGCCGTCGTCGAAGCCAAGCATGCGATAGCGGTAGCGAACCCCGAGTGGGTCGCGCAAATGCAGGCCGACATAGCTCACCACCACGCGGTTTACCGAAGGTGCAAGCGCACGTATCGATGCCGCTGGAACGACTTTCGAATCGATCTGTACGTTTTCGATCCGGATGGGAACTTGCACCCGGCTGCGTGCAGCAGTGGCTACCGGATCAATGACCGCCACACCCAGTGCCGTTGGCAACCATAAGCGTCCTGTGGCATCGAAATCCCCGGCTGGCCCGCTGCCGCCGTTGCATTGGCTGCTTTTCATTCCGCTGGCGTGGTCGAGTATGTCCACCGCCAGCGTCGTGCGTTGCCCGGTGTCGATCTCGTCGAACTGCTCTGGGTTGATCCGGAATGCGCCGTGATTAGTGGCGAGCCAGATTGCGCCCTGCCGATCCTGTAGCACCCTGAAGATCGTATCGTTGGGAAGGCCCACGCGATAGTCATAGCGGCTGAAGTGGCCGTCGCGCAGGCGAACGACGCCCTGATCGGTGCCAATGTAGGCGCTGCCATCAGCCGCTTCCAAAACGTCGAAGCTGCCGCTGCTGGGGAAGCCGGTTTCAGACATCCAACGCTGCATCTGCTCATCCGGATGCCATCGCATCAGACCATTGGCCAGCGCGATCCACAGGCCGCCGTCGCTTGACGGTGACAAACCCCGCACAAAACTGCCGCTGCGATTGGGTAGGTCTTCGACCTGCTCCATTCGACCATCCGGGTAGTGACGCACCAGCCCAGCGGTGGTACCGATCCAGAGGCTGCCGTCAGCGGTTTCGTACAATGCGCGTACGTGCCGTGTCGGCAAGCCATCAACGATTTGTTCTAACGCAGATCCGGCTGCGCGATCCTTGGGCAGGTGCAGCACGCCGCGGTCATACGTTCCGATCCACAGGCCGCCATCACTGGCCGATGCCAAGGCCAGCACGGAACTCTCAACCTCGCCCAGAGAGACCGGTTCGAAAGTGTCTTTATTCCAGCGGTCCAAACCACGTGCATGACCCACATACATGGTGTCGTGATGGCGCAAAACGGTGCGCGGATAGTTGTCACCCAAGCCACGCGTAGTATCCAAGCCGAATGCCGGCGCATCATTGATCCGGTATAGGCCATTGGTGGTGCCCACCCACAACAGCCCTTCGCGATCCTCGATCAATGCCTGACTGTTGCGACCGAGCAGGCCAAGCGACTCGTCAATGGTCTGAGCTTGACCCTGATGCCAGCGCACCAAACCGCCATCGGAAACACCCAGCCACAAGGTGTTGTCCTCATCCTCAAGCAACGATTCGATCGGCCGATCGAAGATCGTCTGGACGTTGTTGTCACGTCCCAGCACGAACGCACCACGGTCACCCGCAATCACCAAGTCACCGTTGCGGCGCTTCACGATTGAGCGAATGGCAGTGCTGCTTAAACCATAGCGCTGCCCAAATTCTTCTGTGCGTCCATCGCGAAATCGGAAGAGGCCGTGTTCGCTGCCGATCAGGATCTCATTATCACCGCGCTCCAACAGTGCGAACACCGCCCCGTGCGACAGGTCGGGTTCGTCGATCGTTTCAAGCTCGCCGTCCGGCCGCAGGCGTTGTACGCCGCGATCCGTGCCAATCCACAAGTCACCATTACCGGCCCGTAGCAAGGCGATGACGCGCAGGCGCTGTTCCACCGTGGGTTCAAGCTTTGACCAGACCCCATCAGCTAGACGAATCACGCCATTGAGCGCGGTGCCAAATAGCATCGAGCCGTCCTTGTCGCGCAGGATCGTCCGCACGCCGACCAAGGGAATGTCAGGCAGCGTGCGTGCATCGAATGCGGTGAAATGACGGCCATTGAAGCGGGCTGCGCCTTCCCAAGAGCCAATCCACAGGTAGCCGTCAGGATCTTGCGCCACCGCGTGCACCAGATTGTGCGGCAGCCCGTCTTCCATCGACCAAGCTGTCAGCGTGTATTCGCTGACGTGATGACTTGGCTCAAGCGCATGGAGCGGCACTGCCGCCAGCAATGCGAGCAGCAGCAAGAAGCCGCGTAAACTAAGGGAAGACCTGTCCAGTATGCTGCTTGGAGGTGACCAACCAGAGAGTATGCAATAAATCTCACTGTAAGTTTCGCTGCTGCCCGTGTCGCTCGTCAGTATTGGTAAGCCTCGTCACGTAATACTGCTGGATTCGTGCTGGCTCGACGCCATTTCAGTCCGTAGCGGCCTGTTCCGGCGGCGGGCGCACATCCGGAAGCGCAATGGCAAACAGTCCGAGCAAGGGTAGGAAGGCGCAAACTTGATACGTGAACTCGATCCCGTAGCGATCGGCCATCAGCCCCAGCACGGCCGCGCCGATGCCGCCCAGACCAAAGCTGAAGCCATAGAACAAACCCGAGACCATGCCGATACGATGCGTCAGCATGTCCTGCGCGTAGACAATGATCGCGGGAAACGCAGAGGCCAGCAGGAGCCCGATCACGATACTCAAGGTGATCGTCCAGCCCAATCCCACATGCGGCAGCAGCAGGGCGAATGGCGCGCAGCCTAGGATCGACAACCAAATCACCCGCCGACGTCCAATGCGATCACCCAACGGCCCGCCAAGCAAGGTGCCAACAGCAACAGCGCCCAGAAACACCGCCAGCAGGTTGGCAGCGGTGTGCGCTGAGACCCCGAACTCTTGCATCAGGTAGAAGGTGTAATAACTGCTGATGCTGGCCAGATAGAAAAACTTTGAGAACATCAGCACCAGCAAAATGGCGATAGTGCGTCGCACGATCTTGGCGGGATAATGCCGGCCATGTGCCGCTTCTGCGTGCTGCGCTTGGCGTTGTACGTGTGCGCGATACCAGCGTCCGACCTGCAGCAGCACCACCATCGCCAGTAATGCGAGCAGGCCAAACCAGGCGATCTGCGGGCGTCCGCCATAGTGGACGCTGAGCACCACGGCGGCTGCCAACAGCGGGCCGAGCGCTTGTCCGGCATTGCCGCCGATCTGAAACAGTGATTGCGCCAAGCCGAAACGACCGCCAGATGCCATGCGAGCCACCCGCGACGCTTCTGGGTGGAATGTGGCCGAACCACAGCCAATCAAACCCACCGCAAGTAGCAGCATCGGATAGGACGGTGCCACCGACAGCAGCAGCAAACCGATCAGGGTAAATCCCATTCCTATCATCATCAGAAAGGGCATCGGTCGCCGGTCGGTGACCATGCCGACCACCGGTTGCAGCAGCGAGGCGGTGAGCTGAAAAGTCAGCGTGATCGCACCAATCTGGAAGAACCCTAAGTCGAACTCACCCTTCAGCAAAGGGTAGAGTGCCAAAATCACCGATTGCATCGTGTCATTCAACAGATGCGCCACGCTGACGCCGCCTAGTACGTCAAATCGAGTGCGACGTGTGCGTGACTGACCGGTCGCCGGCGTGCCTGATGGCGGAGCGATGCTGTCTGTAACAGGAAGATGGCTGGACATAGGTGGTGGTGCTCGAGGAGACGTGTCGTCGCCTATGGCCCACAGCCAAAAGCACGGCGGCGTGTATCGGGATGTGTTGCTCGACTATCCAAACATTCGAGCCAATTCAACACCTGGCTCGGGCGCGCGCATGAAGGCTTCGCCCACAAGAAAGGCGTGGATGCCGGCACCGCGCATTTTTTCCACATCAGCCGGGCCGAGAATGCCGCTTTCGGTCACGATCAAACGCGTTTCAGGCACGGTGTCCTTCAATTGCAGGGTGGTATCCAAGGAAACCTCGAAATTGCGCAGATTGCGATTGTTCACACCCAAGATGATCCGTGGCGAGTCCGGTAGCGCCAAGGCGCGCTGCATTTCTGCCGCATCATGCACTTCAACCAATACGTCCAGCCCCAATTCGAGTGCCAATTCGCTCAACTGCAGCAGAACCGCGTCATCTAATGCCGCCACGATCAACAAGATGCAATCGGCCCCGAGTACACGCGCCTCGAGCACCTGATACGGGTCGATCGTGAAGTCTTTGCGCAACACCGGCAGCGCGCAGGCGGCGCGAGCCTGTTGCAGATAGATGTCTGCGCCTTGGAAGAAGTCCACATCGGTCAGCACGGACAGGCAGGCCGCGCCACCGGCCTCGTAACTGATGGCGATCTCCGCGGGATCGAAATCTGCACGGATAAGACCCTTCGACGGGCTGGCCTTTTTAACCTCGGCGATGACAGCCGCTTGGCCACTCGCGATCTTGTCGTGAACGGCCGCAGCAAAACCACGTGTTCGTGGCATCGTTGCTGCTTGCTTACGCAGGCTTTCAGATGGAACACCGCGTTTGCGCTCCGCAACTTCTTCAGCCTTGCGCGCAAGAATTTTCTGCAGAATGTCGCTCATGCCGATGCCTTCAGTCGTTGTGTGCAGGCGACAAACTGATCCAGCCGTTCGCGCGCGGCCCCGGAAGCGATCACCTTGCGCGCCATCGCAATGCCATCGGCAATCGAATCGGCACGCGCCGCGGCATACAGCGCCGCACCGGCATTGAGCGCCACGATCTCGCGTGGCAGACCATCAACGTTATCGAGCGCCTCCAGCAACAGCGTGCGCGATTCCTCAGCGTTTTCCACCCGCAGATTACGACTAGCCGCCATCGCGATGCCGAAATCTTCGGGATGGACTTCGTACTCACTCACCTCACCATCGCGCAGCTCACCGACAAGCGTGCCAGCACCGAGTGAAATCTCATCCATGCCATCGCGGCCCCAAACCACCAGTGCGCGCTGCACGCCCAAACGTTGCAATACGCGCACTTGGATGCCAACGAGATCGGGATGGAACACGCCCATCAAAATGTTCTTGGCGTTGGCTGGGTTGGTTAACGGCCCCAGGATATTGAAGATAGTACGCACGCCCAGTTCACGCCGTACGGCGGCGACGTTCTTCATTGCTGGATGATGGATCGGCGCAAACATGAAGCCAATTCCGGTCTCAGCAATACACTGCGCCACCTGTGCAGGCTGCAGATCGATAGCAGCGCCCAAGGCCTCCAGCACATCGGCACTACCCGAGCGTGAGGACACGCTGCGGTTGCCGTGTTTAGCGACCTTAGCGCCCGCGCCGGCGACGACAAAGATGCTTGCCGTTGAAATATTGAAGGTATTGGCGCCATCACCACCGGTGCCGACCACATCGACGAAATGCTCGGTATCCGGCAATTCCACCTTAGCCGCGAACTCACGCATCACCTGCGCGGCACCCGCGATCTCGCCCACGGTTTCTTTTTTGACCCGTAAACCCGACAGGATCGCCGCGCTCATCACCGGCGACACCTCCCCGCGCATGATCTGGCGCATCAAGTCCACCATCTCGTCATGGAAGATTTCACGGTGCTCGATGGTGCGTTGCAGAGCTTCCTGCGGAGTGATGGATTTCATGGCTAGGCAGTGTTCAAGAAGGAGCCCGATTCATATCGGGGCATTGATTGTAAGGGCTGCCGCGCTGGATGTCGGGCCAGTCTGTACGAACGACCTCGTTGCTGTGTTTGTTCTATCGATGCGGCGTCGCATCACAAGCACTCGGGCGTGATTTTGCAGCGGCCAGCTCGTGTATGCGCGAGACAGCCGACTACCAGCGCATCGACTACATCCATCTAGGTGGAAAGCTAGTCGCTCAGCGCAGCCGACCGATGAATTACAACACCGCGACGGTCACCTACCACCACACCGACCATATCGGCAGCGCCAACGCCGAAACCAACGCCGCTGGCAGCCAAACCCGACGCATCATCCGCATGCCCTACGGCTCGCCCTACGATGGCTTCTACCGCGAAGGCGCAGGCTATGCCGGTCACGTCACCGACACCCAGACCAACCTGACCTACATGCAACAGCGCTACTATGATCCAGTCGCGCTACGCTTCCTGAGCCCCGACCCGGTGGATGTGAGCGCCAGCGATGGTGGCAACTTCAATCGGTATTGGTATGCGAATAATAATCCGTATAAGTTCACTGATCCGGATGGGCGGGAGGTTCGGTTCGCCATAAAGAGTTCAGGTGCCGCTATTGACGCAATGAGAATGGGTGTGTATTTGGCGAAATCACCTACAGCGAAAACTGAGTTCAATCAGATTGCCCAATCTGATACCAGATACGTAATTCAGCTTGCTCAGTCTGGCGGCTCCGGTGGATATAACATGCGTGACAAGGTAATACGCATATATACGAGAGAGGGTTTGATGATCGAATCAAGTGGCGAGATTCAGTCACCCGCAATAGGTGGAATACATGAGATTAGTCATGCTGCCGAGAACGATCGAGTTGGTGATCAGCAATCCCGTAAGAATGCATGGCTGGCTGGGCCTACAATTCTTACCCCGACACCCAGAGCATCCCCTGAGGAGGAGCGTGCCGTCGGAGTTGAGAGCAAGGTAATGAACGAGGTCGGGGAGTCGGCGCGCCGTGAATCATATTATGACGTCTCTCAAGAGAATATAATAACATGCGGTCCTACCAGTACGACAAAATGCTAAGGGCAATTGCCCTAGCCACTTTTCTGTTGGCTACAGCTTTACCGTGTTTTAGTGGTGAGAGCAAAGTTCAGCCGAAGACTTTTGGGGCTAGCGGTATATCTTTGGAGGGCGTTCAGAAAATTACAATATATGAACTCGGGCTCATGGATACAGCTCGATCGACAAATGTGACTCTGCGAAAACATGCGGCGGCAACGCTCATAATACAGTGTGGTGCGTCCTGCAGTCAGACAATACCGAAAATTATCGATCCATTAATCAGAGCCACGGAAACCGATCAATGCCTTCGTCGCGATAAATCACTAATAATTGACTTTGATGATGTCTATAGTATTGAGTTCTACCTTGGAGGTGGAGTGTTTAGGTTTCGTGACAAATGCTTTGTGTCGGAAGAGGCGGTTGCTGTTTTTATGGATATACTCGATTTCTATTGAATGGCAAAGTGGGGTTTTATCGTTTTTGCTTCTTGCTCTCTATTTGCAGGTGCAATACCCAGTGTCGGATAGCTCGTCGCGACGGGGAAATAGAATATGTCCATCTACGTGGAAAGCTCATCGCCCAGCGCAGCCGCCCTATCTATAACAACACCGCGACGGTGACATACCACCACACCGACCATATCGGCAGCGCCAACGTCGAAACCGACACCTACGGCACCCAAACCGAACGCACCACCCGCATGCCCTACGACTCGCCCTACGATGGCTTCTACCGCGAAGGCGCAGGCTACGCCGGCCACGTCACCGACACCCAGACCAACCTGACCTACATGCAACAGCGCTACTATGACCCCGTCGCGTTACGCTTCCTGAGTCCGGACCCGGTGGATGTGAGCGCCAGCGATGGCGGCAACTTCAATAGGTATTGGTATGCGAATAATAATCCGTACAAATTCACAGATCCCGATGGGAGAGAAGCGAAGCTCAACTGGACCGCTCCGAACCAAGTCCAACTGGTAGTCACGTACCGAGTGGATAGCTCTGCGGCAACGCCTGTTACAAGCACGTCGGATATCGAGGCTAGGTTTTTGAGTGATTTCTCTGGCGCGGTTGAAGTGAGTGGTCAGCAGGTTCAGGTCACTGCCACGGCCATCCAGAATCCTAGCGCCGCAACAGTCATAACCGTTGTGCCCACTACGCAGGATGTCACCCATACCAACAGGGAGGAGACCAATACGATTGGCGGCAACAATGTCACGATTGGTGCAGCGACAGGGGCTGCCGTGGTGAGTCATGAGTTTGGCCATGTGGCTGGTGCGGGCGACCAATATATAGACGGCCGCGCTGCGAATGGCACCGTCGTTACTACGCCGGGCCCAGGAAACAACATTATGCAAGACTTGCGTGGGTCAGCTAATACTCAGACACTTCGCGAAGTCATTAGTGCCCCCACAAATACAAACTCATGCGCAGCTGGAGTCCGAGCCGCGTCTGGAGGCTGTTGATATGTTTAGTGCAAAGGCTTGGCTGCTATTGGCCGCGCTGGGACTTCCGATCGCATGTCAGGCGTCCCCGCCAACTGTGGCAAGCGCATCTGCACCCCCAAGAGCATGTGAGATTCGTCAGGCCGCTTGGTGCATTTACCGAGACAATGTCACGGTCCAGCATGCGCCTAGCGATAATGCCAAGTACCACAGCGTGTGGAAGATTTGGGGGAGCTATTGGAAAGAAAACCCAGCGGTTGTTTTGGAGCCTTCCGGGTGTCGGAAAGGAATTTCCGATGTGGTCGAGTTAGTGAGCTCGAGTAGTGGATTCGAGTGGAACGATCGCAGCTGGGATAGCAATGTCGTGCGGCTTCGGTCTGATGGATCGTGTGATCTGAATTTGTTGTCGCCTCCCGAGAGTGCAGACAAGCGCAAGTCTGCGTTCTCGGCGAAGCTGACGCTCATCCAAGCATGTCAGTCAGATGAGTGTGCAGGCCCGACGCTCGCGCAGCGCTTGTGGTCCACGCTCCAAGCACAGCGAGGTTCCGGGTCGAAGTAACCGGGTCGTGCCAACCTATTGACGACCTTGCTTTTGCGTTCCTCGTCGGCGTGGCTAGTGATGGACAACCCGCGCAAGGCGGGTTAAAACCCGCCCTAACAGGCTGCTGAAATGCTGGGTAAGAATCGAGACACCCACAATCAGGGTCGGCAAAGTGGACAGCGAGCACTAGCGTTTGAATCGTTCGTTCGATTCTTCTCGCCCACATCGCGATAGCCGACAGACGAGCGCCATGCGATGACCCGCAAGGCGTTGGTGCTTGTACGGTTGCCGTTGCCAGTCGCCGCCGCCTGCGTCGCGCTCAGCGCCACGCTTGTTCCAACAACGAGAACCGCACCCTGAGCTACGACGCACGCGATCGCATGACCGGGACGGTCGCACCCCACATCTACGGCCAGGAGATCGCCGAGTACGACGTGCTGGACAACGTGCGTCGTCGGGCCGGCGCGCCCAACGGCGTTGGCGGCTACGTGCAGGATTACCGCTATCAGTACGACACCAGCCAGCGCCTGGACCGAATCGACAACGAAGTGGGCGCGCTGCAATGGGACTTCGCCCACAACGGCTACGGTGAAACCACCACCCGCTCCGGCCACAACGCCCTCTGGAGCTATCAGTGGAACGCCACCGGGCGCATGACCCAGGCCAGCCGCAACGGCACGGCCCGGCCGTACCTGCCCTTTGCCCCCGACCTTCCTCCCGTTGAGCTGGACCCGCCTCACCCCGAGGCCACCACCTTTGAAACCTACGTCTACGACGCCCACGGCCGCCGCACCCGCAGCAGCCGCAGCGATGGCAGCACCCGCCATCAGGTCTACAGCCGGGCCGGGCAGTCGCTATACCTCGAAGACACCAAAGACAACCAGCGCATCGACTACCTGCATCTGGGCAACAAGCTCATCGCCCAGCGCAGCCGCCCACTCAACGGCAGCACCGCCACGGTCACCTACCACCACACCGACCACATCGGCAGCGCCAACGTCGAAACCAACGCCTACGGCAGCCAAACCGAACGCACCACCCGCATGCCGTACGGCTCGGCCTACGACGGCATCTACCGCGAAGGCCCCGGCTATGCCGGCCACGTCACCGACAGCCAGACCAACCTGACCTACATGGAACAGCGCTACTATGATTCCGTCGCGCTGCGCTTCCTGAGCCCGGACCCGGTGGATGTGAGCGCCAGCGATGGTGGCAACTTCAATCGGTATTGGTATGGGCATAACAACCCGTATCGGTTTGTGGATCCGGATGGGCGGCTGAGCCAGTTTGCAAAGGCTAACTCAGACTGG
>CAJDUW010000031.1_pt1 | contig 27750 bp, 25 predicted proteins | sample 7390931 | NCBI WGS metagenome assembly CAJDUW01 (sample SAMEA7055687, study PRJEB34461) | soil metagenome | biome: terrestrial ecosystem; feature: Peninsula; material: soil | place: Antarctica | collected 2016
GGCGGTGGTTCCGGGTACCGAGCCGCCACTGGCCCAGATGATGCCGTCAGCAATATCGGCTGTGGTGCCGCCGCAGGCGCCTAGCACCCGTACGTGCTGGATCCATGCGGTGGGTGCGACACCGGCGATGCCGATGCCATCATTAGTAATGGCTGCGGCCGTGCCTGCTACATGGGTGCCGTGCCAGGTCGAATCGCGCGCCTGTGCGTCCGGACCGCATAGTCCGGTCGTCGTCCAATCACCCTCGTCGGCCGGGTTGTTGTCACGCCCGTTACCGTCACGCGCGTTGGCACCATCACTGATCATGTCGTAGCCAGCCCGGGTCTTGGCATCCAGATCCGGATGAAGGGTTCGCCCCGTGTCGATGATTGCAATCGTTACCGAACCATTGGAACCAAGGTTGATTTGGTCCCAGGCGGCTTCGGCGTTCATTCCGCCGGCTGGGTCCCACAGGCTCCACTGGGAGCCCAAATAGGGGTCGTTCGGTAGCGCGAACGGGTACATCCGGATATTGGCCTCGATCGACTGCACGTCGGGGTTTTCTGCCATCGCCACCATGAACTGGTTGGCGGCTTTCACGTCCAAGCGCACAGCGAGTACTGCTGACATCCGAGGGTTGTGCGTCGTTGCGATAGTGGACGATAAAGCCGTCGAAGTCGGCGGGCTGGGATTCGGGCAGCAACAGCACTCGTGCGCCTGTGTTCTTCGTCTGTCCGGCCACATCTGCCGCACCTGCTAGGCCCATGCTCAAGAACACGATAAGTAATGCTAATGCCAACCGTCGGCCTGTTGTTGCGATACGCAGTCTGACGAACATGACGATACCCTTTCTTACTCACGGCACATGCCTTGACTCAGAAGGCGCAGAAGCGTGGCAAGTCGGCTCATCTCATGGTCACAAGCCGTGCGTCGAGTCAGATCTGGTGTTGGTCTTCAAGGCTTATGACTTGAGTGTCAGGGCTGATCAATCAGGTGAATCCGCTGAGTCAGTCGCAGGCAAATGTTTTAAGTTTGCCTTCATGGCAATTCTCATGAGTTAATAGCCTCAGATTCAAAAAGAATTGATTCGGCCGGCAGAGGCGGACTGTTCCTCGAGGAGAAGTAGCATGGACACACCAAAAGCAATGGTCACACCACCGGGAATAAAACCTTGGTTGCCCATGATTATTGCAGCGCTGATCGGAGCACTGGTCGGCACGATAGGTGCGCACGTTGACCAGATAAAGCTGACAATGGGCGTGTTTTTCATTGTTACAGGCGTTTTTGGCCTTATCGCCGACCCGATCTATAGAGCGAAAATCCGATCACGTGATGGGCGAAGATCGCCACGCACGAAATTCGAGATATTTCTGTTAGTAATCACGGTCGTCATGATCTTGTCGGGTGTTTCGATGGTGCTCGGCTACTAAGCAGGGCGACCGCTTTGACGGCTCACGCCATTGGCGCGGGAGCAGTGGTTAACGCGCTCAACCGCCGAAGCGGCGATCGTTTTCGATACGCGCCAATTTGCTGTTCGGTTCGCGGCCCAGTTCGGCATTGATCCAGCGCGCGGTGTAGGGGCAACCGCCCAAGCCTGCGACTGAGGCATCGACTCCGCGCACGCCGGCTTCGAGACAGGCATACACGTTGGCCAGCGCCTGACCATAGGTGTCGTGAAAGTGCACCGCCAGCTGAGCCATCGGGATGTCCGACGCGCAGGCTTCCAGCATGGCCCGTGCTTTGCGCGGCGTACCGACGCCAATGGTGTCGCCGAGTGACACTTCGGCGCAGCCCAGTTCATGCAAGGCCTTAGCCACGTGGACCACATCGTGCAGCGGCACCTCACCCTGATAGGGGCAACCCAGCACGGTCGACACGTAACCGCGCACCCACAGGCCCTCGTCACGGGCGCGCGTCATGATCGCGGCGATGCGACGCAAAGACTCGTCCACATCACAGTTAATGTTTTTACGGGTGAAGGCACTGGATGCGGCGGTGAACACCGCGATTTCGCGCACTCCTGCCTTGATCGCCCGTTCCAAGCCGTGTTCGTTGGGCACCAACACCGGATAACGAATGCCCGGGTGGCGGTTGATACCGGCCATCACTTCAGCCGCATCCACGAGCTGCGGAATCCACGCGGGACTGACGAAGCTGGTGGCTTCCACAATAGGAAAACCGCAGGCCGACAGGCGTTCGATCAAGGCAAGCTTGGTGGCGGTCGGGACTTGCCGCGCTTCATTTTGCAAGCCGTCGCGCGCGCCGACCTCGACCACCCGCACGACATCCCGCGAGGCATTCATGCCGATTCCTCGGTTGCTTGGAAATCAACCAGTACCGCGCCATCGTCCACCTGTTCGCCGACCGCGACGCGAAAGCCCTCAAGCTGGCCGTCGCTGGGCGCGGTGATGGTGTGCTCCATCTTCATCGCTTCAAGTACCAACAAGGCCGTGCCGGCTTTCACCGGACCCGGTTCGGCCAACAAAGCGATGACGCGTCCCGGCATCGGTGCTTCTAATTTCCCCGCGTGCGCGCCACTGCCGGATGCGGCGGCGAGCGGATCTTCCAAGCTCAGGCTGTGTCGAGCGCCGTGGTCGAACAGATGCCACGCGGCATCGACGTGGCAGACCAAGACCTCATACGTCGCGCCATCGATTCGTGCCTTAAGCCGTGGTCCGTCTAAGTGGCCCTCGACGAGGATGGTTTGCTCATCCACGGTTACTTGCCAGCCCGTCTGCGTTGGCAGCGCCGTGGCGAGTCGGAGCGTGTCGTGTTCCAGCCAGCGCAGGGTGCGTGCGGCGGTGCCGTGCAGGCGCCAGCCATGGGCGGATTGCCACGGCGAATGCGGATCATGTGCAGGACTGATCTGCGTCAGGCGAGCCTGTTCCAGTAAGTGCGCCAACGTAACTAGCGCGATTTGCTGTGGGCTGGCCATGGGTGCGGGTGCGAACAGACGATCGTGCTCGCGTTCGATAAGGCCGGTATCAAGGTCAGCGCGGGCGAACGCGCCATCCTCCGCCACCAAGCGTTGCAGAAAGCCGGCATTGCTGGACAGGCCAACAATGGCGGTTTGCGCCAACGCGTCACGCATGAGTGCCAAGGCCTCAGCACGATCACGCCCATGCACGATCAATTTCGCCAGCATCGGATCATAGAACGGGGTCACGACATCGCCGGTTTCGATGCCGGTGTCGACGCGGATGCCTGCGCCCTGTGGCATCAGGAAAACCTTGGCTTTACCGGTGGACGGCAAAAAGCCGCGATCCGGATCTTCGGCGTAGATGCGCGCCTCGATCGCGTGGCCATCGAGCGGAATCTGCGCTTGCGTCAGCGGTAGCTGGCCGCCGGCGGCCACCCGCAACTGCCATTCGACCAGATCTTGGCCGGTGATCATTTCGGTCACCGGATGCTCGACCTGCAGACGCGTATTCATCTCCATAAAATAAAAGTCACCCTCTTGCGAGGTGATGAACTCGACCGTACCGGCGCCGACGTAGTTCACCGCACGGGCGGCATCGGCGGCGGCCTGGCCCATGGCGGCGCGTCTGTCTGCGCTCAAGCCGGGCGCGGGCGCTTCTTCCAATACTTTTTGATGGCGACGCTGGACCGAGCAATCGCGCTCGTTCAAGTACACCACCTCGCCGTGGCTGTCGCCAAAGATCTGGATTTCGATGTGGCGTGGGCGCAGCACGTACTTTTCGACCAATACATGATCGTTACCAAACGACGACGCGGCTTCGCGTTGGCAGGACGTGAGCGCGGCGAGGAAATCTTCACTGCGATCGACCCGGCGCATGCCTTTACCACCACCACCGGCGCTGGCCTTGATCAATACCGGGTAGCCAATGGCGTCGGCCTGATCGTGCAGGAACGCGGGTTCTTGTCGCTCACCGTGATAGCCCGGTGTCAGCGGAACCTTGGCCGTGTGCATCAGCGCCTTGGCGGCACTCTTGTCACCCATGGCTTCGATCGCACGTGCCGATGGGCCGATAAAGACGATGCCGGCATCGACGCAAGCACGGGCGAAGTGGGCATTTTCCGAGAGAAAGCCATAGCCGGGATGGATCGCCTGCGCGCCGGTGGCTTTGGCTGCAGCAATGATTTTTTCGATCACCAAATAACTGTCGCGCGCGGCGGACGGACCAATCGCCACCGCAACGTCAGCCAGCCGCACATGGCGGGCGTTGGCATCGGCGTCTGAGTACACCGCCACGGTACGGATGCCCAAACGCGTGCAGGTGGCGATCACCCGACACGCGATCTCGCCACGGTTGGCGATCAGGACAGTATCAAAATAGGGCGTCTTCATGACCATGCCGCCTTGCGTTTGTCCAAAAATGCCGACAGACCTTCGCGCGCCTCGTCTGTGGCGCGGATATCGGCAATGACCGCCGCCGTCTGCGCGATGAGCGTGCTGTCGATGGATCGGTTTATCGTGTCAACGACAAAACGCTTGGCCTGCGCCTGTGCGCGCGGCGCGCACGCCAGCAGCGCGGTGGTGACCTCGGCGATTTTGACGTCCAGCGCGGCCGCGCCGACCACCTCGTGCACCAACTCGATCTGTTGCGCGCGGGTGGCGCTGATGCGCTCGGCAGTGAGGAAATATCGCTGCGCTTGGCGTGCGCCGATGGCACGCAATACATACGGCCCAATTGTGGCCGGAATCAGACCGACACGGACCTCGGTGGTGGCAAAAAATGCGGTGTCGCTGGCCACGGCCATGTCGCAGGCGCACACCAAACCGACACCACCACCCAGCGCAGCGCCATGCACACGTGCAATCGTAGGCTTGGGCAATTCAGCCAAGGTGCGCAGCATCTCAGCGAGCAAATTCGCGTCAGCCAGATTCTGCGCATGGGTGAAGCCGGCCGCACGGCGCATCCAGTCCATGTCGCCGCCTGCCGAAAAACTCTTGCCGCGCCCGCCCAACACCACTACACGCACCGAGTCGTCCGTCGCGAGTTGGTTCAGCCCGGCGGTGATCGCCGCGATCAGATGCTCATCAAAGGCATTGTGCTTGTCGGGCCGGTTCAACCAGAGCGTGGCGACCGGGCCGCGGTGTTCGATCTGGATCAGTTCACTGCTGCTCATGGCTACATCCTGAAAATGCCGAAATCAGATGATTCCAGCGGCGCATTGAGTGCGGCCGACAGGCCCAGTGCCAGTACCTCGCGGGTTTTGGCCGGATCGATGATGCCGTCATCCCACAGCCGCGCACTGGCGTAGAACGGATGACTTTGGTGTTCAAACTGTTTCTGAATCGGGGTTTTGAAGGCGATCTCTTCTTCCGCTGGCCACGAGCCACCACGGGCTTCGATGCCATCGCGTCGGACTTGGGCCAGGACGCTCGCGGCTTGCTCGCCGCCCATCACGCCGATACGGGCGTTCGGCCACATCCAGAGAAAACGGGGCGAGTAAGCGCGCCCGCACATGCCGTAGTTGCCGGCCCCAAAACTGCCACCGATCACCACGGTGAACTTGGGCACTTTGGCGCAGGCCACCGCCATCACCATCTTGGCGCCGTCGCGGGCGATGCCGCCGTTTTCGTATTTGCGCCCCACCATGAAGCCGGTGATGTTCTGTAAAAAAACCAGCGGGATGCCGCGCTTGGCGCACAGTTCGATGAAGTGCGTGCCCTTGAGGGCGGACTCGGAGAACAAGATGCCGTTGTTGGCAACGATACCGACCGGGTAGCCGTTGATATGAGCAAAGCCGGTGATCAGCGTGGTGCCATAGCGCGCCTTGAACTCATCAAAACGCGAGCCATCGACAATGCGTGCAATCACCTCGCGCACATCGAACGGCTTACGGGTATCGGCCGGGATAACGCCGTAGAGTTCTTCCGCCGGATACAACGGGGCTTCGGGTTCGCGCAGGCTCAGTTGACCGCGCTTTTGCCAATTCAGATTAGCGACGATGCGGCGCACTTGCGCGAGCGCGTGGCGGTCATCGAGGGCGAAATGATCAGCGACGCCAGAAATGCGGGTGTGAACATCCGCCCCGCCTAAGTCTTCCGCCGATACTTCCTCGCCAGTCGCGGCCTTCACCAACGGCGGGCCACCGAGGAAGATCGTGCCCTGTTCTTTGACGATGACGGCTTCATCACTCATCGCTGGCACATAGGCACCACCGGCGGTGCATGAGCCCATCACGCAGGCAATCTGTGGGATGCCCTCGGCTGACAAGGTGGCCTGGTTGTAGAAGATGCGGCCGAAGTGCTCCTTGTCGGGAAACACCTCATCCTGCATCGGAAGGAAGGCGCCGCCCGAATCCACCAGATAAATGCAAGGCAGACGATTCTCGCGCGCGATTTCCTGCGCACGCAGGTGTTTTTTCACCGTGATCGGGTAATAGGTGCCGCCCTTGACAGTGGCATCGTTGGCCACGATCACGCACTCCACGCCCTCGATCCGGCCAATGCCGGTGACTAGGCCGGCGCAGGGCACGTCGTCGTCGTACATGCCAGTGGCGGCAAACGGTGCAATCTCCAGAAAGGGCGAGCCGGGATCCAGCAGCGCGTCGATGCGATCGCGCACCAGCAGCTTGCCGCGCTCCAAGTGTTTTGACCGTGCTTTTTCGCTGCCGCCTTGAGCGATCTGCGCAGCGCGCTGTCGTACTTCATCCAGTTGCACCTGCATCGCAGCGGCATTGGCGCGGAACGCCTCGCTGCCAGCGGCCAGTTGTGATTTCAGAATCGTCATGGTTCAGCGCACCTCGTTGAACAGTTCGCGCCCGATCAACATGCGGCGGATCTCGCTGGTGCCGGCCCCGATTTCATACAGTTTGGCATCGCGCCACAGGCGGCCTGCCGGATAGTCATTGATGTAGCCATTGCCGCCGAGTGTCTGGATGGTTTGACCCGCCATCCACGTGGCTTTTTCGGCCGCGTATAAAATTGCGCCCGCGGCGTCTTTGCGCGTGGTCTGGCCGCGGTCGCAGGCTTGGGCCACGGCATACACGTAGGCGCGACAGGCATTGAAACCGACATACATGTCCGCCAGTTTGCCCTGCATCAACTGGAACTCGCCGATGCTGCGACCAAACTGTTTGCGCTCGTGCGCGTAGGGCAGGGCGACATCGAGGCAGGCCGCCATGATCCCGAGTGGCCCGCCGGAGAGCACCAGACGCTCGTAATCCAGCCCGCTCATCAAAACCCGCACGCCGTGGTTGACCTCGCCCAGCACGTTCTCTGCCGGTACTTCGCAATCTTGGAACACCAGTTCACAGGTGTTGGAGCCGCGCATGCCGAGCTTGTCGAGTTTTTGTGCGGTGGAAAATCCCTTGAAACCCTTTTCCACGATAAAGGCGGTAATGCCCTTGGAACCGGCTGACACATCGGTTTTGGCATAGACCACCAAGGTGTCTGCATCCGGACCATTGGTGATCCACATCTTGTTGCCGTTAAGCACGAAGACATCGCCGTGGCGTTCGGCACGCAACCGCATCGAGACCACATCCGAGCCGGCGCCCGGCTCACTCATCGCCAGTGCACCGACGTGTTCGCCCGACACCAGCTTGGGTAAATATTTCTGCTTTTGTTCGGCGTTGCCATTTTTTCGCAACTGGTTGACGCAAAGATTGGAGTGGGCGCCGTAGGACAAGCCGATCGAGGCTGAGGCACGCGAAATCTCTTCCATCGCCACCACATGCGCCAGATAACCCATGTTGCTGCCGCCGTACTCTTCCTCCACCGTCATGCCGAGTAGACCCATCTCGCCCAATTCGCGCCAGAGTGCGTTCGGAAAGACGTTGTCGCGGTCGGTGGCCTCGGCCAGCGGCGCGATACGGGCTTGGGCAAACTCGTACACCGCTTCGCGCAAGGCGTCGATGGTTTCCCCGAGTCCAAAATCAAAAGCTGCCAGCGACATCGTGCGGTTCTCCGTTGGCTGGGCCCGAGCAGGGCTGATGGCGCAGGTGCATGCCGGAGTGAGGCGCTCGGGCCGAAGGCGTGAATAGAATGAATCCTAATTCATTTCTTTATCGGAACAAACCGTTTTCCGTATCCGCTTACAATCCATACGCAAGAGAGATGCCACCCAAGACCTAAGACCCATGGCCTATCGCCGCACCCGACTGATGGAAGAACGCCTTGCCGATAACCGCAAGCGTATTCTGCGTGCCGCCCGTGGCTTGATTGCGAAGGGCGGATTCCGTCACGCACAGATCGCCGCGGTTGCATCCGAAGCCGGTGTATCGACCGGCACGATCTACCGCTATTTCCCTTCCAAGGCGGAACTGTTTGTCGAAGTGCTGACCGCCGCGGTTGAGCATGAAATTGCGATTTTGCGCGAAGTGATTGCCGCGCAGGTTGATGCTCGCGCGGGATTGCAGGCGGCGGTGGCCTCCTTCGTGCGCCGTGCGCTGGCGGGGCCGAACTTGGCTTGGGCGTTTATCGCCGAGCCCGCTGAGCCCGAAGTCGATGCCGAGCGTATCCGTGCGCGCAAGTTGCTCGGCGATGTGTTCAAGGCGGTGCTTAAGCAGGGCGTGGCGAGCGGCCAGTTTCCTTCGCAGAACCTCGACGCCAGCGCGGCCTGCATCGTCGGGGCGTTCACTGAGGCACTGGTCGGCCCGATCGGCCCTAGTCACACCTCTGTGCGCGACAAAGAAAGACTGGTAAACGCCATCACGGTGTTTTGCTTGCGTGCCGTCGGCAGTGGCTCGCCGATGTCGGACGATGCCGATGCGTCGTCCTGATTAGATGTGTTGCCAACGCGATAATCGGGTGTCCGGGGGCGGTTAACGCTGCTCGACGGCGGTGAGCGGCACATCGCGTACGAGGCGAAATCCCACATCGTCGTATGCGCGGCGCGGGTTGATTTCGGCTTCTTTGTGATTGCTACTGGCATCGCGCCAGCCTAGCCCGAGCGTCGGGTGGTCGCGACATTCGCGACAACCGGCCGACCACTCACGCACATTGCCGATCAAGCTGTAGACACCATTAGCCTGGCGCGCGCCCGGCTGCGCCGTCACCGTTCCACCGGTCTTACAGATGACGCCATCGCGGCCACACGCCGGTTGCGTGGGAGCGCCGGTGGCGCTGCGCCATTCGCCGGCAGTAGGAAGACGATACGTCACGTGGTCACGCTGGCTGAGCCAGGCCGCGTACGCGTGCGCGTCGGCCAGCGTTACGCACACGACCGGATGCTCAGCAGTTTGAGCAAAGCCAGGTGACTGCCACGTGCGTGTTTTCAGTGACACCAATGCCGCGCGATTGCGACAGGTGCTGGCCTCGCGCCCGCTCGCTTTGGCGAAGCGGGCATAGTCTGCCTGCGTCACCGCGGTCGGCATCATCGCCACGCCGAGTTGCGATCGGGTAGGTAGGCGCACCAGCACCGCCGTAGTGTTGCCGGCGGGCATCAGGTCTCCCACCTTGGCGGTGATGATCGCGCGTGAATACTCCGGCTCCAGTTGTTCTGGCGCAACGCCAAGGCGCTCGGCGCGCTGTTTGGCGGCGCGCAATGCGACGATGTCTCGAGTGTCTAAGGCCGCACGCAACTGCCGTTGGAGCGGCGCGACGATGGCGGTTTGCAACGCTTCCCAGCCAGGGCTCGCGCTCAATGACACGGCCAGATCAAGCCTGTTCGCGCTATCGCGCAATGCCAATGCGGTGTCATCGTCACCACGCTCCAGCGCCGCAACAACATACGGCAGCAAGGCGGCCAACCAGCGTTTGCCTGCAGCGGTGAGGCGAGCGTCGTTGCCAAGATGTGTGCGCGCGTCGATCAGCGAATCCAAAGCGCTGTCGCCTGCGGGCTGGGTGAGCCGGCGACGGTGGATCTGTTCTTCTGCATTCAACAATGCGGCTTCGCCCGGCGGCAGTGCAGGCGCTGTGTCTGCATCTGCGTCTGCATCGCTGAGGGCCTCTGGTGCATCGGCCTCGTGCGGTGCCTGTGTCAATGCCGGCAGCGGGTCGCGCACCGGTGCGCGCGGCTCGATAGGCGGGCTCGGGGCTACGGCCGCGATGGTGGCGGTATCTACACGTGGCGATGGTGGCGTATCCGGCCACAACGAGACCCCCAGAATAAGCAGGGTGAGCAACGCCACTCCGCCGGCCAGCAAACCCGCGCGTTGGCGTGCAGACTGCGCGAAGCGGTCGATCCATTGCCGCCACGGAACCGTCGCGCGCTGACGCGGTTGCAAGGCGATGCGGTCAAGCGCTGTGAGCATGTCATGCGCGCTGGCATAGCGTTGGGCGGGCGCCTTGGCCATCGCGCAGTCGATCAATTCCTGCCAATGGGCTTTGTCTGAGGGCAGTCGTGGCACAGGATCGAGGGCGTGCATTAAAGCCAGTGCCATCGAGTCTTTGTCGTGGAAGGGCAGCCGGCCGCAAAGTAGCTCGTAGGTCAAAACCCCCACGCTATAGATATCGGCTTGACCGTCCACGTGCTCACCGCGCGCCTGCTCGGGTGACATGTACGCCCAGCTGCCTACCGCGTTGCCGTGGCTGGTCATGCGCGAGTGGTCGAGCTTAGTGATGGCGATGCCAAAATCGGTCAGCAGTGGCCGATCGTTGTGATCGAACAACACATTCGCCGGCTTCACATCGCGATGCACCACGCCTTGAGCGTGGGCATAGTCCAGCGCTGTCAGCAAGGAGCGCAGCACGCTGATGATTCGCACTTCGTCATTGCGCAGGTCGCGTTTGCCCAGATGGCCACGCGACAGATAAGGCATCACGTAATAGAGCAATCCGTCATCGGTTCGACCAACGGCGTGAATCGCGACGATGCCAGGGTGTTGTAGTTTGGCGATGATCCGCGCTTCTTTTTCAAAGCGCTGCTTGCCGACTTCATCTTCCTGCGCCAGCGGCGAGACCACCTTGATCGCAACTTGACGATCAAGCTGCTCTTGTATCCCTAGGTACACATAAGACATCCCACCGCGGCCAAGCAGACGCAACACCCGGTAACCCGGGACGTCTGGCAATACAGCGCTAAGCAACTCATCGAGTTCGGCGGGCGTGAGATCTAAGTGGGGTAGGGCCATGATGACGTCGGTTTCGATCCGGCCACAGCATACGACACCCTCCGGCGAAATGATCCGCGACCCCTATTTCGCATGGCCGAGCGGGCCGCGCGTATGCCCAGCTAATCGAAGGCGCATGGCGCTGAGATGCGCTTCTAGCCGATGCTCGATCGCACGGGCCGCCACGTTCGCTGGCGTTTGCTCGCTTGAGCTTGGAAGATGTGGCCAGTGTCTTAGCAGAAGAAGCGGGTGCGATGGTGGGGCTGCCGGTGTGTTGCACGATGGTATCGATCGTCGTCTTGCAGGGCGACGGTGCCGATACCCGCATGTTGTTGGCGCAGCGCCGCTCGCAATACATGGATGGCATCTGGTCGTACATCGCCGGCCATATCGAGTCCGACGAAACCGGTTGGCAGGCGGCGCGACGCGAGCTGGATGAGGAAACGGGCCTGCAGCCTGAGTCTCTGTATGCGACGAGTTTTTCCGAACAGTTCTACGATCTCGCTAAGGACTGCATCCAGATCGTGCCCGCGTTTGTCGCCTTGGTGCCGCCGACGGCATGCGTGCGCTTGAACGACGAACACGCGGCGTATGCGTGGCTACCGATTGAAGAAGCCATGACGCGCCTGCCTTTTGGTAGCCAACGTGACCTACTGGCACACGTGCGGCGCGAGTTTATCGAGCGCACGCCTGCCAAGTGTCTGCGTGTGCCGTTTGCAACGGAAGAAAACTGACGCGTTCCATCCGGATCTAACAGGGCACTATCTAACGGGCGCACTGTGCCGGCACGCGTCGGTCAAAACCTCAGGTACGAGCCAGTCCGGATAACATGGTTACCCCGTTCATCGCCGGAATCACCATGCAGCAGGAAACGGCCCGTCTGGTCGCCAGTGCACAACGCCATCTTGTACCCACCTATCGGCAGCGCGAGAAGATACTGGAGCGCGGCCAGGGGTCGCGGCTGTGGGATATCGACGGACGCGAGTATGTGGATTTTGCCGCCGGTATCGCGGTGAGTTCACTGGGCCATGGGGACCCGGATGTGCTGGCTGCGCTGCACGCGCAAGCCGGCAAGCTGTGGCATACCAGTAACGTCTTTTTGAGCGAGCCGCCGCTGCGCCTGGCAGAAGAACTGGTAGCCGCCAGCGGCTTTGCCTCGCGCGTGTTTTTTTGCAACTCCGGTGCTGAAGCCAATGAAGCGGCGATCAAGCTGGCGCGCAAGTTTGCCGCCGATGCTGGGCGCCCAGCGCAGCGCCGCAATATCATCAGTTTTCACGGCTCCTTCCATGGCCGCACACTGGCCACAATTACCGCGACGGCGCAGCCCAAGTACCAACAAGGCTTTGAACCCTTGCCCGCTGGTTTTCGCTATGCGCCGTTCAACGACATCGCCGGTTTTGACGCGATCTTCGATGACGATGTGGCGGCGGTATTGGTGGAACCGGTGCAAGGCGAGGGCGGCGTGGTGCCCGCGGCACCGGAGTTTTTGGCGCATCTGCGGGCGCGCTGTGATGAAGCGGGCGCGCTGCTGATCTTTGATGAAATTCAGTGCGGCATGGGCCGCAGCGGCAAGCTGTGGGCGCATCAGTGGGACGGTGTCATGCCGGATGTAATGACGCTCGCCAAAGGCTTGGGCTGTGGCTTTCCCATTGGCGCGATGTTGGTGGCCGAGCGTGCCGCAGACACACTCGGGTTTGGCACCCACGGCACCACGTTCGGGGGCAATCCGCTGGCCGCAGCCGTGGCACGCGTGGCCTTGAGCAAGCTCTCATCCGCACAGGTGCTCGAGAACGTGGACGTCCAAGCACGGGCCTTGCGCGAAGGCTTGAGAGTCCTTGATGAAACCTATCGGGTGTTCGCCGACATCCGTGGCCGTGGCCTGATGCTGGGCGTCGAGTTGCGCACCGAATTTGCCGGTCGCGCAGGTGAGATTCTTGATCACGCCGCTGAGGCTGGATTACTCCTGCTGCAAGCCGGCCCGGGCGTGCTGCGACTGACGCCGGCCCTGAATATCCCCGCGGCCGATATCACCGAAGGATTGCATCGGCTGGAGCGTGCGGTGCAGGCGTTTTTGCAACAGGCGCGTTGATTGGGTGGCGGGCAGGTGATCGCATCGTCGGTCAGAACTGGAAGTAGACGAACGGCACCTGTGCATCGATCTGGGCGAATACTTCCAGAAACAGCAAGGCCAGCGCGCCGGCCAGTGCGGCGGTGGGTAGGCTGGCGCGTTCGACCAGCCAGTCCTGCCAGCGACGATCACGATCGATCAGACAGAAGATCAGGGTGCCGATCGGGACGATAAGAATCGCCGGATGGGTGCTGGCAAAATCCCAGTTCTGCGGTTGCAGCAGGGCACTGAAGGTGGCCATCGAGCTGGCGAAGTCTGGCGCGCGAAAAGGAATCCAACCGAGCGTCACGATGACGAAGGTCAGGCTAATCCACAGCGGTGTGAGCCAGCGGCTGTCGACAAGTTTCTCTGCTCGCGTGCCGCTGATCGCTTTGCGCCAAAGTCGATGCCACACCAGCAGGAAGCCGTGATACAGGCCCCAGATGCCGAAGTTCCAGCTGGCTCCGTGCCACAGCCCGCCCAGACCCATCACGATCAATAGATTCAGATAGGTGCGCGGTACGCCGCGACGATTGCCGCCGAGACTGATGTAAAGGTAATCGCGCAGCCAGAATGACAGTGAAATATGCCAGCGACGCCAAAACTCGGTCGGATTAGACGACAGGTAAGGGCGCTCGAAGTTGGGCGGAAAACGGTAACCGAGCAGGCGTGCGCAACCGCGTGCGATGTCGGTGTAGCCGGAGAAATCAAAATAGATTTGCATCGAAAAGGCCAACACACCGGCCCAAGCCGGCACCGACGCATCCTGATACAAGGCGCCCGTGTACCAAGCATCGGCAATAGGCGCAAACCAGTTGGCAAAGGCGACCTTCTTGATCAGGCCCTTGAGGATTTCACGCATGCCCCAGCGCGAGTCTTCCGAGGTCAGAGCATCGCGCTGCGATAGCTGAGGGAAAAAATCCATCGGCCGGATAATCGGGCCCGCGACCAAGTGCGGGAAGAATGAAATGAACAGGGAGAAATCAACCGGATCACGCACCGCCCGCATCTGGCGCCGATAAATGTCGACGGCGTAGGCGATGCCCTCAAAGGTGAAGAAGCTGATGCCGACCGGCAGCACGATATTGAGCAGCATGCCGTTCGCATCCACACCGAACAGCGAGGCAAAGGAGTCGATAAAGAAATTGGCGTACTTGAAAAAGCCCAAGACGCCGAGGTTGAAAACCACCGCCAAGGTCACTGCACGTTTGCGCGCCGCGCCTTCGCGCCGGTCGATGGCGAGACCGAACAGGTAATTGGCTACGATCGACGCGGCCAGCAGGGCGCAAAAACGCCAATCCCAGAAGCCGTAGAAAACGAAACTGGCAACGACCAGTACCACTTTGGCTGGACGATGGCGCAAGAACGCCAGCACCGCTAGGGTCGCGGCGAAAAATAGCCAGTACTGGAAGGTATCGAACATCATGGCGTCGACATCGTGTCAGCCTCAGCCTCAGCCTCGGTCGCGTCCGTTAGCTTGGCCATGATTGCGGCGATAGCGTGTGCTACTCGTTCGGAGGTGATCGCGCGCCCGGCACGGTTGGCGTGAAGCGCGTCAAAGAAATACGCGGGTGCTTCCAGATCGATCAGGAAATCCGCCGGCAACACGGTGACGTTGGGCGCTTGTGCCAATTCACTCAGCCAGATGGGCGGCGCAGAGTTGGCTGGCAGGATGTCTGGATACGGCCCACGTGGCAGCGGGTAGAACACCAGTTGCGCGTCATTGTCCCGCACCAGTTTGAGCAGTTTGCCAAGCCAGAAACGCGCATAGGTGGTGTTGTCGGCAGGCGACTGTTCCAGCACCCGCAGGTGCTGTTCAAGTTCAGTGCGTTGCACCGCACTGGCGTCTTTCCAATCGATGACGCCGCGATCGGAGTCAAAGGCCAGGCTCGGCATGGTCTCGTCACGACCGCGATAGTTGCCGATGTAAGTCAGCCAGCCGCGTTTGCCGCGCAAGTGGCGGCGACGCTCGCGTGGCGCGGCCAGCAGCGCTTGAATATCCTTTTGCATCAGCAGACTTGGAAACCAGATGGCTTCCTGGGCGCGATGACGCATGGAGGCGTCATTGAAGCTGGCAGGAAACTCCCGCGCGTCGCGCAAGTCGACCAGTGGTGCCATAAACGCGGGGTCCAACGCCCAATCTGACCAGTCACCGGCACCCATCGGCGGGTAGACGATTCCGATCACCATAAACTTAAAGGGAATCTCTTTCCGGACCACCTCTCGCAACAGGTAATACCAGGTGCGCGGCTTGCTGCCCGGCACCGCGACGTTGATGAAGTTCAATTCAGGCGCCGTGTCATGTGCGATCGCGGGTGAGAAGCCCTCACCGACGCGTGAGTCTCCAAACGCCAATACGGTGGGTGGTTGTGTGCTCGCATTGCGCCGCGCCAGCCGCAGATTCAGCGCAGTTGTGCCGGCGTTGGAAAATGGCTCGGCTAGCTGGCGATAGTAAAAGCCGGTGCGGAAGATCAGCGACTCGAGCAGAAACCAGAGCAGGCCCACCGCCAGCGTCAACACCAGCACATGGAAAAGCCGACGCATAGCGAGCGCGGGAGAGTCAAATGGTGTCATGTGAGCGGTGGTGATGCGAAGGTGAGCATTCTAGCCTCGATCAACCACGCGCCGCATGGACTGCCTAGTACCTTGTCAGGCTGCTACGCTCGCAACCCGCGTCTCAAGGAGCCGTCATGTCCACGGACTTCATCGAAGTATACGAAAACGCTGTTTCCCCCGAGCACTGTGCCGCGATTGTGGCGCGTTTCGAGGCTGATGGCAGTGCGCTTCCGGGCCGGGTCGGGTCGGGCATCTTTCCCGAGCTTAAGGACAGTCGCGATATTTCGCTTGAAGGCAATCCGCAGTGGCAGGACGTCCAAGATGCACTGCTGACGGCGGCCTTCAACGCCACCCTGGCCTATCTGCGTCGCTATCCCTACATGATGATCGCGCCCTTGATGCTGCAGATCGGTAATCCGCCGCGGCAATTGAAAGCGGAAGACATCGCGACGATGGATGACGCATCACTCAGCGGCGTGCTGCGCGCGGTACTGCGGCCGGGTAGCATCAATCTGCAGCGCTATACCGCTGATCAGGGCGGCTATCCGTACTGGCATTGCGAGATTTATCCGCGCGACAGTGGCTGTGAAAGCCTGCACCGGCATCTGCTGTGGACGCTGTATCTCAATGATGGTTTTGAAGAGGGCGAAACCGAGTTTCTTCACCAAGAGCGCAAGGTCAGTCCACGCACAGGCAGCCTTTTGATTGCGCCGGCCGGTTTTACCCACACCCATCGAGGAAACCGACCGCGTGGTGGCGACAAGTACATCGCCACCAGCTGGATCCTGTTCCAGCGCGCCGAACAGTTGTTTCCAGCATCCTGAACCTAGTGGCGGGGCACGCACGACGGTCACCCGTGTCGGATGCGCTGTGACCTCAGTCTGATTCCCACCACAGCCAGAAGCCATCGCTGATGCGCTTGAAAAAGCCCGCTTCTGGCACGTCGGCCAAAGCCACCAGTGGGCGCTCGGCCAGCGGCTCACCATCGAGGAGCACGCGCAATGTGCCTACCTGTTGCCCTTGGGTGAAGGGCGCAATGAGTTGGCGAGGCAAATCCATTTCAGCTTTCACGTCCTCGTAACGGCCACGTGGGACAGTCAGCAAGAGTGATTGTTCCAATCCAAGGTCCACGGTATCGGCTTCGCCCTTCCACAGCTTGGGCGAGTTCACGACTTTCCCGGCGTCGTAGAGCTTGTGGGTTTCGAAGAAACGAAAGCCCCAATTCAGCAAAGCGTAACTGTCATCGGCACGCTGCTTTTCACTCGAGGAACCCATCACGACGCTGATCAAGCGCTGCTCGCCACGCTTGGCCGACGCGGCGAGACAGAAGCCAGCACCGGAGTGGTGACCGGTTTTGATGCCGTCGATCGCCTCATCCTTCCACAACAAGGAGTTGCGGTTGTACTGGCGGATGCCATTGAAGGTGAATTCCTTCACGGCGTAATCTGCGTAGTCTTCCGGAAAGTCGTGGATCAGTGCTTGCGACAGACGCGCGATATCGTGTGCGGTGCTGTAGTGATTCGGCGCCGAAAGGCCATGTGAATTAACGTAATGGGTGTCTTTGAGGCCGAGCTTATCCGCGTAGGCGTTCATCAGTTCGGCAAAGCTGGTCTCGCTGCCGGCAACGTGTTCGGCCAGCGCGATCGACGCGTCATTGCCCGACTGGATGATCATTCCGCGCAGCAGGTCGTCCAGTTTCACTTTGCTGTTGACCGGCAGGAAGCTAGTTGAACCATCGGTGCCACCGCCGCCGCCACGCCAAGCGTTTTCACTGATCGGAACCTCGTCATCGACCGAGATTTTGCCGGCTGCGATCTCAGCTGAGACCACATAGGAGGTCATGACCTTAGTGATGCTGGCAGGCTCGACGCGCTCCTCCGGGTTGTGGCCAGCCAGTACCTGACCGGTGGCGTCGTCAATCAGTATCCATGCCGTTCCCTTTACTGCCGGTGGCGCTGGCGTCACGGTTGGCAGGGTGTTGGCCGTGGGCAATTGCGCGGTCGGCAACTGCGCCGTGGGCAACTCAGCAGGCGCATTCTGTGCCGTGCTTAATGCAGGGGTGGTCAAAATAACGGCCAACAGGGCCGCGGCAAAGGTCTGGGAAACTTTCATTTGCGGGAAACGCTCCATGATTCCGGGGTGGGTCCACGGCGCTTGGACGTGGAACCGCGTGTTGAGGTTCCCATTATCGCCGGGACGTATGAATCGGACACCGATATGCGACACGCTATTCAGAGATCAGTGTCGGTACGCCAAGTCCCATGCCTTTAAGCTGGTCCGCGGTGTGGCGGCTGTCTCCGTGGCTAGGGAAGGGGCCGGCACGGACGCGGTACACGGTGCGTCCGGCGACCTGAGTGGATTGGATCTTGTCGGTGGGGATGTGTGCTTTGTGCAGACGCTCGACCAGCCGGTTGGCATTGTCCGGTTCCGCGAAACTGGCAACCTGAAGCCAAACGCGACCGCGTGCCACCTCGGGTGAGGCGACCGCGGTGACCTGAACCCGCGGTCCCTGCGTCGTTGGCAAGGTGCCAGCACGTGCGGATGCCCACGCTTCTGCCGTCGACATAGCCGCCGGTGGTAGCGGTGGTGTGACATTGGGTTTTAGTACCCGTATTTCCACCGGCGCAGTGCCTTCGATGTGCATGCCGAGTTTGACGGCCGCCGCGTAGGAGAGATCGATCAGGCGATCTTCGTGAAAAGGCCCGCGATCATTGACCCGCGCCACCACGCTGCGTCCGTTCAATAGATTGGTCACGCGCACATGCGTCGGCAGCGGCAGCGACTTGTGCGCCGCACTGAACTGGTACATGTCATACGGCTCCAAACTCGATGTGGCGCGGCCGTGAAACTTGGCGCCATACCAAGACGCAATCCCGCGCGCGACGTAGCCGTCGGCGTGTTCCATCACGTGATACGACTTGCCCAGCACGGTATACGGCGAACGGTTACCGTAGCGCACCGGCGGCTCGTCGGTGGGCGTAGGCTCGACCAGGTGGCTGACATCGGGTGGGATTGGCGGGCCGCCATCGGCAACGCCAGGCCGGTAAAGTCCACCAGCGGTGTACTCACCGGGTTTGTCCGGTCGCGCTTTAGTGACGCGCGCGGGATGGCCGGGCTTGGCCGACGACGCGACATGCGGGCTGGGCTTGGTCGGCTTGCTGCCACAGGCGGCAAGGCTCGCTGCCAAGAAAAGGACGAGCAGCCACCTCACGGTGCAAGCGTAGCGCTATCGGTTTCAGCGATGGCCTGAGCCAGCTGGAAGACGGCCATCGAATACAGCGGCGAGCGGTTGTAGCGCGAGATCACGTAGAAGTTGTTGAAGGTTATCCAGTATTCCGTGCCATTGGCGCCCTCCAGCTGCAACAGACTTGCCGGCAGCGCGTGGCCAATCGCACGCGCCGGGCGGTAGCCTTTTTCGGCCAGTTCGGTCAGCGCGTACTTGGCTTCCATCGAGTCGGCTTTGAAGTCTTGTGCGTTCTCGGCCCGAATTGCGGGCACTGCAACCGGTTCTCCCGCTTGCCACTTGTGCACCTTGAAGTAGTTAGCCACCGAGGCGAAGACATCGGGCAGGGAGTTCCACAGGTCGCGCTGACCATCACCATCACCATCTTTGGCGTAGGCGCGGTAGCTCGACGGAATAAATTGACCCCAGCCCATGGCGCCGGCGTAACTGCCGGTGATGGCGGAAAGATCGAGTGATTCTTCCTGTGCCAAAGCAAATGCTTGGACCAGTTCGCCGCGGAAGAAGGTGGCGCGCGGTTCGTAGAAAAACCCCAAGGTATAAAGCGCGTCGAGCACCTTGTAGCTTCCGGTATTGGCGCCGTAGTTGGTTTCCACCCCGAGGATCGCCACGATGATCGCCGCCGACACCCCCGTGCGTGCTTCTGCCTCGACCAAAGCCTCACGGTGTTCTTCCAGAAATGCGCGGCCCTTGCTGATGCGATCGGTGGTTAGAAAGATGGGGCGATAGTCCTTCCACGGCTTGGCTTCGGCGGGACGGGTGATCGCGTCGATGATGCTCTGTTTGTAGGTCGCCTGATCAAACAGTGACGCGGCGGCTTCCGGTGCGATGGCGTGCTTTTCCTGCAACTCGGCCAGGAAATCCTGACGTTGTTGCGGCGTCAGTTGGCCTGTCGTGCTGGCCTCGACACGACAGCCGGCGCCGGCCAGTAGTACCAGAGCGAGAAGGAAGCAGAGCGGGCGTGACAGCATGGCAAACACGGATGTTTAAGGGACTGGCGCGCAGTGTACATGGCCTTGTTGCGATTGCTGACACGCCTATGTCCGTGGCCGAACCTTGTCGGTGACTACGACGCGGCGAGCGTAGACAGTGACGTGCCAAGGGCATGGCTGGAACCAGCACCAGCCAGTAAGGCAGCCAGCCGATCCAGGTGTTGTGCCAATGCGCCATGGGCAATGCCAGCAGCACCAGTGCGCCGAGCGTCAGCCAGTGCGCTAGAAATGCATCCAAGGGGTGAATACGACGGGGTGAGCCGACCAGCGGATCGGCAAAGGCAGTGCGAGGCATTTCATATCTCCGGAAGAGCCCGGAGTCATGCTGTCACCGCACCGTCTCACAGGCTGAGACGGTGCGATCGCTCAGGTGTCCTGCAACCGCGGTGAGTCACGGCGAGGGCCGGTCGTCGGGTTTCAGGCAGTCAAGTCTTTGATCGTTGCGCTCGGCCCGTTCTTCTTGACCGAGGCGACACCCGTGGCGCGACTGGCTTCGGATGCGTACATCTGGCTGCTTCCGATGACCTGATGGTTGGCCGCCTTAAGGTTGAAGTAGAACTTGCCGTTGGTCGCAAGCTTGAGTTCGTAGCGTGCATCGTCCGGGCTGTTTTTTTGCACCGAAGCGATACCGTTTTCGGCCGAAGGCCGTGTTTTGTAGAGTTCACTGCTCAGGATGACTTCGGCATTGCCCGCCTTCAATACGAAGTGGAACTGCCCGTCCTTGCTTTTGCTGAGTTCGTACCAGCCTGCCATTCCAACTCTCCTTTTAATTCTTGCGCTTGCGTGCGCGAGCCAACCTTAACGTGAATCCGCCACGACTGGCAGTGCGCAGGAACTCACACATCGCCGGTTCTGGCCCAGCCCTCACCGCTGCCCTGCTGCAATACCGTGTCGGTATCGAGGACGTCGCCAGCCGCCAAGTCCGGTTGTTGGGCCAGCCGTGTGTAGATCGGCTTGAAGTCAGCCAAGGTGGCGTCAAATAACTGCTGAAAGCTATTGATGACGAAATAGGTGCGTTGATAGCTGTCGATGCGATAGCGCGTACACATCACCCGCTCCAGATCAAAGCCCAAGCGGTTGGGCGACGCGGATTCGAGCGAATGGCGACTCTCGCCGGCACTGCTAAGAATGCCGGAACCGTAGATGCGCAGGCCCTCGTTGGTCTGGATCAGGCCGAACTCCACCGTGTACCAGTACAGGCGCGCCAACTGCTGCAGAGCCGTCTTGCCGATTTCCATGGCCTTCAGTCCACCGCGGCCATAGGCACACATGTAGTCGGCGAACACCGGGTTCATCAGCAGCGGTACGTGGCCGAAAAGGTCATGAAACAAATCCGGCTCAGCCAGATAGTCGAGCTGCTCCGGTGTGCGTATCCACCACGTGACGGGAAACTCGCGTGCGGCTAGGTGTGAGAAGAAATCCTCTTCCGGCAACAGGCCCTCCACGCCCACGAGCGTCCAGCCTGTGGCCCGCTGCAGATGCACGTTGAGGTCAGAAAAGCGCGGGATCGCATCAGAGGACATTTGCATCGCCTCGATGCCGCTGAGAAACGCCTCGCAGGCGCGACCTTTCAGCACTTCACGTTGGCGCGCGTACAACTGTGCCCAGACGTCGTGATCAACTTGGCTGTATTGGTCCCAAGGCTGCTCAACCACGCCGGTTGCATAGATCGGCACATAGCCTTTGTCAGTGACTTGGTGTTCCAGTCGTTGTGCGCTCATGTGCGTGTTCCCGTGTGTCAGATAAGATGAATGTATCGTCGATTGCGCGCAATTAGTTTGCTTTGTTGTGTAGGTGGTGGCTTCATACGCAATAATGCTGCAGCCTAGAGAAATATGCGCAATAAAATGCCAGACTCAATTCACTTTGACCGTATTGATCTTCTGCTACTGGCCGAGCTACAGGTCGAGGGTCGCCTGACCAATGCCGAGCTTGCCGAGCGAGTCAACCTATCGCCCTCGGCGTGCCTGCGGCGGGTTCAACGGCTTGAGCGCGAGGGCGTCATCAGCGGATATGGCGCGCGCCTTGATCCGGCACACATTGGTCTTGGTCTACAGGCATTCGTGCGCCTGCAACTGGTGCATCGTGAGCGCTCCCAAGTTGAGCACTTCGCGCAGCTGGTCAACAGTTGGGAGGAGGTTGTGTCCTGCTATGCCATGACCGGCGACATGGATTATGTGCTGCAGGTGGCAGTGGCCGATCTGGAGCACTTTTCCCGTTTCCTGCTCGATCATGTGTTGCGTGAGGACTGTGTGGCCAACGTCAATTCCAGCGTCGTGCTGCGGGTGGTGAAACAAGCGCACGCGCTGCCACTGATCGCGGTGCGTCCATGAACTTCAGCGAAGCAGCGCAGAGCTCAGGCCAGCGTGATGCGCTGGAGCTAGTGCGCTTGGAAGATCGCTGGGGCGTGGTCAATAAGCCGGCCGGTTTGATGGTGCACGACAGTGGACTGGCGCGCGGTGAGCGCGATTTTCTGGCCGATCGTTTGCGCGATCAGCTCGGTCGGCCGATTCATCTGGTGCATCGCCTCGACCGTGCGACCAGTGGCTGCCTGCTATTTGCGTTTGATCGCGAAGCCGCCGCTGCCTTCGGGCAACAGTTCATGTCGCGCGAGGTCGAAAAGGTGTACTTGGCCGTTTGCCGAGGCTGGCCCGCCGAGGTCGAATTCGACATCGATTATCCGCTTGACGGTGGACCCGGAAAGCCGGAAAAAAAGTCCGCGCTTACCCGTGTCACGGTGCTGGCTCAGGCCGAACTGGACGAGCCGGCCGCAGGTTTTCCCACCTCACGCTTTGCGCTGCTGGAGTGTCGCCCGCACACAGGGCGTTTTCGCCAGATCCGCCGTCACCTCAAACACATAGATCACCATCTGATGGGTGATACGAGCCACGGTGACGGACGGCGCAATCGCGCCTTGCGTCTGCGCGGCATCCATCGAATGTTGTTGCACGCCAATCGCTTGGTGTTCCGCGACCCTCTGGACGGGAAAGCTGTGGTCGTGGAGGCGCGCGTGGACCCGCAGTTTGAAAAGATGCTGGCCTTATTCGGCTGGACCGTACCACCCGCCGATGGTGGCTGAGTGACGGTGCAGCGACGCGATGCCTGTCTCACGCCGGGGCTTGGATCAGGCACAATGCTGGCAGTGCCCGCTTACGCGGCGTGCAACCCACTGGAAAATCTGCCCCGATCGTGACTGCTTCGCCCGACAACGACGATGCGCTTGGCCGTATCACTCAAATTCTTGCTGCAGCGGGCGAGGGCAATCCGCTGGACGCTCTGATGCCGCTGGTCCATCAGGACTTGCGGCGACTGGCGCGGGCCCAGAGACGGCAAATGCAAACCGGCGAAACCTTGTGCACCACGGCGCTGGTGAACGAGGCCTACCTGAAGCTGCGTCGCGCTGATTATCCGGGTCTGGAAGACCGTGCGCACTTTTTTTCCTTGGTGGCGCGCGCCATGCGACAGATCCTGATCGACCATGCTCGCTCCCGCCTGGCCGAAGCGCGGCGCATGCGTGAGCTCAAGCATGATTTGGAGGAGCAGCCCTTCGAAGATGCGTCCGATCTGGCGCGTCTGCTGGAGGTCGATTCGGCCCTAGACTTGCTCGAGCAACACCAGCCGCGCTTGGCCCAAGTCACCTTGTATCGATACTTTGCCGGCTACAGCCCGCAGGAAACCGCTGATCTGCTCGAGGTGCACGTACGCACCGTCAATCGGGATTGGCACAAGGCGCGCGCCTGGTTGATGCTGGCGCTGGATCAAAATCCGACAGAACAGGACTGAGTTCGTCGTATGGGTCTGGTTCTTGCTGCCGCGCTATTCAGCGTACTGGTTTCGGTCTTGCTCAAAGTGATGCCACGTCATGGCATCGACGTTGGGCAGGCGATCACGTGGAACTATCTGGCCGCTGGCGTATTGTGCCTGTGGCTGTTCGATCCGCCACTGGCGGCGCTGCACTCGCCGCAGACACCGTGGCTGGCGCTCTTGGTGCTGGCGGTGGTCTTGCCGAGTCTGTTTCTGGTGCTCGCCGCGAGCGTCCGACAGGCCGGCATCGTACGCACCGATGTTGCCCAGCGTCTCTCGCTGCTGCTTTCGCTGGTCGCAGCCTTCACCGTGTTTGGCGAAGCGGCCGGTATCTGGAAATTGGCCGGCCTAGGTTTGGGTCTGGTGGCCATCGTGGCCATTCTGGCGCGACCCGGCAGCGAGACCGAAGCCAAGCACGGCGGCATCGGTTTGTTGCTGACGGTATGGGTTGGCTTTGCCGTGGTGGATGTGATGCTCAAGCTCATCGCCCGCTCTGGCACACCGTTTGCCGCCACGCTGGCGCTCAGTTTTGCCTTGGCTTTTCTCGGCATGTTGGGCGCGCAGTGTTGGCGTCATGCGCAAGGCCACAGTCGCTTCGCGCTTCGCAACCTGTATGTTGGCCTGCTATTGGGCGCACTCAATTTTGGCAACATCATTTGCTATGTGCGCGCCCACCGCGCATTGGCGGACAGCCCCGCGGTGGTGTTTGCCAGCATGAATATCAGTGTGGTGGTGCTGGGCACCCTCGTCGGGGTGATCGTATTTGGTGAATCGACCAGCCGCTGGAACCGCCTCGGCATCGCCTTGGCGGTTGTCGCAATCGGCGTGATTGCCAGCGCACCCAGCGCCTGATTAACCCGCCGCGATCGCCGTAAACGCGCCCGATGCGGCCTCCAAGGTCTGTGCAATCACGTCTTCATCGTGCGCGTTGGAAAGGAAGCCCGCTTCAAACGCGGATGGAGCGAGAAACACGCCACGCTCCAACATCGCATGGAAGAAGCGATTGAACGCGCTCACATCGCAGGCGGTGGCCTGATCGTAGCTTTCCACGGTGTCGGCGGTGAAAAACAAGCCGAACATCGCACCCACTCGATTGGTGGAAAAAGGCACGCCGGCCGCATCGGCATAGGCCTGCAGACCATCGCACAACAGACGGGTGCGACGGGCCAGTTCATTGTGGAAGTCGGGCGCCTGCACCAAGTCCAGCATGGCCAAGCCGGCCGCCATCGCGACCGGATTGCCCGATAAGGTACCCGCCTGATAAATCGGTCCGGCCGGAGCAATCTGCTCCATCAGATCACGTCGACCCCCATAGGCGCCCACCGGCATACCGCCGCCGATGATCTTGCCAAACGTGGTGAGGTCAGGCGTGACGCCGTAATGGGCTTGGGCACCGCCGAGCGCAACACGAAAGCCAGTCATTACTTCGTCGAAAATCAGGATTGCGCCATGTTTGGTGCACAGCGCACGCAGGTGATCGAGATAGCCCTCGCGCGGCGGGATGCAATTCATGTTGCCGGCGACCGGCTCCACGATCAGTCCCGCAATGTCGTCGCCGCAGGTGTCAAACAGCTGCGTAATCGCATCAAAATCATTGAATGCGACCGTCAGGGTGAGATCAGCCAACGCCGTGGGTACGCCCGGTGAGGTCGGAGTGCCCAGCGTCAGTGCGCCCGAGCCGGCCTTGACCAAGAACGAGTCGCTGTGCCCGTGGTAGCAACCCTCAAACTTAACGATACGGTTGCGTCCGGTGGCACCACGCGCCAATCGGATCGCCGACATGGTGGCTTCGGTGCCGGAATTGACCATGCGCACCACTTCGATGGAGGGCACGAGGCGGGTGAGGGTTTCGGCCATCGTGACTTCGGCTTCGCACGGCGTGCCAAAGCTCAATCCATCTTGAATGGCGCGCGCAACCGCGTCGCGCACATGGGGATGGTTGTGACCCACGATCATCGGACCCCAGGAGCCGACATAGTCGATGTAGCGCTTACCCTCGACATCCCACAAATACGGGCCGTCGGCGCGGCGGGTGAAGAAAGGCTCGCCACCCACCGAGCGGAAGGCGCGTACCGGCGAGTTGACACCGCCGGGAATGTGCTTGAGGGCGCGGGCGAAAAGGTCGTGATTACGGGTCATATTGGGCTCGAAAAAGAGAGGTAATGTGGCGACAAAGGCTCTCTGTCGCAGCCGCCACATGGCCTTATGGTGCAAGGCCCGGTGTCGGCGGGTGTGTTTTCTGAGGCTTAGTGCAGACGCGACGGGCCGCTAGCGCTGTCCACTACCAAGCCGCGGATGCTGTCAATGTCGTCGGCACGCGGCGCCAGTGCCAAGTACTGGGTCAAGTCATCGCGTGCAGCGGTCAGGTGACCAATCCGATGATAGAGCAGACCACGATCGCGGATCAGGTCGGCTTGCCCGGGTGCGATCCGGATCAATCGATCAGCGCTGCGCAGCGCACGCTCGAAGTCCTCCTGGTGCTCGTAGAGGTTTTTGAGGTTGCGCAGCATCCGCATCACGATGTCACGATTGCTAGCCGGCGCCAGCATCTCCAGCAACTGCTGATCATCGATATCGGTACCGGCCACATGTGGAATCGCACGCTGGCGCAATTCTTCCACGTCGACCGAGCGCCCACGATGATAGGGGTCCAGTACCAATAATCCGCCTTCTACTTGCAGCCGGACCAGAAAATGGCCAGGAAAGGAAACACCCTCCAAGGGCACATCTAAGCGGCGTGCGAGTTCCATCTGTACCAAGGCGAGACTTAGCGGAATCCCCATGCGTCGTTCAAGTACCTCGTTGAGGTAACTATTGCGTGGGTCGTAAAACGCGTCATGGTTGCCGCTAAAGCCAGCCTCCTCAAACAAGTAGCGCGATAACACCAGCAGACGCTGCTGAGCGTGAGCGTCGGTCGGCATCTTCTGCCGGATCTCTTGCACGTGCGTGTCCAGCATGGACTCGTAGTCTGCGGCATCCAGGTTGGGATATTCATCCCGCGCTACCAGCATGGCGGCGGACAAAAGGTCGATGTTCGCATCGGGCGTTTGGCCCAATACGTTCCATTCTTCCAAAATGTGGGGTGTGCGAAGCGTGCTCATGGCATAGATGTGGGTGCTTTTGGCGCGGGATCAATCCGCTTGCGCACCGCATCGGACAGCGTCAATACATCTCCGCGTTGTAATCCGAGCCGTTGTGCGTGGCCGGCGTTGAGTTCCAACACAAAGCGTGCCGGCCCTTTGCTGGGGTAGGACGGACAGGCTTTGGTCGTGCAGGGCGGTGCACCAACGGCGACCGAAACCAGTCGCAGTGCCTCATCGAAATAGATGATGTCTAGGGGGATTCGCGTATTACGCATCCAAAAGGCCTGCGGCTCTTGCCGATCGAACGCGAATAACATGCCGTGCGTTTCGGCCATCTGGTCTCGAAACATCAGCCCACGCATGCGCGAGGCATCATCCAAGGCCAGCTCCACCTCGTAGCGCTCGCCCCGCAGTTCAACCCAGTCCTGTGAGCCCGTTGCGCAGCCCACACACATGAGGGTAAGTAAGATCAGCGCCATTACGCGCGTCATCAGTGGAGTCACGGGTATTCCTCAAACGGGACCTTCGGCTGACGATACTGGATTGGCCCCAGCCTCGGTAGCCGAAGACGCCGCAGTTGAGACGCGGCTCGCACTGGCGAGACCTAGGGGCGTGACGGTCTAGAGCGCGGCTTCATAGGAGCCTGCTGCTCAGGTGTTGACTTCGTCGAAGTGCCGCCTATAATGCGCGGCTCGCCCATTCAAACGGGGTGTCGAACGAAGGTTCGCATCCGGGCCAGACCCCGAAAATAGTTGTTGACAAGACGGGATTCTGGTGTACGATGTGCGGCTCCCTTGGATGAAACGTCCTTTTGGGTTGAGGCAAGCGGCAAGCTTGTTTCTAACGATCTTTGACAGTGTGCGCAGGTAATTTGTGCGGACGTCTGGCGATGGATGATGAGTCCATTTGCAAGCGTCAAACAAGCCTAAGAGTCAGCAATGAATGCTTAGGGTTGAACGCTCGCTCAAAAAATAGGGATTTCGGTCCCAAAAATTTTAAGTGAAGAGTTTGATCCTGGCTCAG
>CAJDUW010000030.1_pt1 | contig 27269 bp, 23 predicted proteins | sample 7390931 | NCBI WGS metagenome assembly CAJDUW01 (sample SAMEA7055687, study PRJEB34461) | soil metagenome | biome: terrestrial ecosystem; feature: Peninsula; material: soil | place: Antarctica | collected 2016
GCCACGCCTTACCGCAACCTGCATCTCAATACCGGCCACGGAACACTGGGATGGACGATGGCGGCCGGTTCGGGACGCTACTTGGCGGACCTTATTGATGGTCGCGATCCGGAAATCAGTAGTGAAGGGCTGGATATGTTTCGCTACGGCGGCAAGCACCCCGTGCCTGCACCCAGCAGTGGATGAGCAACTCACAGCCGACAAAATAGAATACGGCGATTGTGGTTGCCGCAATTTAGGTCTATAATTCTCCAGTTGCATTGACCAACTAGATGCAACAAACGCTTACGTTGTGCGTCAACAACGAATACACACACGCGACCTGCGTCCGTTCCGGGGTGCCCTTCGGGGTTCGGCAACGGCGTCGCGTGGAAGCCTAACCCCGGAATCGTGCATCCCACATCTTTGCGGTGTGGTGCGTTCGTCATGCGGCCCAACAGACCCAAGCCGCAGACGATTTGATTCCACCATCAGGACTTACCTCATGTCACAAATCACCATGCGTCAGATGCTGGAAGCCGGCGTTCACTTCGGTCACCAGACCCGCTACTGGAACCCCAAGATGGCGCCGTACATCTTTGGTGCGCGTAGCAAAATTCACATCATCAACCTTGAGAAGACGGTTCCGCTGTTCAACGACGCGATGAACTTCATCTCTGGCTTGGCACAAAAGCGCGGCACCATCCTGTTCGTGGGCACCAAGCGCTCGGCGCGTGATGCCATCGTAGAAGAAGCTACCCGCTGTGGCATGCCGCACGTTTCGGCACGCTGGCTCGGCGGCATGCTGACCAACTTCCGCACCGTTAAGTTGTCGGTCGCACGCCTGAAGGAACTGGAAGCAGGCGAGACTGACGGCACCTGGGCGAAGCTGGTCAAGCATGAAGTACTGAGTTTGCAGCGCGAGCGCGAGAAGTTGGAGAAGTCGCTCGGCGGCATCAAGAACATGAATGGCCTGCCCGACGCGCTCTTTGTCGTCGACATCGGGCATGAAAGCATCGCAATCCAGGAAGCCCGCAAACTCGGCATCCCGGTAGTCGCCGTGGTTGATACCAACTACAACCCAGAACTGGTTGATTACGCAATCCCCGGCAACGACGACGCCATTCGTGCAGTGCAGTTGTACGCCCGTGCGGCCGCCGATGCGGTGTTGGAAGGCAAGTCGGCTGGTCCAATCATGGCATCAGGTGACGACGAGTTCATCGAGCTTGACGAGCAAGGCAACCCTGTTGCGGCTGAGAAACACGACGCCAAGAAGGCACCGGCTCGCGCTCCGGCCAAGAAAGCTCCGGCCAAGCGTGCCGCCCCGACTGCTGCACCTGCAGAAGCTGCCGCAGAGACTGAAGCCGCTGCTGAAGCACCCGCACCTGCTGAAGTCGCTGCTCCTGTCGAGAAAACCGGCGAGTAATCACGCTCGCTAAGACGACACGGTCATTTCAGATGACCGTGTCGTTATTCGCACTCTGCGCGGCGACCATGAGTGGCCGCGCGATTTCACTTATTCGCAAATTTTCCGGAGATAGTCATGGAAATCACTGCAGCCTTGGTCAAGGAACTGCGCGAGCGCTCAGGCGCCGGCATGATGGAGTGCAAGAAAGCACTCACCACCCACAGCGGCGACATTGAAGCTGCGATGGAACACCTGCGCAAAACTGGCTTGGCCAAGGCCGACAAGAAGTCGGATCGCGTCGCTGCCGAAGGCCGCATTGGGGCTGCTGCAGACGGCGCCAATGCAGTGCTGGTAGAGGTCAACTCCGAGACCGACTTTGTCGCTAAGGATGAGAGCTTCGTTCGATTCATTGACGCCGCCGCCCAGATTGCTCTGGACAGCAACGTGGCCGATAGCGAAGCGCTTAAAAGCGTCAAGATGGCTGACGGCCACACCGTCGAGGAAGCGCGTGCCGCGCTCATCGTTAAAGTTGGCGAGAACGTCCAAGTACGTCGCCTTGCCCGCATCACCAATGGCCAGAACGTGGGTCACTATGTTCACGGCAACCGCATTGGCGTGTTGGTCGATCTCAAAGGCGGCTCACCTGAGTTGGCCAAGGGTGTGGCTATGCATGTCGCGGCAATGAACCCTCAATACCTCACTCCAGCTGATGCCCCAGCGGATTTCGTCTCGAAAGAGAAGGAAATCGCCTTGGCCCAGATGACTGAGAAGGACAAATCCAAGCCAGCCGAAATTCAGGAAAAGATGATCAGTGGCAAGCTCAACAAGATGCTGTCCGAAATCAGCTTGACCGGTCAGGCCTACGTGCTCGACAACGACATCACGGTCGAACAGGCACTGGCCAAGGAAGGCGCGCAGGTGCTTTCCTTCTGTCGTCTGATGGTTGGTGAAGGTATTGAAAAGAAGGAAGACGACTTTGCCTCCGAAGTGATGAAGCAGGCCGGTCTCGCCTGATCTCATCAGTCTTAGCTTCGAAGAAAAGGCCGCGGAGAATCGCGGCCTTTTTTTGTGCACCGCAAAACTTTCACGCGGCATTAAACGCGCAAAACCCCACGGTTGTGGGCTGGCGACTAGATCAGCGCGCCACGCGCCACGCTCTAGTTGGCAGGCAGGGGTTCAGGATGCATGCTATGCGGGTGATGGGTTTGACGCCGGCGTCGCCGGGTGAAGCGAGTCAGAGATGGACTCCGCCCCTTGCCATGTGTGGGTTGCATAAAAGACCTCTTGCAGAACACGGTGCCTGTCATACCTGCTGCGAGCGATCTCGTGCGAGGCGCGAACGCAATTCGCTGTTACGAATCAAATATCTCCGGGGAGAGCTCAATCCGTGAAAACGACATTTTTCAAACCCATTCTGCGAGCAATACTGCTTGCAGGCATTATCGGGCCAATCGCGGCCTGGGCTGGCGTCACTGATCAGTACTGGCAAGACACCGCGCAGCGCTCGCTGCCGGCCGATGCGCCGCAGCCAGCCAACTTCCGCGCGCTCGCGCTCGACAACCAGCAAATGAGCTTGTACCTCAAGCAAGCCCACTCCAGCGGCATGGCTATCGAAGTCTCTCTGCCATTGCCGGAAGGCGACTTCATTGACTTCACCGTGGTCGACTCAGGCACCCTGCCCCCAGAGCTGCAGGCAAAGTATCCGGATATCCTCAGCTTCCGTGGGCATGACGCTAATGGCCGACGCATCCGCCTGGACATGTCCTCATTGGGTTTCCAAGCCATGGTGTTCGATCCGGAGGGCATCTGGGTGGTCCGTCCAGAAACGGTGGCCACCGGTACCAATCAGTACCTCAGCTACCGTCGCGCCGAGCTTCAAATGCCGGGCGCGCAATGGCAATGCGAGACCCACGGCGATATGCCCGATCTCGACAAGGCACTTCGCGCTCCAAGCGCCGCCGAGCCGAAGACCATCACGGGCGTTAATCAGCGCGTCTATCGCGCCGCCGTGGCCGCGAACAACAAGTACATCACGAAAGTTGGCGGTGGCACGGTTAACGGAGGACTGGCGGCAACGACGGTGGCGATCAACCGTGTGAACGAGTTGTATGGCCACGAAATGTCAATCCAGTTCACGCTGGTACCGAATAACGACCTCATCATGTTTGCCAACGCGGCTACCGATCCGTTCGCTGGCATGGATGACATTCAGGTCATCAACGCTGCTACCGGGATCATCAACGGCAAGATTGGGTCGAGTAACTACGACATCGGACACGTATTTAGCACTAGCGGCGGGGGCGTCGCAGGACTGCGCGTCGTGTGCGGCGGTTCCAAGGCACGCGGAACCACGGGCCTGCCCAACCCCATCGGTGATGACTTCTATATCGACTTCGTTGCCCACGAGATGGGCCATCAATTCGGTGGAAACCACCCTTTCAACGGCTCACTCGGCAACTGCTCCGGTGGTAACCGTAACGGCTCCACTGCGTACGAACCAGGCAGCGGCAGCAGCATCATGAGCTACGCCGGCATCTGCTCAAGCGACAATCTGCAGCCCCATTCCGACCCCTATTTCCACGCCATCAGCCTGCAGGAAATCACCACCTTCACTAACGGTACCGGCAACTGTTCGGTCAATACCGCGAACCCGAACCTGCCGCCGGTCATCGACCCCGGCTCATTGCCAAGCAGCATGACAATTCCGGCGCAGACGCCCTTCGCACTGAATGCCGCGGCAACCGACCCCAACTCCGGTGACACGCTCGGCTATTCTTGGGAACAATGGGATTTGGGCCCGCAAGCGCCCTTGTCGGCCGGCGACAATGGCTCGAGCCCACTGTTTCGCAGCTGGCCACCCATGGCCACCGGCGAGCGCGTGTTTCCGTCGCTGTCCACCGTTCTAGGTGGGCCGGCGATAAAAGGCGAAATCGTACCGACCAAAACTCGGTCATCAATGAAGTTCCGCCTGACCGTCCGCGATCGTTCCGATGACATCTTGGGAATGGGCTCCAGCCAAAGTGCTGATATTGCACTGGCCGTAACTGCTAGCGCTGGCCCTTTCAAGGTCAATTCCCCAAGCGCCGGAGTCATTTTGTCCGCGGGCACGATCCAAAGCACGAGCTGGGATGTTGCCAACACCACAGCGGCGCCGGTTTCATGCAATAGCGTGGATATCGACCTGTCCACCGACGGCGGACAAAACTTTACCCACTCATTGGCGACTGGCGTACCCAACAGCGGCACAGCAAGCTTCGCGGTTCCCGTCGTCTCAAGCACTCAGGCGCGCCTGCGAGTGAAGTGTTCCAACAACGTGTTCTTCAACGTCTCGCCCGGTAACTTCACAGTCGCACCGGGTGGCGAGGTTTACAGCGTCGGCGGAGTGGTGAGCGGCTTGACAGGCAGTGGCTTGGTTCTGCGTATCAACGGTGGTAATGATCTCCCCATCACCGCAGACGGCGCCTTCCAGTTCACTGGCGGCATGCTGGACGGGCAAAGCTACGCAGTAACGGTGGCCTCACAGCCGACCAACCCGTACCAGGCGTGCACCGTTACCAACGGTACCGGCACCATCAATGAGGCGGATGTGACCGATGTCCAAGTCACCTGTGTAAACCTGCCTAGCTACAGCGTGGGTGGCACGGTCGCTGGACTCACCAACACGGGCCTCAAACTCAAGCTCAACGCGAGCGAGGAACTGCAGGTGCCGGCCAACGCGACGAGCTTCACCTTCCTTTACGGGCTGCTCAACGGCAGCAACTACAACGTCACCATCAGTGCTCAACCGCTGGGTCAGGTCTGCACGATCGCCAACAACAGCGGCACGATCAGCAATGCCGATGTGACCAACGTACAACTGGAGTGTGAAGACTTGCCGCCCGAGTCCCACGAGGTCGGTGGCAAGGTGGTCAACAAGAACACCAGCAACATGGTGCTGCAGCTCAATGGCACGGAGAACCGTACGATCAAGTTCAACGGAACCTATAAGTTCACCACCACGGTCATCACCGGCGAGCCCTACGAGGTTACGATCCTCACTCAACCAACAGGGCAAGACTGCCGTATTTTCAATGCAAGCGGCATCATGGGCTACGCCGATGTGACCAATGTCGACATTGATTGCGCCGAACTGCCTGATGAGATCTTTGCTGATGGCTTCGAAGGCGATGACGACACCGGTCCTACGTGTTCGCCAACGCAATTGTTTGCGGACCCGAGCTTTGAAGCCACGGACGAGGCTTCTGGCACTAACCCGTCTTGGGACGGCATTGATAGCCTCGGCGAACTGCCGTTCTGTGACGACAGCTGTGATGACGATGGTACATTTGTTGCTCGTACCGGCAACTGGTTCGTCTGGCTTGGTGGGTGGGACGTGGAAAATGATGCCTACATCAGCCAGTCTGTCGTCTTCCCGGTCGGTCAGTCGCGCTGGTTGAACTATTGGATGGTCAATCAGGTGAGCGGCGACCCCAGTGCCTCGTTGACCCTGAAGATCGATGGAAACGTCGTAAGCACCACGTGGCCTGAGACCGACGGCGGCGCGTGGACATCCGGTGGCATCGAGATTCCAGCGCAATACCTAGATGGGCAGTCTCATACCGTTCTCTTCGACTTCAGTTCGCCGTCCTTGGATAGTGAGATTGCCGGCGCGATGTTTGACGATGTGACTCTGGATTGTCAGCAGAACCGCTCGGCCCGCAGCCCACTGCAATCGGGCAGCGCGCCGCTGCGTCGTCAGTTGCGCCACTGATACGTTTTCTTAGCATCAAAACAAAGGCCTCCCAATTGGGAGGCCTTTGTTTTTCAAGGACAGAAAGATCAGGGCGTAGACGAGGGCTTGCCGCCTAAAACGCCACGCCGAGACGATCCAATCTCATCGCCAGCCTTCCACTCTTGCCAACCCGGTTGATCGGCCATGAACCCTTCGACCTTTTGCGGATCCGCAAGCAACTTGCTGTCGTGTTTCAGGTAATGTCGCGTTTCGCGCACGATCAAGCCTGAGAGGATCAGAATACCGATCAGGTTGGGCAACGCCATCAGCCCATTCATGATGTCCGATAGTGTCCAAACCAGCGTCAGTTCCGCCGTCGCGCCGACATAGACAACCAGCGAAAACAGTACCCGGTAAGGCATGACGAATCGCCGGCCGAACAAGCGCTCGACATTGCGCTCACCGTAATACGACCAACCCAGCAAGGTGGAAAACGCGAACAGCAGCAGAGCCGTGGTCACGATCCATGGCCCCCAAGTCGTGCCCAGCCCGTGTGAAAACGCAGCCGCCGTCATCAGTGCGGCACTGATCTGCTCGCCAGTGGCGGGATCAACCTCATGCCAAGCGCCGGTGGTGACGATCACCAAACCGGTGAAACTGACCACAACGATGGTGTCGATGAACGTTTGCGTCATCGACACCAGACCTTGGCGCACAGGGTGCGACGTCTTCGCGGCCGCTGCCGCCATCGCTGCTGACCCTAAGCCCGACTCGTTGGAAAACAGGCCACGCGCGACACCGAACTGGATCACCATGATGATGGCCGAGCCAGTAAAGCCGCCTACCGCTGAGGTTCCAGTGAAAGCCTCGGTGAATATGCTGACCAAGGCCGCAGGCACTTCGTTGATATTCACCAAAAGGATGAACAGGCCACCGGCGATATAGAACACAATCATCATTGGAACCAGCGCTGCGGTAACCCGTCCGATTGACTTGATACCGCCTACCAAGACGGCCAGTGTCAGCACTGTCAGCACCATGCCGGTCAACCATATCGGCACCGACCAACTCGCCTCGACATTGGCTGCAATCGCATTGGCTTGGGTCAAATTGCCGATACCGAAACAGGCGATCACGGTGAAGATCGCGAACGATAAACCCAGAATCTTGCCTAACGGCCCTTTGATGCCGCGCTCCAAGTAGTACTGCGGGCCACCGGATTTTTCTCCGGCTTCGTCTGTACCTCGGAAGCGCACGGCAAGAAAAGCTTCCGAATATTTCGTCGCCATGCCTAGAAGGCCAGTCATCCACATCCAGAACAAAGCGCCCGGGCCACCGATCGCAATCGCCGTGGCCACGCCCACGATATTGCCGGTACCGACGGTGGCCGCCAGCGCTGTGGTCAAGGCCTGATATTGGGAAATATCACCCTTGGCACCGTCATCGTGGCGCTGCAACAAGCCAAGACGCAGGGCCGCACCCAGCTTGAAGAACTGCAGTCCGCCCAGTCGGACGGTCAAGTACAGTCCCACGCCGAGCAAAAGTGGAATCAGCAGGAACGGGCCCCAGATAAAGCTATCGAGTGCATCGAGAAACGTTTTCAAACCATCCATGAAGCCCAGCCTTGTGTGTGTCGTCAAACCCAGTCGGGGATTCTTGCACACTGTCACCGGCACGGCTTGTGTCAATGTTCCCGGTGTGACGCGTCGCTTCCGGCTATGATTTCTGTTCCACAATGCCTCGGAGCCTTGTCGCATGGTCCGCCATATCAAACTCTCACTTGCTGTACTGATGGCCGCGCTGATTCTGGCGGCGTGCAGCGGAGGCCCACCCAAGCGCGTCTATCCGCCCACCGCGAGCATCCAGCAACTGACCGTGGAAGCGGACGGACAATGGTTGCTGCAGATACGCATCCAGAGCTTTAGCAACGTACCGCATACGGTGTCCGAGCTTTCCGCACAGATGCGCGTTGATGGGATCGAAGCAGCAACACTGCAACTATCGCCCACCGTGGCCATCGGACCACAAAGTGTGGAGGTCGAAGAGCTGCGACTGGCACCAACCAGCGATGCGGCCGCACGTGTGAATGCGGCATTGAAAAGTGGTCGTCGGGTGGATTACGTGTTGACCGGCAACTTGAACAGCAGCGCGCCAGACAAGCGCAAAGACACCTTCACTTTTGACGGCCAGCTCTGGCCGATGCCGGGCCTGCCTGGCGTATTGCGCTGAGGATTCGACATGAACGCCTATTCCGCTCCCCTTTCCGATCTGCGCTTTGTCCTGCACGACTTGCTAAATGCCGAAGCCTTATATGGCGCCTTGCCGGACAGCGACCACATCAACCGTGAGTTGATCGATGCCGTGCTCGAAGAAGGCGCACGTTTTACCGAACATGTGCTGGCCCCGCTTTATCAGAGCGCCGACGCCGAGGGTTGTCATTTTGATCCCGCCGATGGCAGCGTCCGCACACCCGAAGGTTTCAAAGCGGCCTACGCGCAGTGGGTGGAGAATGGTTGGGGTGGACTGACTGCGCCAGAAGCCTACGGCGGGCAGAACTTGCCGGACATTCTGGGCTCCGCGATCAAGGAAATGGTCGATGCCGCCAACCTCGCTTGGGGCAATTACCCATTGTTGGCACATGGTGCCACTGAGGCACTTAAACACCACGGCGAAGAATGGCAGCGAGAAGTCTTTCTACGACCTATCGTTGAAGGCCGCGACACCGCCACCATGTGCCTGACCGAGCCACACTGCGGCACCGATCTCGGTTTACTCAAAACCCGCGCCGATCCGCAAGCGGACGGAAGTCACACCGTCACCGGCACCAAGATCTTCATCACTGGCGGCGAGCATGATCTGACCGAACAAATTATCCACTTGGTGCTCGCCCGCCTGCCGGATGCGCCCGCCGGCACCAAGGGTATTTCGATGTTCATCGTGCCCAAGTTCAAGACTGACCGCGACGGAACAAAAGGCGAACGCAACGCGGTTCGTTGCGGCAGCATTGAGCACAAAATGGGTATCCACGGCTCATCGACCTGCGTGATGAATTTCGACGGTGCGCAAGGCTGGCTAATCGGCGAGCCCAACCGCGGCCTGGCGGCTATGTTCACCATGATGAACTCGGCCCGGCTTGGCGTGGGGCTGCAAGGTCTGGGCTTGTTGGAGCGTGCCTACCAAAATGCATTGGCTTACGCCAAAGATCGCCTCCAGATGCGCTCGCTCTCAGGCCCCAAACATCCTGACAAGCCTGCTGATCCGATCATCGTGCATCCCGATGTGCGACGCATGCTGCTGACGTGCAAGGCTCTGGCCGAAGGCAGTCGCGCACTTGGTCTGCACGGCTCCAGCCTATTGGATGTCATCGCGCGCAGCGAGGATGCGAGTGAGCGCCAACACGCCGACGAACTCCTCTCCTTTCTGACCCCGATCATCAAGGCTTGCCTGACGGAATGGGCCAACGAGGGCATTTCCCTTGCGCTGCAGTGTTTTGGTGGACACGGCTACATCCGCGAATGGGGCATGGAGCAACTCGCACGCGATGCCCGCATCACCACTATCTATGAGGGCACTACCGGAATCCAGGCCTTGGATTTGTTGGCACGCAAAACCTTGCACACCCAAGGCGTGGGTCTAAAACACTTTCTCACGATGATCGTGGAGTTCTGCAGCGCCGAAACCAAAAATGCAGAGCTGAGCGAGTTCGTTGCACCATTGGCGCAAATGGCACAGAACTGGCAGCAACTGACGCTCGAAGTGGGTAAACGTTGTGGTGAAAACCCCGAAGAAATCGGGGCCACGTCAGTCGATTACCTGTTCTATTCCGGCTATGTGGTGCTGGCTTATTGGTGGGCGCGCAGCGTCGCCGCAGCCGATCGCAGCACGCAATCGGACAACTTCAAGAAGGCCAAGCGCGACACCGCACGTTTCTATTTTCAGCGCATCCTGCCACGCACACAAACTCACGCAGCGGCGATATTGAGTGGTGCCGACAACTTGATGGCGCCGGATATGGCCTCCTTCTGATCGCGACTGCAGCAATGGGTGAGAGGCGATCACTGCGAGCGCCTCCCATCGGCAAGTACCGCAGAAACGTCGACCGGCACGCAAAGATCACACTCTAACCCGAGCTGTGCAGACTCGACTCCTTGTACGCCCAAGCATTCGTGAAATCACGAATTGCCCCTAAACTGCCCTGTTCTTAAAGGCTGGCATTGCTTACATGCACGATTTGATCAACGTCATTTTGCTCGGCATTATCGAGGGCATCACCGAGTTCCTGCCGATCTCTTCAACCGGTCACCTGCTGATTGCCGAACGCTGGCTTGGGGCGCGCTCTGACCTGTTCAATATCGGCATCCAAGCCGGCGCGATTCTGGCTATCACGCTGGTGTATCGCCAACGCCTTTGGCAGCTACTGACACGTTGGCGAGAGCCGGACAATCGCGATTACCTGCTGAAATTGTCGGCGGCGTTCCTGATCACAGCGGTGTTGGGCCTGATCGCGGTGAAGCTCGGCTTCAAGCTGCCAGAGACCGTAACACCCATCGCATGGGCCCTGATTATCGGTGGCATCTGGATGCTGGCCGCCGAGCAGGTCGCGGCACGCCTGCCGGAGCGACACGAAGTGACATGGCGAGTGGCGATCCTGGTCGGGCTTGCGCAGATGCTGGCCGGCTTATTTCCCGGAACCTCGCGCTCGGCCGCCACGATCTTCGCCGCCATGTTGTTTGGCACCTCAAACCGCGCTGCCGCAACGGAGTTCGCGTTTTTGGTTGGCATCCCCACCATGTACGCGGCGACCGGCTACATGCTATTGAAGGTGTGGCAAGACGGCGGCGCGGCGCATGAGGACTGGACCGCGCTCAGCGTGGGTTTCATGACCTCACTGATCGTCGGCTTTGCCGCAGTGAAGTGGCTGCTTCGCTACATCCGCACCCATCGATTCACCGCATTTGCCTTCTATCGCATCGGCTTTGGTATCGCTCTGCTGGCCCTAATGCCGATGGCGAGTTGAAATCGCGCAGCGCCCCAGACCAGGCCGCGAACCGCCCGTGAAGTGCCAACGATTGACGAAACCGTGAAATCTATAGCGCGTGTGGTTTATGCTCGGTCATCAAATGGCCACATCAATGAACCCGCACCTCATCGCAGATTCCAACACCAGCAGCCATGCTCGCTATCCAACAGAGGATGGAAAAAACCTGCCTCGCGTTCTGTCGCTGGACGCGTACGGACGGATAATGGATTGGATATCGTGGCGAGAAGCCGCTCATTTGTATGCGCGCGACGCTGTGGCTTGGACGCTCGGCGAACCATGTTTCACCTTGCGTGGCGGCATCAATCGGATCTCCGGCCGCCAAAGCCTGCTTGATCTCCACCCCATCGTCGCCACCCGTGGACAAGCGCGGGCCTGCGCGGCGATGCCATCGCCAGCCCTAACCAACACCGCACTGTTCGCACGCGATGCGCACCTGTGTCTGTATTGTGGCAAGCAGTTCAGCCGCTTCCAACTCACCCGCGATCACGTGTTGCCGCGTTCACAGGGCGGAAGCGATATTTGGGAAAACGTCATCAGCTCTTGTCTGTCCTGCAATACGCGAAAAGGTGGGCGCACGCCAACTCAGGCCAACATGCCATTGCTGGCCGTACCGTTTCGTCCCAGCTGGGTGGAGCACCTCATTTTGTCGAATCGAAATATCCTCTCCGACCAGATGGACTTTTTACGCAACCATCTCCCCAATCGCCATCCACGCGGGCGTTTTCTCACCCAAACCGTGGACGGCAGCGACACTGATGAATCGGTAAGCCTTCAGCTGCATTGACGAAACCGCTGCTTCCCCTAATAATTTCCTAACATATTCGGCCACGCCACAGGGGCACTCAGTACGGCCGAACACCTCATCACCGGCTATATCGCGCTGCAGCGCGCACGGCCATCGCTCTCGGGAACAATATGAACAAGCCCGCCTCGGTGTTCTTCACCGGCATGGATGTATTCGATGCCGAACAACTGTCTACTCTGTTCCAAGATGCCAACCGGCGCACGGGGAATCACTGGCAACTGGCGAGCGAGATCGACAACGCCGGCGTGCTGGTCATCGATGTAGACACCTTATATGGCCACATGACTTGGCTGCGCTCGCAAAACTCGGAGCAAGCCGTGGTGGCCTTGACCTCTGGCACCTCAGCCGAGGCCGACCACATTCTGCATCGCCCGGTGACCATGGATGCCATGCGTCGTCTGCTGCACGATCTGCGCGCGCGTGACGATATCGCCGCAGCGCCTCCCACAGAAGATCTGGCCGAGGTCACCGCGACAAACCCAATCGACATGGCAACCGACACGCCCGCGGAGCCTGCCGCGGTAGCTGTCGCGACGACAGTGCCTGAAGAAGTCGCCGTCACCCCACCGCCGGCAGCACCCGTGGCAAAGGCGCCGCAAACTGTCCCGCCAGCGCCCACCAACTCGACTAATGCAGCCACTCCAAGCCCGCCGGTCGAGTTGAAATTGATTGATGCACTGCTGTCCGGTGACATAGCAGGTGGGCCGCAAGTTTTGGAGTTAAGCGGTCTGCAACCGCTGGCGCTCGACATGACCGAAAAGGTGTTTCTCTGCGGAAACGGCATCAAAAGCTATCTACCGCACACTAAAGTGGCGCTGAAAAACAACCAATGGAAGCCAATTTCAAGCGCCGAGTTTGACGCGCTCGGAAAGAACTTGGGCGGAACTCAGCCATTAGGCCGATTGGTGTGGCTTGCAGCACTGGGTGGCAGCGACGGCCTGATCTACGGTGCCGAACCGGACGCTCGCTACCGCCTGTCGAAGTGGCCTCAGATCGAACGGGAGTTTCCCCGTCATTTCCGCATTGCCACCACGATGATGAAGGGCTACTTGACGCCTGAACAGATTGCCGAACATAGCGGCGCGAGTGTGCTTGAAGTCAACGAGTTCATCGTCGCAAGCATGATCTCTGGACACGCCGAGGCCGAGCCCACGGCAGTACCGACAGAAGTGGCACCGGCCGCTCCGCGCAGCCTGCTGGAACGCTTACGCGGCTCACGCTGATCAGAGTCGTGCGCGGCACGTCATGGTTTTGCCACAATCGCTCGCGTAAATGCCTTTGCCGGCTTGCTGGGACGCAGCTTACGGCGAGACAATGCCGCTCACCATGATCGATACCCATCGTTACCCACGTCTCGCTCGGATCAATAATCCGAGCGACTTGCGCAGTTTTCCCGATTCTGAGCTGCCAGCGATCGCAGGCGAATTGCGCAACTATCTGATCGACACAGTCGCTCAAACCGGTGGGCACTTTGCGGCCGGGCTCGGGGTGATCGAACTAACCTGTGCCCTGCACTTCCTGTATGACACGCCCAAAGATCGCATCGTCTGGGATGTTGGTCACCAAACCTACCCACACAAAATCCTCACCGGCCGGCGTGATCTGATCCACACGGTGAAAAAGAGGAATGGTGTCGCACCCTTTCCGCACCGTGATGAAAGTGAGTACGACAGCTTTGGCGTCGGCCACTCAAGCACCTCGATTTCGGCCGCGCTTGGCATGGCGCTCGCCCTGCAACGCAAGGGCGACCCGCGCCAGGTGGTCGCTGTTATTGGCGATGGCGCCATGACTGCCGGCATGGCATTCGAGGCGCTCAATCACGCCGGCGGACTGGAATCAGAGCCCAATTTACTGGTCATCCTCAACGACAACTGCATGTCGATTTCCGAGAACGTCGGCGGCCTGACCAAAATGCTTGGCCGGCTTTCCGGCAATCGCACGCTCAACGCGCTGCGGGAAGGCGGCAAGAAGCTGCTCGGCGATAAGAAGCGCGGCCCTGCCCGCTTTGTACGGCGCTGGGAAGAGCACTGGAAAGGCATGTTCGTGCCCTCCACTCTTTTCGAGCAGATGGGCTTCCACTACACCGGCCCGATAGACGGCCATGACCTACCGGCGCTGCTGGCTACCTTGCGTACCCTCAAAGATCTCAAAGGCGCGCAACTGCTGCACGTGATCACCACCAAGGGCAAGGGCTACGATCCGGCCGAACACGACCAGATCGAATACCACGCCGTCGGCCCCTTCGACCCGAAGATCGGGGTTATCAAGAAGCCCGGCAACAGCACGCCGACCTATACCCAGATATTTGGCGACTGGTTGTGTGACATGGCGGCGACTGACGAACGCCTGATGGGCATTACTCCGGCCATGCGTGAAGGTTCGGGGCTGGTGCGTTTTTCTCAGGAATATCCGGATCGCTACTTCGATGTCGCCATCGCTGAGCAGCACGCTGTGACGCTTGCCGCGGGTATGGCCTGTGAAGGTAGCAAACCCGTGGTGGCGATCTATTCCAGCTTTCTGCAGCGTGGATACGACCAGCTCATCCACGATGTCGCGCTGCAAAACCTAGACGTACTGTTTGCTATTGATCGCGCCGGCCTTGTTGGTCCAGACGGTGCCACTCATACCGGCAGTTTCGACCTGTCCTATCTGCGCTGCGTCCCCAACATGGTGGTGATGGCGCCGTCCGATGAGAACGCCTGCCGCCGCATGCTGACAACGGGTTTCCAACACCAAGGACCAGCAGCGGTGCGCTATCCGCGTGGCAGTGGCCCCGGCGTTGCACTGGAAGCCGGGCTTGAGCCCCTGCGCATCGGTGAGGCTGACGTGCGTCGACGCGGGCAGTCGCTGGCCATCCTGTCCTTCGGCACACTGTTGCCAGCAGCGGAAGTCAGCGCTCGCGTCCTCGACCTCACCTTGGTAGACATGCGCTTCGTAAAACCGCTGGATCGCAGCTTGCTGCTGGAACTGGCGCGCCACCACCTTGGCTTTGTCACCCTAGAAGACAACGTCATCGCTGGCGGTGCCGGCAGCGCGGTGGCTGAGTTGTTGGCGGAGGAAAACATTGTTCTGCCGATCCTGCACTTGGGCCTGCCTGATGCTTTCCTTGATCACGCCAGCCGTGAGGAACTGCTTGAACAGTGTGGCCTCGACGCCGCTGGTGTGCAGGCTTCCATCCTGAAGCGCTGGCCACAACTGCCACAATTGGCCCGCGCCACAGGCTGAAGCCGCACAACTATGGCTGCGGGCCGAGGCACTCAGGACACTACGGGTTCTATTGCCACTGCGGGCACAGAAGCGCGCACTTAGCTCAATTATCGCGTTCAAGCTCTGACGGCCTTAGAAGATAGAGCGCGAAAAGTGCCTCAGTATCCGTCCATTGCTGAGCGATACCCCATCCGGCTCGCGCCGCGAGCCGGCCGAAAGACTCTTTGGTGTATTTGCAACTGATCTCCACCCGCATCGCCTCGCCAGCACCAAACTCGAAACGCCGATCTGCCAGATGCACACTTTGTTCGCACCGGCTGATGACATGGGTTTCGATGCGTTCCAACTCCGTATTAAATATCGCGCGATGATCAAAGTTGGCCACCGTAAAGTCTGCGCCCAAGTCGCGATTGATACGCTCTAGCAAGTTCAAAGTGAAGTTGGCAGTGATGCCAGCCGCATCGTTGTAAGCGGCCTCTAAGACGGCGGTATTCTTAACCAGATCCACCCCAATCAAGGCCAGATCGGACTCGCGACGCATTTTGGCCAACAACTCAACCGCCCGTTCGAACTCAAAGTTGCCCAAAGTCGAACCGGGGAAATACAACACGCTGCGGATCGCACCGTATTGCTCGGATGGCAAGGACAAGGCTCGGGTGAAATCGGCGCACACTGGCGACATTTCGACATCGGGAAAACGCTCACCAAGACGCTCAACGCTGTCTGTCAGTGCTGAAGACGAAATTTCCACAGGCACGTAAGCCACTGGATCGACCAAGTGATCAAGCAAGAGGCGCGTCTTGATCCCGCTGCCACTGCCATATTCAATCAGCCGTACGCTCGGCCCCAGTGCACGCGCAATATCCTTAGCGTGAGTTTGCATCAGTGCCAACTCGGCGCGGGTCAAATAGTACTCAGGCTGCGCACAGATTTTCTCGAACAGGGCTGAGCCGCGCGCGTCATAAAAGTATTTGGATGCAAGGCGCTTGGGGCTGTGGCTTAGGCCTTCCAGCACATCAAGCAGAAACCTGCGCCGTTCCGGCGTGACCACCGAGGGTGACGCGTGGACAAGAGAACTCATGCGTCCCTCGCCAATCGCAATCCGGAAAACTGCCAGCGCACGTGCGGGGCAAAAAAATTGCGGTAACTGGCGCGAATATGATCGGCGGGTGTGACGCAAGAACCGCCTCTCAACACCATCTGCCCACTCATGAACTTGCCATTGTATTCACCCAGACTTCCCGCCAAGGGGCGAAAGCCTGGATAGCCTACATAGGGGCTGCAGGTCCACTGCCAGACATTTCCAAACCACGAAACCGCATCGTGATTAGTGGCCGCCGGATGCAGCAGGCCTCGATCAAGCAGGTTGGCGTTCTCGACTGACGCATGCCTTTGAGCCGTGGCTTCCCACTCACCTTCACGGGGCAGACGAGCCCCAGCCCAGGTAGCAAACGCATCAGCTTCGTACCAACTCAAATGACACACCGGCGCGAGCGGATCGATCGCCCGCATACCAGTCAAGCTGAACTCGCTCTCCAAATCTTCAGACCAATAGAACGGCCGCGCCCATCTATCCTGCTCGATCCGATCCCACGCGTCGCTGACCCATAAGGTTGATGTGCGATAACCACCATCCTCGATGAAGGCGCGGTATTCGCCATTCGAGACCAAACGATTCGCCAGTGCATGTGGTGCAAGAAACACCGTGTGCCGCGGATGTTCGTTGTCATAGGAAAAACCACCTTGCAACGCACCGATGTCGATCATGCCCTCCCGCCCGGCGATGAAGCTCAATGGCAAACTTTTGCTGATCCGTGGCGTTTCCACTGCGTGATACGCCGGCTGCAAAGGATTGCACCAAAACAAATGCTTGATGTCAGTCAGCAACAGCTCCTGATGCTGTTGTTCGTGATTGAGCCCCAAAGTTACGCGCGCGGCAAGCTCGGCATCATCCTGATTACGCGTTAATCGCTCCTGCATCGCCGCGTCCACTTGACGACGCCACGTCAAAACCTCGTCCAATGATGGCCGGGTCAGCAATCCTCGGGCGGCACGCGTGTGGAAGGTGCCCGCAGTGCGGTAGTAAGAATTGAACAAGTGATGCCAATGCGGATGCAAGGACACATACGAGGGATCCAAGCCTAAAATGAAGTGTTCAAAAAACCACGTGGTATGAGCCAGATGCCACTTGGCCGGACTGGCCTCTGGCATGGATTGGGCTTGCGCGTCCTCAGCACTCAAGGGCGCGACAAGGCGCGTGGTGACCGCCCGTATTCGCGCATAGCGATCGACAAGTCTTTCCTCAGTTCCGGCAGGCACCGGACTAGCCGTTGCTGTTCGCATCGGTCCCTCCGAAGTTGGAAATCTACGGTAACAGAGCGATAGCAAACGCTTCAAACGCAAACGATGAGGTGTTGCCGCTTCATGGCTTCCGTCGACTAAACCGATTACGCGCCTTGGACCTTTGTACAACGGCGCGAGGGCCCGTGTTGGGTTAGCGTCGAGCAGCGATCGGGCGAACGAGATCCGGCGCAATTCCTCGGGAGGGAACACCATGAAAGTAAGTCTGATCGCCGTGCTGGCGGCCATATGGCTAGTGGGCGCGAGCGCACATGCCGCCTGTGTCGATAATGTCGTGTTAGTACATGGCAACGCCGGCGCACCCGCCGATTTCAGCAACACCTACAACGAGCTGCGCGCCCGCGGCTACGCCACCAATCAGATCTTCCAACCCAGTTGGGGCAACCGCTACTGCCCATCCTGCAATGATCACAGTGGCAGCGAAGAAACACCGGTCGAAAATGCATTGATCGATGCAATCGCCAGTTCCTGTACCGGCAAGATCGACATCATCGGCCATTCCATGGGCGTGACCTTGGCCGCGCGTCAAATCGACAAGTTCGCCCTCAAACCTTACGTTGACAGCTTCGTCGGTATCGCGGGCGCCTATCGCGGCCTGTGGTCTTGCGGTAGCTACCCGTGGAATGTCTGGACCAGCACCTGCGGTTCGCAAGGCCTGTCGATTGGCAGCCCCCTGCTCAACAGTCTGGCCGGAAAAAAGCCGGGTGCGCGCGCCTATTCGATCAAATCCAATATCGACCAAATCGTCTGCTCCACCGGCGTGTGCACCGTGGGCGGAATCCACAGCTCGAGCATCCCGGGCGAGAACGCCAGCTACACCTTCTCGACCGGCCATTTTGGCCTACTCAGCAACACCGCAACGACGCAGGTGAACCTGATTCAGTAGACGCTGCTTGGTCAGCCAGCAATCTGGGCTGCGCCTGCTCCCGGATTGCTGGCTACTCCGCCTCGTCGTCGACAAGGTAAAGCCGCTTGCGCGGCGCGCCGCTGATTTCGGCTGCAAGTCGTGCCGCCTGAGAAGGAGGCATGTGCTCTCGCAGTAAGGAAAAGGCGCGGCGACCCAGCACGAGGGCGGCATCGTCATCACCTGCCGGTGCGCCTTCCACGATCAATACGAATTCACCCCGTTGCTGATCGCGATCAGCGCTCACGCGCTCATGCAAGTGCGCCAGAGCGCCATCCAGAACCGTTTCGAAACGTTTGCTTAGTTCACGCGCTACGACGGCGTGGCGCTGAGCGCCAAAAACAAGCGCGGCGTCGGCCAGAGTGGCCACGATACGATGGCTGGACTCATAGAAGATCAGGGTGCGCGGTTCTGCCGCCAAGACGCCCAACCGCTCACGCCGCGCTGCCGCCTTGTTCGGCAAGAAGCCTTCAAACACGAAACGATCACTCGCAATGCCGGCCACCGACAGCGCCGCAATCGCGGCACAGGCACCGGGGATCGGCGACACCCGAATACCAGCCGCACGCGCAGCCTGCACCAGGCGAAAGCCCGGATCGGAAATCAGCGGCGTACCAGCATCGGACACCAGCGCTATAGATTCGCCCGCGAGCAAGCGCGCCACCAGATGGGCGCACTGCTCAGCCTCGTTGTGCTCATGCAAAGCAACGAGGTTCGCGCTCACGCCGAACGCTGCCAAAAGTTGCCGGGTGTGGCGAGTGTCCTCGGCCGCGATCAGGTCAACCGTGCGCAAGACCTCCAGTGCCCGGGCGGAAATATCTCCAAGGTTGCCAATCGGTGTGGCAACTACCTGCAGACAGCCCGGCTCCAGAGTTGGCATGGTTCGCGACCGTGCGCGCTATCTACGCGCGCACTGGGTCAATGCTGCTCGTGGCCGTCTGAGCCATGAGCGTGACCGTGGGCAATTTCTTCCTCGTTGCCATCACGCACGTTTTGGATATCAACCTCGAAGCGCAGGACCTTGCCGGCCATCGGATGGTTGAAGTCCACATCGACAACGCTCATGCCGACCTTCAGCACTTTGAGCGGGCGCGACCCCTGCTGAGTCTGCACCATCAGCATTTGGCCCGGTACCAACTTGGCATCGCCAAAGTGCTTCTTCGGCACCCGCTGCAACAGTGTGTCGCTGCGCTCGCCATAGCCGTCTTCGGGTTGCACCGTGACCTCAACGTGATCGCCGGTGGTCTTACCTTCCAGAGCCTTCTCCAAGCCCGGAATAATATTGCCGTGGCCATACAGGATGACCAGCGGGTCACGACCCTGCGACGTCTCGGTTTGAGTGCCATCAGCGTCAAACACGCTGTAATGGAAAGTGACAACCTTGTTCTTTTCGATGTTCATAGGAAATCAGTGGTGAAAACAAGCCGCACAGGATACCGGCTTATGCGTTACAAGACACGCACCGCCGTCTTGAGCCAAAAAGTTGCCAAATGCAGGCTGGTGAAACCACACTTAACTGCATCGACCCCTGCATTCACGCAAGCCTGTCCAGCTTCAATAAGCACATCTTCAGCCACCTCATCATCCATTTGACAGCGCGTAGGCACTCGCCCACCGTAAGCACATGATTGTCCTGCGCCACTTCGTTCTTCTGGTCCTGCTCACTGGCCTCTTGAGCGCCTGCGGGTCGCGCCCGCAGAAGCCTTCACCGGCCGTTGCCGGTCAAGCCAATGCGGTTCTGTTTCGCGCAATCGGGCTGGTGGGCACCCCCTATCGATACGGTGGCAATACACCCGATGGGGGCTTTGATTGCAGTGGATTGGTCGCATACGTCTATCGCGAAACCGCTGGCCTGTCCCTGCCCCGCACCACGCGTCAGATCGCCGATTTGCGCGCGCCTAGTGTCAATCAGAAGCATCTGATGGCCGGTGATCTCGTGTTTTTCGGCAAGCACAAGGCCAGCCATATGGGTATCTACGTCGGTGATGGACGTTTCGTACACGCACCCAGTACCGGCGGCACTGTCCGGCTCGATCGACTCGACGGGCCGTACTGGGACAAGAACTACCTCAGCGCCAAACGCGTATTGCACTGATTTTCAGTATAAATTGGTTTGACAGCTGAACCGCGACTCGCGAAAGGATCTGCGCAGCGCTGGTCAGAAGCACGTATTAGGCGTAAAGTACTGGTCCCGCCGTAGTGACCGTTCGACCCATTGTGGTCGACGCAAGCGCGCTGAGAATCTGTCGCGGGCACAGCCGCGATCTGTCGAAAACAATCGGCATTACACGATCGCTGGAACCTTCCCGACGTCCCTCCAGGTCACGCTGCGCCAGTGCGCGCACCTCGGCCACCCAATCAAAGAACTAATATGACATTTTCCTCCCTCGGGCTTTCGCCTGAACTCGTCCGTACCCTCGAAAAGATCGGCTATACCGAACCGACGCCTGTCCAACAACGCGCAATCCCGCTCGTGCTGGAGGGTCGTGACGTACTGGCCGGTGCCCAGACTGGCACCGGCAAGACCGCTGCGTTCTCACTGCCGCTGCTGCAACGTCTGGCGACGAAAGAGCCGCGCCGCGGCAAGCGTGCGCCACGCGCTTTGATCATCACCCCGACGCGCGAACTTGCAATTCAGGTGCATGAAAGCCTGCGTGACTACGCGGCCGGCACCGGGCTTACCAGCACCATGATCTTTGGTGGCGTTGGTATGAGCCCGCAGATCGATGCTCTGCGTCGCGGTGTTGACATGGTTGTCGCCACACCGGGCCGCTTGATTGACCATGCCGAGAACAACCACCTCGACCTTTCCAAGGTTGAAATCCTGGTTCTCGACGAAGCCGACCGCATGCTTGACATGGGTTTTCTGCCAGCCATCCGCCGCATTCTGGCGATGCTGCCGCAGCAGGGCCGTCAAACGCTCTTGTTCTCAGCCACCTTCGCGCCAGAGATCAAAGAAATCGCGCAAAAGTTCATGCGCAATCCTGCTGAAGTCCAAGTCACGCCAAGCAACAGCGTGGTCGCAACCATCAGCCATCGTGTTCACCCCGTCGATACCGCGCGCAAGCGCGACCTGCTTCTGCATCTGATCTCGCAGGACAGTCGACGCCAAACGCTGGTTTTCACTCGCACCAAGCACGGCGCAAACCGTCTGAGCGAGCATTTGGAAAAATTCGGCGTACGCAGCGCTGCAATTCATGGCAATAAATCGCAGGCGGCCCGGGTGAAGGCGCTCGATGGTTTCAAGAGTGGCCGCGTCACCGTGCTGGTTGCGACCGACATCGCCGCACGCGGTATCGACATCGACGAGTTGCCGTTGGTGGTCAATTTCGACATGCCAACCCTTGCCGAGGACTACGTGCACCGCATCGGCCGTACGGGTCGTAAAGGCAACGAAGGCGAAGCCATCTCACTGGTATCACCAGAAGAAGGACCGCTCTTGCGTGATATCCAACGCCTGCTGAAACAGGACTTGGAATTGGAGACCATCGTCGGTTTTGAGCCATCCAAGGCTCTGCAACTGGACGGCTCGCTCAAGGCTGCACGCCGGCCTGCCAACCCTCAGGCGCAACGACCTCCTCGTTCGAGAAAGCCGGCTGGCCCATCGCGCAGCCAAACCGATCGTCCATCCCGTAACCATGGTGGCAACACCGGCAGTTCACGTCGTGGATCGGTCCGGACCGCACGCTGATCGAATGACCGCACGATGCAACGGGCCCGCGCTACGCTCAGCGCAGGCCCGCCGTATTGGAAGCTAAAGCATGAAGTCTGTTTGGCTTTATCTCGCTCTCGTCCTCGGTTTTCTTCTGTGTGCTGGCGAAACAGCAGCGCAAGTCCCCACCACCTTGCCCGACTCCGCGCAGCAAGGCAGTTTGGTGTTCGGACAGACCGAGGCCGGTAGCACGGTAAAGCTGCACGGCAAACTCTTGCGAGTGACACCAGATGGTCGCTTTGTATTCGGCATCGGACGCGATGAAGTTCGCGACGCGCGCCTCGATGTAGTGCGCTCCGACGGCACATTCGAGCGCATCGATGTCGCGGTAAAAAGGCGCGATTGGCCGGTAGAGCGCGTGACCGGTGTGCCGCAGACAACCGTCGATCCCCCGCCCGAAATTGCCGCACGCATCGCGCGTGAGCAGGCGGCGGTAACGGCCCAACGCGGGCGGGACGAAGCCAGAGCCGATGTCTTCGATGGATTCATTTGGCCGTTGGATGGCCGCATCAGTGGTCGTTTTGGCCGCCAGCGCGTGTACAACGGAAAACCTGGCGCGCCCCATTCGGGCACCGATATCGCCGCTCCACAAGGCACGCCCATCAAAGCGCCAGCCGCGGGTGTCGTGGTGTTCGCAGAACCCACTTTGTACCTGACCGGAGGCACTGTGCTGATCGATCATGGTCATGGCGTTGGCTCCAACTTCCTGCATCTATCCAAGTTAGACGTGAGCGTGGGCCAGTCGGTGAAACAAGGAGATGTGATCGGACAGGTCGGGGCCACGGGTCGCGCCACCGGCCCGCATCTGCATTGGGGCCTGACGTGGTTTCAAACGCGACTCGATCCGCAGTTATTGGATCTACCACCTCGCTGACCGGCTGCAAGCACGCGACCACCGAAGGCTCGCTGTCGCAGCGCATGACAGGTGGAAAAATGGCTGACTGGAAGTAGGATGGCGTATCGGTCCGGAGAGCTTACCCATGCTGACACCTGATGCTGATTTACGCCTTCTTGTGGCGTACGTGTTGAGCCTGCTCGACCTCACCAGCCTGGGCGAAGACGACAGTCCGGCGCAGATCGAAAATCTGTGTGATCGTGCCCATCGGCATGGCAATGTAGCCGCCGTTTGCGTGTATCCCGAACACATCACCAGCGCTCGTCGCGCCTTGACCAAAACACCTGTAAAGATCGCCACCGTGGTTAATTTCCCCGACGGTAGTGCTGACCCCCTGCGCGTGTCGCGAGAAACCCGTCGAGCCTTGGCCGCTGGCGCGGACGAAATCGACCTAGTGCTACCGTGGGCGGCATTTTGTCGCGGTGAAATCGACCAGGTAAAGGCGGTGCTGGCCGCGACACGTGAGGCGTGCGGGGACACTCACCCGATCAAATTGATCCTGGAAACCGGCGAACTGGCCACGGCTGATCGCATCCGCGCTGCGGCCGAACTGGGCGTGGCTGCCGGCATGGATTTCCTCAAGACCTCCACCGGCAAGGTGCCCGTCAACGCCACCCCAGAAGCAGCCGCCATCATGCTCGACGTCATCGCCGAACAGGGCGGACGCTGCGGCTTCAAAGCCGCCGGTGGTATTCGCACTCTCGATGACGCCCAGATCTATCTGGCGCTGGCGCGGGAGCGTTTGGGAAATGATTGGATCACGCCAGATCACTTCCGTATTGGTGCCAGTTCTCTGTACGACGACCTAGTGGAACGGCTTGCAGCCACGCCATGAGCACATGGCCAGCTGCCAGCCTCATTCGACGCAAGCGTGAGGGCCTGCGCTTGGATGCAGAACAGTATCAGGATCTTGCACGCGGTATCGCCGATGAGCGCTGGAGTGAAGGCCAAATCGGCGCCTTCACTATGGCCGTTGCTTGGCGCGGGATGACGGCGAGCGAATGTCGCGACTTCACCTTGGCCTTACGCGATTCAGGCCGTTGCCTAGATTGGCGCGACTTGCCTGGTCCGGTACTCGACAAACATTCCACTGGCGGCGTGGGTGACTCCATCAGCTTGGCCTTGGCTCCGCTTTTAGCGGTCTGCGGCGGCTATGTGCCGATGATCTCGGGACGTGGTCTCGGCCATACCGGCGGCACGCTGGACAAGCTTGAAAGCTTGGCCGGTTACAGCGTGAACCCGTCGCCGGAACACTTCCGTCGAGTGGTGTCAGAGGTGGGCTGCGCCATCGTGGGACAAAGTGCCGATCTTGTACCCGCCGACCGCTCTCTGTACGCGGTGCGCGATGTGAGTGGTACGGTCGATGTGCCGGAGCTAATTGTCGCGTCGATACTCTCAAAAAAGCTCGCCGGCGGTGCCCAGGCCTTGGTGCTGGATGTCAAAACCGGCAGCGGCGCACAAACCCCAGATCTGGCCGACGCGAGCGCGTTGGCGCAGCGTATGCAGCAGGTTGCGGACGGCAGTGGCCTACGCCTGAGTGTAGCCTTGAGCGATATGGGGCAGGTACTCGGGCGCAGTGCCGGCAACGCGCTGGAAGTACGCGTCATTCTTGCCTTGCTGACAGGCCGTGCCAGCTGTCCACGCTTACGTGAGCTCACACTTGTACTTGCGGCTGAATTGCTACAGCTGGGTGGTCTGGCCCGCACTCAGGACGAGGCACACGCGAAGCTGCACGAAGCCTTGGATTCGGGTGCCGCTGCGGAACGCTTTGCTCGCATGGTGGCCGCACTCGGCGGTCCTTCCGACCTTTTGGAAAGCCCAGAGCGGCATCTTGCCAAGGCTCCGGTTCAGCGCGCAATTCGAGCCACTGAGACCGGCTTTGTCACCGCCATCGACGTGCGCGCCTTGGGCGAGTGCGTGGTGGATCTGGGTGGCGGACGTCGCACGCCCGGTGGACTGATCGATCACGCCGTCGGTTTGGATGAAGTCTGTGGCCACGGTGAGTACCTGCATCGTGGCGATGCGCTCGCTGTCGTGCACGCGCGGACCCAAGCCGACGCAGATATCGCTGAAGCACGGATTAGGTTCGCCTTCGAGATCGGCGAGATGGCACCGGTAGAAGTGCCTTTGTATCGCTGGTTGCCGCCCATTAGCGAAGAAGTAAGTACATGAAACGCGCAATCTGGCTGGTCATGGATTCTTTCGGCCTCGGTGCCGCTCCCGACGCAGAGGCCTATGGCGATGCCGGCGCAGACACCTATGGGCATATCGCAGACGCCTGCGCCGCAGCCGCGCGCGGCCCGCTTCGCCTGCCTGAGTTGAGCCAACTCGGACTGGGACACGCGCACGCGGATGCCCACGGCCTGCCGATGCCAACAGGGCCTGCGCCGCTCGGGTTGTGGGGCTATGCGGTGGAGCGTGCCTGCGGCAAGGACACACCGTCTGGCCACTGGGAAAGCATGGGCGTGGTGTTGGAGCAGCCTTTTGGCTTTTTCCCAGCCGGCGACAGTTGTTTCCCGCCAGCATTACTCAAGGCCTTGGCAGATCAGGCCGAGCTTCCCGGCGTGCTCGGCAACTGCCACGCCTCCGGCACTGAGATCATGGAGCGTCTGGGCGAGGAGCACATGGCCAGTGGCAAACCCATCGTGTACACCTCAGCCGACTCGGTCTTCCAGATTGCTGCACACGAAGAGAGCTTCGGACTCGAACGGCTTTATGCGGTGTGCGCGATAGCACGGCGACTGTGCGACCAGTGGAATATCGGCCGAGTGATTGCACGTCCCTTCACTGGCACTCCACGCGATGGTTTCCAACGCACCGGTAACCGCCACGACTACAGCCTGCCACCGCCAGCCCCGACCTTGTTCGATGTGGTGAAGGAAAATGGCGGCGAAGTGATAGCCGTGGGCAAAATGGCCGACATTTTTGCCCAGTGCGGTGTCAGTCGCAGTGTGCTGGCAGCGGGTCACGATGCCCTTTTCGACGCCACGCTCGCGGCCTTGAAAACCGCTGGCGATGGAAGCTTGATCGCGACCAACTTTGTCGACTTCGATAGCGTATACGGGCATCGCCGCGATCCTTTGGGTTATGCCGCGGCCTTAGAAGCCTTCGATGCGCGCCTACCTGAGCTCTGGGCCGCCTTGCAGCCGGGTGATCTGGTCGTCTTCAGCGCCGATCACGGCTGTGATCCCACCTGGCCCGGTAGTGATCACACCCGCGAAACCGTGCCTCTGCTGGCTTGGGGCCCGAACATGAAGCCATGCAAGCTCGGCCGACGCGACAGTTTCGCGGATATTGGCCAAGGCTTTGCCGCCCATCTTGGTTTACCCGCCTTAGCTGCGGGCACGAGTTTCCTGTAAAAGTTCGGCAGTGAGTACCGTCACCGTGCGGGACTCTTGCGTAAGCCTGATTTGTAGGCAACCCTTTCTGTCCGATGTCTAAGTACCACCGGAGACGCTATGCGCCCCGCTCTTCCCGTGTTTTTGTGTTTGCTTACGGCCGCCTGCCAAGCTGTATCACCGACACCGCCACAGGCAAACACCTATCCGGCTGCCACGGCGTCAACGCTTGAGCTTGAAGAAGTCGGTATCACCGAGCTGCAAGCCAGGCTGGGTCGCAATGAGATAAGCAGCCGCAACCTGACGCAGGCGTATCTGGCACGGATTGATGCGATCGATACAGCCGGGCCGAAGCTCAACGCCATCATCACCGTCAATGCCCAAGCGCTGGCCGAGGCCGACACGCGTGACGCTGAGCGCCGCGCCGGCCGTGTGCGCGGCCCGCTGCATGGCATCCCCGTTCTGATCAAGGACAATATCGACGCGCAGCCCATGGCGACGACGGCCGGCTCGCTGGCACTAGCCGACAACATTCCGCCAAGCGACGCCTTCGTTGTGCAGCGTCTGCGTGACGCCGGTGCGGTGATCTTGGGAAAAACAAATCTGAGTGAATGGGCCAATTTCCGCTCAAACCATTCGATCTCGGGTTGGAGTGCGGTCGGTGGGCAAACACATAACCCCTACGTTCTCGACCGCAATCCTTGCGGGTCCAGTTCGGGCACCGGCACAGCCATCGCCGCCAGTCTGGCAACAGTGGGCTTGGGAACTGAAACAGACGGCAGCATTGCCTGCCCTTCTGCCGTTGCCGGCTTGGTCGGAATCAAGCCTACGATCGGCCTGGTCAGCCGCAGCGGCATCGTGCCCATCGCGGCAAGCCAGGACACCGCCGGCCCGATGACACGCAGCGT
>CAJDUW010000040.1_pt1 | contig 27141 bp, 23 predicted proteins | sample 7390931 | NCBI WGS metagenome assembly CAJDUW01 (sample SAMEA7055687, study PRJEB34461) | soil metagenome | biome: terrestrial ecosystem; feature: Peninsula; material: soil | place: Antarctica | collected 2016
CTTGCTGGCATTGCTTGCATTGCCTCTCTCTCATTCGGCTCCGCGCAGCGCACGTCATGGCCGCGTGTTGATCGCACTGTTGGCCTACATTGTTTATCTAAATCTGCTGTCGCTGGGACGTATTTTTCTCGCCAATGGACAGCTGCCTGGATGGCTTGGTCTGTGGTGGGTGCACCTGCCGGTCGCCATGATCGCGCTCTACCTGCTTTGGCGTGACGAGCGTTTAACGCGCCGGCGGGGTCGGAAATGAGGCTGATGCCGCGTCTTGTCGATCGGCTGGTCGCCGGTCATGTGCTGATGGCACTGATGGCGGTCTGGTCAGTGCTGGTCGGTTTTGATGCGATCACGGCCTTGGCTGGTCAACTCGGGGATGTGGGCGAGGGCAGTGCTGGATTGACGCACAGTGATCGGTTCCTTGCTCGGTTTGGGAGCCATGGCCGCCTCATCGGAGCTGACCGCGCTTCGCGCGATCGGCTTGTCGCGGGTGCGTGTTTGTGCGGCGGCGGCAGCGATCATCGTGGTGCTGACCCTGCTGATGGTTCTGGTTGCCGAAACGATTGGTCCGGCTGGGGAGCAATACGCGCAAAGTCATGCCTTGCGCGCTAAGTCGGCTGATGTGGATAACGTGCGTGGTTCGGGCCTGTGGGCGCGTGAGGGCAACACCTTTTTTAATGCCAAGCGCAGCGAGGTAAACGGGCGTGGTGCCGATACCACGATCGCACTCGGAGATGTGACCTTGTACGAGTTCGACGAGGACAGCACTTTGATGTCGATCGCACGAGCGCAGCGAGCCATCCATCGTGATGGAGGCTGGGTCTTGTACGAGATCCACCGCGCGCGCTTTGGCCACGGCGAGGTGATCAGCGAAGACATTGCAGAAGAGAGTTGGGCTTCCTCACTTAACCCAGACGTGCTTAGTCTTGGCGTCACCCGCCCGCGCTACCTGCGTTTGGCAGAGGTGCGCAACAGTCTGGATTATCTGGAGCGAAACCAGCTCGATCACAGTGAGTTTTCAACCGCGTACTGGGCGAGGGTCGCCTATCCTTTTAGTACTATCGCACTGTGTCTGGCGGCTCTGCCGTTCGCTTTCGGAACCCTGCGCTCGGGTGGCTTCGGCAAGCGATTGTTTGTCGGTATTGTGCTGGGTATAGGCATGTTCACCGTACAAACCCTGGCGGTGAACTTGGCGCAGGTCTATCACATCGACCTGCGTCTGGCCTATGGATTGCCGCCGCTGCTGGTGGTCGTGGCATCGTGGATGTACTTCCGACGCAAGTTGTAGTGCTGCGCACTTAGGCGAGGATTAGTCACTCAAGTGACCGGGCCAGGAGCAACGGGCAGATGTTTCGCGGGACGCTTGCGCGAGCGCCACAGGCCGTCGCAGATAAACAGGAACAGCGCCAGCCAGATAAATCCGAAGCCAATGGCGCGGTCGCGACCAAATGGTTCGCCGAGTATCCAAACCCCGCATATCAGCTGCAAGGTGGGCGCGATGTATTGCAGGATGCCCAGCACGCTGTAGGGGATACGCCGCACCGCATCAGCAAACCCGATCAGTGGCAATGCAGTGAGTGCGCCGCCGATGATCAGTAGTGCTGCGATGCTCACGCCCCAAGCCGGCACGTCGCCGTGCGCGACAAAGCCGCCACCGCCATGGGTTTCACCCCATAGGATCAAGCCCACCGCCGGTAGCAGGAGATAGAGGCTTTCAACACCAAGGCCTCGCACTGGCGGTACATCGACTAATTTGCGCACCAAGCCGTATAGCCCGAATGACGCAGCCAGCGTGATCGCGATCCAAGGGAAACTTCCGTAACTAAAGGTCAGCCACAACACGCCACCCGCAGCAATCGCGACCGAGATCCATTGCAGGCGGGACAGCCGCTCATGCAGCACTACGACGCCGAGTAGTACGTTTAATAAGGGATTGATGAAGTAACCGAGGCTCGATTCGACCACATGGCCGGCATTGACGGCCCAGATATAAAGGCCCCAGTTGATTGCGATGAGAATGCCACTCAGTGCCAGCATCCAACTGGCGTGCGGTAGGCGCAAGGTTTCGCGCAGCCAGCCACGACCATATTTTAAGCCCAGCCAGATGGCCACCAGTAAGGCACTCCAGACGACGCGGTGCAGCATGATCTGAAATGACGGCACGATCTTGAGCAAGTGCCAGTACAGCGGCATCACACCCCAAGCCATATAGGCCGCGACCGCAACCCAAATTCCACGGCGATCGATGGAGGTGTTCATTCGGTTCTACCTGAGAGGATGGGCAGGAAGCAGTGGGCTGTAGTGCTCGCCGTGCATCGTGAACGGATACCGCGCTGCCGCTGTCAGTGTCGCGTGCGCCACGCAGAGACGGCAGTGGCATTGGTCATGTACCGCTGACCGCGCGTGTCAGCCATGGCCTGGGCGTTTTTCCGGCTTCGGCAAGCGCACCAGCACGGTGCGAGAGGCGAGGTCATGCCACGTGCGACGCTCGCTATCCAGTAATGACCAGAGAAAACCCAAGCCGAGTGCCATCAGCGAAGCAATGGCCACGACAAAGCGTATCGCGAGCTGCGCCCAGCTGACCGTCTCTGCCCCGTCTTGATCCAATAACCTCAAACGCCAAGCGCGCATGCCAAGCGTTTGTCCACCACGTCGCCAGCTGATGCCAAGGTAGCCGAGGCTCGTCAGCAGCATCGCGCCAAATTCGAGCCCGGCCGCGGGAGTATTCGGTGTGACTGGCTCACCGCCACGCAGCAACAGGCCCAGTGCGGCGGTGGCAAACCACAGCGCGGCCAACGGCATTGCGTCGTAGAGCACGGCCAGCAAACGGTAAGTCAGCGTCGCCGGGGCTGCACTCATTGACGCGGGTGATGGCTGGGCAGTGGACGGGTTAGTCATCAGGTATAGGTCGCGGTGTTGCGGCGTGGCCGCGTGTGAGAATAGCTTGGCAGAAAAGGATATTGCCAAAGGCCCCGCTATGCTGTCGCCTATGTCTGCTGCAAGCACTACCGAGCGCCGCCTAAGGGCCAGAGCGATGCCGCCTGTGTCAGTGACAGAGCGCGCGCGGATCGACACTTTTCTCGACCGAATATGGGCCGAGCGCGGCCTGTCGCGACAGACGCTGGACAGTTATCGACGCGATATCGAGGGCCTGGCCCGCTGGCTTGGCGAAGCCACCACGTTGTTGGCGGTGGATCGTGCGCGACTGTTCGAATATCTGGCGTGGCGCAGTGACGCCGGTTACAACCCCCGCAGTAATGCCCGTCTGATGTCCAGCCTGCGTGCGTTTTACGTGCAAATGCTGCGACTGGGCGAAATCGGCAGCGATCCAACCGCTCTGGTGCAGCGCCCCAAGCTCGGACGCAAACTGCCCCGCACCCTGACCGAAAGTGAAATTGAAGCCTTGATGGCCGCCCCGGATGTGGATACGACGCTCGGCTTGCGTGATCGCGCGATGCTGGAGCTGATGTACGGTGCCGGCCTGCGCGTGTCCGAACTGACCACCTTGACCTTGGGCGAAGTGAATCTGCGGCAAGGCGCGCTGCGGGTGACCGGCAAAGGTGGCAAGGACCGGATCGTGCCGATGGGACAAGAGGCGCAGCATTGGATTGAGCTCTATCTCGAACAGGCGCGTGCAGCGCTGGCAGCCGGACGGATTCTTGACACCCTGTTCCTGACGCGGCGCGGCAACGGCATGAGTCGACAACTGTTCTGGCATGGCATCAAACGCTTGGCCACCGTTGCCGGTATCGATCAGGCTCGGGTATCCCCACATGGCCTGCGCCATGCTTTTGCTACCCATTTGCTCAACCACGGTGCCGACCTGCGCTCACTGCAAATGCTGCTCGGTCACGCCAGTCTGTCCACCACCCAGATCTACACCGCCGTGGCGAAAGAGCGTTTGCAACGCCTGCATGAGCAGCATCACCCGCGTGGGTGATAGTGCCGGCTCGTCGCCTCTGCAGAAGCCTGCGCGTCGAGTTGGGTGGCGAGTCGCAGCAGTTGAGTGCACCCGCGCGGTGCTGGTCAGCGACGACTGTCTCGCAAACGCCTGAACTTTCGGGATGGCTATGAGTCCATGTGCTGCGCCCGAAGGCTTTCTCCACCATTTCAGGAATTCCCATGACCCGCATTTTGATCGCTGTTCTGTTGGCTGCGTTTGCGTTTCCCGCCTCTGCGGATGAGTCCGCTGTCGAGAAGGCGATCCAGTCGCTGGTCCCCGATGCCAAGATCGACAGCATCGCCGAATCCAAAATGCCCAATTTCTACCAGGTCGTGCTGAAGGGTCAGGTTGTCTACGTGAGTGCTGATGGGAAATACCTGTTTCAGGGCTCGATGTTTGATATTGCCAACAAGACGGATTTGACCGAGAACGCACGCGCCGATATTCGGCGCAGCGAGTTAGCCACGATCGGAGCGGAGCGGCGCATCATCTTCCCGGCCAAAAATCCAAAGCACACCGTTACCGTGTTCACCGACATCGACTGCGGTATTTGCCGCCGGATGCACTCCGAGATCGCCGCTTACAACGAGCTTGGCATCAGCGTGGAATACCTGTTCTACCCGCGCGCAGGGGTTGGTTCGGAGTCTTATGACAAGGCGGTTTCTGTCTGGTGCGCCAGCGACCGCAATAAAGCCTTGAACGATGCCATGAGCCAGCCTAATGCTGTTGCCGATCTTAAGACGAACATCTGTGACAATCCGATCGCGCGCGACTATGAGCTGGCTCAGAAACTTGCCTCCAGCGGCACTCCAACCGTGCTCACGGCCGAAGGTGTACAACTGGGCGGCTACCTGCCGCCGGACCAGTTGCTGGCGCGGTTGCAGGCGGGTTCTGCAAACTGAGAACATGTGCCACGCGCAGCTCGGACAAGCGGTTCTCCCGCGAGTCGCGAGGAAGTAGTCCACCCTTGTGACACTGGTCGGTGAGAGCCGTCTCACGTATCCTTGAACTTTCGGCTTGGCTCTTTGTCAAAGCGCTGCTAGCTGAGCATCCCTTTGTGATTTCAGGAACTTTTATGACCCGCATTTTGATCGCTGCCGTGTTGGGTGCGTTTGCGTTTTCCGCCTCTGCTGACGAGGCCGCCATCGAGAAGGCGATCCAATCGCTGGTGCCAGCAGCCAAGATCGACAGCATTGCTGAATCCCAAGTACCGAACTTTTACCAGGTCGTGCTGCAAGGTCAGGTGGTGTACGTCAGCGCCGATGGTAAATATCTAATCCAGGGCTCGGTGTTCGACATCGCTAACAAGACCGATCTGACTGAAAGCGCGCGTGCAGATATCCGTCGCACCGCCTTAGCGGCCGTGGGCCCGGAACAACGCATCATTTTCCCGGCTAAAGACCCCAAGTACACCGTCACCGTGTTCACTGACATCGACTGCGGTTATTGCCGTCGCATGCACGGGGAAATGGCTGAGTACAACAAGCGTGGCATCAGCGTGGAGTATCTGTTCTTCCCGCGCGCCGGGGTCGGCTCGGAGTCATTTGATAAGGCCGTTTCGGTCTGGTGTGCCAGCGACCGCAACAAAGCCATGGACGAGGCCAAGGCCGGCACCGACCCGAAGAAGAAGACCTGCGACAACCCGGTCGCACACGATTACGAGCTGGGCCAGAAAATCGCTGTCACTGGCACGCCGGCCGTGTTCACCTCGGAAGGTATGCAGCTCGGCGGTTACCTGCCGCCAGACCAGTTGTTGTTGCGACTGCAGGCCGGCTCCGCAAACTGATTACTTGCGCCGCTGAAGCACGATGCAAGTCTGTTCGCTAATACCGACGGACTTGCAGTAGTGGCGCGAACCTAGGTGCTAGGCATGGTTCGCCGCTTAATGGCGGCGGCGATCGTGCAACACAGTAGAATAAGCACCTTTCCCCCGGGATGACGAACATGTTGGTGCTTCAAGGTCGAGCCGCGATGGCTCCCCATGCATTCGAGCGATTACGTGCACGGCTGGAAGGGCTCTGCGGGGACATACGCTTGGGTCAGGTGCACGAACTTTTTTTCGTTCACGTAAAGCCCGGTACCTCAGTGTCCGTCGCCACGCTGGAGCGATTGCTTGATGCCACGCGGGCTGATTCAGTCTTGCCGGATGGCTTGGTGGTGGTGCCACGTCTGGGTACGATTTCCCCTTGGTCGAGCAAGGCGAGTGAGATTTTGCGTGGCGCAGGGGTCGCGCTAACGCGCATCGAGCGTGGCGAGTACTTTGAAGTGCTCGGAATCCCGCCCGACCTAGCACCCGCAGTGGCAGCGCTGCTGCATGATCCGATGACACAGACGCTGTTGGCTGGTTTGCCGGCCGCTGATCGCATGTTCGCAACACCGACGGCCGGCGCGGCGCGGCGTATTGCGCTGGGCGCTCTGGAGCGGGCGAACGACGAACTCGGACTGGCCTTATCGGAGGATGAAATCGTTTACCTGCGTGAACGCTATTCGGTACTTGGGCGTGACCCCAGCGATGCCGAGTTGATGATGTTTGCGCAGGCCAACTCCGAGCATTGTCGCCACAAGATTTTCAACGCCAGCTGGACTGTCGATGGTCGTGAGCAGCCGCGTAGCTTGTTCGCGATGATTCGCAACACCCACGCCAAGGCGCCTCAGCACACCTTGAGCGCGTATGAGGACAACGCGGCGGTAATTGAGGGATTTGAAACGCGCCGTTTCCGGCCAGACCCCTTGACGCATAGTTACGCCACGGGCGAGCTCACGCCGGGCGCCTTTGCGATCAAGGTGGAAACCCACAATCACCCGACCGCTATCGCGCCCTTTCCCGGTGCGAGTACCGGCGCGGGTGGGGAAATCCGTGACGAAGGCGCGACCGGACGAGGTGGACGACCCAAGATCGGTTTGACCGGATTTTCCGTGTCGCACCTGCGTATTCCAACTTTGCCGCTGCCGTGGGAGCAGGCGCGTGCGCTGAATCCGCGCATGGCTTCGGCCTTTCGCATCATGACCGAAGGGCCGCTCGGCGCGGCCGCTTTCAATAACGAATTTGGCCGACCAGCGGTGACGGGTTACTTCCGCAGCTTCGAACTGCAAACCCCGGATGCGCAGGTGCTGCGTGGCTACGATAAGCCGATCATGCTGGCGGGCGGTATCGGCGCGATTGATCCGCAACAAGTGGAAAAGCTGTCCTTGTATCCGCGTGATGCGGTGGTGGTGCTGGGTGGCCCGGCGATGTTGATCGGCTTGGGCGGAGGGGCCGCCAGTTCTCTAGCCAGTGGCGAGAGCTCCGAAGCTCTGGACTTCGCCTCGGTGCAGCGCGACAACCCCGAAATGCAGCGTCGTTGTCAGGAGGTCATCGATCGCTGCGTTGCTCTTGGTGGCGACAACCCGATCCGCAGCGCTCACGATGTCGGTGCCGGTGGACTTTCCAATGCGATACCGGAACTGCTGCATGACTCCGGCGTCGGCGGGATGATCGACTTGGATGCCATCCCGCGCGACGATGCCTCGCTGTCGCCCATGCAGCTCTGGTGCAACGAGTCGCAAGAACGCTATGTGCTCGGCATCGCCGCTGAGCATCTCGAAGCGTTTCGTGCGATTTGTACTCGCGAGCGCTGTCCGTACGCGGTCGTCGGCAGTGTCACCGCCGAAGAGCAGCTTGTGGTGGCTTCAGGGCTGGTTCCTGGCATTCCATCGGCTATTCCTGCTTCTCAGCGGGCCGCGGCACCTATTGATATTCCGATGGACCTGCTGTTTGGCAAGGCACCCAAGGTGCATCGCGACGCCGTGCGCGGGCTCAATACGACCTGGCCTAGTCTCAACACCCGTGTGCTGGATCTGCGAACGGCAGGCCTGCGCGTGTTGTCGCATCCTTCTGTGGCGAGCAAAAATTACCTAGTGACGATTGGTGATCGAACCGTTGGTGGTTTGGTTGCACGTGACCAGATGGTTGGTCCGTGGCAATTGCCGTTGGCTGACTGTGCCGTTGCGCTGGATGACTTTTCCGGTTACGGCGGGCAGGCGATGGCGATTGGTGAGCGCGCACCGCTGGCCTTGCTGAATTCGGCCGCGGCCGCCCGTATGGCGGTGGGTGAAGCGATCACCAACCTAGTCTCGGCGCCGGTCGCCTCGCTTTCTGAAATCAAACTATCCGCCAATTGGATGGCTGCCTGCGGATTTGGTGACGAAGACGCGCGCCTGTTCGACGCCGTTCGCGCCGTTGGCATGGAACTGTGCCCAGAGCTGGATATATCAATCCCCGTCGGCAAGGACTCTTTGTCGATGCAGGCGCGTTATCAGGATGATGGCACTGTGCTGCAGGTGGTGTCACCGGTGTCGCTTGTGGTGTCCGCTTTTGCCCGCGTGGCCGATGTGCGTGGCACGTTGACGCCCGTGCTGGAGCGCGAGATCGAGAGCGAGTTGTGGTTACTCGGTCTGGGAGGAGGCAAGCGTCGTCTTGGTGGGTCGATCCTGGCTCAGGTGCAGGATGCCTTCGGTGGTGAGTCGCCGGATCTCGATGACCCTGATTTGCTGCGCAGTTTGTTCGAACTGGTGGGTGAAGCACGCGAAGCCGGCATTGTGCGAGCCTGTCACGATCGCAGTGACGGCGGTGCATTCGCGGCTGTCTGCGAGATGGCGTTTGCGTCTCATTGCGGGCTGGAACTGCAGTTGGATCGTTGGGGCGGTGACGCGTTCAGTACCTTGTTCAACGAAGAGTTGGGCGTGATCGTGCAGGTCGCGGTTGAAGACCGTGCTGAATTTGCCGATCTGATCGATCACCATGGCTTGACTCATTGTGCCCAGCGTATTGGCCGCCCACTGGCAGCAGCAAGAGTGCGTGTGCTGGATGGGCAAAAGACCTTGGCCGAATGGAGTTGGCAGGAGTTGTTCGATGCTTGGTGGCAGGTCACACACGCCATGCAGGCGCTGCGCGATACGCCTGAAAGTGCAGCGGCCGAGCGTACTGCGCGTGCAGACTTTTCCGCACCGCCGCTACGCCCGTACCTGCCGTTTGATCCACAGCATGACCTCAGCGCGCCCTACCTTGGTCGCGGCGCGCGGCCGCGAGTTGCGATCCTGCGTGAGCAGGGCATCAATGGCCAGGTCGAGATGGCGGCTGCGTTTGATCGCGCCGGCTTCGAGGCAGTGGACGTACACATGTCCGATCTCATTCAGGGCCGAGTGAAGCTCAACAGCTTCAAGGGTCTGGCTGCCGGCGGTGGCTTCAGTTATGGCGATGTGCTGGGCGCGGGGCGCGGCTGGGCGTTGTCGATTCTGGAGCGCCACGACTTGCACGATCAGTTTCGTGAGTTTTTCGAACGCAATGACAGTTTCACTCTCGGTATCTGCAACGGTTGCCAGATGCTCAGCCAATTGCACGACTTGATTCCCGGCGCACAGCACTGGCCGAGCTTCAAGCAAAATGCCTCGGGTCGCTTTGAATCGCGCTTGGCGATGGTCGAGGTGGAAGCCTCACCATCGATCCTGCTGCGCGGCATGGAAGGCGCACGGATTCCCGTCGCATTGGCGCATGGTGAGGGTCGTGCCGCATTTCGTGAAGTTGCGCATGCAGAATCGGCCAACGTGGCCTTGCGTTATGTTGGGCCCGATGGCGCGGCCGATCCCGCCTATCCGCATAATCCAAACGGTTCGGTTGATGCCATTGCGGGACTGAGCAGTGTGGATGGTCGTGCTACTTTGATGATGCCTCATCCCGAGCGGGTTATTCGCACGGTACAGTTATCTTGGCATCCAGCGGACTGGGGCGAAGCCAGCCCGTGGTTGCGGATGTTCCAGAACGCACGTGTATGGGTGGATTGATGAAGCTATCGCCGTTACGGGAATACTTGCTCGCTGCCATGTTCTGGTTGCCGCTGATGTTTGCGCTGTGGTTTGCGCTCGGTTCGGTCGTGGCCTATCCGATCGTGCGCATATCGCATGCCTTGATCGACGCGATCTTACCGGGGCTTTTGCATGATGCCGGGCAGAGCTACGCCAGCATGTTGTATTCCTATGCGGTAGAGATCAGCGGGGTGCAGGGTTTGCCCAGCGGTAAGCTGCTGGTGGAAGAGCAAAGCGTCAATGTGCTGATTTATGCGTGGGGCATGCCACTATTCTGCGGGTTGGCGGTAGCCAGCCCCATCAGCTGGGGCCGCACCTTCTTGCAGTGGGGTATCGGTCTGCTGGTGCTGAGTGTCTCGTGCATTTTTGGCGTCACCTGCGAGGTGCTTTACAGTATCCGTGACGGCACCGGCAATGCGGTTACGGCTGCACTGATGGACGACGGCTTCGGGCCCTTGGCCATTCAAGCCGGTCAGGCGGCCAGTGCCTTCGTTGAGCAACGTTTCGAGGCCGTGGGTTTGGGGGTCAACTTGATTGCGCTGTTGCGCCAATTTGGTTACCTCATTTTGCCGCCCGTAGTGCCGATCGTGCTTTGGATACTGCTCAACCGCGGCTTTCTCGAAGGGCTGGTAGGCTGGGATTTCCCAGCCGCTGAATCCGCAGAGGCAGTAACTAAAACCCATTCGGTGGACCAGACGTGAACGCCCAACCCGAGATCGAATTGCAGCCCGAGGTTGACGAGGCCCTGTTGGACGAGCGCGAGGATCGCATCTGCCAGCAGTTGCTGACACGCGGTCGCCTCAAAGAAGCCGACTTTGCTCGCGCCAAGCGCCTGCACGAAGAGTCTGGCGGCAGCAGTCTGGTCAACTTGATGACGCGTATAGGGCTGGTGTCCGAGCGTGACTTGGCCGAGGCCAGCGCTGAAGTCTTCGGTCTGTCCTTGATGTCCTCAAAAGAGTTTCCCGAGGAACCGCCGGCGCTGCAGCTCTCTGTTCGTTTTCTCAAACAACAACATGTCTGTCCTATTGGCGAAGACGATCAGCACGTCGATCTGGTTGTGGCAGATCCGGCTGACGACTATCCGGTCCACGCTGTACACATGGCCACAGGTCGACAAGTGCGCGTCAAGGTCGGCCTGCGTGCTGAAATCGACGACCTGATCGAGCGCTATTACGGTACTGGCCGCTCTGCGATGGGTGCCATCGTCGAGGATCTGGGCGAGGGTTCAGATGTCCATGATGAAGACGATGTCGAACACTTGCGCGACCTTGCTTCGGAAGCGCCGGTTATTCGTTTGGTCAACTTGGTGATCCAGCGCGCGGTCGAACAGCGCACCTCTGATATCCACATTGAACCGTTCGAGAACCGTCTCAAAGTGCGCTATCGCGTCGACGGTGTTTTGGAAGAGGCGGAGTCGCCTCCCGCCAATCTGACCGCGGCCGTGATCAGTCGCATCAAGATCATGGCCAAACTCAATATTGCCGAGCGTCGGCTGCCGCAAGACGGTCGCATTATGATTCGGGTGCAAGGCAAGGAACTCGACTTGCGTGTGTCCACGGTTCCGACCGCGCACGGTGAATCGGTTGTGATGCGTATCCTGGACCGAGAATCCATCGTCTTCGACTTCAAGAAGCTCGGCTTTACTGACCAATTTTTGTCCCAGTTCCTCAAGGTGCTGGAATTGCCGCATGGGATATTGCTGGTGACTGGTCCGACCGGTTCGGGCAAGACCACCACGCTCTACACCGCCTTGTCGCAACTCAATACGGCGGACGTGAAGATCATCACGGTGGAAGACCCGATCGAGTACCAACTCGAAGGCGTCAATCAGATTCAGGCCAAGCCGCAGATCGGCCTAGACTTCGCCCATGCATTGCGCTCGATTGTCCGACAAGATCCCGACATCATCATGATTGGTGAAATGCGAGATCTGGAAACCGCCAAGATCGCGATTCAATCGGCGCTGACCGGTCACCTTGTGCTCTCGACCTTGCACACCAACAACGCTGCCGGTGGCGTGACCCGTATGCTCGACATGGGGGTGGAGGATTACCTGTTGACCTCTACCGTTAATGGCATTTTGGCGCAGCGCTTGGTGCGGCGTCTCGAGTCGACCCACGCCGAGCGCTACGAGGCGTCGCCGGAAGTCATCAAAGAGTTCGATCTGCGCAAGTTCCAACCGGAAGGCACGATCTATCTCTATCGGCCGGTGCCGTCCGCTCTGACTCCAACCGGCTATCTTGGTCGTACCACGATCATGGAGTTCTTGGTTGTCAGTGAGCCGATCCGCCGCATGATCATGAAACATGCCGATACCAACGCGATCGAGGAAGAAGCGCGGAAGTTGGGCATGCGCACCATGTATGAGGACGGATTGGTCAAGGCGATGCAGGGCGTCACTACGCTCGAGGAAGTACTGCGCGTGACGCAGGAAAGCTAAGGCATGGCCCAGTTCCGTTACCGAGCCCTGAGTTCTGCTGGCGACCCCATCGACGGCGTGATGGAAGCGGCCAGCGCTGAGGAAGTCGTCACGCGCCTGCAGGATGCTGGCAACCTTCCCTTGGAAGCTCGTCTGGCTGGCGAGTCGGACACGGGCGGTTTGGCAGCAATGTTCCGTCGTGCACCGATGAATACGGCTCAGGTGCTGCAGTTCACCCAACAGTTGTCGACTTTGCTAGGCGCGGGCCAGCCATTGGATCGCGCCTTGCAGATCCTTTTGGACTTGCCTGACGCACCCGAGGCGCGTCGCGTGATCGAGCGGATTCGTGACGCGGTGCGCGGCGGTACGCCGCTGTCGCAGGCGATGGAACAGCAGGAGAACGTGTTCTCCCGTTTGTATATCAACATGGTGCGTGCCGGCGAAGTCGGTGGCTCGCTCCACGACACGCTCAAGCGTTTGGCCGATTATCTCGAGCGCAGCAAGGCGCTGCGCGAATCAGTCATCAATGCCTTGATCTATCCGTCGATTTTGGTGCTGATGGTATTCGGCGCCTTGCTGTTGTTGTTGGGTTATGTGGTGCCGCAGTTCCTGCCATTGTTCGAAGATATGGATGTCGATATGCCGCTGCTGACCCAGGTCGTGATGGCGACGGGCAACGTAGTCAGTGGTTATTGGTGGTTGTTGCTGGCGCTGTTGATCGGTGGTTTTTTGCTACTGCGCAAGCGCCTTCGCGATCCCGATTCACGTCGGTCATTTGACGCGTGGATACTGCGTCGCGGCTTGGTCGGCGGCTTAGTGGCACGCATCGAAACCGCACGTTTGGCGCGAACGCTGGGAACTTTGGTGCACAACGGTGTTCCATTGTTGACGGCACTTTCGATTGCGCGCAACGTGATGGGTAATTTGGCGCTATCGGATGCGGTGGATGCGGCCAGTAATGAGGTCAAAACCGGTGGCGGCTTGGCGTCAGCGCTTGGGCGCAGCAAATTATTTCCTCGTCTTGCTTTGCAGATGATTGCAGTGGGTGAGGAGTCGGGCGAGATGGATACGATGTTGTCGAAGGTCGCCGATACCTTCGACGTCGAGGTAAAAAATACGGTCGATCGCCTGCTTGCCGCGCTGGTGCCAGCGGTCACGGTGTTCATGGCGATCGTGGTGGCGCTGATCATGATGGCGATCCTGATCCCGATCTTCAGCCTGACCAACGCGGTCGGCTGACAATCAACAAAGTGGAAGTGATGACAATGAAACAACGACTCAATACCCGGGTTCTGGCGCGTAGCCAGAGTGGTTTCAGCCTGATCGAAATCCTGATCGTGGTGGCGCTGATCGCGCTGATTGCCGGCATGGTTGCCAATCAGGTGTTTGGTGGACAGGACCGGGCGAAGGTCAAAATGGCGCAAAGTCAGGTTGCCGCGCTGGCGGGTAAGATCTCGCAATTCGAGATGGATACTGGCGAAGTGCCGCAGCGCCTGGATGAACTGGTTTCTGCGTCCAGCAACATGAAAGGTTGGCTCGGCCCGTATTCGAAAGAGTCTGAGTTGAAGGACCCTTGGAACACTCCCTTTGAGTACAGCGCTTCCGGTCGCAGTTTCACCATCACCAGTTATGGTGCGGACCGTAAGCCCGGAGGTTCGGGTGTGGATGCGGACATCACCAACGAATAGGGTCCGGCTGCCGTTCGCTGTGAGCGTTTGTAGCAGAGCGCGAACTGACGGCTTGCGCGGCTTGGACAGGCGACGAGGGCAAGCGATGCGCAGCACGCGTGGATTCACCTTAGTGGAAATTCTCGCGGTGATCGCTCTGATCGCGCTGGCGATGACCTTGGTGGCCGTGACAGTGGGTGATGGCTTGGCCGGAGCGCGGGTTAAAGCGGCCAGCCGTGACCTCGTTGCTGCTTTGCGCTACACCCGTGGACAAGCCATCGTGAAGCGGGAATCACAAGCGCTGGCCATCGACGTTGAGGGTCGGCGTTATCGCGCACCGGGCAAGAAGTGGGTTGAATTGCCGCGCAAGATGGAAATGCAGCTCGAAACGGCGCGTTCGGAGATGGAGGATCAAAACACCGGTCGGATTCGCTTCTTTCCGGATGGTGCGTCTACCGGCGGCAATGTCGAACTGATCCTGGGTGAAGCGGCCTGGCGTATCGAGATCAACTGGTTGACCGGGGAAGTTGTGGTAATCGAGCCCAAGGACCGTTGAGGTCAGCATGTCGTTCAAGTCATCCCATGTCGTGATCGGTCGCCGCCAATCAGGTTTCACTCTGATTGAGGTGGTGGTCGCCTTTTCGCTGCTGGCCGTAGGCTTGGCAGCGGTAATGCAGGTTGCCATCGGTGCCATGCACCAAGCACGCAGTGCCACCGAATTTACCGAAGCCTCGCTCTACGCGCAGTCCCTGCTTGATACGACCGGCGTGGGTGAGCGGCTTGAGGAAGGCACTGATTCTGGACGTTTTGGCGATCGCTACCAGTGGCAGCTTGATGTCAGGCCCTACGAGATTGCCACGGATACCCCACAGGATCCGGCGATGGCGCCCGTGGATCTGTACCGACTTGATTTGGTCGTGACGTGGGAGCGGGGCCGGCGCGTGCACGAAGTCCAGTTTTCGACCCTGCGTGCCTTGACGCCACAATGAAGTTGCATCCGCCCGTTCTGCCGCGCGCGCACTCCGGCTTCACCTTGTTGGAAGTCTTGATTGCGATCACCTTATTGGCGCTGCTGATGGCGATGGCCTTTGGCACCTTGCGCACGGCTATCGGGATTACCCATAGCGGCGAGCGCACCATCTCGCACACCAACGAAACCCGGACGGTGCAGGAATTCCTGAGACGCCAGCTGTCCCATGCCATGGCGGTTCCATTCGAGCGCATGGAAGATACCGGTGAAAACCATGTGTTTGAGGCTGATCGAAATCAGCTGCGCTTTGTCGCTCCCATGCCTGGCCATCTGGCCAATGGCGGGCCGCACGTGCAATGGATCACGATTGCCGGCAATCAATTGTTGTTCGACCACTCACAGCTCAACGGTTTCGATCCAGACGCCCCCAAGGCCAACAACCCGCGTGAGCCGGTGTTGTTGATGAAGGGCTTTTCCGAGGCGTGGTTTGAGTATCGCGGCATGGATGAGAGCGGCGAGTTGGGTGAGTGGGCGCGTGATTGGGACAACGTGCAGCAACTGCCCTTGATGGTTCGACTGATGCTGACCTATGACGACACCGCGCGAGTCTGGCCGGATCTAGATATCACCGTGTTGGCCGGCAGTGCTATGCCCAGCATGTTTGGCATGCATCGCCAGTTGCGGCCGGATCCAGACTCCGGTCGCACGGATCTGCAGTGATGACTTGCAGACGACAGCCCGCATCAGCGCGTCGGCAACGCGGCGTAGCCTTTATCGTCGTGATGTGGCTGATGGCCCTGTTGGTGATCTTGCTGGGTTCTTTCGCGCTCATCGCGCGCGTGGAAGGCATGCAGGCGCGCCATCTCTACGACGCCACGGTCGCACGCTATGCGGCCGAGGCGGGCATCAACGAAGCCGCCTATTTTCTGTCTGTACCCGATCCGCAGTTGCGCTGGATTCCTGACGGGCGAGCGTATCAATTCGATTTCGAAGCAGCCAGCATCGAGCTCAAGATCACCGACGAGTCCGGCTTGATCGATCTGAATATTGCCGATCAGGCGATGCTGACGGAACTGTTCATGGGCGTGGGTGTCGAACCTGATCAGGCTGCCGCGCTGGCGGCTGCTATCCAGGATTGGCGCGATCCCGATGACCTTGTTTCTCCCAATGGTGCTGAAGAAGCTGAGTACGCCGCTGAAGGTTTGGCTTGGGGGCCGAACAACGCGCCTTTCAGCATGGTTTCTGAGTTGCTGCAGGTGCTAGGCATGACGCCGGACATTTATCGGCTCATCGAGCGCGCTTTGACGGTGTATGGCGGCCAGTCGCGCCCCAACTTTGCTTTTGCACCGCTAGAAATACTGATGGCGCTTCCGGGCATGACGCCTGAGTTGGCGCAACAGATCATCGAGGCGCGTCATGCGTGGGATCCAACCAGCGGCGCACCGCCTCCGATGCTGCCCGATGGCACTCAACTGATGGCGCAAGGCGGCACTGGCACGTATAGTATTGAGTCCCGTGCCACGCTTCCGAACGGAACCTGGACGCAGGTAGATGCCACAATCCGGCTTGGCGGCGGTGGGGTCTCGGGCATGGCATATACCGTTCTGCGTTGGCAGGACGGGGACACCCTCTGAAGTACCTATGCCCACGATTCCCGACCAACTAGCCCAGCTATTGAGCCGCCTCAGCGCGCGCTACATGCAAAGCCCGATCCCACGCTTTCTGAGCTGGTGGGGCGAGGAGTTGCGTGCGTGCCTGCCGCTGCGCTGGCGCGAGCGCTTTCGTGTGTCGGAGCGATGCGTGCTGTTGCGACGTGATGGCGACGAATTAGTCGTCGAGGCCATGCGCGAGAGGACCGTCGCAGAGCTGGGCAGGCTCGCGATGGATCCGCCTGAAGCCTTGCCGACAGCTATCAATGAATTGCTGGGTGAGGACAGCCGCGAGAGTCGACGTGTACTGCTGGTTGATCCACAGGCGGTGCTGCGTCGCACCTTGCACCTGCCGGTGGCCGCGCTCGAAAATCTGTCGAGCGTGCTTGGCTTTGAGCTCGATCGTCAAACCCCGTTCCGCGCTGATCAGGTGCATTACGACAGCCGTGTCATGCCGTATCCGGCCGACGCGCGTCAGGTGCCGGTGCAATTGGCCTTGGTCACGCGCGAACGTCTGGCACATGAGTTAACGGTCATCGATGGCTTGGCCTCAACGCTCAGCGCGGTGGATGTGGTCGAGGCGGATGGTTCTCGTGCGGGATTCAATTTTCTGCCTGCTGAGCAACGTGCCCGCCGCAGCTACACGTTTATCTGGCTGATGGCTGGGCTTGGCACTGCGGTCGTATTTTTCCTCTGGCTGGGCATGAGCCAGATGATTACCAACCGCGCCGATGCGGTGCAGCGCCTGCAAGTTGAAGTGGACGCGCAGCGCGACGAGGCTCGCGCGGTGATGCGCTTGCGCGATGAGTTGGATGCCGCCGCGGAAGGTGCAAACTTTCTGGCCGTGGAAAAGGCCAACCAGCCGTCGATGCTTCTGATGCTCGAGGAGCTCACTCGGCTTCTGCCTGATGATACCTTCGTGGAGCGATTAAGCGCCTCGCGTGGCGAATTGACCATGGCCGGTCAGAGTGAGCAGGCGCCACAACTGGTCAAGCTTTTGCAAAATGCCAGCACCTTCCGCAGCGCGGCGCTCAGTGGCGCGATCCAGCCCGACGCACGCACTGGCAAAGATCGTTTCAATCTCGCGGCCCGTTTTGGTGCCGAGCCGGAGGATGGCAATGCGCCTGCTTCCGGACGCTAAACAGGGCCGTGTATTAGCGGTGATCCTGCTGCTGATCACGCTGATCCTCGGTTATTTGCTCGGCATGCATTGGTGGTTCGTCTCGCCCTTGCTGGAGTCGCGCCAACAGATGATCGAGTTGCGTGACGAAGAGGCACGCTTTCGCGCCATCGCGCAACAGCGTGATGCGATCCGCGAAGCCTTGGTGCAAGTTCGTGATTTTGAAAACGAGAACCCCGGCTTTCTGACGGAGGCCAATTTCGATCTCGCGGCGTCCGCCATGATCCAGCGTCTGCAGGAACAGGTTGATCTGCTGCAGGCGGGTGAGCGCTGTAAATTGGTCAGCCGCACGCCCTATCGGGGCAACCGACCTGGTCGCAGCAGCAAGGAAGATAGCGGGCCGTTCGAAAAAGTCACCATCAAAGTTCGCATGCTGTGCGAGATGGAACACTTCGGTCCACTTTTACACGGTCTAGAGGGCGGCAGCCCACAACTATTTGTATCTGATCTGGTGGTTACCAGCCGGCGCGGTTCGACACCAAATCCGCGTTCAGGTCGTCCAGGCCAACGCACCCCAGCCGGCTATCTGGACGAGGCGTTTGATCTCTACGGTTATCTGCGACGCGCGCCTGGAGGCAGGTCATGAGCGGTCTGCAGCTCACTACCTCGCAGCGCTTGCCGGCACTGCTGCTGGCGGTGACCGCGCTGTGGGCTTTGATTTTCGCCATCGCCGGTTTCGCTGGGCTGGCGGGACGGTATCGTTTGCACCCGGATGATCCCTCGCGGGTGCCGCCGCTGGCTGCATTGGACCTGTCACAAGCGCGCAGTCCTTTGAAGTCGGTGGAGAATTACGCTGATATCGGTGAGCGTCCTTTGTTCAATCCGGATCGCCGTCCACTGCCGCCTGAGGAAGAGGCGCTGGGTGATGACAAAGGCGAGGGTCAAGCGCCGGTCGAAGCGATGCCTCTGGATGTGGCGCTCACCAGTGTCATTCTTACGCCCAAAATGCAAATAGCCATCATCACCGATAACCGCAGCGGCAAAAGTGTGTCGGTGCGAGTGGGTGATGCGCTGGAAGGCGAGCAAGCAGCGTGGCAGTTAAAGGAACTGGGGCCACGCAAAGCGGTCTTTGCTGGTCCAAGCGGAAACGCCTCAGTTGATCTGCGGGTCTTTGATGGTGCCGGCGGTCAGGCTCCGACGCCTGCCTTGGTAGACAAGCATGAAGTGGGGAGTTCCGATTCGCCAATGCAGCCTGGGCAGTCGGAGCAAGCAGACCCGGCGCCAGAACCAGTCGCTGGCGAAGCCATGACACCCGAGCAGCGTTCGGAGATGATTCGCCGCCGCATTGAAGATAGACGACGTCAGATGCGCGAAGAAGCTGAGCGCGCCAACAAAAAGTAGGACGAGACCCGGTGAATTTGATCAAACCAAAAAACCCTTCGCCCCAGCCCACACACTGGCCCAGTCGCACTAGATCGACCGCTGTGTTGTGTCTGGTCGCGCTGCTCGTGTTGCTCGCCGGTTGTAGCGTGCGTCAACCCAAGCACACCTTCCAGCCTTTCGATTCCTACAGCGAGGAGCTGGCGCGCAACGGTGGCATCGACAAGACCGCGGCCGATCAGTCCGCCAGCGGCGATGAAGACTCTAGTGCGGACTCCGAACGCGACCTCAATTCGCGTGGCACCGGTAGCTTCATCAACGAAGCTGCAGCGCAGCGAGTGCCGTCAGGTCCCGGGCCCACGGGTGAAGTGTCCTTCAATTTCGAGGGCGAATCATTGCACGCCGTGGTCAAGGCGATCCTAGGCGACTTCCTGCAGCAGAACTACGTCATCGCGCCGGGCGTGCAGGGCAATGTCACATTCTCCACCGCCAAGCCCTTGCGTGCTGATCAGGCGCTTTCGATTCTTGAAATGCTGCTGCGCTGGAACAACGTCACCATGATCTGGCAGGACGGCCGCTACACCATCCTGCCAGTTCAGCAGGCTTTGCCCGGTAATCTCACCCCGCGGATGGGGGCGTTGCAGAACATGCGGGGTTACGAGGTGCGTGCTGTGCCGCTGCAGTACATCTCCGCTATCGAGATGGAGAAGTTGCTCAAGCCGTATGCCAAACCCGAAGCGGTGGTCAACGTCGACGCGGCCCGCAACATGCTGGTGTTGGCCGGTTCGCAGGCTGAACTGCAGAACTACATGCACACCGTGTCTGTATTCGATGTGGACTGGCTGGCAGGCATGTCGGTGGGAGTGTTCAAACTCACCCAGACCGAGGCCACTAAAACGGTGGCTGAACTCGAAAAGATATTTGGCGAGGGCAGCAATACGCCAATGGCTGGCATGTTCCGTTTCTTGCCGCTGGAAGGTATCAACGCCATCCTAGTCATCACGCCGCAGCCCAAATACCTCGGGCGTATCGGGGAGTGGATCGAGCGCTTCGACCTCGGTGGTAGCCAAGCCGGACAGCGCCTATACGTGTATGAAGTCAAAAACGTCAAAGCGATCGACCTCGCCTCCACATTAGCTGAGGTTTTCGGTAGCCCGGCGCCAACCAGTCGCGCACCCAGCGGCGGTAACGTCGCGCCGGGGCTGGAGTCGGTTCAAGTGCGCAGTGTTGGTGCAGACGGCAGCACAGCCCTGCCGAATCAGCGTAATGCGCAGAATACGTCGCGCCAAAATGCGGTGCGTGAGCGACGTAGTAGAGACGGCTCGGCATTTACCCCAGAGCTGGGCGGAGGTGCGCCCGTAGTTGATTCCACCGGCGGCATTGCACTCGGCATTACCGAGGAAGTCCGCATTTCTGCGGTAGAAGAGAGCAACTCCATCCTGGTGTTGGCTACTTCCTCACAGTGGGAATCCATACGGCGTGTGATTGACCGTCTCGACACGATCCCACTTCAAGTTCACATCGAAGCCAAGATCCTTCAGGTCACCCTCAACGACCAGTTGAAATATGGCATTCAGTGGTATTTCGAAAATGCCATTGGTGCTGAGGGTGGCCCCGGTGCCGAAATCGCCGGCCTGGCCGCAGCCGCCAATGGGTGGAGGGGGCTGGGTGGCAGCGTCGTCTCCGGCACCCTCGGCTGGACCTTCATCAGTCACAATATCGCGGCCATCATCAACACATTGGATTCGATATCCAACGTGCACGTGTTGTCGATGCCGTCTCTGGTCACGCTCAACAACAAGGCCGCCTCAATCAACGTTGGCACTCAGATTCCGGTGAGCAGCAGCTTCATCAACACCGGCATTGGTACGGGTCAGAGCCAGCAGAGCTATGTTCAGTTCCGCGATACCGGCATCACCCTTTCGGTCACGCCCCGCGTGAACCCGGGCGGACTGGTTTTCATGGAAATCGACCAGACTGACAGTACTCCGGGCGCCGCTGGCGATTCCGTGGGCGGTAACGTGCCGGTGGATCAACGTAAAATAAAAACGGAAGTCGCAGTTCAGTCGGGCCAAACTGTTTTGCTTGGTGGCTTGATCAAGCAGACCGACAGTAGCTCTTCGAGTGGCGTACCCGGCCTGCATCGCATCCCCTTCATTGGCGGATTGTTCGGTGGGAAAAACTATCAGACCTCGCGCCAAGAGTTGCTGGTCATGATCACCCCTGTCGTCATCCGCAACGGCGACGATGCGCGCCGCTTGACCGATGAATATTCCAGCCAGTTCCGCGCCTTGGAGCCACTGCGCGCCAAGGGCATGCTGCCACCCGCCACGCCGCCAGCTGCGTCCGCTGTTGACGCGCCTGATCGTCATTACGACTAACCAATTAATAATGAGGAGTCTGTACATGTACTTCCGTCATCTTGCTGCCGCTCTCGCTATCATCAGCTTGGCCGCATGCACGTCAACCAGCCCCACGAAGACCAGCGGCAGCTCAACCGCGGCAACCAAAAGCCACGGCCAAACCGCTGAGGAAATCGTCGCCCACAACGCCAAGGCGCGCTGGGACGCGATTGTTGCCAAGGACTACGAGGCGGCCTACGCCTACCTCACGCCGGGCACGCGTGCCATAACCTCTGCTGATGCTTACACGCGGCGCCTGTTGAACGCTTCAATCCGCTGGACGGGTGCGGAAGTCAAAAGCGTGGAGTGCGAAGATGAAGAGGTTTGCAACGCCACAATCATGATCAACTACAAAGTGCGCGGTGCCTCACCGGGTACCGGCCAACTCGACGGGTTCGCACCTGTGCATGAGCAGTGGCTGCTGAGCGATGGGCAGTGGTTCCATCTGCCTGGCAAGGCGGGAAGTTAAGATCTCGTTTGACGGGCTCGCACAGCGTCGAACGTAAATGCGTTGCGATGGACTTGTTCAACAACAGGCAGCACCTGCCCCAAGGGCTTGCGGATGTTGCATGAGGGGGGACTGTATGCGTATACTCACCCCTGCTGCACCTTGGCGGAGCGCGAGCAAATTAAGATCTCGTCCCCGTCAATGGTGTGGGCAGAAAAAAAAGCCCTGTGTATTGAAACTCTTAGGAGTGTTACGATGAAAAAGAATTCGCTGACCACAGCCATCATCGCCGGTGTTGCCGGTGTTGCTGGTTTGGCGGGTGTGGCTAATGCCGTCAATCTGAATCCAGACGGTATCGGTCAGGTCCTCCTGTACCCTTATTACACCACCAACGGTGGTAACACCACGCTGTTCACTGTTGTGAACACGGCCGACGTCGGCAAGGCCGTCAAGGTCCGTTTCCTCGAGTCCTTGAACTCGAAGGAAGTGCTGGACTTTAACGTCTACATGTCGCCCAAGGTGATGACCCAATTCACCGAGTTCCGCAACTACGAGTTCAAGAGTTGGCTACCTGACCAACTCGGTCGCGCCACCACCCCCGCTGCTGCTGCGATGAACAAAAGCCGCATGCAACAGGGCCACATCGAAGTGATCGAAATGGGTGATCTCGGTGGTCCGGCACACCGCTACTCCAAGCATGGCAACTGGGGTGGGGTGTGGAAGCCGGAGGACTGCAGCTACTTCGAAAAGCAGTGGACCAGCTACGCAGCTGGCACTTGGTTGACCCAGTCCGGTGGCGTTGTCGACATGCCGAACAACGGCAAGGGCCTGCACGACGTCCACGCGCCTGGTTCTGGTTATGTTGACGGCACTGGCGCGATCATGTTCAACGACGTCGGTGGCGTGGGCGGCATCTTTGGTTCGGCATACATCGTGAACGCCGCTGAAGGTACGTCCTACAGCTACAATGCGGAAGCCCTCAACGGCTTCTACTCGATCAGCGAGCTCACCCCGGGCGCCGTAGCTGCTGATCAAAACCTGCACTACGCACCAGGTACCGTGCTGCCTTCGCTGTCCCAAGCGGCCAATGCCATCGATACCGGCGTGAAATACGCCATGGCGCGTGTGTTCGACGCTTCCGGCAACCCGACAGACATCGCGTTCGAACAGGGCAGTGCGCCGGAAGCCGTCTCGGCCGTGCTGATGGCCCGCTACGTCATGAACGAGTACGCCGTCAATGGCGATTCCGAGGCGATCAGCGACTGGGTCATCACGTTCCCGACCAAACAACTGCACACTTACCGTTCGCGTGGTGGTGCTCCTGGCTGCGCCAGCGGTATGCCCGGTCTTGAGCCTTTCACTTGCGCGCAGGGTGCAGGCAGCCTGAACGCCGTTGGCGACAACATTTTCATGGGCAACTGGGCAGAAGCGTTCTCGATTCGCTACTGGGATCGCGAAGAACTTGAGCCGAGCACACCTCCAGGTGTCTTGGACGTGTCGCCACTGCCGCCTCCGGGTGAAGAGTTGGTACTTGCCTTCCGTCAGGAAGCTAACGTACTGACCTTCTACACGGAAGATACAGACCCGGTGACCGTGCTCAGTGCGCCTGAAGGTGAAATGGGCGGCGGCATGACCGTGGCCTTGGAAGATGGCTTCACTGAGGGCTGGGCACGCATCGGCTTCGATAGCCAGAGCATGACCGCCGCAGCCCAAACCGTCGGTGGTACGGCTTACCCGACAGTCACGTTGAACGGCTTGCCGGTCATCGGCTTCTGGGCAGCTCGACACACCAACTATGGTGCGGCACCTGGCGTGTCTGCGTACTACAACGTGATTCATCGTCACCGCGTATCGCGTTCGTTCGGCAACTGATCGTCTCATTGAGACCGGTCAATTGATCGAAGCGTAACTGGTGGCTTGTTAGGCATCTTTTCTACGCACGTTACAAAACAATGGGGCCATTCGGCCCCATTGTTTTTTGTTCGTTTTGTATTCATCTTGAGCAACTGGTTGTACGTGAAGCGCTCTTTTCCCAGCATGGGTTTTCGGGCTCGATCACCTGCGCCGTAGCGCCGTTCAACTTGTGTACGGAAATCATCTGGCAAAATTAAGTTTTATACGCGCCGTTGCATATATCATTGAGCTTGGCCGACTGGGGTCATAGCCACCTGGAGAATCTGACATGAAGTCACTCATTGCCCTCGCAGCCGCGGTCAGCGCGTTGCTCCTCTCGGTGCCAAGCGCATCAGCCCAAAGTCCACAGACCTACGTCGTGCTCGAGAATGTTGCAGCAACGCCTGGTCAAGCGCAGATCGGCGGCAACGCAGCGATCCCGATCGACAGTGCAGCTATGGCTCAGCTTCCCGATGTCAACGGAAACATTCGTGTGAGTTGCAAAAAGGGCACGCATGGCAATTCGACGACCTGCTCCAACGTCGGAGCCGGCAGTAGTGGCGCTCCACTCGCACCGCTAGTCACTGTTACAGCGTCGGCAAGTCCTGTCACTACCAACGGTGGCAAGATTACCTGGAGCAGCACGGGTGCGGATGCGTGTTATGGCGTCAGCGCGCAAGGCCCCAGCGGCGCGCCGGTGGTCGGCGGCTGGACAAAGGAGTGGATGAAGGTCAACAGCACCACCGGCTTTTCACTCGACACTATCTTCAGCGCCATGTCGGCCGGAACCACGGCAGCCTACGATTTCACACTGCGTTGTTACTCCACCCCCACCGGCATCATCGGCAGCACACCGATCGTTGCCTACACCGACAAGCAAGTGACTGTCAATTTCAATAAACCTACCGGCACACCGCCTGCGGGCGCGTGGTGCGATACTTATAAAGCGTCTTTGTCGCCTGCGCAGCTTGCTCATTTCAATGAGTACAATGCAGAGAATCGCGGATTTACCGCGATCCAGCACGATTTTGCGACCTATACCGGCAAAATACCTGGTATTTCACCGACTGGGCCAGTCATCGTCGGTGCGGCAAAGGCGCCCTACTTGCCGGGTAAGCAGACGCCCAGCCAGTATTACGCCTTCAGCTGGAGCTTGCCTGAGCAAACCGCGGGCCAATACTTGAAATTCATCCTCAAGTTCGATTACAAAAACGGCTTCGTCGGCGGCCTGAATCACGATATCGTCGCCACGCTGAGCCCCTGCCCTGGCGACTTTAGGCCACGGCAGAATGGCGCCGAGACGTACCTGTCCTCGTATTGTCGAGTTGCGTATGGGCAAGACGGTGCGATGATTCAGTCCAGCTCTGATCCCGCCAGCCCGCTTTGTCCGGTTCCGGCAGGTGCAAGGATGTATCTGAACGTAAGCGTACGCAATCTTTACGACCTCTCAAACCATGGCAGCGATACCAGCTACGGACCGTTCTCGAACTGCACGCCCTCCTTGTTCTGCGGCAAGGGTACTGATGTTTTCCCCCAATAGGATCGCGCTCAGGATAACTGGCCCTCATGCGCTCAAGCTCGCTGGGGGCCACATCGCTTATTGAATGGTGCCCTACAGGCGCTTCCAAAGGTTCTACGCCTCGGGTCGCTCGAGCCGGGAAGGTGCGGCGCTGAAACCCTTGGTGGACGTAGTGCTAACGGGCCGACAACCCAATATACGGATGATGCAAATGTCTATTTCAATACGACCTGCCGCAGCGGCGGCAGCGATTCTTCTCGGTCTCTCCATTAATAGCGCCGCGACACCGGACGAGACGTATCTGCCCGATGATGCCATCGTCGTCGAGCGCGGAGGTCAGGCGGTGACGGTGGGCGACCTGCGTGCCAAGGTGCGCTTGTCGCTGCCGCAGGGTAAACGCGAAGGTTTTTTCGCAGATGGCGACCGCGTGGCGCGGCTGGTCGAAGACCAGTTGACAACCAGACAGCTCGCAGCGGAAGCGCGCAAAAACGGACTCGACAAGGATCCGCAATTGCAGGCGGAAATCGAGTCGTACATCCGCGGCGTCCTCGCGCGCCAGCAGATCAATCATCATTTGAAGAGTGTGGTGTTGCCGGATGCGCAACTACTCGCCCGCGAGCGCTATTTGGCCAACAAGTCCGACTTCGTCGTCCCCGCATCGCGCGATGTTCGACACATCCTGATCCTTACCCAGGAGCACAGCGACGAGGAGGCCCTCGCTTTGGCGAACAAAGCATACGATCGTCTCAAGGCCGGGGAGGATTTCGACGCCGTCCTTGATGACATGAGCGAGGATCCGGCAATCTCGCACAAAGGGTGGGTGCGCAATGTGCGCAAGGGCGGCGCATACGATGCGGACTTCACCACAACAGCGTTCAAACTCGCCAAGCCAGGCGATTTCTCTGAGCCGGTAAAAACGCCGTTTGGCTACCACGTGATTGTGCTGGTGAATGAAACACCCGAACACCAACAGACCTTCGACGAAGCTAAACCCGCGCTCATCAACGCTATCACTCGCGAACAGCGGGAGGCTGCGCGAGAGGCGTATCTGGAGAGACTCAAGGTCCTTCCGGTCGAGTTTAACGAGGAAAACTTGAAGCGCCTACCCGAAGTCGAAGCTTGATCTTTTCTGACCCATTGCGGGGCGCCAGCCATTGGCTTGCGCCCCGTTTTCATTCCAGAGCGGAGGCATTGTCCGCACGTATGAAGATCAACCCGGCTGCACCGTGTCGCATACCCGCATCGGGCGCGATTCTCGTGAACCTGCGACAATAACGGTCCTCCAAAACGCACCGTCGCCATGCTCTGGCTGCTTGTCAAACAAGATCTTCGTCAACGCTTCACCGGCAACTTGCTCGGTGCGGCGTGGGCGGTGCTGGCACCGTTAGTGCAGTTGCTGGTGTTTGCGGTGGTGTTCGTGCACATTTTCAAGGCGCGTGTGCCCGGTCTGGACGAGCGCGGCTACATCGCGTTTCTCGCCTTGGGGATGTGGCCTTGGTTCGCTTTTTCCGAGGCCGTGGCGCGTGGTTCCACCGCATTGACCGATAACGCCGGTTTGTTGGGCAAGGTCGCAGTCTCCACGTGGCAGGTCGTGGCATCACGAGCGATCGGTGCCTTCATCATTCATGGCGTGGGTTATCTTGCCGTCTTAATCCTGCTCGCGCTTTGGCGCGGTGGCATTCACGCGGGCTGGATCGTGGTCACCCTGCCGCACTGGATCGGTCTGTACGTGCTGGCTCTGGCGCTGGCTCAGATCACCGCCATCTGTAACGTCTTCGCTCGCGACACGCAGCAGATACTGACCCATTTGCTGACGGCTTGGATGTTTTTGACCCCGATCCTGTACGTCGCTGACCTGATTCCGGCCAGCTTCGGATGGTGGCTGCGGATCAATCC